>CXWK01021352.1_pt1 | contig 19894 bp, 14 predicted proteins | sample 590851 | NCBI WGS metagenome assembly CXWK01 (sample SAMEA3498364, study PRJEB10139) | wastewater metagenome | biome: wastewater treatment plant; material: activated sludge | place: Denmark | collected 2014-08-01 | reverse complement strand
GCTGCGCGCCGGCCCGCTGTCCCCCGGCCGCGGCAGCCCTCTCCCCAACCCTCTCCCAAAGGGTGAGGGGGCGGCGCCCGGCCGCGGCAGCCCTCTCCCCAACCCTCTCCCAAGGGGTGAGGGGGTCGCGCCCGGCCGCGGCAGCCCTCTCCCCAACCCTCTCCCAAAGGGCGAGGGGGCCGGGCTCGGCCGGGTGCTGCTGCTGGACATGGACCCCCAAGGCAACTGCGCCGCCGCCCTGGGCGTCGACCCCGGCGGCCGCTGCATCAGCGACCTGCTGGCCGGCCGCGCCACCCCCCGCGACGCCATCATCCCCGACACCCCCCGCGAACGCGGCGGCACCGGTCGCCCCGGCCTGTTCCTCATCCCCGCCACCGAGCGCCTGGTCGACGTCACCGAAGAGCTGCTCATCCGCGACTTCCAGGCCTTCCGGCGGGGCAGGGGGGACGGCGGCGGCGGGCTGGACGACGTGCTGCTGGAGCGCCTCGGCCCATTGCGCGACGCCTTCGCCTACATCGTCATCGACTGCCCGCCGTCGCTGGGCAGCCTGACCACGGCCGTCTATCGCTTCGCCGACCGCGCCGTCGTCCCCGTGCGCACGGCCATGCTCGACGCCGCCGGCGCGGCCCAGCACACGGCCATGATCAACGACCTGCAAGCCGACGGCCTGCCCATCACCGTCAGCGTCATCCTGCCGACCTTCTTCGAGCCGCGGCAGATCCTCGCCCGGCAGGTGTATCAGGATTTGGTAGACAAGTACGGCCGCTCCCGCGTGGCCATCCCCATCATCCAGAGCGTCGTCGTCCAGCAGGCCCAGGCCGCCGGCGGCCAGACCCTCTTCGAATATGCCCCGGCCGAGACCAGCCCGGCCACGGCCGCCTATCAACGGCTGGTCGACCGGCTGTATCAAGAATAAGAAACCACAGATTATCCAGATTATGAATAATCATCCGCAGATTTGGCAGATTAGGCAGATTTTTCAGAAAGAAGAAATGCCTCTCTTGACTCTTGGTAATCTGCCCAATCTGCCTAATCTGCGGATTATTCCTCTTCAATCTGCGTCATCTGCGGTTACTTCCCTCTAGGAGAGAGCATGACCGACGACTCACTCGACTTCCTCGACAAACTGGAACAACAGACGGCCGAGCGGCCGGGCAAGCGGCGCGGCAAGGGGCGGGGGTTCAGCACCGGGCTGGAGACGGTCAGCCACCGCGACGCCGAACGGGCCACCGGCGGCAAGCGCATGGCCGGCCGCCACATGCGCTACACCGCCTACCTGTCGCCGGAGAGCATCGGCCGCCTGAAGGAGATCGCCGCCGACATCGGCCTGAGCCAGGCCGAGACCGCCCGCTGGTTCGTGGAGCACATGATCGCCCTCTACGACGGCGGGCTAAGGCCGGAGACGGAGGTGGCGGTGGTGAGGAAGCGGTTGAAGAGAGGCTAGGGGAGCCGGAGGCGCGAAGTCCGCAGCTTCAGATGCGCCCGGGCCGTGCGCGATTCTCCCGAATCGCGCACGGCCGATGGGCGGAAGGTGCACCAAATAACTAGATGAGCAGTGTACCCAGTAGACACTGAATGATTAGTTTAACCATGATATGGATCAGGGGTGACCGTATGACAGAAGCGCGAAGGGCTCAGGTGGGCGAAGGCGGCGGAGCAAGCCCGACGCCCAACGCATGCCGGCCAGGCCCACGATAGCGCTTCGCATAGTTTTGAGTGCTCGGGCCACGGCCCAGCCGTCCTTGATCAGCCCGCCCAACGATGTGTTCTGCCACACCGTGCGCCACAGCCCTGCCACAAGGGTGGGGGGGTGGCCCCGTCGATGGTGTAGAGCGTCTGGAACAGGCCGGCGGCCAGGGCCGGGTAGACGCTGAACAGGCGCGGGTTGTCCATCAGGCGGGGGAAGCCGGGGCGGTGCAGCGGCTGCGGCACGTGGTTCCAGCCCTCTTCGAGGACGAGGTGCGCGCCATACTCCACCGTCTGCCGCCTTCGATCAGCGGGTAGATGGCCGGGTGCATCTTGATGTCCTGCAACAGGTCGTGGATGGCCGCGCCCTTGGCGGCCAGCGTCGCGGGTTGGAAGACGCAACCCAGCGAGATGGAGGCGCGGTTGGTATAGAGGAACGCGCCGCCGTTGACGCCGCGCGACCCGCCCATGATCATCCGCGCCGCCCCTTCGTCCGGGCCGATGTGGAAGCGGCTTTCGATGGTGGCCGCCGGCAGCTCGATGACTCCCTTCACGCCGGCGCCGATCTCGTGCGGCGTCAGGTCGGGGCGCAGCCCGGCTTTCTGGGCCAGCAGCGAGTTGACCCCGTCGGTGGTTACGAACGCCCCCTGGGCCTCCACCTGTCCGGCCAGCCACTCGTCGAAGACGGCGCGCAGCGCTTCGTCCTTGGCGTCGATCTCGGCTGCGCGTGGCTCGACTTCGTTCTGGGTGAACTCGCGGGCGACGTTGCGGATCAGCTCTTGTTCTTCGGTCAGAAAGTAGGATATTGTGACTCCTTATAGAGAGAAGAATGGCACGCTGATGACGCAGATGGCACGCTGATCAACGCTGAAAGAACGCCTCTGGCAGCGTTCATCAGCGTAACATCTGCGTCATCAGCGTGCCGTTCCGAAAGCTCCCTCAGGCCGGCTGGGCCATGGCCGCCATGACGACGGCGTAGTTGTTGACACCGCCGGTGCGCCCCTGGGCCACGGCCACATCGAACGGGATGTTGGGGTCGTTGTTGGGCAGCATGTAGACGTCGTTGTTGGCGATGGCCTTGAAGACCATGTCGGCGCAGGCGGCGGCGGGCATGACGCTGTCGTCTTCGGCGCAGGCTTCGACGCCGGGCGTGGCCGTGGCCGCGGCCACCGGGTCGTTGATGACCGTTTCCAGTTAGGCCTTCAGGCGCTCAACTTAGATCGTCTTCGAGCAGGTGGCGATGTAGGACTTGATGTAGCCGGGCAATCGGCGTGCCCAATATCGCCGCCAGTGTTTCGGCGCGGAAGTCGGCCGCCGGTTGCACCGACGGCGCGTGGCGCGCCAGTTCATCTGGGGGCAAGGCGAAGGTGGGTCGGCTGCCGGTGGCGTCGGCATAGGCTACGAGGGTGAAGAAGATGGCCGGCGGCCGGGGCGTGGCGGCGGCGAAGGCGTAGAGGGCCGGCTGCAGGCGGCGCTGGTCGGAGCGCACCGGGTAGAAGTTGCCGGCGTTGCGCTCGGCGGCGCGGGCCGGGTCGAACAGGGCGGCGTTGGCCGTCAGCAGCACTTCATAGTAGGGTCGCCCGCCGGTGCGGACGGTGAAGGCCAGTTGCGGGAAGCGGTTGTCGAGGGTGCGGCGGGTGGGGTTGATGGCGGGCAGGATGCCGCCGGGCGGCAGGGCTGGCCGGGGTCACCTCTCGTCCACGGCGGCCTCATCCCGGTCATCATCAACAAAAGACATGCTTCCTGTTTGGTGTCTGGGCGCGGAATGGGGTTCCACGCGGCTGACAAGGCGGCGCGGCGCTCAGGCGTCGCCGGCTCGGGTGTGACATTACGGTGATAGATAGCTCGGGCCTATCTCCGGCGGCGGGTGGGGTTGAGGGGGGGGGTGGCTATAGGATAACTAATACTTCTTAATTGAACTATGCGCGACACAAGTTGAACTCACCCACCCTTCCCATAAGTCTGGCGGCTTCAGCGGCATTCACCCATTGCCAGCCGCCCAACGGCCGGCCGCGCATCCGTACCGAGATTGCCACGCTTGCTCGCCAAGCGCCGGAGGCTGTCGTCGCCCTGGTTCAGCCTGGCGAGCACTATTGATTGACCTTACAGTACTTCCCCCCACCCCACCGCGAGATGACGCAGGACTGATATTGAAGGGGGAAGATTCCCTGGTATNNCGGCTGCTGGTGGCACAGCAGAGTGACCCAGACGGAAAACCGTTTGAGTCGTTCCTGCCCCTGCTTTCGCCTGCCTGGCGGCTCGGCTGGCAGCGCCACGGCGGAACCGATGCCGGCTTTTTGCGCAATGTCGATTGGGTGCTGGAGCGGCTGGTCGCCGCCGACCGACAGGCCATCGCTGAAGGATTGCCCGCGCTCTATATCGGCCGGGAGATTCAGTGCGTACTCTGGCACGCGGACCTTGTGGACCCGGCCGAGCCGACGGGGTATCAGCGGGCGTGGCTGCTGGTCGAGGTGGCGCCCCATCTGCCCGCAGCGGAGAGACCTGAAGCGCTGCAGCGGGCGCTACAGTCTACCCTGGCCTTGGCAGGTGAGGGCTCGCGGACATTCCTGCTGCGCGCCCTGGCGCCCCATCTGCCCGAAGCGGTCTACCCGGTCGTTCTGGGCCTGGCGAATGAGGAGGCACGGGCGGGGGTGCTGAACGAGCTAGCGCCCCATCTGCCCGAGGCGGTCTACCAGGCGGCCCTAGACCTAGCGGATGAGTCGCAGCGGGCGTGGGTACTTAGCGTTGTGGCGCCCCTCCTGCCCACAGGGCAACGGGCCGAAGCGCTCCAGGCCGCCATGACCCTGGAAGACGAGCATGAGCGGGCGTGGGTGCTGAGCGAGCTAGCTCCTCACCGGCCTGAAGCGGTTTACCAGGCCGCTCTATCCCTCGCAGATGAGGGGGAGCGAGCATGGCTGCTGCGCGATGTGGCACCCCACCTACCGGCAGCAGAACGGGCGGAAGCGCTGCAGCAGGCACTGCAATCCGCCTCATCCCTGACTGAGGAGTGGGAGCGGGAGCGGGTGCTGAGCGCTCTGGCTCCACTCCTATCCGAAGCAGTTTACCAGGCTGCCCTGAGCCTGTCGGAGAAGGTGGAGCGGGCGAGTGCGCTGATCGCTGTAGCACCCCACCTGCCCGAAGCCGAACGGGCGCATGCGTTGCAGCAGGCGCTGCAGGCGGCTCTGGCCGAGGCGGATGAGAACGAGCGGACGCCGTTGCTGACCGAGCTGGCGCCTCACCAGCCCGAGGCGATCTACCAGGCCGCTCTGGCCCTGGTGGATGAGAACCGGCGGGCGTGGGTGCTGAGCGAGCTGGCCCCCCACCTACCCGAAGCGGTCTACCAGGCCACCCTGGCCCTGACGGATGACGGGGAACGGGCGCATGCGCTGAGCGCTGTGGCGCCCTACCTGCCCGAAACGGAACGCGCCAACGCATTGCAGCACGCGCTGCGGTCGGCCCTGGCCGTGACGGATGGGTGGTGGCGGGCAAGGGTATTGAGCATGGTGGTGCCATCTCTGCCCGAAGCCGAAGCGGACCGGGCTGCCGCCATCCAGGAGGCACTGCGGTCCGTCCTGACCCTGGCGGAGGAGGAGGCGCGGTTGAGCCGGCTGTACGAGCTGACGCCCACGCTGGTCACCCTGCCGGCGGCGGCGTTATACGATTGTTGGGCTGCTGTCTTGCCGCTGCTGAAGGAGCAGCCCCGCGCGGCGGTTCTGGGCATCATGCCCCTGCTGGTGCCGGTCATCACCGAGCTCGGCGGCGACGCGGCGCTGTCACAGACGCTGTGGGCCGTGGAGGAGGTGCCTACTGTCCCACATAGGTGAGGACAAGCGGCTCCAACCGCAGCCCGCCACAGAAGCCGCCCCCTCGCAGATTGACAACCTTGCGATCGGAGCTGAAATCGGCTGTCCATCCCGGAAGGTGGCCGCCCGGCACGGCTACAACGGATGGGGCCAAGGTGAAGGGTGTGCCGCTCAAATCGACGTTGGCGTGGCTGCTTGTATCACGGGGCGCGACGCAACTGCGCACTTCACCGTAGTTCATTCGACGCCAGTCATGGGTATCTTCATATTCCGGCTTGTATTCATACCGACCTACCAACGTTGAGAAAGCACGGTCGCTCCTATCGATCTCTAGAGTGAAGGGGTCAAGCCGGATCAGGTGGAAGTATTCATACTGGTCGGTTCCCCGCGTCGCGCCGCCGACGTTGAACATCGTGTAATTGGAGCTGCCGCCTTCACCACTATTGGGTAGCGGCAGGTACTCCGCTGGGTTCTGACCCATCCCCAAACAGAACACGTCAAATGGTTTGCCGACGTCGCCGCCCACGTACAGGGTGTAGTAACCGTCGGCCGCATCCGGGCGCGCCTGCCGAATCTCGGCACAACTGCGGTAGGGAACCACCGGCGTCGGCGAAGGCACCGGGGTCGGCGGAGCGGGGACGTAGGGCGGGCGCTCCGCTGGGCAGTTATTGATCGACACAACATCATCGGAGATCCAGCCCTGGCGGCCGTTGTAATCGATGACCGACCAGGCATCGTCAGCGCTGCGACCGATGATGGCCGCCGTCTGTCCCTGGCGCAGTGTGCCGATGACATCGTAGCTGATCTTATCCGGCCCGCTGCGGATGTTGGCATTCAGCGTGGCCGTGACCGTCCAGACGCACGGCGTGGGCGATGGCGTGGCCGTCGGCGACAGGGTGGGCGTGGCCGACGGGGTAGAGGTGGCCGTGCTGGTGGATGTCGCGATGGGCGTCACCGTCGGCGCGGTCGATTCGCCCACGCCCACAAAGGTGGGGTTGCCGATGAGGCTGACCTGGCGATCCGCCACCCAGCCCTGGCCGCCATTCCAGAGGATGGCCCACCAGGTGCGCTCGCTGTCGCGATCGGTGACGACGTAGCGCGCGCCCGCTTCCAACGTGCCCAGGTCGGCGTACTGGGTTTCGCTGGGGCCGGCGTAGACGCGCGCCTCGACCCCGACGAGGGCGCTTAACGCCACTCGCTCCCGCTCCGGGTCGTATGGTTCGACGGTGTCGAACGGGTTGGCGATATAAGGATTGAGGACCGCGAGCAGTTCGGGCCGGCCGAAGTCGATGACCAGCTTCATTTCTCGCTCGCGCAGCCGGGCGGTCGTCGCCGCGTCGAGTGGGAACGTCAGGCTCTCGTCACTGGCGATGCCCACCACCAGGGGTTGGCCGTCGAGCGTGGCCACCGGCGGGGTTGCGCCCGCCAGCAGATGGCGGCCGTCGATCTCGACCCGCGCCCCGTTGTCGTCCGTCCCCTCGGTGACGACGCGATAGAGGATGACCTGCGGCTCGGTTGATTGCTCCAGTTCCGCCCGCAGGCCGACCTGGGCCGAGCGCATGGCGTAGACGCGGGCCGTGGGCGAGAGGACGAGCAGCCCAAAGCTGAACAGATAGACGGTCATGAAGGCGTAGACGATGCGCGCCGACTTGCCCACCGGCATCTGGTGAACGAAGAAAAGGTAGATCAGCAGCAACAGGCCCAGCCCGGTCAGGATGATGGCCATGACAGTGATGACGTTGTTGGTCGTCCGATCGACCACGTAGACCGTCGCCTCGCCGGCCACGATGATGAGGTTGGCCATGCTGGTCTCCAGGTGGTTGACGACGGCGTCGGCCTCGTCGCCCGCGCCGGCGATGACGCGCCGGGACGATGCCTCGATCAGCAGCACGTCATCGGTCAGGACTTCGTTCACCGCGACGAGCGTGTCGTAGTAGTTCAACAACACTTTCTGCGAGCCTTCGTCCAGGCTGTCGATGGTGATGTCGAGGTTGCCCTGATACGTCTCGCTGATCTGCTGGAGCAGGCGTTCGTTGTTGGCCTGGAAGCGGTCCAGCGTCAGGCGCGCTTCTTCGCCGGCCACCCGAACCACCTGCCGGGCCTCTTCGCCGGCCAGCCGGGTCAGGGCCATGCTCTCGTCGCTGATCAGCATGACCACTTCCTGAAACTCCGCGCCCATAGCCGCGGCCGTGGCCCGCGCCTCCGCCCCGGCCACGTGGGCCACCGCCTGCGCTTCGTGGCTGGCGATCACGGTCAGACGCTCGGCCTCGCTGCCCAGAGCGTCGATGAGCGCCTGGCCTTCCATGCCGGCGGTGTGCAGGACGTCGTTGGCCGTGTCGCCGGCGACGCCAATGATTTCCTGGGTCTCGTTGCTGCCGACCATGATTACTTCGCGCGTCTCGTTGCCGATGGTTGCCGCGAGTTGCTCGGCCTCCTCGCCGGCGACTCGGGCGACGCGCACCCCCTGGTCGCCGGCGACCACGACCGTCTCCCGAGTCTCGCGGCCGGCGGTCTCGATCACCTCTTTAGCCTGATCGGCCGCGCAGCCGGCAGCCGCGCCCGCGCCAGTAAGGAGACTCAAACCCGGCACGCCCGACAGGATGCTCGCGCCAGTGGCCAGAAATCCCCCCGCGCCACAGCCCGCCGCGGCCGGCCGGAGTGTCAGATTGAGCGTCAGGGCCAGCAGCAGCCAGACGAAGAGGCGTCGCCGGGCGTGGCCCTTCATGCGCCGATAGCGGTTGATCGCGGTGACGGAAACGTGATTCATGTCTATCTTCCTAAAATGACTCTGGCCGGAGCGGTGGGTTAGCGCCGGGGTGCGCGAACAACACACCCCGGCCTGGCGATAGCAAGCGGCCGTTAGTTGCCCGTGATTCGCGGACTGACCCAGACGGCCCAGTCCTGCCCCGACGACGGGCCGGCATCGACCCGCAACTCAATGGACACGTTCTGGCCACTCAGGTGCGAGAGGTTGGCCCGAATGGGCGCAAGCCGGCCGTCGTAGCGCTTGTAGACCTGGGCGATCGGGTTCCAGACCTCGCGGCCGTTCTCCATGTGGTGCTCAAAAACCCAGAAGGTGACACCGTCCGACTGGGTTGCGCCGGTGACAAAGCCAACCTCGGCCTGGAAAGTGGCGTTGGCCGGCAGGACGGCCCAGGGAAACCAGCCCTTGATCGTCCCATTGGCGGTCCACTTGGGATGTGTCTGCAAACTATGCTTGTGTGTCCCATCCTCCAATGTAAAGAGGTTGGCACTGGCGGAGCCGGCCGGGCCATCCCCCTGGAAGGGGATTACCGCAATGTCGCGACCATTGTGCCCATCGGTCAACAGTTGGGCCGTCTCCCAGCGTGCTTTGGATGCCAGGGGCAGCAGATCGTACGCAGTAGCTGCGGCGGCTGCCTGCCCGGGGCTGATCGTGGCGACATTACCCCCATAGGGCCAGATCGAGGTGATCGGCTGCGGCTGGTTGGCGCCTCGCGTCCAGCTATGGGTCAGGCGGCTGCCGTCGCGCAGGTTAATCTCGGCTTCGATCTTAGTCCACTGGGTCGGGAGCGGATTGCACCGTCCGCCGCCGCCACCCGTGGCGCAAAACATGTTGCTCTGGGCCACCATCGCGATCGGCCGCTCCGGCGTCCAGACTACAAATGACACAGCGGTGACATCCACCCCGGTGATGCACCCGACTCCACAGGCCGCGACCGAAGGGGCCGCCACGTCCACCTGGCTGCAATTGGAACTGCAATTCGTCGGCCGCGTATAACGAGCCAGCCGTTCGTCCAGCAGGCGCAACAGATAATCGGTGGACGATTGGTCTGGCCGCTGGGAATCGAAAAAGTTGACGTTGGTAGTCATTTCCAGCCAGCCGTCGTTGCGCAGGTGGTAGATCAAGGTCATTTCGCCCCAGGCGTAGCGCCGGTAGTCGGAAGCGAACTGTGGCTCAATGACATCCAGTCGATCCCAGCCGTACTTCTGCTCGCCAATTTGGAACCAGCCTCGTGGATAGTCGCCCGGCTCATAGCACGGGCCTACCAACTTGACCAACCGGACGTAGCCGCCCGAGTGGGGGTTGATCCAAACGCTGTCCAGTGGAAGGCGGGCGCACATGGCCGAAACCCCACCGGAAACCAGACCCAACGCCAGCATGACCGGCGCTACGACCATGAAGGCCACCTTTTGCCAATTCGTCAAGTTCATTCGTTTCATCGCACTCACTCTCCTTTTCTAGATTTTCAGGCATGACGCCTGTAACTACTTAGCTCCCAAGGGCAGCCGGCGCAGCCCTGGCCGATGGTGGCGGGGCCAGCACCGGGGGATAGTTGGCGCAATCGCTGAGGGCCACGGCCCGGCCATTGACCCAGCCGGCGCGACCGTCGACGACAACAACCCACCACCTATAGAAGACGTCCCGGCCGATGACCTCGGAGCTCTGACCGGCCAACATCCGACCCGTCTCGGCGTTGTCGTCGCCCGGCCCTTCGCGCAGGGGCGTGTCCTGGGTGGCCGACAGCCACAGCCGGCAGGGGGTGGCCGTGGTCGGCTCGGCCGCCGGCGGCGCGGTCGCGGTTGCGGTCGCAGCGGGCGTCTGCTGGGCTTCCAGCGTGGCCTCTACGCGGCCGGTGACGACCGTTTCGATGGCGACCAGGATGGCTTCAGATGCTTCCGGCGCAGTGGCCGCCGCCGGGGTGGCGCAGCCCACGCCCAGCAGCAGCGCCGCGCCGCAGAACAAGCAGACCGCAAGCTTCGTGTTCATGGAATCCTCCTGGGCATCAGGCCCAGCCCAACTCCGGCCGGCCGCTCAACAGCGCCAGCAGGGCCAGCGCCGGGCGCACGACCCACAGCGACGTGAACCCCGGTACGCCGTAGACGATGACGATGACCAGAATGAAGCCGAACTGCTCCATCGGTTGCAGTTGCTCGGCGGCGCGTGGCGGCAGGCCGCCCAGCAACACCTTGAACCCGTCCAGCGGCGGGATGGGGATGATGTTGAAAAAGGCCAGGGCCAGGTTGATGAAGACGAACTCGGCCAGGAACACCTCGCCCACCGACCCCGACGCGACCACCCGCAACGGCAGCACGGCCAGCAGGGCCAGCGCCACGTTGCTCAGCGGCCCGGCCGCGGCCACCAGGGCCATCGCCGCGTGCCGGTCGCCGCGCAGATTCAGCGGGTTCACCAGCACCGGCTTGGCCCAGCCGAAGCCGACCAGCAGCAGCATCAGGCTACCGATGGGGTGCAAGTGGGCCACCGGGTTCAGCGTCAGCCGGCCCATCCGGCGCGGCGTTGGGTCGCCCAGCCGGTCGGCGACGACGGCATGGGCCAATTCGTGAATCGTGAAGGCCACGACCATGACCAGGAAGCGGGTGGCGATGAGCGGGATTATCTCGTCCATTTTGCTGCTCCTGCGGCGCGGGTCTGCCGCATACGCGCCTTGTAGCGGGCCGTCAGTTCGGTCTCACAGCCGGGGCAGATGTAGCCCAGCCCGTGGTTCCGGCGCGCGCATTTGTTGCACAGCGGTTCGATCAGGCACCGGCTGCAGAGCAGGCCGGTCGGTTGATTGTGGGCGCGACACTGATGGGGCCAATCCGCGGTCTGGTTCTTGTCTTTCATCGTTCGTCGCTCCTCGTCCGGTTGCCCGGCGCGTCGTTCAGGTATCGGTAGCCTCGTCCTCAAACTTTGCTAAAATGATTCCCCATCTCTGCCTTACAGTCGGCGCAGATGTAGCCCGTGCCGGTAAATAGCTGGGCACAGCCGATGCACATGGGCCGGTGGCAACGATTGCACAGCAGTCTGGCCGGCCGGCGGTGTAAGCAACAGACAGTTATCCAGTCGTTGAGTTCAACTACGTCCGTCATCGTTCATTTTCTCCTTGTTCGGTAGGTCGATAGATTAGGCTCTTGAAGTGGTTTTTGGTCACTCGCCATGACTTACCTGACATGACAGAAGCGTACACCCGCCGCAGCCTCTACCAGGTGGGGGCCAACTGGCGGCGCGGCCGCCCGCGGGCAGGGCCGGCGGCGGCCTTTCGGCGCGATCTGGCCCTTCGGGCGCGCATTCCGGCGCGATGGCCGCCCGGGCGAGGAGCAGGAAGCAGTGGGCAGTGAGAGGGAGGGTAAGAGATGGTCAACGATGAGGCGTTGCTCGGATTGTCGCCAAGTCAGTTCGCGGACGTGGTGGAAACGGCTCTAGAGCTATACCGCGGCGGTCTGGACGGCTCACCGGAGCGGCTATATGAGTCGGCGCTGGCCGGCTCCTCGCTCATCGCCATGCTGTGCCTGACGGACGCGCCTACCAACGCGGAGAAGAACGAGGCCATGAAGAGCCTGCTGCGCTGGGCGCTGGAGCGGCTGCGGCCGGCCGGCAAGCCGGACGAGACGCACCGCGAGTGGCAGCAGGTTCTCGCGCTCGAATACTACTTCTTCCGCGGCTACGAGACGTGGGGCAAGGTGGGGGAGACGCTCGGCCTATCCCTGGGTCTCGAGTACAACCGGCGCAAGACGGCGCTGGAGAAAGTCGCGCGCCTCATTCGCCACGCCCTGGAGCACCGCCGCGAGCTGGACGATCTGTGGCGCGAACAGGTGAACAGCCGCCTGGAAGATTGCCGCCGGGAGGAGCGGGCCATCCTCGAACTGATGGCCGTGCTGGACGAAGAAGTTACTCTGTTTGAACTGGGCGAACTGATCGAGACGTATGGCCTCGGCGATCCTAACTACGTGAGCGCGCTGAAAAACTGGCGGCTCCTGGTGGAGGGCGAGCACGACCAAAGCCTGCGGATCAACCCTGACATACGCCATCACGTTCTGATCGGCATCTCCGCCGCCGGACGCAAGCGCGGCCACGAGATCGCCGCCGCCTTGTTCATGGGGCGCTACGACTTCCTGAACGCGGCGCGCCACTGGCGCGAAATCGGGCTGAATCGGCCGGCAGCCATCCTTCTGATCGAGCATCACGATACACTGGTGAAGCGCGGCCAGGTCGAGGCGCTGCTGCGGCTCATCGGCCAGTTCCGCCGGGAGGAACTCGGCGATAAGCTGTGGGCGGAGTTGAAGATTACCGCCGGCAAGCTGGCCCTGCTGGCCGAGGACGTGCCCAAAGCCATCCGGGATCTGATGGCCGCCGCGTCGGCTGAGTCTGTGCTGCTGCGGGCGCTGGCTTACTACCGGCTGGCCAAGGTCTCCCAGAAGCGCGATCTGGACACAACCCTGGGCTATTACGACCACGGCCTCGACCTGCTGACCGGCATGGCCGCCGACGCCGACGAACCGCTGGATTCCGGCGAGGTATTGACTGCCGGGACGTTGCGATTCGACCTGCTGCTGGGTAAGGCCTGGATCCACATTCAGGAGCGGATCGACCTGGTTCAGGCCGCTCGCCTGCTGAGCCGCGCCGAGCAAGAGCTGCCGCCCGGCGACCACCGGCGTACCTGCGACCTGCACAACGCCTGGGGCGGGCTGTATAGCCGGCAAAAGAGTTACCAGGTCGAAGTCGAGCACCGCTTTAAGGCGTTGGTCGCCGCCCAGGCCACGGGCGATAGCAGCCGGATCATTATGACGGCCCACAACCTGGGGCAGGCCTACGGCTTCCTGGGCCGGCAAGAGGAGGGGCGAGGCTATCTTAGCCTGGCGCTGGAGGAGGCCGAAGCGATCGGCGACAAACCAAACATCGGCAAGAACCTCCAGGCCATCGGAGCCAGCTATTGCCTCGAAGCCGACGCCCGCGCGCAAGCGACGGGGGAGACAGCCGGTTCTGACCCCAAGATTCGGGAGCTTTATGAGACGGCTGTTCATCACTACCTGCTGGCCCGCGACATCTATGAGTCTATCGGCGACGAGAACTGGCTGGCCCACCTCTATGCCGACCTGGCCGAGGCTTACGGGGCGTTATACTGGGTGGGCGAGATGCGCCTATTCTATGAGAAGGCAGTCGAGAAACAGAAGGGGTTGAAGAACGACGGTCTGAGCGACTTTCTCAATGGGCTGATCGAGCGCTTCAGGGCAGAGCTCACCAAGGAGTTGGACGATGGCGACATCAAGCTTCTGGAGCACGCCCATCAGCAAGGCCGGATCACCAACGAGGACACTCGTTATTTGCTCGACATTAGCAAGGACAAAGCTCAGAAGAAGCTGAAGGCGCTGGTTGGTAAGGAGTTGCTGGTCAGACGAGGCGGGGGGCCGGAATCATATTACGTCCCGGCTCGCTAAGCGGTGGGATCGCGCCGGTTTGGCCGCCGGCGGGCCGGGATCGCGCCGAATGGCCGGGCGACGGCCGCACAACCGCCCCGGCCGCGCCAGCCGGCGGCCACTACGCGGTGGCGCGTCATGGTTTATCCTGGTGTCAACTTATCGACGCGGGCTAGTCAGAGTTGGCCGTGCAAAAGGGCCGGCGGCTCTTGGAGGTTACCATGTCGCGATTTGCTCGTCTTCGTTTCGCGCCGCAGCCCTATTGGGGCACCTTTGCAGTGCTCGCCGTCCTGTTGTTGGCTGTCGTGGGAGCCGCCGTCACGACCCGGTCGGCGCTGGCCGCGCCGGCCCGTCAACAGGCGTTGCCGGACTTGCCCCCCCTGCCCCCCCTGCCCCCGCCGCCCAATGCCCCAGAGTGTGACCCCGTGGCCGGAACCCCTCTAGAAGTTGACTGCGAAGCCCTGGTACACATCTACAACGAGATGAACGGGCCGAACTGGCTGAATAAGACCGGCTGGTTGGTGGCCGATACGCCCTGTGACTGGTATGGCATCACCTGCGGGGTGGTGGACGGCGCGCTGCGCGTGACCGGGATTGAACTGTACAATGAGCATCCGGAATACGGGCCGGGCTTTCCCGGCAACAACCTCACCGGCGACATACCGCCGGAAATCGGCAATCTGGACGCCCTGAAAGTCCTTGACTTGAGCTACAACCAACTGACCTTCTGGCTGCCGCCGCAGATCGCTTACCTGACCAACCTTGAAGTGCTACGCCTGGTTAACTGCAGGCTGTACGGCGCGATCCCGGAGCACATCGGCTACATGACGGCCATGCGCGATCTGGTCATCTACGGCAATCGCTTCTCCGGCATCATCCCCGGTCACATTGGCTACCTGACCGACCTTCATACGCTTGTGCTAGGGTATACCAACCTGACCGGCAATTTGCCGCCCCAGATCGGACGGCTGACCCAATTAGCCCATCTGCGTATCTTCGAATCGCCCGATCTGACCGGGGAAATTCCAGCGTCGTATGCCGACCTTGACTTAGTTGGGCTGGACTTTCAGGGCAATAATCTGACCGGCCCGTTCCCAGCCTGGGTGGCGAACATGGGAGCGTTGCAGTCCCTGCGCCTGGCCGGCAATAGCTTCACCGGCCCCTATCCGACCGGGCTGAGGACGCTTAACCTGATCGGCTTGAGCCTGTCGCCCACCGATGTGGAGCTGCAAATTCCCTTGTGGCTCGACGAGCTTGAGGCCTTGCGGAGCCTGTACCTCGGCACCAGCCCGACCCGCGGCTACACCGGCGAGTTTCCGGCTTATGTGCTCGAGATGGATAGCCTGATCCATTTTCAGCTCGTCGGCAATAACCTTGAGGGGGAAGTTCCCGCCTCCGCCGCCATCTGGCAGTGGCCGCAGCTTGTCGAACTGCAAATTATTGATGACACCCTTTCCTTGAACATTCCCGATACGGTCACGCTTCCCGGACTTGACACTCTATGGCTTGAAGGCGACCACTTCGGCGGGAGCGCGGCGGCGCTCAGCCAGGCAACCGCCCTCAAGGCAGTGTACTTGCTGGACGGCCAATTCACGGGTTCGCTGGCCGGGCTGGCGGATCTACCGAATCTGCGGACCGTCTGGGTCGCCAACAATCGCTTCTCCGGCCCGTTGCCGGCAAACTGGGCCGCGGCGGCGACGTTGCAGTCATTGCGCGTCCAAGGCAACGCGCTCTCCGGCCCCGTTCCCGACACGTTCACCGAGACCAACATGCCCAACCTGAGCGATTTGAATCTGGGCTACAACCTGCTCCTCCCTTCGGTCAACCCGGCCGCCAATGAACGGGGGGAAGCGCTCAACCCCGGCTGGCAGACCACGCAGACCCGGCCGCCCACCAACGTCGAGGTTGTCGAGAGCTCCGCCACCGGGACGGTGCTGACCTGGACGCCACCGCTCTACACGGCCGACCTTGGCCACTACGAAATCACCGTCACGCCGACGCAGACCGACCCCAACTTCCCCGACGAGTGCAGCCAGCCCTTTACCGTGGTCACCTCGGCTCTCGATGGTCAGGCCGCCAACCGGTTTCAGATCGCCAACCTTTGTCCCAACGCCACCTATGAGTTCCAAGTGGCCACCGTCACCTTGCCCCACGCCTTCCAGAAGAACCGCCTTGAGTCGGGCCGCAGCAACGAGGCCGCGGCGGCCACGGCGATCAACTCGCTGCAACTGTACATCATCTCGCTCGACCACGCGGAAATGACCCAGAAGTTCGATAGTGTGCTGTCAGCGTTGCACGCCACCGTGGCCCGCGGCCCGGGCCACTTCTCCGTCGTGCTAATCGATCGTTATGGCCAGGGCAACACCGAGATCTACCTCATGGCCGGCCGCCAGCCGCTCAAAATCAACGGCTTGCCCGACCCCCTCACCGGCCAACTTGATCCGGCACTGACCGAGTACGACATGAGCAACAGCGGCGTGCTGGTCGCCGACGAGGCCCAGGCGCGGGCCGGCAACCACCTGGGGGCGTTCATCCGCTGGGCCATCGACACCTACGCGCCGGAGTCCGAGTCCAAGCCCGATATCCCGGTGACGCTGTCCTACATCGGCCACGGCGTGCCCCTTGGCCCGCCGGCGGCCAAGCTCCACTGCCTGTTCAATGAAGCGGCCGACGGTTGCTCATCCCACCAGGCGCGGCTGGGTCTGTTGGCCGGCTTCCCCTGGGCCGTGTTACCGACTCGCCAAGACATCAACCCCGACGACTGGACCGACCAGACGCCCCTGTCCATTATCTCCCCCTACGCCCTGGCCCAGGCGCTGGACATGGGCACCAACGGCGGACTGCGACCGCTGAAGATTCTCGACGTGATCCATTGCTTCGGGGCCACGGTCGAGGAGTTCTATGAACTGGCCTACCCGCGGCCGCCCGCGTTGCCCGATCCGACCCTGCGCTATGCCGACGTCATCCTCGGCTCGCCGAACTACACCTACTTCGGGCCGGAACTGCTGCTCGAATCGCTACTGGCCGTGGACACGACCCTCGACCCCGGCCTTACGGCCGCGGCCATGCTGGATGCCTACGACATCGCCCTCAGCGATGCCGACGGATTCGACGCGCTGCCCGACGTAGACCACCCCCGCTTCCTCATTGCCGTCGACGCCCGTGACGGCAAGCTGGCCGCCGTCAAGGGAGCGATGGACAACCTGTCTTACGAACTGTACGAGCAGCTTGACACCGATGTCGACACCTTTCTGAAGACCAAAGAAGCCTTGCTGGCCGCCCACACCGCGGCGGCCCACTATGACACGACGCTATGCACACCGCAAGATTGGCAGCTAGACCACGAAGACGGCCTGTCTGACCTGTTCTCGCTGGCCCTGGCCCTGGAAGACCAGTTCGGTGACGTTCCCGACGTGTTCAATGCCGCCGAGGGTGTCGCCATTGCCACGGAGCGGGCTATCCTACATCAGGCGACGGTCAGAAAAAGCGGCGCGCCCTGGTTCGCCGAGGACGTGTGGTGGGGATTCGAGGAATCCAATGCGCTTGGCTTGGCTGTTTACTCTGACTTTGTAGGCAAGCGCTATCCCGGCAACGATGGGATAACGGTCGGGTGGCAGGCATACTGGTATACGTCGCGGCCATTTGGCGCCGGCCAGGACGCGCCCAGAGCCAACCTGTTCCCGCTGCAGTTTGTCCAGCCCAGCCGGCCGGGCGAGCGCACCTGGGCCGACGTGCTCCAACTCTTCTGGCAGGGGCCGGGCGGCGCGGCGCAGGTTCCCTCGTCGGCCTGCACGGTGCAATTACCACAGGTTCAGGCCCGGCGAGCGTTCGTGCCCGTTGCCAGTGCGCCATAAGTTAGCCGCCCCGCGGCCCAGATGTGGCCCAGATGTGGCCCACTTTTGTGGGCCATATCAGGCCGGCGCTCTGGCCGATCTGCTGCTCGACCGGCCGCCCGACCCAGCGATGGACGCCCTGGTGCGCGAACTCATGGCCGAACGCGACCGGCTGGCCACGCTGTTGGACCAGCATCTGGCCGCTTTCGACCCGGCGCAGATAAGTGGTGTAACGACCGATGGGCAAAGCGGCCCCACTCTGGCGGCGATCACGTAATGACCTTCTACCGTACCCGAGCGCGTGAACAGGGCAGCCTCGGTAGCCGCGAGCTGGCCGCCTGCCCGAGCGGCCAGCTCGTCCGCGCCGCCGGCCTGCTTGTCGTCCAACAATCGCCGCCGACGGCGAAAGGGTTCACTTGCTCAGTCCGTCTCCACCCCATCCCCCACCCCCAACTCCCGCAGCGCCGCCTTCATCTCTTCCACCTGGTGCGCCGAGATGCCGGCGCTGTTGCGGATCTCCACCTGCAACGTGAGCTTCACCTCGTTGTGCGAGACGAACCGGGTTAGCACCTTCATGTAGTAGTTCGACCACTTCTGCGGCGGAATCTCGCCTGACCAGACGAGGCGGGTGATGGCCGCCGGCTCCGGCTTCGGTGGCTCAGGTTTTGGCAGTGGAGAGTCCGATCGTGTGCCGCCCTCGCCCGCAGCGGCGCCCTCATCCGGGGACGTTGGCCCGTCATCCGGCGGCGGCGGCGGGGGTGGCTCGCTGATCTTCTTCTCGTAGGCCTCCGCTATCTCCTTGGTGATAATGTACATATCGTCGGTGATCTCGACGTCGCCGGCGTTGAAAGGCCGCTTGAAGTAAAACGGTTCATAGCGCCCCTCGGCCGCCATGCCCACGTAGCCCAGGATGCCGTTGCTGACCCCCTTGGCGATGGTCTCGCGGATGCCCGCCGGGGACAGCAGCCGCGGAAACTGCGGCGAGGCGTAGAAGACGTCGCGCACGGCCCGCGTGCTCCACTCGACGAATGCCGGCGGCCAGTTGCGCGCCAGCAGGTTGGGACTGACGTCTGTCACGACCTCGTCTCCCTTGCGCAACTCACGGATGACCAGCGTCAACAGGTCGGCGGCCGAGCTGGAGTTCTGCTGCCCCAGGTCGAGCGGTGGATGGCGCAGCCGGTTATCCCGGTCCAGGAACGTCACCTTGTTGTAAACGCGCCAGACCGCCTCCTCCAGATCGGACTTGGCCCGCGTGCGGTTGGCGCCGAGTTGGTCTATCTGCCCCTTGCTCAACGGGTAGTTGCCACGGTCATCCCACAGCGAGTCCCAGGCCAGCCACTTCTGCGCCGCCTCGAACAGTACCCCAGCGTTGCCGGGCAGGACCCAGATGACGGCGCTCTTGTACGTCCGCGCCGAGTTGCCATGCTCCTGGGTCATCTTCTGCATCTGCCGGTAGGCTGCGTCCAGGTCGGTGGATGGCTCCGGCGGCCATACGACGACGGTCAGCGCCGGCTGATTGGGAATCTCGTTGCTGCCCTCCGGGAAGAAGACGCGGTTGACGCCGCCCCCGCTGCCGAACTGGCGTTGCACCTCGGCGCGGACGGTTTCCTCAATGCCTGGGTCGCCGGCCAGGGTCATCCGGCGGTCGGCGAATATCTTGGTGAGGTTAGGCGTCCGGCTGAAGAAGTAGTGCGTGCCGCGCACATCTAGGTAGAAGCAGGCCCCGTTGGGCGGGGCCAACGCCTCCAGGGCCGTCTCAACGTTGCTGATGTCCAGGTCGGGCTCGCCGACGGCCAGGCGGATCTCCGGCACGGTAGCGTAATTGCGAGTTGTGCCGCCGTTGGACTCGAAGAAGATGGATGTGGCGACCTTGCGGTGGAGCCGGGCGCGCTTGATGACCTCATTGCTGTCGGCATCCAGCCGGGCGGCATGGGCGTTGTGCGTGCCGGCGATGTCGGTGGTGACGGCCGCCTCCAGCTCGTCGTCGCCCAGCTGCTTGAATATGGCCGAGCGGAACCAGGCATCCTCCAGCGGCGCGGTCCCCAGACCGATCAGCGGGTCGTTGTGGGCGCTCTTGTAGGCGTCCTGGTGAACCCGGCTGACCCAGGTGCCCAGCAGCCGCAGCACACCGCGGGTGCGCTGGAAGCTGCGCAGCGTGGCCCACTTGCGCTGGAAGACGGAGATGAGCGCGGGGTGGAACGGGTACGTGGCCTTGAACTCGTCGAGGGCGTTGTCGGCGGCGAACCAGCCCGGCAGCAGGCCGCGGTGGGTCTGCACCCAGGCAGCATAGGCCTGGCACGTCTCGATGGCCTCGCGCGGCAGAATGACTTTGCCGCGCTGGTCGACGGCCCGCGGGTCCCAGTCGAACAGCCGCCGGCGGATGATCTCGGCCGTGTC
>CXWK01000508.1_pt1 | contig 19902 bp, 21 predicted proteins | sample 590851 | NCBI WGS metagenome assembly CXWK01 (sample SAMEA3498364, study PRJEB10139) | wastewater metagenome | biome: wastewater treatment plant; material: activated sludge | place: Denmark | collected 2014-08-01 | reverse complement strand
GACGAGGCTTACGCTCTGCAGCGCCGAGTCGACCGGAACCGCTATGTAGCCAACGCCCTCGTTCCTTCGGCCTGGGACCGTTACCGGATCGATCTGGCCGTCTATAGCCAAAGGCTGGCGCGAATCTACGCAGCAATCGCGCAAGTCGCCGGTGTTTCGGTCGTGCTTGATTCAACCAAACATCTGTCCATGGCGTACGTCCTGCGGAACATCCCCCAACTGGACACGCGGGTCGTTCACCTGGTCAGAGACCCACGCGGCGTCGCCCATTCATGGCAACGGCAACGTCGCCGACCAGAAATCTCGGACCGTGTCGAGATGATGCCGACCATGAGCCCAGCTCGGACTTCGGCTCGATGGCTGGGTTACAACCTCGGCTTTGACGCGCTGGCCAAACTCGGAACGCCAACCATGCGGCTCCGCTACGAGTCGTTTGTCGACGACCCAGAGGCGGTTCTTGTCGACGTCGCTGACTTTGTCGGATTCGACATCCCAGACCCCGCCGGCCTGATCGAGGGCCGGGCTCGGAAACGCTCCGCTTCGCACTCGATCGGCGGCAATCCGGTTCGATTTAGCGATGGGCCAATCCAGATCCGAAATGACGCTCAGTGGAAGACGTCGATGGCCGATAGGGATAAGAGGCTCGTGACGCTCGCAACCGCTCCGCTCCGCAGGCTCTACGGGTACCGACATGAGGAGTCGCGTTGAGCGAAGAACCAATCGAACGCGTACCTGGCCGGGAAGTGACTTGGCCGTCGGTGACCGTCTTGCTCGCCACCAGGGATCGGCTCGAACTTCTCGGGATTGCGATCGATGCTGTGCTCGCCCAGGACTACCCAGGCGACATTGACGTGATTGCCGTCTTCGACCAGGCCGATCCAGTTGCAGAACTCGAACGTTTCAACCGTGTGACGGTCGGAGGTATCGACGTTGCTCGTCGGGTACGAGTCACCGCAAACGTGCACACACCGGGACTTCCGGGGGCGCGAAACAGCGGTATCGACCTGGTCGAGACTCCGCTGGTTGCGTTTTGCGACGACGACGACGTCTGGCACTTGGACAAACTGCGACGTCAGGTAGCAGTCATGCTCGCCGACCCGAACGTTGGCATGGTCGCCACGGGGATCAGGGTCTTGTTTCAAGGTGCTGTTACCGACCGGATCGACACGGCATCAGAGATTTCCCTTGACGGACTGCTCGAAAGCCGAATGTTCGCCGCGCACCCATCGACCATCGTCGCGTCGAGCGACCTAGTGCGGGACCAGATCGGCCCCGTCGACGAAGAGATTCCCGGCGGGTATGCCGAGGATTATGAGTGGATGTTGCGGGCGTGTCAGGTAACCAAGATCGCAGTCGTGCGCGCTCCGTTGGTCGACGTGTTGTGGCATCAGTCGTCCTTCTTCAGTGAGCGTTGGCGGATGCGTGAGGATGCACTGACCTACCTGTTGGAGCGTTATCCCGAGTTCGACCGAAATCCGCGGGGCAAAGCGCGGATCCTCGGCCAGATCGCCTTTGCACGCGCCGCAGCTGGCGATAGGGCAGGCGCCGTTAAAGGCGCTGCGGCCACGCTGCGCGCCTCGTGGCGCGAGCCTCGGACCGCTCTTGCGCTCGCCGTCGCGTCGGGCATGATCTCCGCGGACCGCGTCGTGGCCGCATTGCAACACCGCGGGCGCGGGATCTAACGATGGCGGTCCTAGCTCCAGAGCCGTTTGTAGCGTTGCGGGCTCGACGCGTCGCAACGACCAGCTCACTGCGGGCCAATTGGACGAAGACCGACACATTCCTGCTGCTCAGCATCGGAATTCTGCCGGTGTGGTGGGTGCTCGGCTTCGCCCAGTTCTTGTGGGGAGGCATCGTCTTCCCGTTGTTCTTCATGGTGCTGCGCCTCCCCGAAATTCGACTGCCCCGCGGCAGTGGCCTCTGGATGCTCTACATCGGGTGGACGTTGCTGTCGGCCAGTCAACTCGACGCGCTGAGTCACGTCCTCGCGTTCGCGTACCGAATCGTTGTGTTGTTCGGGGCGGCATTGCTGTTCGTGTACCTCTACAACCAACCAACCGACAAAGTGCCCCGCAATCGGGTGATCGCTTGGATGTGTGTCTTCTGGGCGTGGATCGCGCTTGGTGGTCTGCTGGGAGTCCTGGCGCCCAACTTCACGATCGATAGCGTCGCGCACAAACTGCTGGTCGGTCTGTTGCCCGGAGACCTGGCAACCAACGGCTGGTTCGTGAGCCTGACCACTCCCAAAGCTGCCCAGGTGCAGGACTTTTTGGGATTCCCGCTCCCCCGACCGGCAGCACCGTTCTCGTACACCAACGAGTGGGGTTCGTGTTTTGCGTTCATGACGCCGTTTGCGTTCGCGGGACTGTCGTTCACGCGGGGTTGGCACCGGACGCTGTTGCTGGCGGTGACGTTGACAGCTTTTGTGCCAGCGATCGTGTCGCTCAACCGGGGCTTGTGGGTCACGGTGATCGTGGGCGGCCTCTACTTCGCCGTCCGCTCTGCTTGGGAAGGTCGGCCGCAGGCAGTCATCACGGTCGGCGCGATCGGCGCCATCTTGGGGCTGTTGATCGTGGTGACTCCGTTGCGCAGCCTCGTCGAGGGCAGATTCGAGTCCGACCATTCCAACGTGGCTCGCCTGACTCTGTACACGACGGTGGCCGAACAGGTCCAGGACTCACCGCTGTTCGGCTACGGCGTACCGCGCGTTTCTGAGGAGTACCCAAACCTTCCGGCAATTGGAACCCACGGCCATTTTTGGACCGCGTTGTATTCGCAGGGTGTCCCCGGCCTGTTGCTCTTTTTGGCCGCCGTGTCGGCGACGGTGTGGAGGACCGGTACGCGCTGTCGGGACGACTCTGTTGGCACGTGGATGCACATCGTCACCTTTATGGTGCTGGTCGAAATGTGGTTCTACGAGTTTCTGCCGGCGCAGTGGTTCATCATCGTTGTGGCGATGGCACTCGCCTTAAGAGAGCCGGCCAAAAGCGCGTCCCGCCCGCCGAAGCCTGGCCTCTCAGCCTGGTCTTTTCCGTCCACTCCCAGCCTCGCTGGCACCGGGCGCGATCACACCCACACCGAAGAACTGATCGCCTCGTCCGCGTCCGCTTCAGATGCATANNGGTCACCAGGAGGCTCCGCCACAACGATCGATTTGGGTGACCGGGGAAATAGGTAACAGCGCTCGCGGCGGCAGTTCAGCGAGAGCGTCGTGGGCGTTGGACCCCGCGACAGCTGTTGCGACAGCGGATACGACCGGTTCGTCGCTCCACGTAAGTAACGGCTTGGCCTTGGAGAGGTTCGCCACATGAGCGCCCTCCGCCGTAGTTCCGACACCCAGCCGTCGGCTCCGATGATGCGACTCGGCACCGCGCTGCTTGGCGGGATCGCACTCGAACGGCCATGGACGCCGGGCATGTCAGCTGACGCTGGCCGGACGTTCATTCCGCTCCCCTCGGTGCGCAACCCGCAGTTGCTGCTGCCCGCCGGCACGGCATGTCAACAGGCCGCAGCACTAGAGCGGCCAGACTCGGTTGCCTCTGGCACTCGACGAGGTGCGTTGGCCGGAGCCCGGCGGGCGCTCGCGCTCGGTGCGGGCCGGACTCTGCGCTCGCGCGCGTGGCACTTGGCGGAAGCATTGCCGACGATCGTCGAACATGTCGCTGCACAGATGCCCGATCAGGCCGTCGTCTACGCCCCCGCAACAGGTCCGGTCAGACCCAACCAAAAGCCCGTTGGTCGGCTGATTGCTCCCGATGGCGCCACCCTCGGCTGGCTCAAGATCGGGACCGAGGGCGCAACCTCCGCGCTTGTTCAGCATGAACAGGCGGTTCTGCGAGCGCTCCCCGCCACGATGCCCGCGCACATTCACGTGCCCGAGCTTCTGGCCGGTGGGCCTTGGCAGTCGATCGCGTTTCACGTCACCAAACCGCTCATCCGCCCCACGGGCCCGCCGAACTTCGATCCCCAGATCGCGTGCCTCGAAGCTATGACGCGACCATCGCGGCGGCGGGACCTGGTCGCGACCAGTGACGCCTGGAACGACTTAACCCAACGCGCCTACGCGCATCTTTCGGCGGCACACTTAAACGCATTTGAGAAGAGCGCAGAAACGTTGCAGGCAACGCCTCTCGACCTTGGCCTTGTCCATGGCGACTGGTCGCCCTGGAACCGCCACTGCGGAGCCCGCGAGGCATGGATCTGGGATTGGGAACGAGCAAGGGCCGATGGGCCGATCGGTATGGACGTTGTCCACAACGCAGTTCAGGTCTCCCTCGTCAAATGGCCTGCCGACTGGGTACGGGCACTGCGCGCGGGCGCGGCGTCGCTCCAGAGCAACTCCGCCTCGCTGGGTCTCTCGGCTGAGGGAGAACGCTCGGCGATGACCTGGTACTTGGGGGAAATGCTCGTGCGCTACAGCGAAACGGCGTTCGCTGATATGCCCGCAATCGCTGCAGCTCGCCACCACCTCTTTCAGGCGCTCGCCGCGTTCACCGAAGCAAACTCATTCACGAAAAGGACGCTGTCACCATGATCGGACGTCGAGTACTGGGTCAACGCGGGCTGCCAAGTCCGCTGATCAAGGGTGGAAAGTCAGCCACACGGCTCTGGTACCGCCCGACGGCGGGACGACGAGTCTTTCCGAACACTTTGATCGTCGGGGCACAGCGGGCTGGCACGACGTCGCTATTTCGCTATCTGGTTCGTCACCCTGCGGTCATGGGCCCGCATCTCACGAAAGGCGTCCACTACTTCGACACCGGCTTTGAGCACAATCCCGACTGGTACCGGTCGCATTTTCCGACCGAGCGAGCGGTCGAATCGGTCGGCGATGCGAACGGCGTCGAGCCCGTCGTGCTCGAAGGCAGCCCGTACTATCTGTTTCACCCGGGGGTTCCCGCGCGGATCGCGGGAGCTCTGCCGAACACGCGCATCCTGATCGTGCTTCGCGATCCCATCGCACGGGCCCGTTCGCATCACAAGCACGAACAAGAGCGCGGCTTCGAAAGCCTTGATTTTGCTGCCGCACTTGCGGCCGAACCCGAGCGCCTCGCGGGATCAGAGAACCGTCTTCGGAGGGATCCGCTGGCCGCCGACTTCGAGCACCAGCACCACAGCTATGTCGCACGGGGTCAGTACGGGGCTCAGGTCGAACGGTACTTGCGCTATTTCCCATCGGAGCAGGTGTTGGTCGTCTGGTCGGAGGCCCTCTCCTCGGCTCCTGCCAAGACCATGTCAGCGGTGTTCGAATTTTTAGGTCTGCCTGCCCTCGAGACTGCCGACTACCCGCGTTTTAACGCGCGCACCTACGAGGAGCCAACCGACGAGATCGAGCTCTGGCTGTCAGACCAGTTTCGTCAGTCTGATCAGCATCTCGAAGAGCTCGTTGGAATGGCGTTGCCCTGGCGAGGCGGCGCTCTTCTCACGGGAGGCGGCTCGATCGAGCCCGTTTCGCATTCGGATTCGATCTTCGCCTCATCGAATCCGGGCTAGCTCCGGGCGCGCAAGGGCCCGTGTCCCGATCGTGGGCTCGGGACTGCTCTTTTAACCAAACCTTCGTGTTGGTCCGAACTGTTGTGATTCTTGATTACTCACACTGGTCGGTTTGTCATAGGGTTAGGTTGTACTGACAGACATGCTGCGTTGATGGGACGACTCGCGCGGCTGTCGTGACCGGTAAACGATCTTCCCTGCTTGGGTGACAGCGCGCCGAGGCGCTGACAGCAGACGTCTGCGAAGGGACGCAAAACATGCGATTGTGGGCATGGGGCCTGGCACTAGTACTGGTCCTGGCGGGGTGTCCGTCGGGCGGGGGCTCCGGAGGAGCGGGTGGTGGCGCCTCTACAACAACCACACGTCCGCAGAACGCCGTCTGGCCTCCCCGTCCGGGGATGTCGTGGCAGATTCAGCTCCAAGGCACCCTCGACACCAGCATCGATGTTCAGCTCTTTTTCATCGACCTGTTTGACGTCTCGACCGCAGCGATCGATGAGTTGCACGCGGACGGAAAGCGCGTCGTGTGTTATTTCAGTGCCGGGACCAACGAAGACTGGCGGACCGACAAACTCGACGTCACCGACCCTGCACAGGCAGCTCTGCTGGGCAGTGTCTTGGGTGCTCACCCCAACGAGCGTTACGTAGACATCAGGGACACCCAGTATTGGCGACCCATTATCGAAGCTCGTATGGACTTGGCTGTCGAAAAGGGCTGCGACGCCATCGACCCCGACAATGTCGATGCCTGGAACATTCCCAACAATGGCCTGACCATCACCGCTGCCGATCAGCTCCAGTACAACCGGTGGTTAGCTACTGAAGGTCATGAGCGGGGCATGTTGGTCGGCCTAAAGAACGACTTGTTGCAGGTCACCGACCTTGTAGCCTCCTTTGACTTCATGCTCAATGAGTCCTGCTATTTGTTTGATGAGTGCCAGTACTTGACCCCGTTCATCTCCCAAAACAAGCCGGTCTTTGGTCTTGAGTACACCCTTCCGGTCGCGGATTTTTGTGCTGATGCCAACTCAAAGAACTTCGATTTTCTGAAGAAGGACCCGGCGTTGTTGGCGCTTCCACGGGTGGCGTGCCGCTAGCCGATCGAGCTGGGTTTGTAAGCCGAACAACGAGGGGGCGAGGCCTGTAAGGCCCCGCCCCCTCGTGATGTGGGGACCGCTCTTCTGTGGCAGCTGCGGCTCAGCGCTGCTCATCACCCGGCGGACACCTTGCAACGCATGCAGCACCCGAGCACGCTCGCTCCCCTACGGCCCGGGACCGTTGGAGCCTGAGCGGCCCGTCCTGTGCAGCATTGGTCCGCCTTCGATCGCGCTGGCGTCCTCCGCGGAAGCATCACTTGCATCATCAAGGTCGCACTGAGCTCCACTCGTCGTGTCGTAGGTCGCTCCCCTGCACGGGCTGCCGAAAGCGCGTGTCAGAAGCCGACGAGCACGACAAAGACAGAATGGGGTGGTCCCAAGCTATGCAGGACCACCCCATTCTCAAATGTGTATGTCGTTCACTCGCCCGATCCGGCGCGTACCTGGCCGACAACGTCCCAGGCGGATGGGGGCGGTTAGGCCGTTTCGGTTGCTGGATCGACAACTGGCTCCAATTCGGGCGCAGAGTCCACCTCAAGTTCGGCCGCTTTACCGCCGCTCCGACCCAACTGAGCTCGAAGCGACCGAAGCCGGGCCTCGGCTTGAGTATCCAAGACGGACTGTTCGACTTCCAGCGCCTCGGAGTTAACGTTGATGGCGGCGATCTCGCCGCGACCAGCTGCCTTTGCGTAACGAGCTTCGATCTTTTGCTCGATCTCTTCAAAGGTCGGAACATCGTCGCCGACGGTGTCGTTGACGATCGCCATGGCGTCGTTGATCTTTTCCTGCATCTTGGCTTGTTCGAGCTTCGACATCAGGCCGCGCTTGCGGGCCAGGGTTTGTTCCATCAGCATTGAGTTCTGTCGAACTGCTGCCTTGGCCTTATCGGCATTCTGAGTCGAGTGCAGCAGGTCGACCTTGAGTCGCTCGACCTCTTCTTCGATGGTCACCAACTTCAGACCGAATGACTTCGCCGCGGACTCGTACTTGACCTGCGCCGCGGTGTCGCCGTTGGCCGTTGCTTCGTCCAACATCATCAGCGCCTGCTGAGCATTTTTCTCTGCGCGCTCGCGGTTTTCGAGGGCCGTTTCGAGGTGCCGTTCGTTCCGCTTCTGGGCCGCGATCACGTTGGCTGCCTGCTCGCGAAGTTGGCGATCGCGTGTTCTGAACTCGTCGATGGCTTGGTCGATCTGGACTTCGGGATCGGCCCGCTCATCGACGGCGCGTTCTGCCTTCTTGCTCTGGTACTTCCACCAGCGCCGAATCGCTTTGAACATGTGATCTCCTTGAATAAATGCCTGGTAGTGGTCAGAAGATGGGTATCTGAGCCCACGGACCAAGTGGTGGCCGAAGCCGGTTGTGTTTAGTAGGTCTCGGACGCTTCTTTCAGCGCCGCTTGCATTGACTGCACGTCAACAACTGCTGAGGTTAGTTGTTCTTCAATCTGTGGGGTTTCGAGATGTAGTTGCCCCGTGTGGACGAGGGCGACGGTACTGACGGTCGCCTCTTCCAGTTGGGCGTCTAAGAGGGCGATCTGGCCGCGGGTCTTTTCTATGGCCTGGCCGATGGAGGCGACCTGGGCTTGTTTGCGTTGAAGCGCCGCTATCCTGCCAGAAGTTTGATCGCTGGGTGTAGCGGTTTCTTGCATCGCACGACTGAGTTCCCGCTCCACAAGGGGAGGGTCGAGCTCTACCAAAACCCGCTGGAGCTTCTGGCCGATGGTTGCCAGTTCGGTCACGGCCTCGGTGCCAGAAAGCACAGCCCGCTCAACCCGTTCGATCTCCTGTCTGATCGACGTCGATTCCCCGGCCTTTAACGCGTCGAGTTCGGCGGGGCGGCGTTGAGCGTCGCGTACGTAGTCACGCCACGGCGGAACAAACTGTTCAAAGGTTGCAGCAGCTAAGACCGATCGAGATGCGCGGCTCTTCAGCACGATCACCGCCACACAAACGAGGGCGACTCCAGCGGCGAGTCCGACGTAGAACATCGCGTGATGGTACCCCTCCGCCTTTGACGACCTCAGACGGTCCGGCGAGGGGGGATGAGTCTGGCTACGGGTACCAGCCACCGTTAAGGACGGTCTTGAATCTGGTCGAGACCGACCTGTCCGCAACGCCTTTGGCCGAAATCGTCGCGCCGCCCTCGCCTGTGCTTCGTCGCTGTGCCATCTCCGTCGTTGCAGCCGAAAGGCCCGTACCTTCATGTTTCGCTGTTGGTGCGGGTCCTTCGAGGCGTTCTGGCTTTCGGGGTACAAAGGCTATGTCCGCCACGGCATCTTTTTCTGGCGCGAACAAGCGAGCGTCCGGCTCTGACTCCGGTGGTACGGCAGCGGGTCGCTCCTCTGCGATGCGCTCAAATGTGGCGCCCAGATCGGGGTTGGCTGCTGACTGGGTCGCAGCAAAGAGCGTTTCGGTGCGGGTCAGCAAGAACACCGCGAGGACTCCGAGAATCAGCAACAGGGCGGCCGACAAGAGGTTCTTAGACCGTGTCCTTTGGTCTAACGGCAGTTCGACCAGCGCAGCTTCCCAGCCGAGAGTTGAGAAGGCGACGGGGTCGAGGCGCGCCAAACTCAATCGACTCGGCCGAACCGGCTGGTGTGCTTCCGAATGTTGCAGGCGCGGGTGAGCCACCAGGGCGGTGCACGCGTCGAGAGGGATACCGAGCTCGGGAACTGGAACCTGGAGCTGATGATGTGCTGTGGTGTCGTGCGCCGGGTCGACCGATTCCGCTGGCCAACCGTACAGGTCCTCTGATACCTCGCATGGCCCGTCATCAACTGCTGTGACTGGTACGCCCTGATCGAGAATTGCTGGCCACGCAGCGCTTTCGCGCTCGGCGTGAACCTGTTCCACCGCTCGGAGCGTAACCGCCAACGGTCCACAAACCGCCTGGCTCAAAGCTGCATCTAGTGATTCGCTAATGCGGTACATCGGCTTAGAGACCCCAATATCGCTTAATAGTCGCGATTTTAGGGCTACTCGCAGTGAGTAAGGTCGCCTGAACCGTCGAGTTAACAGCGCGTTAGCGCGCCATTGGGCTGGTGTTGTTCACCCTGGGCAAAGGCCCTGCATCCCCGTGGTGTCCCCAGGCCGGCGGGCCAGGCCCCACGGGGGCTTTCTGGCACCTGTCAGACGTGGATGACTCACTTACCGTGAGCTTGTGTCAGCGTGATAATGGTCGCCAGGGTGANNGACCACCACGGCAAAGCATCATCAGAACGCCACTCAGAGTCGTCAAACGGGGCTTCCGTTGGGTCGGCCGCAGCGTCCGCCGTTGCATCGTCCAGGTCGACGGGCACGGCGTCCTCCGCAGGTTCAAGCACCGCGCTGTCAGACCACCAAGCGGTGAACGGCGCGGCATTTGTCGAAGGGGTCGTGTCTCGTTTCCGCCGCCAGGATTCGTCGTCTAAGAGGTCGCCGAGGGTTCTGGAAGCCGGTTGCGGCGAGGGCCTGAGCGTCCGACGTTTGGCGAGGGCGCCTGCCTCGGTGGCCGCGTCGCGGTGAACGTCGGCATCTGGTGCCCGGCCCCGTCTGGAGGTTTCAGCCGTCATCGCCGGGGAGGTTGTGTCACTGGCGTTCTGAACACCATCGGGGACGCCCGGAACAGGCGGCATCGTGGGCTGGACAACCAACGTTGCCGTTCCCTCAACGCCGCGCAACGGTTCTCGATCTTCGTCGATTACGGATTCACCGTCCCGCGTCGTTGCTGCTGCTGGCTCGGCTCGTTGTGTCGTTACCGTCTCGTTGTCGGCGCCTGGATCAGTCGATGTCGGTCGCGCCGCCAGGCCCGTGGGTCTGGGCGCGTCCGGTCTCATTGGAATCGCCACCGCGTCTGGCCGCGACATGTCTGGCGCGCCTGTGGATCCCGGGTCAATCCAATCGATGAGCCGGTCGCCTGACACCGAACGAGTGGTTGCAAAAACGTTCCACAGCGGGTGGCCAGTCTTGCGGTAGTACTGCCGCCGATCGCCCCCCTTGGGCATGCGATCAAGCATTCCTAGGCGCGTAAAACGGCGCAGTTCTTCGTGCACGCCTGACGGACTGGTGTCGAGCGCGTTTTGGACTTCGCTCACGTAGAACGGTTCTCCACCGCGAGCGTGCACCCACTCGCCGAACTCCAGTCGGAGAGAACGGCCGAAAAGGAGTTTGCCGACATCGGGATGGGCGGTCATGAACGGCCCTGCGGGTCAGCACCCGTATGTGGCTCGATGCGCGTTCGCAGAAAGGGCTCCAAACACTTCACAAGCCACTCAAGTGCCTGGTCAGGATCGGCGACTCCGTTGGCGAGGTCACGTCGAATGTCGGCGACCGCCTGTTGAATGACGAACTGATTGGCCTGCAACTCGTCAATCACCGAGCGGCTAAAGACAACCTCGGAGGGCCCGAGGCCGTGCGCGTCGGCGAGTTTGCGAGCCATGTGAGCTTGTTGGCGGCACCCCTGCCTGCAGTACCGCCGAGGTCGGCCGGGGCCAGTTGCAACCATGAACGAACGTCCACACCAGGCACAACGTTTTGCTACCTGCCGACGTTCGCCCTCCTCTGGTTGCATTTCTAGAGTTTAGAACCTCACGGGACGCCACGTGGGCATACGCCAGGTGGCAATTGAGCGAAGGGTGAATCGTTTCGGTGGCGCGACGACTCCTCTAAGAAGTGCCCTGTCCGGACGAACGAGCGGCCAGAGTGCCGTCTTGTGACACTCTTCGTGGCGGAGCGACCGCTGCGCCGGTGGCAACGCGGCTGCCCTAAGAACCTCGTGAACGATGGAGCGTTAGCGAGCGGGCCTTGAAGCCGTGGGACTCAAAGAAGTTCTTGGTGTGCCGGTCACCCGGCAATGCGGTCGCGTCCCATCCAATCACCTGGTCATCTCCCCAGGCGAGACCTGCTTCGATGAGCGCCTCGCCGACTCCGACCGAACGCGCATCGGGTAAGACGTACAACTCATCGATGATGCCAACCTGGGTCGCGTCGCGCAGGCGATCGACTCGAAAAACACCGAACCCGACCGGCACGCCGTCGATCTCTCCCACAACCGTTGTCGAGTCTGGGTCGGCAAGGGAAAAGGCCCACCAGTCTTCGGGGGACCCAAAGCTACGGTCCTTGCCGAGGGAAAGGTGACCTCCCCGCTGAGTCCTGACCACCGCCGCCGCAGCTTCTGTAACCTCGACAATCCAGTCGATATCGTCGGCAGAGCCGGGGCGGGTGGTTACCTCCATCGCTGGCTACCTGGTGAGGAGTTGATCGACCTTGTTCAAGACCGTCTTGCGGTTCCGGTTTTCGGATTCGTAGGTCCGCACGGCTTCGAGGTCGGCAGTCGAGAGGCCGCTCAGATGTTTGACGACCTGGCTCGCTGCGAGTTGGTCGTAGTCCGCGATAGGTAGCGCCGCCTCTTGAATTGTCGTTTCGGCTGCGGGCGCTGGCGGCTTGGCGGCCTGTGCGGCCGTCGCTTCAAGTTGTTCAGGGGCGACTGCGGTAGAGCCGAACTGTTCCGCTTTGGGGTCGTCGCCCCCGAAGAACGCGCTGGTCAACTGGCCTGCCTGCTGACGAACCGAATCGATCTGCTGGTCGATACGTTGGCGGAGCATCGGAACTCCGGCCTGGACAGCGAACTGCCCGATCATCTTTGCCTGGGTGATCTGCATATCAAGACGCTGTTTGGAGGCACTGATCTCGGAGCGACCGCGCTCGACCAAAGAGTCGATCAGCGGCGGCACCGTGTCCCGGGCGATTGCCGCAAGACCGATTGGTGCAAAGAAGGCGAGTTCCAACGCGTTGTCGGAGTTGTCGTCATTGTTGGAGTTTGCGTCAGACATGACGGGACCTCTCGTTGAGCCAGGTGAGCCCGATTCTAGGGTTGCACGGCTTCCGCAGGGCCAACACGGGGCCGGACTTTCTGAATCACCAGAGCTGCGCAGATAAGCAGCACGGAGAACGCGACCATGAACGGCCCAAATCGGACATAGGGCGTTTCACCGCCTCGGGTTTCGACCGTGGCTGAGACCGTCGCTGCGCTGAGCAGCGGGGTCTGTTCAAGGACCACGCCACGGGAGTCGACAACAGCGGAGATACCGCTAATAGCGGAGTGAACCACGTACCGTCCGGTCTCCGCCGCCCTCATACGACTCATCGCAAGATGCTGGCTGGCGTTCGAGGTGTCGCCGAAAGAACGATTGTTCGTCGACACAACCAGTAGCTGGGCTCCTTGGCGGGCTAGGGCCCGCGTGTCTCGACCAAATGCCGACTCAAAACAAATGAGATTGCCGACCGGCGTTTGCTCAATCATGAAGAGGCCGTCGCCCGGGCCTGGTTCAAAATCAACGGGTACCTGAGAAACCTGTGGGACAACCTTTTCGAGAACGCTCCGGAAAGGGATGTATTCGCCAAAGGGGACAAGGTGTTGCTTGGTGTACAGGTCGACAGCGACCCCTTGACGGTTAAACAAGATGTTGGTGTTTTGCCGGAGAGCGTCTGGGCCAGGCGTCAACGTGCTGTTGGTCATGACATAGGAGTCCAAATACCTTGCGAGGTTCTCTACCCGGGGCGTCAGTTCGGCGTCGTTGCGCGGGTCTCGCGACCCGAAGCTCGACTCGGGAAAGACCAACAAGTCGAGGCGGTCGCTCGGGGCAAAGCGTGTTGCCAATTCGAGGTGACGTGCTGGGAGCAGTTGGGACTGCTCGGAACCTGTCAGGTCGCGATCGAAGTCGTTGCCTTGCACCAGGGCCACATTGAGATCCGCAACGCTGTAGGTGCCGTCGGTGTCGACGACTCCCGCCACGCCCCAAACGATCGCGAGGCCGACCAGCGGCGCAGCCAACACCAACCCGCTTCGCCGTTCGGTTCCTTCTGCAGGAGCCGGGGCCCTGCGCCTCTCGAGGAGCAGCGCAACGGCGGTGGCGGTCGCCACCAGCATGAAAGTGACGCCGTGAATTCCGCCCCAGGAAGCGAGGTTTCGCGCAGGGCCCAGATCGATCAGGGCGTACCCCGGATCGCCCCAGGTGAAACCCCCGTACGGCCACAGGCCCTTGACGTATTCGGCGGCGGTCCACACGCTGCCAGCTAGGAACGGGGCGAACCAGGGCGGGCGCGCGCTCAGGGCGACACGGCGAATCGCAAAGAACGTCGCCGCCCACCAAAGCGAAACGTACAAAATGAGGAAGGGGTACCCGGGCCCTGCAGCGACCCATGCCCAGAACAGCATGGGCGTGAAGCAGCCCACCCCAATCAGAAAACCCCGTTTGGCAGCGCTTCTCCCCGACTCAGCCCCTAACCCCCGCAAAGCGAGGCTGAGGATCACAAATGCGACAGGCCACCATCCTCGGGGAGCGAACGCAAAGGAAAGGACGACGCCGGCAAGAAGCCAGACGCCGTCCCTTAGGAAGGCCCCGGGCGGACGCCGGGAACGGCTCAGACGCAGTCGTTGCAGAACTGATTCGCTTCGTCGGCGAGCTGGGTTCGCGACTTGACCAGGAAGCAGCCCCGGCACGTGAACTCGTCGGAGCGCTTGGCCGCGATTTTGGCGGGCGACTTCGACGCCGACTTCTTTTCGACCGCTTCGTCTTCGAGATCGCTCGAAAGCCGGTCTCGAAGCATTTCGTCCAGGGTTTCTTCGGTGTCGTCGGGGTGCTGCTCGTCCTCGAGGTCTAGGACATCGTCGCCGTCATCATCGTCGGCATCTTCATCCGATGAGTCGTCGTCATCATCATCGTCATCGTCATCGTCATCGTCATCGTCATCGTCATCGTCATCGTCGAAGTCATCGTCGAAGTCGTCGCCGTCATCGCCCGCGGCGGTGTCGCCGTCGAAGTCCTCGTCTAACTCCTCTTCGCCGATTTCCTCATCGGCAAGATCGTCGTCAATGACGTCATCGTCGAGATCGTCGTCTATGTCGCTATCGAGATCGTCGTCAAGATCGTCGTCCATATCGAAGTCTTCGTCTACCACGGAATCGGGCCTCCAGAATGCCGGAATCGGGCGGAGTATAACGCTAGGAACCTTTGGCGCAACGCAGGCTGAAAGAAACCCGCTAGACCAGTCCGCTCCACCGCTCGTTGCGGGGAAGTTAGCGCTACATCTGCCGAGGAGCCCGAGATGCTGCCACCACTGGCTCCGTCATGACCACCTGGCCGTCAACCGGCAGACGGTGGGCACCCGATTGTGATCGCTTGGGGAGTCTCCGACTGCAGCGGCGACGGCTACTGGAAACGCTTGCGGATGAGTTGGACGTTGGCAACGTACTGCTTAGTGTCGGTGTAGAGACCCTTCTTCATGACCGAACCTTGGCCCTGGTAGTACGCCGCGATCGCGAGTTCGGTGTTGCCATCGAAATAGTCGAGCAAGTAGCGGACGTAGCGGACGCCCATCTGAATCCCCTGTTCGGGAACATGTGCGTCGAGCACCGTTGGCGAACGAAGCAGCGAACGCGAGATCCATTCCTCGGTAGCGGGCATGATCTGCATGACGCCCTTCGCACCGACATTGCTGACGACATGGGCTTGCCAGCCAGACTCTTGGTAGGCGATCGCCTTGACCAAGTCCGCGGGAACTCCATACTGCTGTGCCCAGTGGTCAAAGACAGGGTGCAGTGCCCAGCGATCGCCTGGCGCCGCCTTCGGCCCTGTTGTTGCGGACGCCGGTGCCTTGCCAAGGCTTTGGGGAGCGGGAGCCGACGCTGCCGCTGGCGCAGTCCCAGACAGGCGCAGCGTGCGCCCGGCGAGGATCTTGTCCGGTGAGGAAAGTCCATTCATCGATACGAGAGCGGCGGGGTCGACGCCAAAGCGTCGAGCGATCGAGCTCAGGGTGTCACCGGACTTGATGGTGTAGCTCGCCTGCTTGCTTCCGGGAATTGTCAGCACTTGCCCGGAGTAGATGTAGTCCGCCGACGAAATGCCATTAACTCGAGCCAGTTCCGAAACCGACACGCCAAAGTATTGGCCGATACTGGTCAAGGTGTCAGCTCGCTTGACTTGATAGGTCAACGTGGCGTCTGAGGCGACAGCGGCGAGCGCCAATGCGATGAGGACGCTGAGGGTGCGGAAACGACGAAGCATGGTTGGCTCCCAACGGGACGGATGTGCCTTCCATGGGGTTGTCGTCGTGTTCTGCGAAAGCCTTTACCCAAAAAATCTTCACAACTGTTACAACTTTTGTTGAAGTTGTGGTGAGGTTGCCGCGACTTTCAGGTCACGGGTGCCCCCGTCGCCGGGGCCTGAGGGGCGCTTAGTTGGCTGAGCGGCGCTGATGCGCCCTTCTCTCGGAGTCGAGGCGTTCCAACTCGTAGACGCCGTGGTCCACGAAATCCATGGCCGCGGCAATACCTGTGTGTTTTGCCTGGTCGCGGATCAAGTCGTGCATCTGTTGACACACCTCGCGATAGCTGGGGTGCCCCTGAGGCGTCGTACGCAGTTCGATGACGTGCATCGCTTCACGAGCATTCATCTGCATCACAAAGCGAATCTTGAACCCGAGCGCAACGGCGTACTGAGCCTCCTCGGGGAATGAGGCCGACACTGCGTCGTACAACGCCGCGGACCGATCCATGACGCTCCGGTAGCGATCGTCGAGCCCCGCCTCCGTGATCGATTCCGGTACGTCGTAGCCGAGTTCCGGGTTGAGGCGCTGCCATTCAATCGTCAGCATTCGGTGCCGTTGGAGGTCCCGAAACGCGCCGTAGTCTGTGAGGATTTCGAACCGGTAGTCGGTCCGCTCAAAGGCCCGTCCAGGCCGGTGGCGACGATTGGTCCGCTCCCCCGCATACGTCAAAATCACTTCAGAGCGCTGCTCGGGGGACATTTGCGCCACGAGCTCAGCGATCCGGCTTTCGCTGGCGTTGGTCGACGCGAACAACGCAGCGGCGACAACTTTCGCTTCACCGTCTGGGTCAAAGTCGGTCAGCTTGACTGCGGGGTCGTCGGTCTCGGGCGAAACCGCGCCGAGGATGCGGTTGGCGAGGTCTTCCGTGGCGGCCCGATTCTCGGCGAAGTACTGGGACCAACGACCACCCCGGTCTGGCTTATCGACTCGGGTCAGAAACGACGGGATCGTTTTGCGAAGCTCGGTGAGCATGAGGTCTGAGTAGGAACGAACTTCATGGAGGGGATGTGCGCGCATTCGGAGGAGTAGCTGTTCGTAGCCCTGCCCAGTGCCGTAGATGCCGACATTGGACAAGGTCGAGGCCGGCAACAGTCCGCGCAGAGAATCGCAAGCCTTCGCCTTGATCGTCGATTGATAGACCATCTCGTTATCGCTCGGATCGCGTGGATAACGCTCTTTTGCCCATCGCAACATCTTGGGCATCATCTCGGCGTACGCGTCGAACATGGCGTCCATGTCCGCGACGTAGCGTGCGCCGAGGGGCGAGTGCCCGATGGAGGGGTCTCGCCAGTAGCGGTAGCGGCCCCCCAGGCGTTCGTCGTATGCGATGTATCGAGTCGACTGTTCGAGGTAGGACATCAGCCGGCCCCACTCAAGGACCTTGGTCAGGATATTGGAAGCCTGCTCACACGCCAGGTGCACGCCACCGAGTTGCGCGACGGAATCGTCGCCGTACTCAAAGAACACCTTCTCGTAGAGTTCTTCTGCACGCTGCAGGCCGATGGTCGCGTCAAGAGTTTCGTCACCTGAGATATCGAGCTCGCCGACGAACTCGTCCAGGAAAAGTCGACGGAGGCTTTTGGGCGAGCGCGAATAACGGGCAAACAGGGCACCTTTGACGACCTCTGGAAGGTTGACCAACGCAAAGACCGGTCCGTCGAGGTTGGTGAAGTACCGCCGTAGGATCTCGGTTTCTTCTGGCTCGAAATGTTCAGTGGCATACAGCATTGGTCATTCCTTGCCTGCGTGTGAATCGGTGGATGCGCTGAGCCTGTTCGGTGCCAGCGCGCTTGGATCGCACAGATAATCGACCGCGGTCATTGCCAGCGCAGCGGCTGCGTCGGTGATTGCTTGGTGGGCACTAGCTGTCCGGGCTTGGGCAGCGAACGCAGCGGTGTGAATGTTGAGCGACGGGTCGCCGATGCCGACCATGGGATGCAGCGACGGGATCACTTGACTCACGTTGCCCATGTCGGTACTGCCGACCATCACACCGGCGATCTCCGACAAAGGCGTCAGCTGCCTGCCGAGGCTGGCCCAGTTACTGGCGTACCACGTTTCGAGCCGATCCCAGCGACGAATCTCCGCATACGGCTCGCCGTCGATTCGGATCGCTGCTGTCGCACCAACCGCCTCTGCCGCTCGGGTGAAGCAGTTTCGCACCCGATCAACCAACTCGGGGAGGTCTGCCATGAGCGGGGTGCGTACCATGAACCTGGCGGTGCAATAGTCGGGCACGACGTTGGCCGCACTCCCCCCGTTGGTGATGATGCCATGCATCCGAACTCCGTCAGCAACATGCTGGCGCAGCATGGAAACCGCTTGGAATCCGCCGATGAGCGCGTCCAACGCGTTGATCCCTGCCTGTGGCTGCGCAGCCGCGTGCGCAGCGCGGCCGAACGTTTCGATCTCCAGAATTGCGACCGCCAACGAAGGCATAGTGATTAGGTCCATCCCGGCGGGATGCGCCATGAGGGCCAGGTCGACATCGTCAAAGGTCCCAAGTTCGAGGAGACGGATCTTGCCTCCTCCTCCTTCTTCTGCCGGGGTGCCGATCACCGAAACTCGAGCGTTCAGCGACGACTGCATCAAACCCCGCTGCAATGCAGCGCCAGCCCCAACGCCGATTGCTGCGATCAGGTTGTGTCCGCAGGCATGCCCAATCTCGGGGAGGGCGTCGTACTCGCACAGGAACGCAATGGTGTGAACCCCCGACCCGGCATCCATCCGGAACGCGGTCGGTAGCGTCTCGATCGGATCGCCAGAAAAGCCGAGCGTTTCAAGGATCTGGCGAACCGCGTCGGCGGACCGATGTTCGTCGAAACCGAGTTCGGGATGTTCAGCGAGATCTTCGGCGAGCGAACTCAGCATTGGTCCCATCGACGCAAGTTCTGAGCGGATGACCGCTTTGACTTTGGTGCGCTCCTCGTCGATCGTGCTCTCTGGCGCGTTCGACCGGAGCGGTTGTGTGTCGAGGCGGTCGGTTGCTGGGTGATCGTTGCTAGGGATCATTCGACCACTCCGGCGCCTTGGGAAAGACACACCTTCCCGAACTGCTGGGACTCCTCTAAGTAACTCAGCGCCTCCGGGAACTGCTCGAACTCAAAGACGCGGTCGATGACCACTGGAACGCCGTGCTCGCTGACCATCAACGTGGCGGTCTCAAACTCGGCGAAGTTGTTCATGGTCGAGCCGATCAGTTCCTGTTGGCGAAAAAACAGCGAGGGTAAGTGGACCTCGACGGTCTGGCCGCTGCTCGCCCCGCAGGTAACGAAGCGGCCACCCCGGCGAAGCGACCTCATCGCTTCTGTCCAGGTCGCTGGGCCGATCGTGTCAAAGACAACGTCGACGCCGGTGCCGTTGGTCGCAGCGAGGATGTCGGCGCTGAACTCCTGGGAGGAGTTGAAGCCGAGATCGGCCCCCAAGGTTGCTGCCTTGGCGAGCTTGTCTGTGTCCCGTGAGGTGACAAACACGGACGCGCCGGCCGCCTTGGCCAACAGCATTCCAGCCAGAGCGACGCCACCGCCCACCCCCAGCACCAGNNTAGGCGGTTCCGAACGATCCGGCCGTCAACCAATCGAGTGACGCCGGCTTGGTAACAGCGTTCTGGTTGGGTACCACGACGTGGGATGCGAGCGTGCCCCACCGGTGCTCTCCGAGGATGCGAAAACGTCTGCACAGTGGGATATCGCCGCGGGTGCAAGCGTCACAGGTCATACATGCGGTGGATGGGTTGACAATGACCGCCTCGCCCCGTCGGTCTGGCACGCCAGGGCCGCACGCGTCGATGATTCCTGCGCCGTCTGCTCCAGCGATGTGGGGAAGGGGCGGCGCCGGTCGGCCTTTGGAGACCCACAGGTCCAAGTGGTTGAGGGCGCTCGATTTGAGTTCTACGCGGACCTCGCCTGGACCTGGTTCGGGCGTCGGGACCTCAGTCAATCGATAACCACTTGGTCCATTTGTTTCCGTCAAGAGCCATGCCCGCATCGCCGCGAGTCTAATGACGCGGTCCTCGCCGGTTGAGTGACCCGCCAGCTCCGTTGACGTGCGTTGCCGGTATTCGACGTTCGCTATCGGCGTTTCGGTGCCGAAGGGTTGGACCAGCGGGTCGGGATGCACAGCGCGATCGGCGCTGCCGCAACACTCACCCTGATGTGGCTTGCCCTGCCCACCAACTGGTCGTCGAGCCAGACCTTCTTCGGCTTGTTGAGGTTGAGTTCAAACTC
>CXWK01014981.1_pt1 | contig 19918 bp, 22 predicted proteins | sample 590851 | NCBI WGS metagenome assembly CXWK01 (sample SAMEA3498364, study PRJEB10139) | wastewater metagenome | biome: wastewater treatment plant; material: activated sludge | place: Denmark | collected 2014-08-01 | reverse complement strand
GTTTTCTGGTCCGGCCGAGAAGCGCTCATTTTATGCGCCTCGTCGACGATGATCAGGTCCCAACGACTGCGAAGCAGGCTATTGCGGGCGTCGTCGATGCGCGAGACCCAGGATACCGACGTGATAACCTGATCCCGTTCCATCCAGGGGTTGGTCCCGTACTGAGCACGGAGCACTGCGCTGTTAAGAATCTCAAACTGTTGGTTGAACTTGTCGAGCAGTTCCCGCTGCCATTGGAAGGTCAAATTGGCCGGCGTGACGATGAGAATGCGCTTGAGCAGGCCGCGGGCCTTCAACTCCTGAATAAGCAGCCCGGCCATGATCGTCTTGCCCGCGCCGGGGTCGTCGGCCAGCAAGAAGCGGATGCGCGGGGCCTTGATGAAGTAGTCGTAGACCGCTTCCAGTTGGTGGGGCAGGGGATCGATACGGGCGATGGATAGGGCGAAGTAGGGATCGTACTCGTAGGCCAGTCCGAGCCGCAATGCCTCAACGCCCAGAGCGAAGTGCTCGGCGCTCCCGTCAAATGGGTGCACGTCCGGGCTGATTTGCAGCGTTGCGATCTGTGCCTGGGTCAGGATGGACTGGTAGGTTTGGTTGCTCTGCAAGCCGGTGCCGATGAGTTTGATATTTGGGCCCATCGGGATGGTCGTGATGAGTCGGACCGGCTCAGGGAACAGGGGGCCGCGGACGATGCTGTTTGGCTTAAGTTGGCCAGCAATGGTCAAGACTATGCCCTGATCCGAATTCAAGTTGCACTCCGAGCGGTGCCGATAATCGGCAGTGATTTGGGCTTGGCTGCGTAATTTTATGGTAAGAACGGGTAGATGGCGAGTCGCCGTGCTATTCCTGCGTATATGCGGGTTTCGATCAAGGCCGATCGTATCGGACGAGACTTAAGTTTTGGCTTGAGCTTTGCTATAGTGTCCCTATCCCCAACTCTATGACAGCTCGAAAATCCATTATCTCAATCCCCGATCAACTCATCGCGCTGCTTCTCGCCCTACCCTGGATGGACATCCTGGCCGAGATCTACAAGCTGCTGCGCACCTTATGGCGTGGCCTGGCCGACGAGGGTATGTACGAGGTGTTGGAATACGAGTCGACCCTGGAGTTACTGGACCGGCACGGCAAGCGAGCCAGCTTCAAGAAGCGCGAGAAGGTGCGCTACCGGCAGAACAACATCATCGCCTATCAGGACCAGGGTTGGAGCGACGGCCAGAGCCTGCTGGACTACCGGTGCTCCCCCGGCGTGGTGGTTGACCAGTATCGACCTGGCCAGAAGACTTACATCCTGATTTCTCTGCGAGAGAGCAAACAACACGGCGACGTAGACGAGTTCCACATGGAATGGGGACTTCGCGAAGCGTTTGTGCGCGCCCGAGAACAGTGGGATACAGAAATCAACCATCGCACGAGGCAATTGCAGGTGCGACTGATTTTCCCCAAGACCCGGCCACCGGTTCGTGTCTGGCTGGAAGAACACCTACGCCGGCGAACGCGACTGCTGAGCGATGCAGCTCTGAAACAGCTGGCCGATGGCCGATGGCAGATTGCGTGGAAGACAGACCGGCCGCGACTCCATGAGCGGTATGTGCTGAAGTGGGAGTGGTGAAATGAAAAGGCGCCAGGCCCGCGGTGCCAAGCGCCCTTCCCTCTCAGGTTCCCGATCCGCCGCTCATGATCCTGCTCCTTAGTGCCATCAAGACCACGGCCGTCAGCCTATGATGCACTATGACAAAGGGGACACCCATTCCGAAGATGATCTAATTATAATCACCAGTGATGATGTTTGTCAAGAGCATTAAGGAGACTGGCGTTTCTTTGAGTCTGGTTTCGGGCCGGGTTTATGCACATGGGAAGCGTAGTCACGGACAGCGCTTGCAGTCGTAAGCCAGCTTGGGCCTAGCCGGACTACCCAGATTTCACCGCGACGCGCCAGGTAACGCAGGTGGCTGTAGGATAGATCGACCAGCTCAGACGCTTGTTTGAGGGTGATGAGATCGCGCAGGTCGGGCGTGGATTCGGGTTGGTCGTCTGACATCAATGTTGATTGTAAATGATCTTGGGTGACCCGGATACCTCCGGCTAATCGAAGCCGAGGCCCCGTTCTTTGAGCGAGACATACCGGTTGTGGCCGATGATGACATGGTCGATTACCTCCACGCCCAATAGTTTCCCGGCTTTGACACAAGACCGTGTGACCACGATGTCTTCAGGTGACGGCGACGGATCGCCGGAAGGGTGGTTGTGGGAAACGACCAGCGCCGCCGCGTTCTGCCGAAGGGCGTCCTTGAAGACCTCGGCCACACGGACAACGGCGGTATTCAGACTGCCTTTGTAGATCGTGGGCGTGGAGATGACTTCATGGCGGCTGTTGAGAAGGATGAGGCGCATGTGCTCCTGTTCCAGCAGCATCATGTCGGGCATCAGTAGTTCGACGGCATCGCCGGGGGTGTTGACTCTGTACCGCGGTTCGCGGGGTGCGGCCATCATGCGCCGGCCGAGTTCAAGCGCGGCCTGAATGCGGACGGCTCTCGCTTCGGTCATGCCTGGTGTTCGTGCGAGCTCCAGCACGCTGGCAACATACAATTGCTGGAGGCTCTCGTATGCTTCAGTTAGCGACCGGCCCAGTTCAATGGCCGCAGCGGCTCCCCCGCCTGGGCCGAGGACGAGCGACAGCAACTCCCACAGCGCTAGGGCCTGCGGGCCGCAGCGATGTAACCGGTCTTGCGGGTATTCCCCGGCCGGAAGTAAATGCGTAGCTGGTGGTTCCTCATCCCAACGGAAAGGGAGTTCGGCCTGAACCGGCAGATGACCTCCTGCCTGTATGCTAGCACATACGGCCGAAGGCCTGATGGTGTTTTATCTTTCTTGGTGGTCTGTCACCTTGTTTTGGATGAAGCTGCAAAAGATAGCGGAGATTCGCCGCTGCGTAACGAGGATTGTATGGCGCGCTCACTCTAGAATGGTAGATCTTCCCCTGTCAGAGTCTGATACCACTCCGTCAGGAATCGCATTGCTTCCTCGAAGCGACGCGCGGGCAACTCCCGATAGGAGGGGATGCCGAACTTGCGGTAGAATTCACCATAAACAGCGCCGTATTCATTGCGCCCACTCTTCTTGCCCAGCGCCATAGCAATCGTTTTGACTGCCTGGCTAATACTCGCCGCCTGTTCTGGCTTGATATAGCGACCGGAGTCGCCCAAGACCGCCTCGACACCTTCCAGACGCCGCTCGTACTCGGCCAGGAGCACGTCATGAGTCTCAATGCGAGCTTCCAACAACAGTTGGTTACGCGCTAACTCCATCATCGCCCGCGCCATCTTATAGGCCTGTGCAGCTGGTGAACCGCTCTCTAGCAATTCGACGAAGGTCGGATCAGCTGTCAGGCGGCCTTCTTGAAATGCTTCCCATAGGACGTCGTGGCATTCACGCTGGTAGTGAATAACCTTGTCGCGCAGCTCTTCCTTGACCCGGCTGGCCTGGATGCCAAACAGCCAACCGGGAATGAACTTCAGCGGCAGGCAAAGTGCATCAGGACGACCGCGCTCCGGTTTAATTGCCGTAATGGCAATTAAATGCGAGGCCTCAGCCATAACTTGGTCACGCAGGATACGCCGGTACTGTGCTGACCAGTCCAAACCCAACGCATCAGCGATTGGCTTGACAGGTACATAGATCTCCGACCTATCGTGGATCTTGACCAGGACGGCCGTCAGTTCATCGCCGTAAAACTCGACCTGCTTTTCCGCTAGAGGGACCAATGCTTTTTCGCTCATTTAGCCTTTTCTCTCTTTTGCCATGACGATAACATTCCCCTACTCAAAAATCCCCTGGCTTTCCTTTCTCGCCCAACATTACTAACACCTGATCGATCTCGTCTCGCAGCGCTTGTAAGTCCTGCACGATCGTAGCGTTGGTCTGACCTTCAACCAGCCGGGCTAGATCCTGGCGTGCCTTCGGGTCTAATTTCTCAATATATCGCAACGTGCCGCGCACCTGGTGGTGTAACTTGTTGAAGTCCAGTCCCTGGACGCCGCTGCGCCCTGCTACTGGTGTCTGCTTACTCATCAACAAGCGGTCGACTAGAACGCGGACCGATGGCACGAGTTGCCGCCCATCGCCTTCTCCCCGGGCCTCGGCTTCCTGCCAAGCAATTACCTGTTGCAGCACCTTGATTTGCAGGTCGGGATGGGGCTTCAGCTTCTCGATGATCGGACGGATGGTGGCCTCGGCCAGACTATGATGGTCGACCAACTCCTGCGCCTCGTTGCTCAGGTCAAGCACGGAGATGATGCGCAGTCGGTACTGGCGCGACATATCTAGTGCGTCCTCAACTGCCTTCCAGGGAACCAGCTGTGGTGCCCCTCCGTCCTTTTGCACGCCTGCACCCGAATGACGCCTATAGACGTCATCGCTCAATTCTTGTCGTAGCGCGAGCAGCCCGTGCGCCTTCTCGAACACGTTGATGTCCTCGCGTATCAAGTTCTCGACGATCTGATGCGCCCGAATGGACACTCCGGGCGACACGAGCGCGGCCTTAATCTTCTCTGGCGACTCGACTGCTTCGCCTTCGCGGATCGTGCGCTGCTCCAGCACGAGCAGCACATGGGCCCAGTAGCGGCGTTCGCCAGTAACGATCAAATAGCGGCCATCGTCGGTCTCAGCCGGGCGGATGGTGATGGGGTTAATAAGTCCGTGCTGCTCAACGGCACTGGCCAGCCTCTGCAACTCGCGTACATCGTTGGCAATCGTTGAAGTCGGGTTGGCCTCAGCCCGCCGTAACCAGTCGCGCAGGGCTGCGACTGGAACTAACTCGCCACGGCTGACCGCCTCAGCCAGGTCACCTGGTAGCAGGCGGCGTGGTTGGCCGGGGTCGGGCCGGATGCTCTCCAGCGGAAAGCGCTCCACCGGCCGCGACACCACATCGCCGATGATCGCGCCGTATGGGTTAACCTCGTCGAAAAGCAGATCGGAAATGCCGGTCGTCTTCTTCTTAGCCACGGGCCATCACCTCCCGCACCACCGCATCGAACGCCCGGGCCATCTCTCCCTCTGGGGCATAGCCAAAAATATCCTGTCCGGCCACGTTGGCCTCGCCCATCACCACCCGGCGGGGAATGTCGGGTAGCAGTCGGTCGCCATAGGTCCGGGCCAATTGATCGCGTGTCTCGCGTGCTAGCACTGTGCGGTCGACCATCGTCGGCAACACGCCGCTGATGTGGAGTTCCTGGTTGACGCGCCGGATTTTCTCGATCGTGCTATGGAGATATTGGATGCCGACCAGCGGGAAGACGCCCGGCTCGACCGGGATGATAACCTCAGTCGCCGCCAACAGCGCGTTCATCGTCAGCACGCCCAGGCTCGGCGGACAGTCGATGAAGATGACCTCGTAGCGGTCCGCGATCTCCACCAGTGCCGTCTTCAGCTTGTACTCGCGGTGGAACTCGCCCATGAGCTGCGCCTCCGCCTCAGCCACTTGCAGATGCGACGGTAGCACGTCGAGCGTCGTCGCCTGGTAGTGACCATTGGCCGCCACCTGCACCCGCTGGATGACCTCCGACGCTTTCAGTCGCTCCAGCAACACCTCGTAGAGCACCCCCACCCCGGCTCGCCGCGGCCCGTTGGCGAAAGGGATGCCTAGCGTGACACCGGTGGCGTTGGCCTGTGGGTCAGCGTCAACTAACAACACTCGCCCCGGCCCACGCAACCGCGCCCAGCCATAGGCGATATTGACAGCGCATGTCGTTTTGCCCACCCCCCCCTTTTGATTGGCGATGGCGATAATGCGGGTCATAGCTTGAACACCTTGAAGCCGGCCATTTCCAATGTCTTGCGCGCCTCGATCCACTGACTGCCACGCTCCGGGGCGGCTAGGGCGCAGGCCCTGTCGAAAGCTGCCTCCTGCTCGTCGTTCAACAAGCCGACACGACCACTGCTCACATACTTCTCGTGTCGCTCTAGCGACACCTCGGCTCCTGAGCCGGTGATAGCCCGCAGTCCCTCACCCGGCCGCATGGGCACATAGCCAGCATTGAGAGCATCCTGCATCAACTGCACGATAAGGGCTGTTCGTGTCATGCCATGGTCGCGCGCCAATTCATCAAACCGACCGACTAAAGTATCGTCCTCTATTCGGAGTGTGAACTTGACCATCTTACCTACCTGCCGCCTGCGGATACCGAAGCTAGCAGGATGATACCACAAGGTGACAAGTGGGCAAGGGAAAAGTTGCGGCTTACCCGCCGGAACCTTCCAAAACAGACCGCAGTGCTTCTAGCTAAGCTAATAAGCTTGCTGGTGAACGAAGATAGGATGGCGGCACGATGATGCTGCGGCAATGCACTATCTAGATAGGATCAAATGTTCGACACCTGGCAAGAGAGGACATATAATGCGACGTGCTGGACACAGCTTCTAGAGAAAAGAAAAACCCCCGTGACCTGGGCTTTGTCGGGCGTAAGTCACAAGGGGCTGGGCGGCGGAAATTTTTCCGCTGTTGATTAGATTATGGGGTAATACCCTAATTTAGTCAAGACAACTTAAAGCGTTAATTCACGTTAGCGTCTCAGCTCCATCGATTTCACCCATCAAACCCGCCCAGGGCCGAAGGAATTTCGGCATCGGGGTGGGTTTTTGTTTTCTTAGGAGAGTGTCTGGTACGGCTGCTGATCGTCGGTTGGCGCCTTCGATTGGCAGCAAAAAAGGCTAAGTGTTGGCGCACCTAGCCTTCGCTTACAGAGGAAAAACCGCATCACTCGCCGGCAGTCGGTGTTGGCGCACCTTCTGCTAAAGAGCCCCTTAAGTGGGGAGGGGGCCTTTGGGCCTCCTTTGCGGCCAATAAATCGATCAACAAGGAGTGTACACAAGCCTGGGTTATCTGTCAATGAACCAGGTGTTCTAGCCACGCACCTCAGTGATAGGTTTCCGTTCAGGCTGTGGAAGCAATGCAGCTGGACGCTGACGTTAACTCCCCAGGGCCGTCGGAAGCGCTGCAAGAGGCGCAGGCGAGGCTCTTACAATTGAGAAACGAACGGGGGATCGGGGTCAAGTCCTCGCTTCTCCCGCCACGGGAGACGGACAAGGCGCCAGATGTCGCTAACTGGCTGCTGGTTAACGCCCAGAAGGAACTGCTGCGGCGATGGCAGGTCGTCGGCAAAACACACCCAAACGCCACGCCGGCAGCGGCGGACTACCCCCTCCGGCCGGAAGAACAGAAAGATGAGTTACAAGGGCCCCCGCAGCAAACGGTTGTTGTTATTCATCCGTCTATCGCCATGGCCATCCTGTGCCAGCACCTGGAAGCTCCGGCCCGCATCTATTTTCTCCTAAGGGTAATCGACCAAGTGGGGCAGGGGTGGCTCGACCTCGAAGATATTCGCCGGCAACTGACCGAGAAAGGGTCTCCGCTAAAAGTGTGTGGTTGGCGGCGGCTGCGGCAACTTCTCAAGCAGGGAGAGGGCATCTTCTGGCACCGAGACAGCCGGGATCGGCTGTGGCTGAAGGGAGCGCATAGAATCGCCTATACGCTGGATTGCGGCCGGCTACAGGGATTCCCCATCGAATTGCCCGTAGAAACGCTTCTGGGAGGCATACAAGCGGTCAGAGCGGCCTTCTACGCCGCTTTCCACGGCGGGCGGGATGCCAGGCCTATCAGCCGGGAGACACTACAAGAGCTGACCGGCATCCCCGGACGGACGCAACTGGAGTACGACCGCGTCGCCCGGGTCGAGCGGAAGCGCAACATGGCCGTGGGCGAGCGCTACACGGCCGAGAGCGCCCAGGAGCAGGCCTGGCAACGCGGCCGGGCCGCCTTTCATTTCGTCGATACAGAGGGCCTTCAGGGCCGGGCCGGGCGGGAATACGTCGCCTGGCATCTGCCCAACAGCTACCGTGCCGGCTACCGGCGCCGCTCCAAAGGAAGTCGCAAGCGACTCAATCGCAAACTCGCAGACCTGGTGAAAAAAGGGATACCGGGGAACGACGACCGCGTGGTTGAGAAGTGCTTCTTCCCCAACGGGGCACTGGCGGCCAGGCAGTACAATCGCGACCCGGAGCGAGACGCCTACTGGCAACGAGAAGAGAAGACGCGAGCCGGAGGAGGGCTCTGGTGTGTTATTCCGGCTATGAAACGGTGAGGTAGGTGTCGCCTGCGGCCGGAAAAAACTTGCGTCCATTACAGGGATGATCCGATTTTACTCCGACGTGTCCTGGCGGCTGTCCTGGTACCCGCGGCGGATCTTCTCCTGGACGATCTTCTCCGCCGCCGCCCGTGCTTCTTCCCAGGAGTTCGCCTGGTGTACCTGTAGGCGCTGGTAGCCACTGCGCCGGCTGCCCCAGAGGCAAACGACGGCCACCGGCTCCAGCAGGGTAGGCTGGACAGCGACGCTGTAGCGCCGGTCCATATGTTTGTCCGGGTCGATCCGAATCAGCACCTTATGCATGGCTGCATTGTACCTCAGGAGGGAAAAGCGGCCGAGTTTTTCGTCCTTGAAACGCGCCGCGCCGTCTGCTATCTTGCGTTCAATCCTCTATGACCCTGGAGCAAGCTAGCTACCGTGACCAACCAATCCCCGACTGGGTCCAACGCGAGCGCTGGGCCGACCTGGCCTGGATCGCCGATAACCTGCCGGCCTTCAATTCTGCCGCCAGTATCGCCTATGAAGCCCTCGGTCGCGGGGCCGTAGTCGTCGAGACCACTTACCTGGCCCAGGACGGCGGACATCCGGCGGCCTACCTGACCCAGGACCAGATCGCCCGCTACGAAGACGTCGAGATCAACCGCCTCATCGCCGGCTACGCGCCGGAGGAAGAGCTGGTCGTCGTGCTGCTCAAGGAAGCCCAACGAACCAGCGCCTACCGCGTCCGGAACTGCCTTCCAGGCGCCGATCTTCCGCCCATCCGTCCCGCCCACCGGAAATGAGATTCGCCCTGAGGTAATGGAACTACCGATGCCTTATTTGTCCCGGCTGAGTCTAATGAGTGAACCCGGATCGTTTGTCGATAACCACACGGAATCTGCGGTCACAAGCAAGCCACCACCGGCGTCGTCTGATTCGCCGGAGATGGCTTCCACAATTGTCTTCGTCGCCGGGTCGATGTGATAGAGATCGGACGAACCGGACTTGCGGACCCACACCTCGTCGCCGGTGGTATAGAGATCTCCGCCCGTCCCCGGTGACATCCCCTTGAATGTGGCAACCTGGGTCAGGTCGCGAGCGTCCAGCCAGGCGACGCCCTGTGCAAAGCCCACCCAGACTGCCTGATCATCGGCGGCCACAAGCCGCGGCTCGTTTAGCGTTGCTTGCGCGATGATCTGACCGGTCGCGGGATCGAGCAACAGCACGGTGTCATCGAGCGTGCAGGTCGCCACGATCGCGCTCCCTGTCGCCGCCAGCTGGAAACAGCGCTTGCCCAAGTCAATGGGCTGCCCCGCTTCGTTCGATGACGTGTCAATGCCGACGAGCTGGTTCCCATCGCCAGACAGCACCCAGACACGGTCCGCGAGGAAGGGCAGGCGGAGTTGCTCGTGTATCTTGCGGGCAGGCACGGTAGCGACGATCTCAAGCGTCTCCGGGTCAATGCGGACAATATCGGTCCCGGCGTCTGTCGCCGAACAAGCCCATATATACCCTGCAGCCACGCCGATACCCTGGCAGTAGGTCGCGGGATCGCTGGTCGTGTCGAGCTTCTTCTCGCGCACCTGCTGGTCCGAGGCGGGGTCATACTCGACCAGAAGGCCATCGTCCGTCTTAACCCAGATAGACTCGCCCAGAGACACGAGCCCTTCCGCGAAGTGAATCTCGGCCGTCGCCAGGCGCCGCTCGCGTTGGGCCACAACCGCCAGCGGGGTCGGCAGGATTTCGGCAGGCGCGACGGCCGGCGCAGTTGACGGCAGACCGGTTGGGATAGCAGTGGGGGGCTCGCCGACCATCTGCGGGGCGCGGCTGCTGCACGCGGCGGCAATGCCGGCCCACATAATTATGAGGACCACCGCGGCAATACGACGATGCTTCATGGACACTCCTGTCTGGCTAGGTCAGTTGCCGCGGGGGATAACGGACAACCGTTGCCGCTCCACCCGGCTCAGCGCGGTTAACACCGGGGGCCAAAGCCCCGACTTGCACTGGTTGAAACCCGCCAATCGGCGTCGCGTTGCGTTCTGCTGGCACGGTTTCAGACTGGACACGGGACCAGGCGTGAGCTAGTCATTTGCTCGTGCCGCGCCCCTCCGTTGTTTCCCCCAATGCCCTGATCCCTATCTGCTTGATCCGAAGGTGTATACTGCTCCTATATGGGGGAACGCGAGCCGCAGAGCGAGCGCCTCACACGAGGGGAGCTCCTCTGCCTGTACCATCCCGGCACAAACGATGTCTTTTCCGGCTACGGCCTGGTTATGCAGGACGATTGGCCCGGCCATCTGGTGGGGCTGCTCATGGTCGACCGGCCCTTTCCGGCCGACCCGGACTGGCTGGAGCGCATCGAGAGCGCCTACGGCGAGTGCGACCTGGCGCCCATGACCGCCCGTGGCGAGCGGGGTCTGGTCTGCCAGATGTACGTCGAACCCGACAGCCTCCCGCATCTGCGCCGTTTCTCGCCCGCCTTCGGCCACCCCCTACAAGAAGCCTTGCAGCCGCTCCTCGAAGCGCCACCGGCGCCGACTCTGGCCCTGCGCTGGGATGAGGAGCACCGCGTCTGGTTGAGCGAGATGGTCTTCCTCAACCGCCTGCCAGGGGAGATCCGGGAGGTCTTCGAGCGCACCGGCTACGGCTGCCTGGCCGCTGAGAGCAGCCGGGGCATTGTCCACGTCTGCCACGCGGCTGATGAGGATATCGCCAACTTCGTCGATAAACCGGTCGAGGCCCGCTGGGATCTGATCGAGATGCCCACCGCGCCCCTGGTGCGGCTGGAGCTGCTGGTCTACGACGACCCCCGCGATCCCTTCTGCTTCGAGTCTTTCCTCAACGTCGCCGTGCCCGACCAGCTGGCCGTACTGGCCGAGTTGGCCGGACAGGAGGACTTGTACCTGGCTTTCTACGGCGACGACCTGACCTACCGCTACACGACCGTCCTGGCCCACAGCGAGAGCCAGTGGCAGCGATTGGATGAGATTATCAGCCGGGCCGAGCTTTACTGGCAGAGCCTGCCGGAAGAAGCGCGCGACTTCGACCGGGCCAAGGCGCTGTACATGCAAATCCATCCCTGATGCTCGCTCCCCTCTCCTACCCACGCTGCAAGGGCCCTTCGACCCACTGCCGCGCTGCGCGCCCGGCGCGCTCGTCGGCCCTCGGCTTGAAACTGCCCCTTGACACGGTGCGCCGGCCGTGGTGGGATGGGCTCAATTCCCTATGTCGAAAGAACGACAACCTACCATCCAAAGACAGCCCCGCCCACCCGAGAATCCGGCTCAGGCGTCACAGATCACCCTCGACGATCTGGCCCTGCGGGTCGAGCGGCTGGGCGGCGATCTGCGCAACTTGCGCGAGGCCGGACAGATGCCGGATACCCGCATGGAAACATCCCCAGCAGTATCTCTAGAACAGGCAGGAGAGGAGGTGGGCGCCATGGCAGAGCATGAAGATAGCATCACCGTCAAGGCAGGCTCCAAGACCTATTTCTTCGACCTGAAGCAGACCCGCGACAACAAGCCGTATCTGCTCATCACCGAGAGTCGCTTCAAAGGCGAAGGTGAAGAACGCGAGCGAATCAGCATCAGCATCTTCCCCGAGACCGCAGAGGCCTTTGGCCAGGCCGTGACCGGCATGATGTCCCGGCTGGGCGAATCGGTACCCGACAGCCGATAATCCCGCGCGAGATTCCCCATTGAACAACATTACTTAAGTCCTTCCCTATCCACCAGAGATACTCCAACTGGCGGATAGCTTTGGCCGGCTTTTTCCTTCTCATCCCAGTCTGGTGCCGGTGGAAGAAAACCGGCCCTTGACACGCCCCGTGCCGCCGTGGTTGGATGGACTTACCTAACAAGTAGTGCCCCACATGGTCCCATCTATGGCCCAGGAGAAGAGAACCGTCATCAAAGTCAACACTCCGGAGAGCCTGAAGCGCGCCCTGCGCCAGGCAGCCCTGGAGCGCCATATCTCCGTCGCCGCCCTGGCCCGCCTGGTGCTGACCGAGTATCTAAAGGAGAAAGGCTGAGCCATGCCCGTCCACGCAATTGCCAATCAGAAGGGAGGGGTGGCCAAGACGACCACGGCCATCAACCTGGCCGCCGGTCTGGCCCTGGCCGGCTACAAGACCCTGCTCATCGACGCCGACCCGCAGGCCAACGCTACCAGCGTCTTCATCCATCCCCAACGAGAGGTAGCCCCCAAGGAATCGCTCCACACCGTCCTTATCGAGTTCGCCGCCCTGTCCAGCGTCATTCAGCCCACATCTGTGGCCAACCTCGACTTCGTCCCGGCCCATATCCGCCTGTCGGGCGTCGACCTGGAGTTGGCCCAGGCGCTCGACAACCGCTCGGCCCGCTTGCGTAAGGCGCTGGAGCCGGTGCGGGCGACCTACGACTACATCCTCATCGACAACCCGCCGGCGCTGGGGTTGTTGACGATCAACGCCTTCACCGCCAGCGACAGCCTCATCCTGCCCGTCTCGACCGGCTACTTTGCCCTGGCCGGGTTGGTGCAGCTGCAGGAGACGATCAACATGGTCAGGAGCACCCAGCTCAACTCCGACCTCAAGATCCTGGGCGTGCTGTGCACCTTTGCCGAGCGAACCAACGTCTCCCGTGATGTCGAGACCCAACTGCGGCAGTATTTCGACGGTCTCGTCTTCCAGACCTCCATTCCCAAGAATGTCAGCCTGGAGGAGGCCCACTCCAACCACACCCACGTCTTCGACTACGCCCCGCACAGTGCCGGCGCGCTGGCCTATAAGCATGTCGTCCAGGAGGTGGTCCGGCGATGAACAAACGATCCGGCCTGGCCGATAGTCCATTCTTCACCGCTCCAGCCAGCCGGGATGTGCCGGCAGATCCACCTACGGCCTCATTGGTTGACCCCGTACCCCGCGTACCCGCCGTAGGAGACGTACGACCCGTACACCCCGTACCCTCCGAACTACCAGTACCCCCCGTACGCCCAACAAAGCGCATGCTGAAGCACCACCCGTTCGACATCTACATCGACCAGCTGGAGCGTCTCAAGGAACTGAAACTACAGGCCATGCGCCGGGGCGAGGAGGCCAGCATGTCGCGGATGGTCCGCGAGGCGCTGGATGCGTACTTGAAGAAGCAGGTCTGACCTGAAGCCGTATTACCCACTGTGCTCCCTATAGCCAACCATCGTGCCGTAGGTACCCGACGTTCGTACGCCCCGTACGCACAGTACCGACGCCTCGTACGGGACGGACGCAAAAAGACGGGCTTGACAACCCTTTCTGCATTTTGGTGAAATTGAAGTACTCGTCTTTGAGGACGAGTGGAACCCCACTGTGGCGGGGAAAGGGCCGCAGCCGACCGACCGCGACGACCGACCCAATGACAACTGCTTCCCGGCTGCAGAGCTGGGATAAGGAGCCCTCAAGGCTTCCGAAGGCACCTCAGGCGGAACAGGGCTTCGCCTTACCGAACAAGGCATTTTGAATCCGGGCGAAGCCCGCCTAGGCAAGTCAGCAGGGGAGGGGGAGCAAAGGGAGGGAAGGAGAATGTCCACCAGGCTACATGCGGCGGGAGCCGCATTAATAGGGTGTGTCCTGTCCTGCGCCTTTTTGCAAAGCCGGGCCTGCCAACCCGGCGGATGGGGAGGTGGATACACAGTGTACGCGGAAACCGGTTACGAAAAAGTCTAAGAAAGGCCTGTGGGAAGCGCGCCAAAGTCTACGAAACGCCTCTGGACGTTCCAGAGTCGAGGAGGCCCCAATCTGCGGGCATCGAGCCCGCGATTGGGGTGCGGAAGAGTCTGGTTTTCCTCGGGGAGGCCGTGCCGAGCGCTTAAATCCCCACCTTCGCCGGGGATTCAAGCGTCGTCAGACCCCCCAACTCGTCAAACCAGTGCCGTCGGGTTCACGGGACTTGGCAGTCCACGCGCCCCCGACTACCCCCGCTGCGCTTTGGGTTGCGGTACTCGCGGTGCTCGACGCAACCCAAAGTGCCCTTGCGGGCCTCCCCCTGCTTCGCAGGGAGACGCCCACTGCGGCGCTACGCTGCGGCGGCCAGGCACGCGGGGCGCGGCCTGGCACGCCTCGCTAACGCGGGGGTAGTCGGGGCCACTTCGTGTCCCCAACGGCATGCGGCCGGCGACATCTTCCGCGCCTTCTGTCGCCGGCCTCCGGATAAGGAAACGCGCCTAGCGGCGCGTGAAGATTCTTACTGACTTCTGGCGGGGGTCCTGGTCAGTCCGATCGCGTTCTAGCCGCTTACGGAGCGTATCTGCTATTCTTGGCGCAACTACCATGACACGGATAGAACGCCAACTTCCCGAACACGAAGTCACGCCCCTGGTCGAGGTGCTCGCGCAAGGGTTTATCCAGCGCTGGGATAAGTATCCCAAGCAGCTCCCCGACGGCCAGTACGTCACCGTCCGTGCGCCCCTGACCCGCCGGCTGCTGGCCGGCCACCTGCGCGGGCGCGAGACTCTGGGCGCCTACGTCCTCGACCCACAGAGCCGGGCTCGGTTCATGGTTCTCGACGCCGACAACGAACCAGACCGGCGGCGACTGGCCGCGCTGGCGCGGGTGCTTGAGCAGCTTGCCTGCCCGTCCTATCTGGAGGCCTCGCGCCGCGGCGCTCACCTGTGGTTCTTTTTCGACCGGCCCTTGAGCGGCGAGGCCGTCCGCCGGTTCGGTCAGGGATTGCTTGCTTACTTCAACCTCGACGGCGTCGAGCTGTACCCCAAGCAGAGCGTCCTGCGCGATGAGGGGCCGGGGTCGCTGATCCGGCTGCCCTTCGGCGTCCACCGCAAGAGCGGCCGGCGCTATGGCTTCTACACCTCCGACGGCGCGCCGCTGGCCCCGACCCTATCGGCGCAGTTAATGGCCCTCTCAGACCCTCAGACCGTGCCGGAACGGCTGTTTGACCACTACACCGATTACGCCGCCGCGCCGCCGCCGCAACCCGTTTTCGAGCCCTCTGACGCGGACGGGGAACGGCCCTCGGACCGCATCAAGGTCGCGGTCGGCTGCTACGAATTTGTCGGGAAGTACGTGCCGCTCTCACCCGCCGGCCGAGGGCGCTGCCCGTTCCACGACGACCAGGTGTCCAGTTTCAGCGTCAACGCCGAACATAATTACTGGCACTGTTTTGCCGGCTGCGGCGGGGGGTCGGTGATTGACTTCTGGATGAACTGGCGCAAAGTTGACTTTGTAACCGCGGTCGGCGAGCTCTCCGAGATGCTGCTGGCGTAAATTCCAACACCGTTCCCATCGCTCCCTGCTCCCCCAGGCTGTCGCCTGCTTTTTTCAGCGTATCAGTCACCTAACCGAGCGCAAAGATTTGCCCCGACTGTGTAGCAGTCGGGGTTCCTCGCGAGTCGCCCCAGATGCCGATTCTGCTGATCGCCGACACCGAGAAAGCCAGCTAGGCGGTGGTTGACGAGAGGGGCGCCGGTTGAGTTTCCGGCCGACGCTCTTTACAGGTCATATATGATGATGCCAATTAGCAAGTAAAGGGGAGGAGCTATGAAAGAACGAGCGCAAGGTCAAGAACCGGAGAAACGCCCGCTGTTCGATCTGGGCCAGGTCGTAGCCACCCGCGGTTTTTTGGCTGCGGTGGAGCGGGCAGGAGAGGCCCCCAGCGGTTACCTGCAGCGCCACGTTACCGGTGATTGGGGCGATCTGCCCGAGGAGGACATCGAGGAGAACAAGCTGTCGCTCGAAAAGGGGTACCGGATCTTTTCCGCCTACCACCTGGAGGACGGCACGAAGTTCTACCTCATCACGGAGTGGGACCGGAGCGTCACCACCTTCCTTTTGCCCGATGAGTACTGATCCCTCAGGCGTTTCAGGCCGAATCCCGGCACAGAATGCTCGCCGAAAATTTCGGCGAGCGCGGTATAGTGAAAGGCAATGGTGAAACGCAGACGAGTCTATACACGGGGCGCACCGGCCGATTGGGTGCGGCCTACGGCGCGAGATCTTCAGATCCTGGAGCTGATCCACGCTTTCGACGGCATGGTGAGCCTGAAGCAGATCTGGCGCCGATTCTTTCCCGGCCGGAGCGAATCGGCGCCGCGCAATCGGTTAAAGCTGTTATGCGATGCGGGCTATCTGACGATGCCGGTCAACCACGACCAGCTGCGCTGGGTGCCGCCCGGTGAAGTGGTGTACTGGCTGGATACCGAAGGGGCGAAGCTTCTTGCCGGGCAGCAGGGGGCGGAGTATAAGGACTTTCGCTGGCAGCGTAGTGGTCGATGGTCGAAGATAGGCCATGATTTACTAGTCAACAACTTCCGCCTGGTAGTTACCGAAGCTTGCGAGCGACATGAGGAACTCGCCCTGCGCGAATGGGTACCGGAGAGCGATTTTCTGGTCAACAAAGATACGATTAGTTACAAGACAGCCCAAGGCCATACGTCTTCCAGGATCATGCAGCCGGACGGCTTTTTTCTGGTGCAAAAGCCGTCGCAGCGTTATCCCGGTCGCTGGACCCACTACGCCTTCTTGCTTGAAGTCGACAACAGCACCGAATCCGGCATTCGGTTTGGCCGGGATAAGGTCCCGCCGGGAGTGGCTTACCTGGCCAGCGATCTCTACACCCAGCGCTTTGGAATTGAGTACGGCCGGTTTATCGTCGTGGCTACAAACCAGGAGCGGATGTTCAATATCAAGGAGCAGACCGAGCGCTTCGGCGGTGGCGACCTCTTCTACTTCACCACGTTTGCCCACCTCTCAGCCCAGAGGATATTCTCTGAGCCTATTTGGTGGCGGGCCGGCTCCGCCGAGCGCTGGATGCTCATCCCGCCTACCGATTGATCTGCCCCTGTACAACCGCGGACTGCCCATGCTAGGCTGATGGATAAATCTACTGACATCATCGCGTGACTGCCCAAGTCCCACACAAACGAGCCGTTTTCCCCTTGTGTGGTCACGAGGCCAGACTACGCCTGAAGGCGAAGATTCGCCTTTAGCCGTAGGGTTAGATGTAGCGGCCCGGGCAGTCTTTTCGAGCACGTGAGACTGTATAAGGCCATGCCGGCTCGATGCCAAAGCCTGCATGGGACGGTGATGGGCGACAAAGGCATCACGCCCAGCGCTGTTTGCTGCTCTTCTAACCCGTGCAAGCAAAGTGGTAGTATCAACCCCTTGAGCGAAGAAGTTTCCCAGCAAGGGGATCTGTTTACCGGCAAACTTGTCGACAACCGCGCTGCAAAACAGAAGTGTTTTGCCGGAGGGTTTTCCCTATAAAGTGCCGACTTCAATCATTAAATAGCTACCTAGACCCCTCCCAAAATGCCCCCTAACCCACTCCAAATCCGTGGAGCCAGATAAGGTGATAGTACAGACGCGAGGCTTGGTATAAGTATGTGTGGAGCGATGCTGATAGCCTGTTCAGTTGGCGGTCGTACGCCCACAAGTGGACAAAATGGCAATAAATAGCGGATATAGGCGCATATATGGGGGATAGAGAGAAGAAAGATAGACCCCACCCCCAGATGAAGCAGACCCCCTCCGGTACAAAGATATCTCACCCTGGCGACGTATGAACCGCCGCCCATCCTGACCACACTCCCCCCGCTTGATAATTGTGTGAGTGTGGTCAGGATGACGGGTGTAGTGAGATAAGTACCGGAGGGGTAAGTGTATGGGGGTTGGGGTATGGTTTAGAGAGTGAGAGAGGATAAGAACAAGAAAAACAAAACAGAAGCGCAGGCAGTCGAAGAGGAGACACAGCCAGGTGTACACCTGGCTGTGTGATTTATAGCCCTGCTGCTTGAAACACGACGCCGTCTGGCAGTGCGCGGCCAGTCTATCATCTGGCGTTGGCGCCCTGTCAAGTCAGGCGGGGCCTGACAATGACAGGGCGACGCCAGATGGGCCTTGCAGAGGATGCCAGACGGCGAAAATTGCCTTGGCAGAACCTCGCAGAAAGGAGGTGATCCAGATGCAAAATGCCAATTTGCTGATGACGCTGCTCAGTGCAGGAGCCTTTTGGACGGTGGCCTTTACGGTCAACCGGCTCCTGAGAGAGGCGGCCAAGCAAAAGGTTTTCCGCAAGCGGAAAACTGAGTTTGCCGGGCGCTATCGCCTGAGAAGCGCAGCCTAGTAGCAGCTTATGCTACCATTCACCGGCGGCCCTGTACAGGGCCGCCGGTGTTTCAAGCAGCAGCCCACCCACCCAATGACTGCCTGCGCTTCTGTTTTGTTTTTGACACGGGGTGATTATTCGGGGATACATGGAACCAATAGCAATTGGATTGAATGCACACTCTATGACAGGACAACGTAAACGACGGAGCGATTACGGGGTGGTGCGCGCGACCGAGCGTGACGTATTCCTGCTTACGTGGATCGGCGAGCAGTTCGCGCTGCCGCTTGACCAGCTCCTGGCACTCATGAACCGCTGGAAGCAGGACGAAGAGCCGGATTGGGGACCGGGGAGCCTGAGCGAGGAGACAGCCAAGTGGCTGCTCAAGCGCTGGGACCGGGCCGGTTGGGTGGAGCACCGCAAGCTACTGGCCGGCCGGCCGCAGTGGGTCTGGCTGTCGAAGGCAGGACTGGCGGATATGGAACTGGAGTATCCCTACATAGTCCCGAGCGTCGGCCGGCTCAACCACCTGTACCTGGTCAACACCGTCCGATTATACATCGAGCGACAGCGTCCGGGCCAGGTCCAGTGGACAAGCGAGCGAAGGGTGAACGTTGAGCGCAAAGCCGAGGGCAAGCACCATCTGGTCGACGGCGAGCTGCTCTACCAGGAGAAACTCATCGCCATCGAGGTTGAGCACACACAGAAGTCGCGCCGCCGGATGAACTCCATCGTGCAGGAACTCAAACGCGACTACGAAGCCGTATGGTACTTCGTCTCCGACCAGGCTAATACGGTCGTGCGGGAAGCCATCGCCCGCGTCGAGGGCTCGCGCCGCGAGGGGGATTGGAACACGTTCGTCGTCTACCCCATAGTGCAGGCACTGCGGGGCCAGGGCAGTTGACGACCGGCCACATCCCGCGTCCTTGGACGATGCCACCGTGAGTGACTAAGACTCCGTCTGCTAAACTATGTGCGCCTGGTATCTTCGCATGGTACCAGCCACCTAAAGGCGTCAAGGATAAAGTGGACGCGCCGGCCGGCGCGTCCTTGACGCGCTTCAGGCTCCGGCTGGGTAGGGGAGGGGGAGCAGGCGCACAAGCGACCCTGCCAGAATTACCAAGTAGCGACACAGACGCGGAAAGGCGTCTGTGATGGAAAGGGGGTGAGTTCATGTATGACAGAAAGCGAACCCGAAAAGCGACCCTTGTTCGCCCTGGGCCAGGTCGTGGCTACGCCCGGTGCCCTCGAGGCGCTAGACCAGGCGGGCCTGGGGGCTCTTACGTTTCTAACCCGGCATGTCACCGGTGATTGGGGTGACCTGGACGACGAAGACAAGCAGCTCAACGACCGGGCGTTGACCGGCGAAGACCGGATCTTCTCCGCCTATATCTTACCCACGGGTCAGAAGGTCTGGGTGATTACCGAGGGGTGTGTCCTGAATTGTGTGTAAACGCCATTCTCAAGTGACCAGGCCATCATAGCGCAAACCGACCCTCAAACCGAATCGCTAGTTGATTAAGGATCTTGGCCCAGTCGCGGATGGGCGCTGTCCACTGACGGGTGATACGCTGGGTGGCCAGATACATCAACTTGCGGGCCGCCTCGGGCGTGGGAAAGGCGGCCTTGGTCTTCATCACCTTGCGCAGTTGGCGGTGGTAGCTCTCCACGCTGTTGGTGGTGTAGATGATGCGTCGAATCTCGGCTGGATAGTCGAAG
>CXWK01008090.1_pt1 | contig 19920 bp, 35 predicted proteins | sample 590851 | NCBI WGS metagenome assembly CXWK01 (sample SAMEA3498364, study PRJEB10139) | wastewater metagenome | biome: wastewater treatment plant; material: activated sludge | place: Denmark | collected 2014-08-01 | reverse complement strand
TGATGGCAATTCCAGTGCTGGTTCTTGACACATGGCACCACGCTTGGTTCCTTGATTTCCCAGGAGAGAAGCTTGAATATCTCAATCGCTCCATGCGAGAAATCAACTGGAATGTTGTTGAAATGAGAATGTTGATTGCTGAGATGGCAAAGCTTCACCAGCTTTACTCAGTCCAAGCAGTTGTTTCAAACGAGAAGGAGACGAGCGTTGGATTGCCACAATCATCTCCCCCAGTTGAAGTTCTTGGTGGAAGGATCCTTTGATTATGAGAAAGAAACGTTTCAGCGAGTTCTTGTTGAGAGAACAGGAAGAGGGTGGTGGAGATGGAAAGCCCTATGTCTCCAGCCCAGAACAGATTCTTCAGCTTCCCAGTGTTTCTGATTCCTTGTCAGAGACAGAAGCTTCTGTTGATCAGAAGATTGACAAGTATCTCATGCAGTTTGAAAGAGAGTCAGTCCCTCTGGATATGCCGGAAACGGATGGGGCACTTCCTGTTGATCCTGCACAAGTCAAAGACAACATTCAAACACCCCCATTGACCGAAAGGAAAAAAGGAAAACGTTTGTTCTCGATGGGAAAGTTCTTGTTTGAGCAAGAAGCTCCACCAGAACCACCTGTTGATGATGCTGGTGATATGGGTGATATGGACATGGGTGGTGGAGATGATCCGTTTGGTGGCGGTGACGATGGAGGAGACGACACTGAAAGCAATCCCCCAGAAGTTGTTCCCGTTCCAAAAATCAACATCAGGAAGTTTGCTGAAGGCGTTGCAAGGCTTGTGAACAACTATCAAACACTCATTGATCCAAAATCCTTGATTCTAAATCGAGCAATGTTTTACATTTCAAAGAACTACTCGCCAAGACTTGCTAAAGAGATGGTGAATATTCTGGAGCGTGACTTTGATCTTACAGCCAAGACGAAGAAGCAGGTTGAAGGTGATTATCCTGCTGCTCCAAGGGCTGGCAACTCTGGTCCAGATAATGGTGGCGGTGTTCCTTCTGGTGGTGGTAGCATAGGATCATCCTCAACGAGCTAACAATGGAAATTCGTAACTTCTCCAGCCGTGTGTTTCAATCCGTGAAAGTGGGTCTTCCCATTGAGAGCTTCGTTGCTTGTAAACGTTTACTTTACAAGAACGGACTGAACATTCAGGAAATGTTTTCACAGGTGCTGGAGATGTTGGAGAGGAACGATCCGAAAATTCTAGCAGTCATAGAGGAGGCGAAGAAGAATAAGATAGCCAATGTGAAGAGAACGTATGTGTTCAGCACTCCAGCTTCGTTGTACGCAGCTATGGAAGCTGATGATCCCCTGAAAACAAGAACAAAGGAGTAGTGTCATGTCAAGAAAACCAAGAACCGAAGTCATTCTTCCCCCACCACCTTCCCCAGACGAACAAGCCGATGAACTGATTGTTGATTCAACCACAATCAATGCAGCCGAGCTTCTGGAGAGAATGAGGGAGTTTGAAAACAAGGTGTTGTTGGATAGACTGAAAGTCCTAGAACGCATGGTGACTATCACCAACAAACAACAAATGGCAAACAAGAAACTCCTTGAAGAAATCCTTGGGCAGATGAACGATCTCTCAACTTCCGTTCAAGAACTCCAATACTTTTTTGGGGAAGAGATGTCTGGTCTGATCGACGATGAAGCTGATGGTGATTATCCAGATGCTGACATCAACCCAACTCCATCCAGCGAAGAAAGTAAAAAATGGAATTAATCCTATTGAAAACAAAAACCTTCATCATGAAGGTTTGGTCATTTCTCAAACTTTATGGAACAGAGATTCTTCTTGGTGCTGCTCTTGTTTACACGATCCTTCTTGTCAAACAACGCAATGATATTGTTGAATCGCTTGTCAAACAGCAAAAAGAAACAAGAGAAGCTCACAAGAAAAACTTGGAAGTCCTTCAGCAACAAGTTGAACAGGAAATCCAGCGAAGACAAAGCATTGAAAGGGAGCACGCTAACATTGTTCGTCAGATCAGTGAACAACACGATGCAACCTTGAAAGAGATTGCCTCTCTGCGAAGCAAAGAAATTCGTGCTTTGGTCGAGAAACACCACGACAATCCTGAGAAGATGGCTGAAACCATCAATGAAGTTTTCGGCATTCCTCTCTTCAAGCCACAAAACTGATTCGCATGAAGCGAATCGCATCCATCCTAATCCTACTCACTCTAGGCTGCTCCTCCACAGTTTCAACAACTCCAGTCATATCAACACCTTCCCCGGACTCTTCTTTTCTTCAAGAAGATTCGAGTGTTGATCTCACACCTTATCAACAAATCCTCGATTCTTCAGTAGAATCAGGCTCTTCTGTTTCATTGAGAGAAATCTTCAACGAAGAGAGGGCTAGGGATGCTGGAGCGTTTGCTATCCCAATGCTCAGGAATCCACAAACCTCTCCAGCCGACCAAACAGTTTATGGTCCTTGGAATGGAATCTGTTTGAACGAACCGGCCATCAATCACCTGACTGTTTCTCTGGGGGAAATCACAAGGACAATAGATGCAAACCACAGGCTTGCGATTGCTACTCTTGCTACCACAGCAATCAGAGACGTTTCCATTCTAAATTCGGACATGAGGCTGATGAGAGCTTTTTATCAAGCCCAGGTTCGTTCAAGGGATATTGAACTTACGAGTGCAGAGAGGACAATCCAAGCTTTGGAGAGAACAGGACAAAGGTCTCCTTGGGTTTATGTTGGATTGGTTGGTGCTGGGGTTTTGTTGGGTGTTGGTGTTTCCGCTGCTATTGTACTTAGCCAGTAGGAGACTACATGAAACTTCTTCTCAAAAACAGCCAAGGAAAGGATAGTTTAAGCTTTACAATGGTTTACACTTCCTTTGCCGCAACCCTTCTCTGGTTCATTCTCAACATCTTCTCTACGCCACACATTCGTGCGTTTGATGTGACAATTGCCACTGGGTTTCTTACTCCTCTTCTTGCTCTCTACTTCGGTAGACGCTGGAATGAGAATCAAGTGCAAAAGAACACTTCGACCACCACTACCACAACCGAACCATCATCTTCCTCAGCAGACTGATTTTCCAGCAAAACCTGTATATTTATTCCCAGCCCACTTGGGTAGAAGGATATAGACGATCATGCCAGCAACTAAAACAACAATTGGCGACAACGGTGTTGTGACAGATCTGGACACTGCTCAAGCAGGCAGTTCCGGTTTCTCTCCATACAAGCTTCCAAACATCAAAGCAAAAACCTCCGCAGTGACACTCACACCAGCCGAAGCTGGTGTCATCACTGTGTCCGGCTCAACAGCTCTGACACTCGTGATGCCGAAAGCTGATGAATGCCCCGGTGCAATCTTTGCGATCAGGACACTCAGCAACCACGCACACGCTCTGACAGGTTCACAAGAAGCAGAAGGAACAAGAGTGTTTGCCCTTCTTGCTTCCGGCTCCAGTGAAACAAAAGGCTCCAAGTTGACCTTCCCTGTTGGTGGTTTGGCTGGTGCAACAACTGGCGGCGGACCTTCCGTTGCTTTGATGTCTGACGGAAAGAATTTCCTCGTCATTGGCGCTTCCGGTTCCGTTGTTATCAGCGGCACCTGATCCAACACAACACCAATTCTAAACCCCTGAGATGCCTCCGGCTATTTACAGCCGGAGGCATTCTCTTTTATGTCCATCATCATCAAAGGCAGAAAGCTGGAAATTCCAGGGTTGAAAACAACATCCTGGCTCGATCCAGAAGCTCCTGCCCTCAAAATCAAACAAGTCACAGATAAAAGTCCCAGGAAAACATGGATTCGATCCATCGTTTGCCACACTGTTCATGGAAAACTGGGAAAGCTTCTTCCCGGCTATGGGCCAAACACAGACTTGGACTTAAGATATGCAAGATATCAAACCAATACGGAAAGACAAGTGAGTTGGGATTTTACTGAAGATTTCAGCGGCGACTGGATCATCCAGAATGATCCATTGGAATTCTTCACTTGGCAAGCGGGAGCAGTCAATGCCCACACTTGTGGACTAGAAATGGTTCAGCATGACAATGGCGATCTGTATGAAGATCAAATCCAAAAGGCAGTGTTGTTCATTGACTTCTTAACTGCCATTCTTGGCATCCAACGACAAATTCCCTGGGACACCGAGAAAGACAAACCAATGCTGAGGTTGGTTAATCGTATTTCTGGGGATGGAAAGGGAAAAGATGTTGTTGGTGTTTACAATCACAGCAACCAAACATCAAACCGAGGTCCAGGAGATTGTGGTCCTTGGCTTCCAGCAGCACTCAAAGCTGCTGGATACCTTCCTTTCAACTTCGACAAAAACGAAGACAAAGCCTTTTGGAAAGCCGAACAACTAAAACTCGGTTTGAAACCAGAAGAATGTGATGGTGTTCCAGGACCGCAAACGACAAAACTTCTTCTGCAATCTGGCAAGAAACATGGGATGATTGTCCCAAGAACCATCGACACACTTATCACCATCCCCTAAATCGCTCCAGGATGCCTTATACGGGCTCCAAATTTCTCCAACGTCCTCCGAGCCATCGAAATGATTTGTTGTCACAGATAAGGCGTATAGGCCCTGTTTGGGCGAAGGTTATAGGTGCCATTCTGATGATCCAAACATCTACTGAGGTTTGTTATGTTTCGAGGGGAACTGGGATTCTTCCAGAGAAGGTAACGACTAGGTTTGTTACCATTGAAGAGAACGGGAAAGTGATAACGAGAATTGATTTGCAAGTGGCAGAGAAGATTAGTGTCAACCAAGCAGGATTTGTTTTTTCTGCTGTGGCTGGTCCTCAGAGACAATAACCTTGGGTGCTTCAATCGAAGCTTGACATTCTCCAATTGTTTTGGAAATTTTCAACATCGAATCTCGATGTTCAAGTTCCAAACTCAAGAGATAGATGAGGAATAGTTTCTCTCTCTGAGAGATTCCGAAATCATTGATGGTTCTCACAATGCCACGGCACTTTTGTTTGCTCGCTTTTGTGAGTTTGGTTTCGATGTAGTTTGGAACGACGTAAGAGACACCTTCCTCTTTTTCTGATTCGTCTGTAAGAAATGAGGCTTTTTCTGTTTCTGGGATGTTGTTGTTGTCTGTTGTCATAGGTTTTCCGTTGAGAAGGTTTGAATTCTCCAGAGAGATTTGCTGGAGATCAGGAGGTACTTTCCAGAGACATCATCTGGATTGTCTCCTTGTTCTTTGGTGAGAATGATTGGTCTGCCCCATTTCTCATTCTCAAAAACAAACTGAATCTCTTGCCAGGAAGGCAGGTCAAGTTTGTAGCGTTCAACGAGTTGAACGAGTTTTTCAGGCAATCCTGTTTTTATTTCCTCCACATCGGGAAGAACGGCAGAGGTTTCTTTCTTGAGTTTTTGAGAAAGTCCGACTTCTGTTACTCGATGCAACCCTTCACAGTTGTTACATCTTGCAATGCTTGGTTGAATGCTTCCGTCTGCATTGATTAACGAGAACACAATGAATTTGTGGAAGACTGGTGGATCCAGCGATTCAAACTGTGGAAGTGTGCAGGTACAGGTGACGAGGTGTTTCACACCTTCGACCAGTGGAGAGGATGAAGTTGTCATGCGCTTCTAAAGAGAACTATGGCAAGAAATGCCAAGAGGAAGGGAATCTTTTCAAGCTTTTGAAGGCTCAAGCTGATTTTTGATTGCCACGGGATTTTGGGAGAACGGTTGCCTCGGAAAGTTTTGCAAGCGAGCCTTCCCCATCCTCTCCAGCATAATCATCCAGCAATGTCTTGATGCTTCTGTGAAAAGCATCGAGGTTCTGAAGCTCCAGCCCAGAAATGACAATCTGGGCTGTCTTCAAAATATGCGTTAGCACTTCTGGTTCGACAGGAATGTTGTTCTTCCGACAACTGAGTTGAACGGCGTCAAACATTCCTTCGGAGATGTTTTTGACCAGTTGGTGAATGTTTCTTTCGATGGCGGTATCAAGCTTTACTCTGCGTTCATCTTTGCTCATTTTTGAATTTCCTTAGCAATCGTGTTTTTACCTTTGTCTCTTGGGTTTCCGATGTCCAAAGTGTTTGGAATAACCCAGCACGAAGACTTGCTATGTTTGTCAGCAATTCCACTTGCGACAAACGCCCAAGGCTTCAAAACACACTCAAAACCTGAACCAACAATGTAACCATTCAACTGATCAGAGAAAGCAGAAGTCACTTCTGTTCCACCTGGAGGAGATGCGTCAAGGTGAATGACAGGCAAAGCCTCAGTGTGATCAAAAATGTTCTGCGCTGTTTCAAGAGCCAAGGAAGCCTCGTAAAACATGCGGGTTCTAACTCTTACTGGATACGTTCCCTTGTAATCAGAAGCAGGACGTACTGATTTCTTGTAAAAGTAGTAACCTCCACGGCCCTTGCGATAAATGCAAACAACCGTGATAAACTGAAAGAATTTCTTGTGACGATGTGAGTCAACACCCACAATCAATTCATATTCAGAGTCCATGCCCAGGACAGAAGACTTCACCCATTGATAAAGTCCTTCGTCGGTTAAGGTCTTACCGTCTGCGTCTTTCCAAACTGCTCCAACTGTTGATGTACTGGTTTTCATTGTCGTTCAACTCTCAATACCCTTTCTTTCTATCGGACCTTCTGCCATGTGTTTGGTTTGCTCTTTGTCTTAACAAGGAAGTTCGTCAAGACATAGTTGCAAAGATATGTTCTGCACATATTTGGTCTCATTGCGTAAATCCCACACTTGTAAGTCACTGGATTCATGAACTTGCAAGCGTATCTCGGACCAATCACCTGGAACCTGAGCATCGGATATGCGCTAGGCTCCTGGAAAATGCCGTTGTTTGGTGCATCTTTGAATAGTGTTTCACCGATGATTTTTCCCTCTTCGTAGTCAATCACTACATCTGCTCTTGTCAAATTCAATCCCCGCTTCCTGAACCAAGCGAGAATATCCCTGATCCACTCATCCTTATCTGAACCCTTCAAAGGTCCAAGAACGTGTTCGGTATCATAAGGATCAAGATGGCAGCAAGCGCCTTTCAAGCCTTCAACGCCACAACAATTCCCAAGACACGTTTCAGTTGCCACCTCATCAGTAAAATGCTTACGATCCTCCAGTGGCTTTGAAGGCCACTCGTGGTTGTGATTGATATTCAACACAGGAAGATAAAACCTATCCTTCTGGGTTTTGATTGAAGCTTCAGAAGAGGTTACTTGTTCTTCCGAAACCGATCTGGTTGATTCTGACTCCAAAACTTCTGGAGAAACAGAACCCTTGTACTGGATTTTCATGCTTACCCTTTCTAACACAGTCTTTCATGCGAGGCAAGCAAAAACGTGTTCAGGTCTCAAAAGATACTTACCAGCACTCTCAAAACACGAGAAAAAGGAAAACCCCGCAATGTGGAAAGAATACGCAAACAGATTGGTTGAAGCACAAGAGGCTCTGGTTTCAAAAGGAATCTACCCAATTGACCTCTTCCTCCACGAACAAACAGAAACCTTGGCCGTAGCAGAATCAATCGAGAAGCTGGAGGAGGTTGTTTCCAAATACCAAAAACAAATTCCAACCCTCTTTCACCTTACAATGGAAACAGGAAAGAATTTGAGTGAGTCAAGAAGGGATCCAGCCTTGGTTGAATCCACTCTCTTGAATTATACCTTTGTCTCTGAAGCTGTCGGGAAATGTGTTGGAGAAGCCGTCAAGATGCTTCAGAAAAAACATAGTCCAAAGCAAACACTCCAAGAGGCTTACGGAAAAGATTCACAAAAACTTCTGGAGTTTTGCATCTCCAAAGCGAACTCACACAGCTTCCTGGTTGGTTCCGAGCAACTTGTTTCAATGATCGCTGAAGAACTGTCAAAGATGACAATGTTGGATCTGGGAGTTCTGTGTGAGTCAATGCCATCCATGAAGCTTTATGTCTCAATGAAGACACACAAAGAGTTAGCAAAGACCGTTCTTAGTTCCTGACCAATGCCCCAGCAGCAGTGAAATAAGCCGTTGCAAGTTCCACTCCCATCCTCACAGACAACCACAAACCAACACTCGAAACTTTCTCACCTTCCAGATTTTTGATCGCACCCAGGTGAGCTTTTCTCCACATGGGCTCCAATCGCTCCAGGTTGATTTCTAGCGGCTTGCAATAACCGTAGGTGATGGAAGTACGACAAGCCCGAATGGCGTTGTCTATAATCCCCCTGAAGCGATTAACGTCCCCCTTTGGAATCGTTACCTTCACAAGATGTGCCAAAAGATTCTGAATCCTCTTTGAAGTCAAATCTGCCAAATCTGAAACCTGTGATGTTTCTGCTTGCTCAACCCTTCTCTTCTCCAGATAACCAAGGTGAGAAAGAACATTTCCTCTGGTTCTGGAATTGTGAATTGTCAAAACGTTTCCGGTGATTGAAGCCTTTTCAACTGAACCAAGGGAATCCAAACCCACTGTTCCCAAACGTTCTCCTTTGAGCGTGCTGATAACATCAGTTCCAGAAACAACAGCAATGTCATTCATAATGTTGATTGCTTCCAAGTTCTGTTGAGTTCTCAAAGGAAAAACATCCAAAGAACCTCGGGAGTAATTTGCATGAAGGGTTGCAACTACCTCTTCTGAAAAACCTTGTGCAATCAAGATCACCGGGATTTTGCTGGAATAGCAGCCATTTAGAAGCTTGTCAATTTCAGAAACAGATTCTAGCATTCCGTCTACCAGCATGATTTTTGTTTCCGCTCTCGTCCAAGTTCCATTTGTTGGGATGAAACCTTTGAATGGGTTCATTGAGAAGTTATAGCCAAATTGCAACTCAACCAGAACAGATGGGACTTCTTCCTCTGCCAAGACAATATTTCCCTCAACCCCAGCCAACTTGATTGCCTCTTCGACAGCGGTTGCTGGGATTGAGAGGTTTTGACAGGCTTTTTGTATTTCTTCTTTGATGAAAGATGGGGAGGAAGGGTAGCAGTGAGGAAGTATTTCCTGAGAGTATCTTTGGTTGCTCTTCTGGTTATCCTCCACAAGCTCTCGGTAAGACCCTTGTTTCCTCGTGATTTCTCTCGCTGCCGCTGCAAAGGCTCTGAGAAACATCGGGGATGAACCCTGACAACGCATTTCCAGTTGATAGCACTTCTGAACAAGCTCTTGATACAGCATCCTCTCCCAGGGGTTAGACGGAAGAAGAAGTTTGGTAAGAAGTTGAAAAGAACTTTCGGTGAGATATGTTTGGTTTGGAGAACTGATAGCAAGAGTGATCGCACTCATCTGCCCCTCCAGCTTGTCAACAGCCCGAATTAGATTGTCTTGAACCTCTTGTTTCTCAGCGAAATAATTGTGCGACATTTTTGTCAACCTTTTTCCTGGTGTATTTATTCCGGCGAGGTGACGATATGGCTCAAAGCGAAAGAGAACTTCTGGAGAGTATCGCTAGGAAAATAAGCGAATCCAAGGCGTTGAATGGTGGGTTTGACCGTATGTGTGTTATGATTGAACACATCCAGGACAAACAAGAGGAGTCGGGGAAAAAGTTGGATAAGGTCTCAGAAGCTCTTTACGGACCGGACAACGGCTTGTTCTCCAGAGTCAAAACGATTGAGTCAAAGCTCGACAACAACCTCAGCGATCTCGAAGGAAAAGTTAAAGAGATGCCCGCAATTGTTGTCGATGTCACAGACATGAAGAAGTTCAAGGATTCCATTGAGCGTGTCGCTGGAAAACAACTTGAAGAACTCAATGACCTTGTGAGGCTCCGCAAACACCTTTCCAGAATTTACTGGACGCTCGTTGCTAGCGTTCTTGCCTTTGTCGGTTCCGTTCTCTACCAAGTCATCACCCGCCGCTAATTTTCCCCCCAAAACCCTTCCACGACCTATACAAACGCCATTTCTACTTGGAATTTATTCTTGTGTAATCCCGAACCATTGGGAAACACTAAGAAAAGAGAAAGAACATGGCAAAGAAGACAAAGGCTGCTAGGGAAATGACTGCTGGTGAGAAGCAAGTTTTGGACTTGTGGACTGAATTTAGGGTTTTGGTTGAGCAGGTTGATGCAGAAGTCAACAAGCTCGCGGTGAAGGGAAATCAGTCTGCCGGTGTTCGTGTAAGGAAGGGAACGAGGGCTCTGCGCACTCTGGGTGTGCTCGTTGGAAAAGCAACTCTGGCCGCAAGGGAAGAAACCCGACTCGCACGTCTCGAACACAAGAAAGCCGTTGTTGCACCTGATGAGACTCCCACAGACGACGGAGACGAAGACGAAACCGAGTGATTTCAAACAAAAGGTAGTCTAACTAATGGAGGGGGTGGCATAACGTCACCCCCTTTTTAGTTTCAACCGTCAAGTGACAAACAGAAAGAAAAGCACAAACCAATGACAAAAAAAGCCCGCAAGACTTACATTCTTGACACAAACGTTCTGTTGACTGACAGCAACAGCCTGTTTGGTTTCGAAGAGCATGACTTGGTGATTCCTCTCATTGTGCTGGAGGAACTCGACAGACATAAGGATCGCCAAGATGAAGTCGGTAGGAATGCCAGAGAAGTTGTCAGAAAACTTGCTGACTTGACCAAGGTCCACAAAGATTTCAAAGCTGGAATTCCACTCGGAAAGAAGTTGGGAACCCTCCGTATCCTTGCACTCTCCGATTTGTGTGCCGATGAGAAAACAGCAATCGGTTTGCCATCTGAATTGGAGACAAAGAAGAGCGGTGACAACACCATTGTTCACTTCTGTCAAAACTACTTGGATATGGCAAAAGCTGCTGGTGAAACCGCATTCCTTGTCACAAGAGATACAATCCTTCGATTGAAAGCTCAGGCCCTCGGAATTCCCTGTGAGGATTACCGTAAGTTCAATGTCGCAACAAGCGTGAACAGTCTTTACTCGGGCGTAAAAACGATTGATGTTTCCAGCCGCGATGAAGCTGTGGTTGATGACTTCCATGACAACAAAAATGATTACACACTTCCCGAAGACCTCCAACAAGACCTTCATCCTAACCAGTTTGTTGTTATCAAAGACGGACAACAGTCCGCAGTTGCAAGGTTCGTGTCCAAAAACAAACCATTGCGACAATTGACCCCTTCTCCTGGAAAACTTCAACCAAGAAACAAAGAACAAGAATTTGCTGCCGACCTTCTCTTTGATCCAGCCGTGAAACTTGTCACTCTTGCTGGAAAAGCCGGTGTGGGAAAAACACTTAGCGCAATCAACGCTGGACTTGAACAAGTCTTGAACACAAAACGGTACAGAAGTCTGCTCATCTGCCGTCCAATCATGCCCCTCGGAAAAGACGTTGGGTTCCTTCCAGGAGATTTGAATGAAAAACTGGAACCGTGGCTTGCTCCAATCAAAGACAACCTACGCTTCCTCATCGGCAATTCAATGCAAGAAGGTGGAAAGAAAAAACAACCACGACATGACGAGCAAGTTCTTCAGAGTTACTTCGACGAAGGAATCATTGAAGTTCAAGCAATGACCTTCATTCGTGGACGTTCCATCGCCAACGCTTTCGTGATTATTGACGAAGCTCAAAACACCAACCTGCACGAAATGAAAACAATCTTGACTCGGGTTGGAGAAAACACCAAGATTGTTTTGACCGGAGACTTGGAACAGATTGACAACACTTATGTTGACTCTGTTTCCAATGGTCTCTCCATTGTGATCGAACGGTTCAAAGATCAAGATATTGCCGGACATGTGACATTTTTGCGCGGCGAACGCAGTTTGCTCGCAACGATCTCCTCCGAAATCCTCTGAAGCCTTTCTGGCCTTGTTTTGGCATAGTTACCCACACAAACTATGCCAAACTCACCAGATTTTCGTTCCGATCAAATTCAAGTAAACAAGCTGATTGTCAGCGGAGCCAATGCGGGTTCCGCCGAATGCCTTCTTGTTTATCCTTTGAGTGCTCAAGGAACTCCAGCCAACCAGGGGAATATCAACCCTGCTATTTTTGACACCTCGCCAATCGGCTCTGACGCCTTTTTCTACGTCTCTGGATCGGTTGGGGGCAAGGGAGGTAGCACGCCTACTATTGCGGTTTTTGGAGGGGATCTACACGTCTCTGGGAACCTGTCTGTTGATGGTTCTGGCGCAGGTGGGGGCAGTGCCCAAATCTGGTTCTCAGACATCTCAGGTAGTACCTACTCCACTGGATCTGTTCAAATCCGAAATGAATTTGTTGGGGAAATCAGTCTCGTTGTCACAGGATCTAGTGTGATCGCTGGAATTGGCAGCTATGCCACCGGATCTTCTGTCGCATCAGGAGAAGAAACAGTGGCTTCGGGTTTGTGTAGTCACTCGGAAGGCCAATATGGAGTCGCTTCGGGCGACTATTCTCATTCAGAAGGGTACAATTCTACTGCTTCTGGAAATCATTCGCACGCAGAAGGTTTTGCAACAACGGCATCAGGTGCTGGTGGTCACTCGGAGGGAGATGGTACACTCGCCAGTGGAATCAATTCCCACGCAGAAGGGAGAATGGCGACTTCTTCAGGTCTTGGTTCCCATGCAGAAGGCACAATGACAATTGCTTCTGGCGATTATTCCCACGCAGAAGGGAGAATGACAAGAGCACATGCCGATTTTAACCACGCAGAAGGGGAAGGCGCAGAAGCGTTTGGGGTGGGATCGCACGCTGAAGGATTTGAGACAAACGCTATTGGAAACTGGTCTCATGCCGAAGGTTCCTACACCGACACCCCAGGCGACTTTTCACACGCTTCCGGTATCCGAACAATCGCATCTGGCTCTGGACAAAATGTAGTTGGAAAGTATAATCTTCGCAACAACGATTTCTCATTGTTCGTTGTTGGAAACGGAACGGATGATGATGATTTTCTCAGATCTGATATTTTCAGAGTTAATGACACCTCGGTTGAAGTAACTGGGTCGTTCATCTCTTCAAAAATCACTGGTTCTTTGAGTGGTACCGTCGATGGTAGTCCGTTTTTGATTGGTGGGCCGGGTATCACAACAGTCTACAACACAAACGGCCAGTGGGAAATTTCTGGCTCAAGTAAAATCCCAATTCTGGCTGGGGTTGTCACAACAACCCTTTCTGCAAGCACCATCGCGGGTTACGCTCTTTTTACAGATCTAAATTCTCCATCCTACACACTCGAAGGCATTGGTTTTGCTTCCGTAGCCGGAGTCACTGGAAGTGTGGAATTGTATGATCTTGTTAACTCATCATCTCTTTCTTCTTTGTCATGGACTGAGACAACCCCAACGCACAAAACAGCTTCTTTTGTTGCCACTGGTTCTTCAAGAGTTTTGGAATTGAGGGTCAACAAGAGCGGAGGAGGCATTTCCGACTATGCGCTATTTTCAGCCGTGTTTTTTGGGTGAAACTGTAGTTAGATTTTAACACAATGACATACTTGGAAAATCTCACTACACCAGCCCCAACGGCAGCCGACCAGCAGACCCTCATCTCGGCGGCGCAACTCTTGCCCACCGATGGCTCATACCGTTGGCTTATCTGCGCCGCTGCCTCGATGATCGGGAGCTGACACATGGCCACTATCACACACGTATCCTCGCCCGCGTCGGGCGCTGTCGCCGTCGACGCGCTCATCGACACCCTGCTCTCCGCGGGATGGCGCATCACTCGTTGGTCGGACGCGACCACCTACACCGACGCCACGGGCGCACCGCTCGCGGTCAACCCCTACGGCAGCGGCGGTAGCGGCGCGGGCAACCTCGGCAACACCTCCGCGTGGTTCACTGTGCGTGCATCAGACTCTAGTCGTGAGTGGCTCTTCCAGCGCGGCGCGAGCGACGCCGCGTGGACGATCAACCGCAGTAAGGCGGGGTTCGTCACGGGTGGCACCGCTACGGTGCTGCCTACGGCGACGGATGCCACGGCCCTTTTCAGCGCGGCGTCGGCCTTCACGGCAACGCCCGGGCGGCTGTTCATCAGCGCCGACGACGACGACGGCTACGGCTGGCGGCTCATGTGCATCCCGAGCGGCGGCGGAAACGTCCTGACGCTGATCATGGACGTGCCTCTCGACTCGCCCGACCCGAGCGACACGGACCCCTACCTGTGGGTCGCGTACTACAACGCGACTGGGCTGACGGTGTACTACGCCAGCAGCTTCAACAGCAAGACCGGCACCGGGCTGGTATACAAGCGCTTTGTCGGGGCCGGGAGCAACCAACGCGCCGCATTTGTGACGCTCTACTCGGGGAGCGATGGGAATGTCGCGCCGCCCGAGAGCGGGCAGGGCGGAGCGCTGCCTAGCAGTGGGTACGAGGTGCCGCTGCCGGTCCCCGTGATGCGTACGGGCGCGCCGTCCACCACGACGGGGTGGGTCGGATTTGCGCGCGGCATCCGGTGGGCCACCGTGCAGGGGCGCGCCAACGGCCAGACGCTCGACGGCACGACCGAGTACTGGATTTATGCCGCGGGCCTGTGGCTGCGGTGGGACTCCTCGACCCCGACGCTCTCGTGAGGTGCCGCCGTGAGCACCTATACCGCAGGCCTCGCCCCGCCCTCGCCATCGATCGCCCCTGGGCTGTATAAGCCCATCCCTGCGCCCATCCGCGGGGCCTTCGCCCCGCGCGTCGGCGGGTCTGCGCCCTCGACGACCTACTACTACCGTTTGCTTGACGGCACACGCTCCACCTCCACAGATGTGGGGTCAATTCCTGCGGGCGCGGTGGTCGAAAGAGTCTCTTGATGATGGCATTTCAACCTGATACTTTGAGGTTGAAATGCCATCGTCAATTAAACAAATCATTCTGGAAAACAAATTTCACATACTTCCACTTTATTCGATTCGGCTTAACAACACTTGTTCGTGTGGCGAACAAAACTGCGCTTCTCCTGGAAAACACCCACTCTTTCGTTACAATTGGAAAATCATTGCCAGCAATAAACCAGAAAAGGTTGAAGAGTGGTTTTCTCTCAGTCACAAAATGAACTTTGGCCTCGCAACAGGACGAAAATCTGAAAAAACTGGGAAATATCTTATTGTTGTTGATGTTGATGCGGCAGATCACCCAATCATAAAGGAACTTTCTTCGACTTTTCACTATCGGACTGGATCTGGTGGGTGGCATTTTTGGTTTTGGACATCGACCCCGACAAAAAACACTGCATCCCATTTGGCGGACAAGGTAGATACACGAGGCCAAGACGGTTATGTTGTTATTCCACCAAGCAAACATACTCGTGGCACTTATGGCGAAGTCTGTCCGAATGAAATTCAAGACCTACCAGAAAAATTCCTCAGCGCACTAAAATCAAGGAAATCAACCAAAACACAAAAAACAACAACGACCAAATCAAAGATGGCGGCTAAGTCCTCTCTGTCTGACTGGTCAACTGGAACAATCGAGCATGTCAGAGAAAAAATGAAAACCGAACCCGTCCCAGTTGGCGTTAGAAACATTGTTCTCCACAGACTTCTTTCCTCTGACAGAGCCAAAGGGGCAGAACGTGCTCAACTAGAAAAACTTTGCTCCGCTTACCTAAAGCGTTTTGAAAACTATTGTGAATTTTTTGATGAAGCTACACAAGTTATTGACTCGGTAACGAAGTATCCGGCATTCAATACATCTTTTGAGAAGGTCAATGAGATTTACTTCTCTTGGTTGAAGAAGAACAAGCCTAATTTGAAGATTGGGTTGGAAGAGGTTCGAGCTTTGAAGGATGGGGACCGGGAGTTTTTTTCTTCCCTTCGACCCTGGACAGATAAAGAGCCCAAGTCTTCCCTTCAGGAGATTATCCAAGCGAGGATGTTGTTTTTGAAGGAAGAGAAATGCTTGGTTCATGTTTCGAACTATAAGCCTCAGCTAATGGCAAAGAAGTTGGAGTCTTTGGGGTTTACCAAGTCAAGGACAGCCAAGGCAAATCTCTGGAATGTAGCCCTCCCAGAAAAAATCGCACAGGCCAGATAAAGGTTCTTGACCGAGCCAAGAAGCCGTGATAGAGTCTGGTCATGAAGAACGCCACGACCAGCTTTCAAGATATCCTCAACATGTTTCCGAGCATCACTCGGAGTTGCAATGATGTCCGTCATTGTTCTCGATGCTTCGCCGCATTGACCGATCCCGCTTCCTGGGAGCGTGGCATCGGCCCCATCTGCGCGAAGAAGGACACCGCGCTTTTTGCTCGCACTGTTCCCGCAAATTTCTCAGCAGCTACACTTTATGGAATGTCTGTGGTTCCTGACGGACTTCCCCTCGCCATTCAACCCATCTGGGCTGCAACCCTCGAACTCCTCATGCAGAAGAACGAGAAGCTCCAGGAAAAGAACGAGGGCGACAGTGGGTTTTATCTTGCTGGTGAGGATTATCGTCCCATTGTCAAGATCGTAGACTTCATGCTCTCCTTCGTTGGAATCAGCACCCAAAACAAGACTTGCTTGATTCAAGTTGTCAAGTCTCTGGGTTATCCTGGCCTTGCTGGCGTGCTTGCTGGAAAGAGCAGCACGGGTGAAGCAACCCTGAAGTTTGAAAATGGCCTTATCAGTTTGACTGGAAGCAAGAACAAGGCTGGGTGGAATGCGATGCGCAAGATTCCCGGAGTTGTTTTTCCCAAGCTCTCCGGTCGGACTTTCACTTGTCCAGCGAAGTCTCACAAGGCTTTTGTTGAAGTTGTGATGGAGTATTGGCCGTGCTTTGAGGGGGATGTTCCCAACATCATCAAGATGTGTGAGGAGTGGATCGCTGTAAATCCTCAGCAAAACTCTATTGCAGCAGCCCGAGATGGTGCAAGGGTGGTTTGCTGGCCCACGGTTATCACCCTGGACGTTCCCTGGATTGCTGGCAAAACTCCAAAGCTCGTGGAAGCCATCAAGAAGAATATCCAGGCGTCCAATCGGTCTTATGTGGACTCTACCCGCACCTGGGTGTTCCGTGTCACGGAAAAGGCATCTGTGCTCGATTGCATCAAAGCTGCTGGCTTTTGTTTCACCGAAGAGATTCAAACTTCAATGGTCAACATGCCGGTTTTCCCCGCTTATTCCTACAATCGTGGCCGTCACACCTTCCCACGCCGATAATGAAACCAGGAACGCTGCTCAAAAACAAGTACAACATTCCTTCGCGGTTCCGTGTATATCTTGACGAAGATCCACTAAAAAACACCGTTCGCCTTCTCGCAGCAGACTCCAATGGGTTCAATGTCATTGTGGTAAGTAAAAACTATGTGGAAGATTGGTATGAGATCGTTCCGATGGAAACGGAAGACAATTCACAATGAAAACAAGACCAATCAAATCTTTTGATGACCTTCGCCCAGGAATGTTGCTGGTGGATGTAGAAGATCCAACAGATGAAATCGAGACGATTATCAGAGTGGACAAAGAACGAAGAGTATATTGGTCTTTGTGGGTTCACAAAGGAGAGATCATGGAAACTCGATTTAGCGCGCTTTATCAGCAAGAAATTATTTGCGATGATGATGAAGAGGCTGTGGAATGAAACCAGTTTCCACAAAGTATCCACCAGGAACTTTGCTCCAAAACATCGACAACCCCGACATCTTTCGTGTTTGTTTGGGTTGGCACAAGTTAGGGAATGGAGAAGAGTCGAAAATGATTGACACAATTAGTCCAACTCGTCTCCGAATGGGGTGTACGGAAAAATACCTCAACTCTGATTATCAAATCGTTCAGTTCGCAGAACCGCAAGAAGATCCATGAACCCGGACAAGCTCAAACTAGGAGCTTTGGTTCGTGTTGTGTTTTTTCCTGCTGGACACTTTGACCGAACAGAAATGATTGGAATTGTTGCCGAAAAAACCGGCGGCTACTTCAAATTCCTCGGCTTCATCCAGCCCAACTTTCCTGGTGAGGAGATAAATTCAGAAGGCCAAGAAGCGTGGTTCGGCTGGGATTTTTTGGTTCCTATGGGCGGGGAAGAAAAGCCCGGATACCCCCCAGTCTTCATTGAAGTCCTTGAGGATTCGTGGTAAAAACAGATATGGTACAACGCCTAAGCCCAGGGGAACTCCTTGAACTCAATGCCTATAAAGAGGAAACACATTTCGTCTTTAGAGAATGGTATAATTCTAAACTCCCAGCCGACTATTCTAAACTAACCGAGCGAGAGTTTTTTGATATCCTCTACGGGGAAAGCTATCTTTATGGCTATCTTTGTGGAGCACTCCCATACCACTTGGTTTTTTTAAGAGAAGTCATTGCGCCGACTTCTGCTAGATTTCAAGAGTTCTTAGATCCGAATGGTAACAGGTTGATTTGCAGCAACAACACTTGGCGATATGCCTACACCCCAGCATCACAAACATGACACCAACAACATCTTTACCATTCCTGCCTCCCAAAGAGGAAGAAATCTTTTCGGGGGTGCTATTGATGGCTAATCCTACGAGTTACCATTACACACCGAGAGAAGATGGGCAAATGCAATTCTACCTCGTTGTTGGGGTAGGTGAAGATCTTAGACTTGGAGAGATTTGTGTCTTGGAAGATGATTGCAAAGTCTATTTTTGGAACGTACAAATGTTGATCAAAGAAACTCTGTTGGTGGCATTCCCAGAAGACACAGAAGAACAATAAAGAATGAAAACCAAGCCGTTATCAAAAGTTGAACCCAGGCTGGGGATTCTCCTGTATCGTGGAGGTGAAGAGGCCAGCACCACCTGTCTTGTTGCTTGGGATTTGGGGTTTTACTTGCTAGTAGATCGCAAACCGGACGGGAGGTATTCGTCAGGAAATTTTGAATTGTTTACTTTTTTGGAACCTTCGGGGGAATTGCATGAATGGAATTGGAAACAAATGCAGTACGAAGGTTTTGTTGTAGTCGAGACAACGGACGAAGAATGAAAACAAGACCAATAGGATCTGATGAAGATTTAATCGCTGGGATGTTGCTGGATTACTCTCATCCATACTCTCTCAGAAAAGGATTTCTTCTCGTCGTAATGGTTTTACCACCGCAAGGAAAGCACAAAACTATCCTTGCTTTGGACAAATGCGGGGAAGTCCAAACTTGGAGCCTGACATACGGGGATGGTTCACCAGTAAAACATATGGCGGTTGTCGAGTTGGAAGATGGAGACGTTGAACAGTGATGAAAAAAGCTGGTAAATGGTGTGCACAAAAGTTTCGAGAATTTCCCATCGGAACCCTCTTGCGTGTCAAAGATGTCGAAGAAAGCAGTTGGGAAGATGAAGGACTTGGAGATTACTGTGTGGTAGTTGCACACCATCCAACTTTTGAGCAAGTCACCTTGCTTTTTGCCAAAACGGGAAAGGAAATGGTGTGGGACGTGGTAGGCATGTTTGAAATTTTCGAGAAAGTGGCAACGGAGAAAGATGATTAATCCAAACAAGCCGTATTCACCTGGAACCTTGCTGGAGTTGACCGAGTGGTCGGAGTTTGATTTTCCGAAAGGTTTATATCTCGTCCTCACTTCGAAACCAATTAAATTCATCAATGGAGAATCGGTTAACCAATACACCATCTTGTTTCCTGATGGGAGTGTTGAATATGGCAATGAAGACTCCTATTGGGTTAGAAAGAGTTTCAGAAGGGTAAACTCAAAAGACTATGAGTGACAGCGGCAATAATTTCCCAAAAGATCGTCAGGAAAACATGTTTGTTCTCTTGACTGGGTTCTTCGGAATCGTCACAGTGATCACTACAATGTTCCTTCAATATTATGGAAGGATCAATGTGAGTGAGTTCCTGTGTTTTTATTTGTTTGGATTTGCAGCCCTGATTTTTGGGCTTGTGAAGATGAAGAAACGAAGGGAATAGATCAGGCTTCTGCTGGGGTGTTCCGCATGTTCTCTTGAATGGCGTCCGCTTGTTGCAGAAGAGACTCAAGACAGTTCTCGAAATACTCCTCGTATTCTGGAGTCAGCACGATCTCGTTTCCGTCTTCTCCACCAACCTCAACACGCATTTGCAGCATGTTTTCCTTGAGAGGTTCACCAGTCAACATGCTGAGTTGAACCAGTTTTGC
>CXWK01010676.1_pt1 | contig 19931 bp, 16 predicted proteins | sample 590851 | NCBI WGS metagenome assembly CXWK01 (sample SAMEA3498364, study PRJEB10139) | wastewater metagenome | biome: wastewater treatment plant; material: activated sludge | place: Denmark | collected 2014-08-01 | reverse complement strand
ATCAAATCAAAAGGTAAACTTGTTGTTTACCTTTCCATCATCTACGGTGCAATAATATTTTTAGGGTTGGTTTATTTGGTTATGAGTTAATGAATTTTTTGGAGGATAAGTGAGGTATTTAGTTGTTTTTATATTTGTGTTTTTCGTAATGCAGTCATGTACCAGTTTTAAACTCTCTTCACTTGACAGATCACAAGTTCAAAAATTATTAGAGACTCCGGCCTTTAAAGCATTCGGTGTTGGTCTTGGATATATTGATAATAAGAATAAATTCCTTATGAGCAATTATAACTACTATTATGAAGTTCTAGATACTCTTGGTATGGATAAAGAAAAGGACAGTCTTTTTTATTATCAATATTTGGCAAAGTACTTTGAAAAAGTAAATGTAAAGATTTCAAATATTAATCTTACTTTGAAAGTTAATGACAAAAAGTTAGTAGCCTATGCAGAGTATTCTAATAAGGGCATTATTTCTATTAAAGATTTTGTCGGAGATGATGAATTATTTGATGAGTTAATTACTGAATTTTCATTGGCAATAAGTTTTGATATTTACGTTGAAGGATTTCTTAGAAGCAAACCCGTTAAAGAAATTATCCTGAATGAAAAACAAAACTATTTTATACAAAGTAAGAATTCGAAAATTATTTCTGCATATCGAACTATTTCGGATGAGTAAAGTTTCTTTCACTCATCAATCAAGCGCGATTCGATCATAACATTTTCTTCATAATCCTGCACAATAATAACTCGGTTTGGTCTGCAGCAAACCCGGCAATCTTCTACAAAATCCTGCTTCCCTTCAATTGTGAGATCAACCCACACAGAGTTTTCTACTCCACAATACTGACAAACCCAGTTTAAAGTATCATCCGTTTGCATTTTATCCTCACTCAAAAATTTACACTTCTAATAAGGCATTTAAATTATTTAAAATCAATTTTTTTCAAAACTATTGCTTCTAAGCTTTAAATATTTTATATAGTGTCCAAATGTTCACCTAATTTATGTATGGTATATGGAAGTCGAAGAATTAACATATCAATTACCAAAAGAGTGGCGCGAAAATAAAAAAGTGGTTTCACTTTATCCGCCGATACCACGAAATACTGAATCGGTCGATTTTGATATTTATGATTTTGAAATGCTCTTTAACGATGAGGCTACAAACAATCTTATCCGCACAGGGCAAACTATTGGATGCTTTTACATTGAGTCGCCTGGTATGCGCTCGTTGCTTCGTAAGCTTGATGTACACGATTTTGAGCTGCTTACTGCGGCAAGTTCAATCATTCGTCCTGGCGTTGCAGAAAGTGGAATGATGCAGGAATTTATTGCGCGCCATAAAGATCCCAGCAGAAGAAAATATCTTGTGCCGGAAATGGAAGAAGTTCTTGGTGAAACTTACGGAGTTATGATTTACCAGGAAGATGTTATAAAAGTTGCAAATAAAATTGCGGGATTATCGATGGAAGAAGCTGATCTTTTGCGCCGTGCAATGAGCGGTAAGATGCGGTCGCATTCTGCAATGGAAAGTCTGCGTTTTAAATATTTTAAATCGTGTAGAGAAAAAAATCTTACAGATGATCAGGCAAACGAACTTTGGCGGCAAATAGAATCTTTTGCGGGATACGCATTTTGTAAAGCTCACAGCGCTTCGTTTGCGTTGCTTTCTTACCAGGTTGCATTTCTTAAATCACATTATCCGGCGGAGTTTATGGCAAGCGTTTTAAGCAACATGGGTGGATTTTATTCTGCAGCAGTTTATATCTGGGAATGTAAGCGATTGGGATTAAAAATTCTGCTTCCATCAATCAACAAAAGTAATTACGAGTACACGGGAAATAAAGATGAGATTCAAATCGGTTTTATGGCAATAAAAAATCTTTCACGTAATTCTATTCAGAAAATATTGGATGAAAGAAAAAATGATGGCGAGTATCATTCGCTGGCAGATTTTCTTATTCGTACTAAGTTGGCATTTGAAGAAACATCAATTCTTATAAAATGCGGAGCGATGGGATGTTTAAAGAAAACAAGACCGGAGCTTTTACGTTTGCTGGATATTTACATTCACAAAAGAAAAATTCTTAATGAAAGTTATAACGATTTGTTTTTGCACGAAACTTTTGTGATGGAAAATGAAGTAAAGACAAACATAAACTTTAGCGTTGAAGAAATTTGTAAAACGGAATATGAAACATTTGATTATATGGTTACCCGTCATCCGCTTTATTTTTACCGGAGTTTTACCGAGCATTCTTCAATCGTTAAAGCAAGGGATTTGAATAAACATCTCGGCAAATACGTAAGGTTAATTGGATGGTATATGACATCTAAAAGAATAAAAACGCGCAAAGGTGATATAATGAAATTTCTTTCGCTTGAGGATACAACGGGAACCTTTGAAGCAGTAATTTTTCCGCGTGAGTATGAGAAATTTGCTGAGCACACAATGTCTATGGGTCCATATATTATTGATGGCAAAGTTGATGAAAATGATGCTACAAATGTTGTTGTAAGTAATCTAAGTGTGTTGTCTGTTTCATCTGTAAAAGTTGCTGATCAAAAAGATAGTGTTGAAAATAAATATTATGGCGATGTTGGTGCAATTAGAGAGGAAGATTTTATGCTTCTTGATAATGCGACTAAGGAAAAGTTAAGATTGGCTTATGCGAGTTAATATTGATTTGGTAGCCTCAACCTTCAGGTTGAGGAGAGATGAAGTACAAGTTTAAAATCTAATATTTATGAGATTCCTTCATTGTATTTTTTATTTCGCAAGCTGAAGCTTGCGGCTACCATAAAAAAAATAAAAGATGTCACTTCATATTCACAAACTGGGTAGGGAAGTCTAATTCAGATTGTTTTACCAATGTAATAACTGCTTGAAGGTCATCAATCTTTGCACCTGTAACCCTAACCTGTTCATCCTGTATTTGCGCACTAACCTTTAGTTTAGATTCTTTAATAAGCTTTGTAATAATCTTGGCATTTTCCTTTGAGATTCCACTTTGAAGATTGATAACTTGTTTAAGCCTTCCACCAGATGCGGCTTCAGGTTCGTTAAACTTTAACGCTTTTATAGAAATATTTCTTCGGATAAATTTAGTTTCTAATATATCAATTGCAGATTTGCGTGAATAATCATCCTTTGTATTCATAGTAATGAGCTTATCTTTTTTATTAAGCTCAAGTTCGGTGTTAGAATCTTTAAGATCATAACGCTGATGAATTTCTTTTAATGCCTGGTTAACAGCATTATCAGCTTCCTGAAAATCAATTTCAGAAACTATATCGAATGAATGATTTTGTGCCATAATTTTCTAAATATTAATTTTTATAAAACTTGAAAGGGACAATGGAGCAATGGAATATCGGAGTAATTTTGAGAAAATCACAAAAATCAAATTCCAAAAAACAAAAATTGTTTTACACTATTCCAAAATTCCATAATACCACTACTCCATTTAAAAGAGTCGGGGTGATAGGATTCGAACCTACGGCCTCTTCGTCCCGAACGAAGCGCGCTACCGGGCTGCGCTACACCCCGAATACTATTCATTTAAGAAAAACTCTGAGTATTCGTTTCTAATAAATTTTTTATTTCTAAATTTTTTGAGTTTTAACTCTAATCTATTTGCCTCTAAATTATTATCAAAACTTCTTGAAAAAATCAACTTCCATGGTCCTTTTCCTTTTGTTGATTTAGTCTGTCCTGAATTGTGCTCTGCTAATCTTCTAGCAATATCATAAGTATGGCCGATATACCATCTTTGATTGACAGCAGATTCAATAATATATATATAATAATTTTCCACGGCCTTTCCGACCTATCGGGACGCGCTACCGGGCTTCTCTACACCCCGAAAAAAAAAGTGTACAAACTAAAGTATTTTAAAGAACCAATGACTTTCCCGACTTATCGAGATTCGCTAGTCGGGCGGAGTTTATCCCGATTCCTGATCGGGACTACACCCCGAAAAGGTGTTTTTCTGAAAGGCAAATATAAAAATATTTTCAATCAAAGCTGTTTTAATCTTTACTTTAAAAATTAATACCCTTAAGTTTGACTCAAATAAAATTAACCTTTAAATCTATCCAGTGAGATGGAAAAGGATGAAAGAAAATAAAAGTAAAATAAAAATAAGGTAACCTCTGAGGATAATTAATCCAAAGAGGCTTTTTTGTATATGGACGTAAAATCAAAAATAATAGATGCCGAAGGATTTGACCGAATCCTTACAAGAATGGCTCACGAAATTCTTGAAAAAAACAAAGGTTCACAAAATCTTGTACTAATGGGAATGAGAACCCGAGGTGAATTTTTAGGGAAGCGAATTGCTGAAAAGTTAAAACTCATCGACAATGTTGATATACCGTTTGGAGTTCTTGATGTTACCCTTTATCGTGATGATTTTAGAACAAGATTAAAACAACCAGAAGTATCTGTTTCAAATATCACCTTTGATATAAATGAAAAAGATATAATTCTTGTTGATGATGTCTTGTTTACCGGAAGAACTGTCCGTTCTGCTTTAAATGCAATTATGGATATGGGCAGACCGAGTTCTATCCAGCTTTGTATTCTTATTGATCGAGGTCATCGCGAATTGCCAATACGAGCCGATTATGTTGGAAAAAATATTCCTACATCACATAATGAAGAAATAAAAGTGAAAATTAAAGAACATGATGGTGAAGATGCCATCTATATCATTGAATCAGAAAAGAAATAAAGAATATGTCATTATCAAGCAGACATTTGTTAGGTCTTAAGGATGTTCCTAAAGAAGATATTCAATTAATTTTGGATACCGCTACAACTTTCCGAGAAATTCTTGAAAGACCAATTAAAAAAGTTCCTACACTTCAAGGTAAAACAGTTGTAAATCTTTTCTATGAAAGTTCAACAAGAACAAGAATTTCATTTGAGCTGGCAGAAAAAAGATTATCTGCAGATTCAGTAAACTTTGCTATTTCGGGAAGCAGTGTTAGTAAAGGTGAGACATTGAAGGATACTGTCCGAAATATCGAAGCTATGAAAGTTGATATGATTGTAGTTCGACACGCTTGTGCAGGAGTTCCGTTGATGCTTACCAAGTTATCGGATTCAAATATTATTAATGCCGGCGATGGAATACACGAACATCCAACACAAGGTTTGCTTGATATGTATTCAATACGTGAAAAGTTGGGAAAACTTGAAGGATTAAAAGTTTGTATTGTCGGAGATGTTGCACATAGCCGTGTGGCACTTTCAAATATTTATGGATTAAAAACAATGGGGGTTAAAGTTTCCGTTTGCGGTCCTTCCACTATGATCCCAAAATATTTGGACGAACTTGGTGTTGATGTAATTCATAATATAGATGAAGCAATTCAGGAAAATGATGTGCTTAATGTTTTAAGAATTCAGCTCGAACGAAAAGCACGTGAATATTTTCCTTCAATCAGAGAATACTCCAAGTATTTTGGTATTGATAGAGATCGATTAGAAAAAAATGGTAAAGATATTGTGATACTTCATCCAGGCCCAATAAATAGGGGCGTTGAGATATCATCAGAAGTTGCAGATGGATCATCGCAAATAATTTTACAACAAGTTACAAATGGAGTTGCAGTAAGAATGGCTGTCCTTTATTTACTCGGAACATTAAACTAGATAATTAGAAAGCATTGAAAATGAAACTAGTATTAAAAAATGTAAATGTTTTAAATCCTCATCAAAATGTTAATGAAAAAAATGTAAACATTTTAATTGAAGATGGTAAATTCAAAAATATCGGAAAACTAACTGAAGCAGAAATTAAAGATGCAAAAATTCTTGAGTTAGAAGGAAAATATGTAGTGCCAGGATTTTTTGATATGCATGTTCATTTACGTGAACCAGGTAGGGAAGATGAAGAAACAGTTGTTACAGGCTGTAACAGCGCAGCCAACGGAGGTTTTACCGGAATTGCCTGTATGCCGAATACAGATCCGGCAATTGATTCTGCGGAAGTTGTAACTTTAATAAAAAAGCAAGCTTCAAATCATTTGGTTGATGTTTATCCTGTTGGTGCGGCAACTGTTGGAAGAAAAGGAGAAGTACTTTCTCCGATGGCAGAGCTGAAAGATGCCGGTGTGGTTGGATTTTCTGATGATGGAATTGCAATTAAAACTGCTTCAATTCTAAAACGCTCACTTGAGTATGCTAAAATGTTTAATTTACCAATTATTGAACATTGTGAAGATGAATCCTTAGCAGGTGGTGCGATGAATGAAAGTATAAATTCAACTTTGCTTGGACTTCCACCAATTCCTTCTGTTGCAGAAGATTTGATTGTTATGCGTGATATTTTATTGGCTGAATACACAGATGCAAAAGTTCATATTGCTCATATCAGCAGTAAAAAATCTGTTGAGATGGTGCGAGAAGCAAAGAAAAAAGGTATAAAAGTTACTGCTGAAGTTGCACCTCATCATTTTACTTTAACAGATGACGCTGTTAAAACTTATGATACAAATGTTAAAATGAATCCACCTTTAAGAACAAAATCTGATGTTGACGAAATAATAAAAGGACTGAAAGACGGAACTATCGATTGTATAGCCTCGGATCATGCACCGCACTCACTTGAAGAAAAAGAGATGGAATTTGAGTATGCACCAAATGGAATAATCGGTTTAGAAACTCAAATTGGATTAGCTTTTACAGAACTTTATCATAAAAAAGTTTTATCCCTTGAACAGATGGTTGAAAAATTTGCTATAAATCCAAGAATTATTCTTAATCTGCCAATACCGGAAATCAAGCAGGGGGAAGTTGTTAATTTAACAATCTTAGATATTGATGCCGTTTGGACAGTTGATAAGAAAAAGTTCTTATCCAAATCATCAAATTCTCCTTTTGATAAACGATTATTGACCGGAAAATCTTTTGGAGTTATCAACAAAGGACAAATGTTTTTCGATGGAAAATTCTCAAAGATCTAACATAATTTGATTTAATTAAGTGCTCAGAGATTGTCCATTTTATTATACAACTCATTCAAATAAATAGCTTTTTTATTAAATAATGCTACTTATTTTAGTGGCATTTTTTTTGGCTCACCTAATCAGAAATCGAAATTATACTAAAGGTGAACAAAATGAAAAAGACAGCATTACTAACAGTTTTAATCGCATCAGCATTTATTTTAAGCTCTTGCGATATTAATGAGTATTACGATGAATATGACTATACTGCTCCAAATCCTCCGACCAATATTCAGGTTTTAAATGGTGATAACAGAGTCGATATCTATTGGGATAGAAATCGTGAATCTGATGTTGCAGGATACAATATTTACTTTAACTATACTTATGAAGGTAAGTATGAGTTAATTGGTTCAACGTCCGGAACATACTTTGCGGATCTTGAGGCTGTGAACGGTAATAAATATTATTATGCAGTTGCCGCTTATGATTACAATGGAAACGAAAGTGAACTTAGTTATGATGTAATCTACTCAACACCAAGACCTGAAGGTTTTAATCAATCAATTTTTGATTACATAAGATTCCCAAATAACTCAGGTTATACATTTACTACTTATTCCACTGTTCCTTACGATGATCAGGAAACTGATTTCTTCTTCGAACTTTATCAAGGTACAGGTTATATAAGAGTTTATGATGATACAGACATTCAAGATATGGGATTGACCAACGATATTTACGATATTCCTTATGCACCTTCAAACGGTTGGAATCCTAACAAAGAAGAGATTGCGCAAATTGGACATACATATGTAATCTGGACTTATGATAATCACTTTGCAAAGATTAGAGTAAAAAACATTACATCAGATAGAATTGTATTTGATTGGGCTTTCCAGTTAGTTGAAGGTGAACCACAATTAAAGCCAGTTGTTAAAGGAAGTGGTGAACGTACTTTAAATAAATTACAATTGGCGAGATAGTTAAGAATTTATTACTTTTGTCGTGGATTTGTACCAGAAATTGGAAACGAGTCCACGACATTCTTATATATATGAAAAAATATTTTTACATAATAATAATCTTGCTTTTAGTTTCAGTTTCCTTTTCTCAAACTTCTAATCTTACCAGGAAAACCGAAACTAAAAAAGTATCTCAACAAGAAGATCCGATTTTTAAAGAAATTGAAACTGGAATTAAGGAAGCAAAAGTTAACAGAATTTCAAAATACTTTGGACAGCAAACTTATTTTAGTTTTTCAAATGGAATAAATGGGTACTATAGCAGTAACCAGGCTTTTTATGTTTTGCAAGATTATTTTAATCTATATAAGGTTACTTCATTTAAATTTGATTATATAAAGACAGATAAAATTAGTGGCCATGCTACCGGTAATTATAATTATGATAATAAAGGACAGAGAAGTACCGCACAGGTTTACATTTCGATAAAAAAAATTGGCAACAATTGGATTATAACTCAATTTACAATTAACTAATGTTAAAGAAGATAGTCGGAAAATTCAAAGGCGATAGGAAATATTTCTCTATCGTCTTTTTTGTTTTAATTCTATTTGTAGTTTCAGGTTTTGTTACTGAATCGGTGATAAATAGTACTAAAGATAATTGGGATAGCATCTTAATTGATAAAATTTCTAATCTCCAGGAATCAATTGTAAATGATTTTAATATCAGACAAAATGAAATACAAACAAAACTTAATACTGTCAGACAGGATTTAAGAAGTTCTTTAAAACCAGAAAATGAATCATACAAAGAACTGGTAAAGTTAATTAATAGTGAATCACTTGGTGATTTTTCTATTGAAATATTTGCTCCAAATGGTAAACTGATAGCCTGGAACCAAACCATTGCTATAAATCAAGATGAACTTTTTCCACTCAGCTTTCCTTTAGGTGAAACATATTTTTTCACATACGACTTGTATACCTATCTATCAATAATCGACACAGCTCATATACAATCAGATATATTTTATATTGCTATTTCAACTCCTATTGAAGAACATTACAAATTAAATAATCAGTATTCAAAAAACATCAGTTTTAATAATTATCTGATCAGTAAGTATCAAATAGATTTATCAGTCGAATACAATCCGTATGCGGAACGCGTTAAGGACGGAAGAAAATTTTCTTTTGAGCTAAGTAACACTAAAGAAAATAAAATTGGTATGTTATCATTTCTTAAACCACAATTAAGCAGTTCAATAAATCAATTAAAAGAAACAGCTTCTAAAGTTCAATCTTTGTTAATTGTATTAGCTATGGTTTTTATTGGATTTGGGTTAAACAGTGATTTTAAGAAATTAGATTCATATTTATTTAAATTTATTTTATTAGTGCTTTACCTTGGTGTATTGAGGGCATTGTTTTTTTTCTTTGGATTTCCTTCAAACTTTATTAATGGCGTCTTATCAGATTCCTCTTTTTTCTCTTCACCCTTTGGATGGGGAATTGTTAAGTCTCCGATTGAATTTTTTACAACTATTGTTTTTGTCCTCGTTATTGCATTTCAAGCTTTCAGATACACAAGAAAATATCTTTTTACAGAACAAAAAAATAAATTTGGAATTATTTGGATAACTAATGCAATATTTTTATCTGTATTAATATTCCTTGTAATAAGAGGTCTAAGTGCTTCCATACGAAGTGTAGTTTTTGATTCAACAATTCGCTATTTCAAAGAACCAAATATTCTTCCTGATCTTCCATCACTGGCAATGAATTTGAATTTATTACTTTTATCTTTTGCTGTGATTCTTATAATTAATGGTCTGATAAATCTTATATTAAAATTCTTAAACATTGATCTGAATAAAAGTGACAGAAAAAAGTTTTTTGCAGTATTATCAATTGTTGCAATAATTATTTTCATATCTTTTTTCATAAGCAAAGATCCACTTATAACTCCAGTAATACTTTTAATAATATTGCTTTTATTATTTTTAATATCATTCCAGACACTCATTAAAAATAAAAATTCAAAATATATTTATTTACTTATCCTGCTTGTTGGTTCTGTGATTTCAATTGTGTTGTTAAATTATTTTAATACTAAGCTCGAAAGAGAATCATTAAAGACAACAGCTTGGGAAATAAACAGAACGGATTCGAATCTTCTTTCTTATATGATTGATGAGACTCTGAGAGGGATAAAAAATCAAAAAGATATTGGGCGAATATTTGGTGATAAACACACAAATTATGATGCGCTTGCATTTATAATTTGGGGTAAAAGTTCGATGCAAAGAGAATCTTTGAATTCAGGGGTAAAGTTTTATGATAAAAACAAAAAAATATTAGGTCAATATTCTATCGGATTAAATGTTGGAGAGGAAATATTTAAGTATTTAAGTGATGATGATGAAATTAAAATTGTTGAATTGAATCCTGAAAATGATAATTCAACAAAATATTATTCGGGAATTATTAAAATTGAAGAACGTGGAATAACTCAAGGATATATTTCTGCATTTGTAAGTTTTGATATTAAATCAATAGATGCCGATAATTTTCCGGATTTTGTGGAATCGAATTTCTCGATATTAAATCGTGTAATTGATGTTAGAAAATTAAAAATATTTCAGCTAAATGACGTAAAATTAGATCGTGTTTATGGGGACATTTATCCTTCTCGCGATCAGATTAAACAAATATTGGAAACCAAAACTGATAGCACGTTTTATGATGCTTGGTTTAAGTTAAAGTTTGACACTGAAACGTACGAGGCTTTTTTACTTAAGATCCCTAAAGATAAATCATTTACTTACACAACTGTAGCTGTTGAAGAAAAAGCTTTTTCGTGGAATCTTTTTAACTTCTTTAAAATATTTATAGTTCATTCTCTATTTATTATTATTGCTTTTATCCTAATTCTTGTAAGCAGACTGAAAAAAATCAATCCTAGTTTTAAATCAAAATTATTGATTGCATTTCTAGTCATTTCGATAATCCCAGTTGTGGTTTTGGCATTTTATAATACAAAAATAGTAAGTGAAAGGGCGAGAGAAGGAATACTAAATGAACTAAGTCAAAGAGCAGATTATGTTGAAAAACACCTGACAACTCAACTAGAGAAAAATAAAAACCGGGACATAGTTACCGCTTCACAAAATGCAGCAAGAGAGTTAGGTATTTCGTTCTCAATCTATTCTTCAACTGATCAAATTTATAATTCGCAGGATATTTATAATAGAATAGGGTTGTTTAACAAAAAGCTGAACCCAAATGCGTATTATCATCTTAACTATTTAAAATACCAGGAATATGTTGCCAATGAGAAATTAAACAATTACAACTATGATTCTTATTTTAGATTTGTCCATTTACGTGATGTGGACTATATCTTATCTGTTAATGATGCTTTTAATAAAATAAGAACATCATTAACTACAACAGAAATTAATGTTGTAATATTTGGAATTTATTCATTTGCAGTAATTATTATCATTGTAATAAGTACATTTTTTGCTAACCAGATTTCTCAGCCAATTCAAAGATTGACCGAAGCTACAGATACTGTTTCCAAGGGCGATCTGAATGTTAAGATAGATCATAATGAACGCGGCGAATTAAAAGATTTACTCGATGGTTTTAATCAAATGACATCGGAACTAAAGAAAAATCAAATTGAACTGGCTGAAATGGAAAGGGAAGCAGCTTGGAAAGAAATGGCCAAACAAGTTGCTCACGAAATTAAAAATCCATTAACTCCGATGAAATTAGCATTACAACAGCTCATAATATCTTATAAGGATAAAAGTAAAGATTTTGATAAACATTTTGAAAAAATTTCTGGCACTGTTCTAAACCAGATCGATAATTTAAATCAAATTGCATCGGAGTTTTCACGTTTTGCAAAAATGCCTAGCTTAAAGATTGAATCAATTGATATGCTTTCATTGTTGAATGATACAGTGAATATGTTTGTACACGAAAAAACAGCGATACAAATAAAAACTTCATTGACTTCTGCAATCATTGATGCAGATTTAAGTCAACTCCGAAGAATGTTTATAAACTTAATTAGAAACTCAATGCAAGCTAGTGCTACAAAAATATTTATTGAAATTCTGGATAATAAAACTGATTTTGTAGTATTGTTTAATGATGATGGACTTGGAATAAAAGATACTGAAAAAGAAAAAATATTTGATGATAATTTTACAACTAAAAAGCAAGGTATGGGTCTAGGTTTAAGTCTAGCAAAAAGATTTATGACAAGTATTAATGGTGAAATAAAATTACAATCAAGTTCAACCGCCGGAACAACTTTTGAACTTACTTTTAGAAAAAAATCCATTAGTACAAACTAATAATGAGTTTACTTACACCACATCAATCATCAGCACTAAATACTAGTGGCCATATGGCACTTACCGCAAATGCCGGTTCTGGAAAAACTTTTGTGCTTGCACGAAAGTATCTTGATGCTCTCATCAAAGAAAATCTTGATATTTCGAGTGTAGCGGCAATAACTTTTACTGAAAAAGCTGCAAGTGAATTGTACTTAAAAATATCAGTATTGATTGATGAAAAGCTTAGTGAATGTGAAGACTTTTCTGAGAAAAAACGATTAGAAAAAGTAAGAAGACAGCTTGTTTCGGCTAACATTTCAACTATACATTCATTTTGTATAAATATATTAAGAGACTATCCAGTTGAAGCTCAACTTGATGCCAGATTTGTCCCTATCGATGAAAAATTATCTGAAGAATTAATAGAACTTTCAGTTGAAGAAATGATCCGTTCATCTTTTGATGATAAAATGCTTAGTGAAGAACTAAAGTATTTAATAAGAATATTTTCATCAAAATCTAAACTTCAAAATCAAATTGTAAAACTTATAAAGAATAGAAAAAATGTTTATACCTTGCAAAAAAACTTATATTCCTCAGATATAAAATCAATTGCAGAATATTTTTCTAAAATCTTTGAAGATAGTTTTATTAGGATCTGGCGAAAAAAAGAAAAAGATTTTATAAAGGCTATGCAGATTATCAATTCACAAGTGCTCAATGATGATAATTCTAATTCAAGTGCCCTTGAGATTCAATCAGAGTTAAATTTGATTGATAACCAAGCTGATATTAGCCTAATTCTGAAATCTTTTGAAAGAATAAAACAACTTGCATTTACAGATAAATTAACAATTAGAAAACGCAGCTATTTATCAAATGATTCAGTTAAATTATTGGCAAATCAAATACGCAAAGTTGAATCAATTGTAGATGAATTTAAAAATTTTGAATTTCATAAAGACTTTAGCGTTGTTGAATTGGAATTAGCAAAGTTTGGTAAAACTCTCTTAACATTTTTTGATTTTGCGATTAAAAATTATGAAGCCAAGAAACGTCTTGATGGATATATTGATTTTGAAGATATATTATTACACACAAAACTGTTGCTTCAAAATTCTGAAGTACAGAAGAAACTTGTAGAAAAATTTAAGTTTATTATGGTTGATGAATTTCAGGATACTAATGAAATTCAATATCAAATATTTTTACCAATTCTTGATCAATTAAAAAGTGGTAAACTTTTTATTGTTGGAGATGAAAAACAGAGTATCTATAAATTTCGTGATGCAGAAATCGAAATATTTAATCGTACTAGAAATGATATTAAGAAATCTGTTGGCTTTTCTAATCTTTTAGTGTTGCCTGATAGTTTTAGGATGGCCCCAAATATTTGTGTGTTTTGTAATTATATATTTAAAGAACTTTTTAATGAACCCGATGAACAGTTTGGTGAGGTACCTTCTACAGATTTAGTCTGTGCAAGAATTGATGATGTAAAAGGGAAAGTACAATTCTTAGTTTCAAGGACAATTGAAGTTACTGATTCAAATACCGAGAGTGAATTAATTGCAAGGAAAATATTAGAGATAATAAACGAAGGATTATATTCGTTTAAAGATATCTCAATTCTTGTTAGAAAAAGAAAACATTTTAATGACTTAGAAAAAATATTTCTTAAATACAAAATACCTTATACAATTATTGGTGGCCGTGGTTTTTACCAAAGACAAACAATTTCAGATATTTATAATTACTTATCTTTTTTAGCTGATACAAATAACAACAAAGCACTAATTGGAATATTACGTTCCCCATTCTTTAATGTTTCAGATTCAAAGATATATCAACTATCACTGGGGCAATCGAAAAATTATTGGGCAAAACTGAATAATCTTGAGGATGATAATCAGATAAGTACAATTCGTAATATACTAAAAGAAAATCTTGCTCTGAGCAGTTCCATGAGTTTGCCTCAATTGATATCTAAAATTATTACTGATACAAATTATCTTTTGATATTATCAGCAAGAAATGATGGTGAACAAGAAATAGCTAATATTACAAAACTTGTTAATATTGCTAGAAATTTTAATGCTTCAGGATTTAGAAATCTTTATGATTTTCTTAGTTACTTAAGTGAGTCTATCGAAAATCAAGCTGATGAATCGCAAGCAGGAATATCGTTGAATAATAATGCAGTACAAATGATGACAATTCATCAATCAAAGGGACTGGAATTTCCGATTGTTTTTCTGATTAGGACTGATGAAAGTGGATTATCGGGCTCAATAAAATCTGGAGAAGTTAAAGTTGATAAAAAATATGGATTATTAACCAAAGTACCGCTTAATCAAAATTATTTTGAAGATTATCATTCTGCTCCCATTACATTTTTACATAATTATTTTGAAGAAAAGAAAAGTAATGCTGAGTTAAAAAGACTCCTTTATGTTGCACTTACACGAGCTAAAGATGAATTGTATATTTCTACTACAATTAAAAAGGATTCATCTTTTAAGAAAGACTCATTTATAAATCTTTTAAGCACGGGATTAAAAAATGATCTATTATCAAATGAAGTATTAATAACGGATAATTTAGAATATTTAAAATTGGATGATAATCATTACAAGAATATCAGAAATAGTGTTGATTTAAAAATTCCTATTATATGTGAAATTGAAAATGTTATTTATACACAAGGGGCAAATTTGGAAAAACAATATGATATTGAATTTTATTTATCATCTATATCTACTCCTGAGAAAGGGGAGATTATTTCTGCATCCAAAGTATCAATCTACAATCAATGTCCTCTAAAATATATACTCACGTATGATTATGGTTTTAGCAAACTTAATTCGGAATATAAAACCTACTATCTTCAACCCAGGCAGAGTTATTCAAATGATTTTACGGAGCATGAAGAGGATCATTCAGATGACAGATTCATAACCTTTGGAAGTAAAATGCAAAACAATGATAGTGCTATGTATGGCAAAATTTTTCATAAAGTAATGGAAGAATCCATATCAATTGAAAAACTGGATGATTTTATTACGAATAAATTGGATATTTATTCAGAAAGTTCTTCAATGTCGAAAAATAATATTGATAGATTAAAAACTGGTTTAGGTAATTATTATAAATCTAAAACGTGGCAAATGATTTCGCAATCCCAAAACTTTAAAAATGAATTTGAAATTTATGTTAAAGAAAAAGATTACTTTTTACACGGAATAATCGACAAGATAATTTTTGAAGAAAACAAAATATTGATTTATGATTATAAAACTGATGATATTCAGAAAAAAGAAATTAAAAAACATTCCGAATATTATTTAATGCAATTGAAATTTTATTTATATATTGCAAGCAGGTTATTTACTCAGTTTGACACTTATGAGGGTAGTTTAGTTTTTGTAAAACATCCCGATGATATTGTTACCCTAAATTTTAATAAAAATGATATCCAAAATCTTGAAAATGAAATCTCTGTCATCATTGAGTTTATAAGAAATAAAAATTCGGAAAAGAAAATTAGCCACTGTAATGTGTGTTCTTTTTCTGATTCATCAAATAAATGTATCATTAATTAAGGGGAAACCTCGGTTAAGGTTTAATATGAAAAAACAAATAACACAAATTAGAGACATTGCCGAAATTGAAAAGCAGCTATTAAAAGCTCAATCAGGCATTTTATGTATACATCTGTCAAATGAAAAACTTATGCAGTTTGCATGTAATTTTGTATATCTGGATAAGAATATTTATACATATCTTGACAGCACAGATGAGAACTTTGAATATGTTAAGTATGGTTCGGCAGGAACGTTTTCAATATCTTCTAACGAAACCAACGTAAATTCAAAAGAGTTTACATACAGATTGTCGTTTATAACTATCAATGGTGAAATAAAAGATATCGACGATACTAAACTTCGTGAACAAATAACTGAGTTATACAGATTAAAATATTCTGCAAAAATTAATGCAAGTGATTATATTCTTAGTGATAACCTGAAACCAATTATTCTAGACACGAATGAAATCAAAGCACTGATAGAAGAGGGAATTTAAATCTAATTTAAGGTGTAAATTATATAAGAGATGATATCGATTCTGTTTAAATGTCATCTCTTTCTATTTATAATAATGACTCATTAATTTATTCTCTACTTAACTAAGGAGAATTATCTTGTTAAACTACGTTTGGATCTCTTTATTATTCCTTGGTCTCGCATCCGCACTATTCATAGATATATCAGACATCGCAGATAACAAATACAATAATGATGTTCCATTATCTGTAACAATTAAAACTACTAATCTAAAAACTTCCGGTGGATTTAATTGTGAAGTAAGTATTGAAAAGGAAAGTTTTAATATTTTCTTCAAGTCGAATGAAAAAGAAAATATTACTTTAAATGCGGTTGGTTCTTTTACAGAAGATCAAAAAGCTATTCAGCTTTATGTTAAAACTGACGAGAATTCTCCAGAAAAACTTATTGTTGTTGCTAAAGCATCTGGTAAAGATAATGATATACTAGCACGAGCAAGTATAATTTCTAAACAAGATAGTGTTACTTATTCATCAAAGGTTTATTTTGAAAAAATTAGTTTCCTATCGATGAAGCGTGTTACTAATGATTCTATTAATATAGCCGGAACAGCAGTCGAAATAGCGCTAGGTTTAATAGGAATTATGGCAATGTGGCTTGGAGTGATGAAAGTTGCTGAACAAGCTGGTTTGATAAAAATTATTGCGAGCTGGCTTAGACCTGTTACAAAAAGATTTTTCCCTGAAGTACCACCAGATCATCCGGCTGTAGGCTCAATGGTTATGAACATTTCTGCAAATATGCTTGGACTGGGAAATGCTGCAACTCCGTTTGGATTAAAGGCTATGGAAGAGTTGGATGAATTAAATCCAAATAAAGGAACAGCAACTAATTCAATGGTTACCTTTCTCGCAATTAACACTGCGGGAATGACAATTATTCCTGCAACAGCAATTGCAATTCGTGCTGCTGCCGGTAGTGCCGATCCTACAATTATAATTGCTACTTCTTTGTTTGGATCAACCTGTGCAACAATAACAGGATTAACAGTTGCAAAACTATTTGAAAGATTTCCGATAGAAAAAAACGGTTATGGAAGTTGGTTCAAAAGTAATCTTAAATTCTTGATTACAGTTCTCTCGATGATTTCTGTTTTGATTTTAACCTTTGCAACTGGATTTTCTTCAGTGATTGCTTCAGCATTTAGTTTTCTTCCGCCAACATTTTTTAAAGATATGATTCAGATTGTATCAACATTGGCAATTCCATTTTTCATTTTTGTTTTTATTGGATACGGTGTAATCAAAAAAGTAAAAGTTTATGAACAGTTCGTTGAAGGGGCAAAAGAAGGATTTAATATTGCAATAAGAATTATTCCATACTTAGTTGCAATGCTTGTAGCAATTGCAATTTTTAGAGCCGGTGGTGCGATGGATAACTGGTTAATTCCATTATTGCGTATTGTTACTGATCCAATAGGAATGCCCGCTGAAGCTCTTCCAATGGCGCTGATGAGACCACTATCTGGTAGCGGTTCACTTGGTGTAATGGCTGATATTATAGCTGTTCACGGGGCAGATTCTTTTATAGGAATTCTAGTTTCGACTTTTTTTGGAAGTTCTGAAACCACATTTTATGTGCTTGCAGTTTACTTTGGTGCAGTAAATATTAAAAACACTCGCCATGCTTTAGCCGCAGGATTGGCTGCGGATATAGCAGGAATGTTAGGTGCTTTATTTATTGTTAAGTTATTGTTTGGTTAAAATTGATGAAAGTATTTGTAACACGAGATATTCCTTCTGTTGGTATTGATCTTTTAAAAAAAATGAGATTTGATGTTTCCGTTTATAAAAAAGATCAACCAATTTCTAAGAATGATCTTATAAAATCTGTAAAAAATTGTGATGGATTGATTTCTTTATTAACAGATAAAATTGATAAAGAAGTAATTGATTCAATGAAGAATTGTAAGGCGATTGCAAATTATGCGGTTGGATTTAACAATATTGATGTTGATTACGCAAAGAGTAAAGGAATAGTAGTAACAAACACACCAGATGTTTTAACAGATTCAACTGCAGATCTTACGATGGCTCTTGTGCTTGCTTGTGCAAGAAAAATTTCTGAATCAGAAAAACTAGTAAGAGATAAAAAATTTGTTGGATGGAAACCAAAATTACTTTTGGGGATGGAGTTAAGAAATAAATATTTTGGAATTCTTGGTTCTGGCAGAATCGGAACTGAAGTTGCAAAAAGAGCTCATTCTTTCGGCTGTAAAATCATTTACTATTCTAATTCTAAAAACGATTTTCTTGAGAGTGAATTAAATGCAAAGAAAATGTCGCTTAACTCAATCCTAAAAAAATCTGATATAATTTCTTTGCATCTACCCTTAAATCCGAAATCAAAAAATCTTATAAGTAAAGAAATGTTAGATTTGCTAAGACCATCTTCAATATTTATAAATACTGCCCGTGGGGAAATAGTTGATGAATTCTACTTGATTAAAATGCTAAGACAAAATCGAATTTTAGCTGCCGGATTTGATGTTTACCAAAATGAACCTATTCTCAACAAAGAATTTTACAAACTTAAAAATGTAGTTTTGTTACCGCATATTGGTAGTGCAACTATAGAAGCCAGAAATAATATGTCATTACTTGCGGCAAAAAATATAATTACTGTTTTATCAGGAAAACGAGCAATCACCCCAGTTTAATTTTCACTAAATTTGATTGCTAATCAGATTTACCAATCGTAATTTTGAAACAAAAAAAGAGAAGTTTACATGAGATTTGGAATACCAAAAGAAACTCTTTATGAAGAAAAAAGAGTTGCATTAGCTCCAGCTGGAGTAGATGCTTTAGTAAGAGCCGGTCATACAGTTTATATTCAAAATGGGGCAGGTGAAGGAAGCCATTTTAGCGATGAAGAGTATCGTAAGACCGGTGCCCAAATTGTGTACTCCGCAGAAGAAGCTTTTACAAGAGCTGAAGTTGTTGTAAAAGTTGCACCTCTTTCAGAAACGGAAGCAGAATATCTTCAGGAAAATCAAACTCTTTTTTCATTCCTTCATCTTGCGATTGGTAAAAGAAAAATTATTGATCAACTTCTTAAGAAAAAAATTACTGCAATTGGTTATGAGTTGATTGAAGAAGAGGACAGGCTTCCTGTATTGCATTCAATGAGTGAAATTGCCGGTCAACTTTCCATCCAGGTTGCGGAAAGATATCTTGAAAGTTTTAGCGAAGGCGGCAGAGGAATTTTACTTGGTGGAATAACTGGAGTTGCTCCTGCTGCAGTTGTAATTCTTGGTGCCGGAGTTGTTGGCGTTACAGCGGCACGTGCAGCACTTGGAAGAGGTGCACAGGTAATTGTTATTGATAAAGATTTAAATCGATTAAGAAATATTGATCTTACCTTTAGTAAAAATGTGACGACGGTTGTTGCAAATCCTTATACAATTTCTCGCGGTGTTAGGTTTGCAGATGTTTTAATTGGAGCAGTATTAATTAAAGGCGAAAAAGCTCCTAACATTGTTACAGAAGCAATGGTTAAAGAAATGAAAAAAGGTTCTGTAAT
>CXWK01001438.1_pt1 | contig 19988 bp, 21 predicted proteins | sample 590851 | NCBI WGS metagenome assembly CXWK01 (sample SAMEA3498364, study PRJEB10139) | wastewater metagenome | biome: wastewater treatment plant; material: activated sludge | place: Denmark | collected 2014-08-01 | reverse complement strand
CTCTTCGTCGTAATGTCGATGAGCGCAGCTGTCTTATTACCCACGTTGGCTTCCATTCCACCCAGCACAATGTCGGCCCGTTCCCAAGCTCGCGGCGAAATCACGTCGGAAAACGTTGAGGAGACCGTATCGGGAATGGGAACTCCGTCGATCCTTAACTGTAAATTATTATGGTCCTGTCTGATATGGAGCTGTTTGAGCGACCCGTAGGCCGCACCCGGGATGGTCAGCAACACATCGTGCAGCTCATTATTGTTCCCCCGCGGAAGAGTATCGACTTCCTTCCGGCTGAGCGAATAGGTCTCGCTGGATGCCTTCGTTTGAATAGGCGGCAAGGGTGATACCACCTCCAACGAGACTTCTTTGGTTTTTGATAGGGTCAGGGTGACTGGTTTCAAGGATTCGTCCCCCAACGCCAGCACCACATATTCACTCCGATAGGTCTCCTGTACAGCACTGACGGAATACGTGCCCTCCTCAGGGACAGTCACCTTGAACTCTCCGGCATCATTCGACACCCCGGACGAAATGATGTCTCCTTCTTGATTCTTGACTTCTATGACCGCCTGCGGCACCCGCCGAAGGTCCTGATTTTGGACAACCCCCTTGATCGTCTTGGTCGGCTCTTGATCCTCAGCGTAGCTGATGGAATACGTTCCACATACGACTGCGGCGACCGTCAATCGAACCGTCACATTCAACACACGTCTCACGAACGAATACATCATGTCCCTCCTCGCTCACAAACCCACTGGTGATAAAACAAAAGGGGCAGAACAGCCGTACACAGACCGCGTGGCCACTCAACCCATCCTGCCTACTGGATATGATCACTCAGCTATACGTGTGGAGGAGCGCGGGAAGGACCAACGAGTGAGAGGACCGCTGAGAGGAGGATGGAATCGGACGGAGGCGCCTGCTGCAAAACAACATCACAGACAGCAAATCGCGGAACATCCAGATCAACCGACCCGGCAATATGATGCTGAACCCACTGACAGATGTCGGTGTCAGAATGTTCATGGCCATCCGTATCGGCAGCGGCCAATTCATGGTGAACATCCTGAGCCACGGCAAAAGGCGCCAGCCCCAGGATGAGACAAATCATCCCCACCGCCACTCCTAATCGGAGGTACGGGAAGAGATATCTAAACCTTCTCAAAAACATAGCCGTAGAATAGGCACCCATCAGTCAGAATTGCAAGAACCACCAAGACCGGGCGTCATGATGGCACCTGATTCACTCCCTCGTAACCGATATGGACTTTTCTGCTACGATTCGTTAGAGTATTGCCCCCTCAAGGCAAGATCCTATTGAGAACCGAGCCATAGACTGCATAGCCGACCATGAATAGACCGATCGACAATCAACACGTTATTGAGATTAAAGCGCTGCCCTCTCCCCGCGCTATCAAGACCAAACTCCCGATTACTGATCAGGCTGCGGCGCTCGTCGTGGAAACCAGAGAAGCGATTCGCCGCATTCTTCATGGGCAAGACCGCGACCGGCTTCTGGTCATCGTGGGCCCCTGCTCGATTCATGACCCCAATGCCGCCTATGAATATGCCGCTAAGCTGAAACCTGTCGCTGATGCCCTGCGTGACCGACTCCTGATCGTGATGCGGACCTACTTCGAAAAGCCGCGGACCACGGTCGGATGGAAGGGCCTCATCAATGACCCACATCTCGACGGGACCTGCGATATCGCAACGGGAGTGGAGTTAGCGAGGGCCATTCTCCTCAAGATCAATCAATTGGGCCTTCCCTGCGGGACAGAGCTGCTGGATCCGATCAGTCCGCAGTACGTCGCCGATCTCATCAGTTGGGCGGCCATCGGAGCCCGTACGACCGAAAGCCAAACCCATCGAGAAATGGCCAGCGGAGTTTCTATGCCCGTTGGGTTTAAGAACGGCACCGAGGGCAGTCTCCATGTCGCCGTCAATGCCATGACATCCGCCCGCACGTCACATCATTTCGTTGGCATCAATGCCGACGGCCAAACAGCCATCATCAGAACCATGGGCAACCCCGATCGCCATATCGTGCTTCGTGGCGGAGGCGGAAAAACCAACTACGAAGCAGAACACGTCGCCAAAGCCGAAGCGGCCGTCGCAGGAGAAGACATTGCCCGTCCCATCATGATCGATTGTTCGCACGACAACTCGAAGAAAGATCATACCCGCCAAGGATTCGTCGCCCAAGAGGTGCTGCGGCAGTTCCGCGAAGGCCGCCAAACGATTATGGGGCTCATGCTCGAAAGCAATTTAAACCCCGGCAAACAAGCCTGGAAGCAAGGCGTGGCCCTTCAGCACGGCGTCTCCATTACCGATGCCTGTCTCGGCTGGGACGAGACCGCCACCCTCCTCGCGCAATTGGCGGAAGCGATTACCCCTCGCCCTGCCTAATGCCATTCGTTGGATTTTGGTAAGTACAGCGCCCGCGATGAGCAGGCTATACCCCGCCGGCACCGCCCATTCTTTATCCAGCACGAACGCCCTTACCATTGCCATCGCTTGAAAGCACTATCCTTCCCGCGCATTCGTGACGAAAACCTTGGAGAAGTTCCAGGCAGCCGACACTCCCGTTAGAAACTTGCACGAGCCGGATAGCTCTGCTGTCTGTCTCACGATCCTATACACCTGCGCGGTGCGCTGTATAAAAGCCACAAAGTCCAGGGCGCCACAGCTTTCCAATGAACAGTCCGAACCAATCAATGAACGGTTGATACCATAGAGTCGGACGCATGCCGATTTGGCGGAAATGCCAATGATGTAAAAATGAGGCAGTTCCCAGTAGGAGCAACCATCGATAGAAGCCCGATGCTGACGATGGACGAGCTTTTGATGCGATCGGCAGAACTAAGCCGTCACCACTCAGCTATTCAGTAACGGCATGATTGAGTTGACGACCTTGGCGCACCAAAAAATGATGAGCACAGTCACATCACGAGGCTATTCGGAACCAGTCGGTCATGTTTCCAGGCCGATCCCGAAAACGACCGTCTGTTGGATGATCCGAGCTACTCATAAAAAAACTCTCGCCCCTGTCACGCTTGCCGCTCTATACACCACGCAGGCTCACATGAGCGCCCACGAGCATCGGGCTCGTCGGGGTGTTAAGTACAACCATGGAGGGTATGATGGATAGATCAGAGAGTGCGGGAGCGAGGTGGAAACAGTTGGCAATCAGATGGGTCGGCACGACTCTGCTCGGCGCGACCTTGAGTTGGGCCAGCATGGCCCAGGCCAGCCTGGTGGAGTACTACGTCGGAGTCGATGGCCTACAGACGATTGCGACCGGCACGTACGCCGGTCTTCCCAATCCAAACTTCGGGCGACTGACGTTTCTATTTGCACATCCCGACGATACGACTCCGGCCAACAGTCATTATCATGGGATCGGCGCATGGAGTTATTCGGGCCCGGCAGCTTCGCCGACCGTGAATTCGACAAACACGAATAATCGCATACCCGAAACCTTCACGAATCAAGATCCGTTGCCCTTGTTTCCGCAAGCCGGCAAGTGGGTCAGTCAGGCTGTACCAGGGTTGGAATATAGCGACCTGCAGTGGGAGTCCACGCAAAGCTTGAGCGGGGCCGCTCCGGGAACACTGGAACATTATCTGTTCACGAGTTCCAACAACCGGTGGGCTAATCCACTGAACAACACCAACGTAGCTCTAGAGTTAGTCAGCGTGACACCGGGCCTCCAGGTGGCGGATGATACAGGGACAACGATTCTCTCAGCAATCGGCCAGACCTATGAGCTGGGCGATGGGAATCTCCTGTCGTTTCGCCCCAACTTTTTCACCACAGAGAATACACAAGCGCGCTACTCAGCCGCGTTTCGACTGATCGATTTGAATGGAACGTTGCAAAACTCCGGGACGTTTCACTTCGACTTTGCGCCGGTACCGATTCCAGCTGCAGCCTGGCTGTTCGGGAGTGGGGTGATTGGATTGGTTGGATTAGCCCGTCGCAAGATGACGGCCTCGGTCTGATCCTGTATGCCGTTGATGGAAGGACCATGAATGTGTTCTTCCAGGGCATCGAGGGCTCTCTCGGTCTGTGCCGAGAGAGCCCCTGGGCTCCGGCCCCTGGCGAGGGCACTTAATCTAGAGTTTTCATTGAGCAATCAAAAGCCCATGACACACGCGATGCCCACCTGGTCTCGGATTATGCAGCAGTTCTCCATGGCAGGCACCTGGGCGATCCTCGTCCTGCTCGGCTTGGTTAAGTCCGGGCTGGAAACACAGGCGGCGGTGTGGGTCCCAACACACGATCGCCCGATCACGAGCCCGACTCCTGCCCAGGTTGATGCGGGTGGGCTCGATGATCTGATGTCGGTAGAGTTCTCGCTCCGGAGGTCCGTGCTGTCCTTGTCGACCACATCGACTGACCTCATACAAAGCATGGTAATTCCACCGCATGAACCGGCGACGGTGACCCGGAACCCGCTGTTCGAAACCGGTCTGGATACTCGGCAATCTACGTTCAACCTGATTCTCCAAGAACGCCAGGGAGACGGCCCCCTTCATCTGCCGATCGGTGGAGTCAACGTGGCGAGCCGGGCGCCAGTCTTGTCGGTAGCTCCTACTCCGTCGGCAGGGCTGTTGTTCGCTCCCCTAGTCATTGGGCTGCTTGGCGTGCTGCTGAGAGAACGACGGACCAGGGTCTTATCCGGATCAGATACGGAATCGATGACGGGCCAACATCCATCAGAGAGTCCTTGCCTCCTTTTGCTGTCGGCTGATTCCAAGTTTGTGCATAACGTTCAGGAGGTGGTTCATCATGCAGGGTATCCCACGCGCATCACCGCTGATGTGACTGCGACGCTCGCAATCAGCGAGCGCATGTCGCTGGCGCTGCTCCTCGTCGATCGTCGCGTCCCTGATTGGGATATGCTCCGCACCAGTTCGTCGTTGAAGAGCGTTCCGTTGATCACGCTGGCACCGACTGGAATCCGGTGTACCGAGGCCCAATGGATATCGGACTTGGAGCGCGGTGCAGACAGCACGTACGATTTTCTCGATGGGGACCGTCTATTTCTCGCTAAGTTGATGGCCTCTCTACGGCGAGCCGGGTGTGCTGTGACTAGGCGCGCCGTGTATCACGTAGGAGGTGTGCACTTGGATGCCGATCGCCGTGAGGTGACGATTGCCGGAGAACGCCTGCAGCTGTCAGACAAACCATTTGTACTTCTCAAAACGCTGATGCAGGCGCCTGCGAGAGTATTCCGACGCAGTGAATTGGTCGATCGCGTGTGGGGACCTCGGTTCGCCATCGGTAAACATACACTGGACGTGCATGTCCACACGCTGCGCCGCCATTTGGATCGTGACCCCCGCCGTCGCTGTCGGCTTATTACGATCAAAGGAGTCGGGTTCAAGCTCAAAACGGCGGATCCGGTGCCGACCTCGGCTGCCATGGCCATCGACGGATGCATCGACCCACTATTCGCTGATCATTCTGCGCTTCGCAAGTGGTCGCGTCTATAGCCACGTGAGCGCCGGGACGATGATGCTTCTCCATGCCCCCTACAGCCGCAGCAACTGTCTCCGCAGGGCGCGGGACTGCGCGCGGCTGACCTTCAGCTGCTGAGTGTTGGAAAGCGTGACAAGGAAGGCGCCGCCGGGCATGTGCGTGACACGATTGATCGACTCGACGTTCACAAGCGCGCCGCGGTCGAGCCGAATGAAGCGGTGGGGATCGAGCCGGCTCTCCAGGGCCTTGAGTCGGTGATTGATGACATACCGTTCTTTGCGTGTGGTGGTGAGGTACAACAGCTCGCCGTCGGCCACGATCGACGCGATCTGACTCACCGGCAAGAGGAGAATATCGTCCTTCTGGCGGACAGGAATGCGTTCGAGGAAACGGGAGGCGCCCCCGTTCACCGCCGGCTCGGGTCGAATCGGCTCAGATTCCGGCATCGCGTAGTCGGCCAAAGCGAGTTGTTCGAGGCGCGCGCGGACGCGCGCGAGCGTATCGGCCAGGCGTTTCCGGTCCACCGGCTTGAGCAGATAGTCCGTCGCCTGCACCTCGAAGGCGCTGATCGCATACTCTTCATGCGCCGTCACAAACACAATGAGCGGTCGATCTGCAGCCTTAAACTTTCGCGCCACCCCCAACCCGTCGAGCCCCGGCATCTGCAAATCGATCAAGACGAGATCCGGATCAGCCTGTTCGACCAGCTCGACGGTCGCCGGCCCGTTCTCTGCTTCTCCGATCAGCTCGACATCACTGAACGACCCCAAGAGTTTGGCCAACACCGAGCGCGCCGGTCGTTCGTCGTCCGCAATGACAACTCGAAGCTTCGTCTCCACCTCCGTCATCGCACGCTCCCGGAAGCCATCGCTGCAACCGGCGCCGCCGTCGGTGTCCCCGGCTCATTCATCGGAAGCGATACCGTCACCGTGGTGCCGCCCCCTGGTTCAGTGACGATCTGTATCGACGCCCGCAGCCCGTAATGACAACGCAAGCGATTTTCAACGTTCGCCAAGCCGATGCCGTCCCGCCGACCGAGACGCAAGGCCTCGTCCGTCGCGCCTACGCCGGTATCGCGCACCTCGAGACAGAGCCGCTCCCCCGTCGCACCAATGCCGCCGTGCCGAGGCAGCCCCCGCACGCGCCGCGCGACGATGTGGACTTCTCCGCCGTCTACCGCCGGCTGAATTCCATGTTTGACGGCGTTCTCCACGAGCGGCTGTAACACGAACGCGGGTACGAGGAGTCGAGTCAACTCACGCGGCACCTCAATTCGCACGGCCAGTCGCTCCTCGAACCGAGCCTTCTCGATATCCAGATAGGAGCGAATCAATTCAATCTCCTCGCCAAGGGTCGTAAAATTGTCCTCCATCCGGCGAAGAATGCTTCTCAGTAGATGGGTGAGATCCCGCAACGTACCGGCAGCCCGCGCCGGCGCCGTGTCGATAAGGTAGCCGACGGTATTGAGTGCGTTGAATAAGAAGTGCGGATTCACCTGCGCGCGCAGGGCCCGCAATTCTGCCTCCGTCGTCAATTTTTTCAGCTCTTGCTCCCGCAGCGCGATCTCGCAGCGCTCATGGCTGGTGCGCAGTACCCCGATCCGACTCGCAGCGATCGACGCGGCCTCTTCAGCCAGCAGCCATTCTTCGGAGAGGAACCGATGACCGTCGGTACGGGGCCCGATCGTCACGACGCACCGCGGAGCCTCCGGCGTGGGCAGGATCATCGTGAAGCCCCCGTCATCCGTCCGGACTAATGCGGCCACGTCGCCTCTCCCCGTATAGCTCGTCGTCTGCGCCGTTTGGAGAAATGCATCAGAGAAGCTGGGCAGCACCGGAATGTCGGCAACCCACTCCCACCGGACTTCTCGCGATTGCAACGTTTTCTGCAGACGTTGGCACAACTCTCCGAGTACGGCTTCCACGGTGTCGTGCCCGTTCATGCGCTGCGCGAGATGACAGCAAAACTCGCCGTAGTCGGGCCGGGAAAGAACCAGAGTATCGAACGCCCGCGTAACCATTCGCTGTAACCATGGATAAGTGATCGCCGTGGCCACCCAGAGTATAATAATGAAACTCGACACGATCGGAGAGACGATCCCACCCGCTCCTCCCTTGATGAACGGCAAGACTGCGGCAACATACAAACCGTAACTGATGCCGACCAACAACAGAAAAGGGAGCGCACATTTCATAAAACGATCGACGAAACCGAAACGATAATCCCGATAGAGAACCATCACCGCAACCGGGAGCGATGCATGGTGCCCAGGAAAATCGGACCACCATGGCAGGCTGCCGCTGGAGTGATGACTCAACGGCAACGCTACGACGGAACCGACCGCCAGGAACAGGAGAACCAGATCACTCAGACCGGCCAGCATCGGTTTCATCGCGAGGAGCAACGCGACAAATAGGACGAGAAATCCGAGCGTCAGCACGTTCCATGCGATCCCATCCGGGACCGGATCGCCCGAGAGAAGGGCCACCCCGTTCCACAAGGCCACCCCAACACTCAGTCCGTACCCGGCCACCACTATCGGGCCGATACGGCACCGGAGAGGCTCTGAACTCGATTGCCAGACCGAATGAACGGCCACAGCCGGTAAGCCGCCCAACGCCGAGAGTGCGAGAACCGCCAAGGCGGACGTGATGACAGGAGTATGAGGTTCAGCCAGCATCGAAGCGAGACTGAGCACGTTCCACAGTAACCCTAGAACCGCGATCCAAAGCGGGAAGCAGGCCCGCTCACACCACACTCGTTCCGTCCCTTGAGCGGCGAACCTGAATGATCTTGCGCCCTCCCTCACCATCACCAGCAGCATGGCATAGAGGAACGCTCCGGTGAGAAACCCCATCAGATGGGCGATATCGGTGGCCGTTCCGCCGCTCACACGACCATCCCTCCTTGAGTCATACCAGGTGCAGTGGGATCTCCGCCGGAAGGGAGATTATTCAGCGGACGCATGAAGATCACGACGTTTCTTCAATGGAGCGTCATGCTCGTCAACCAACCGGTCGTTTTTTACGATGAGCAGCATTCGGCTAGACATGACGGGCTCGCTCAATCGTTCGATTGAACCGCCCGAAACCGATTTATCACCTCGCGCCGGGAAAGAACAGGCTCAACGATGAAAAGGTTCTTGCCGGTGCTGATCGATATCATCGCCCCGCCACTGGTTTGGTTGATGCTTGGAGGACAATTGATCTACGACTCTCGGCTGGCCCGCCGCCGTCGATTGACCAATAAGGCGCACCTTCTCATTCGAACCTATTCAATGCCAAACACAGCGACATTGCCCTAACCACGGTCACGATAGCTTTCCCTCTCAATCGGCTCCACAGCCGCGGCCACAGCCTTCGTCTCCCCTTAGGCCGTCGGGATGATGGTGCCCACACCCCAGGTCGCCGAGTCCGCCCCCGAACATATTTTTCAATGTGGCAGGCGGCGCGCCCGACCCGGCATCGATCTTTGCCCACGCCTCCGCGTTGGCGCACAGATCAATCCCCGCTGAAAACGAGGACAGGATCCGGCTCAAGGGTGCCCCGCATTGCGGACAGGCCGTCATCGGCGATTCGTCCATCCGCTGACGAAACACAAATCGTTTTGAACAGAAGAGTGACTGCACACAATAGTCAGCCACATACTCGTACAATGGCATGCCTCACATCCTCATGGCTAGGAGTCCAGTCGATACTGAATCGGCACCCGCAAGACGATCTGATGCCGGCCCAGTGCCTGCGGTAACGACAGCGGGCAAGACCGCCTGATGACGTCCAACGCGGCATGGTCCAACAGCGAATGTCCGGATCCTGTTGCGATCGTCGCATCAAGCAGCCGGCCTTGTTCATCAATCACGACGCGCACGACCACTCGCCCCTCTAAGCGATTCATCCGAGCCTCGGGAGGATAGTGCTTCAGCTCCGTCACGCGACTCCACAGCATCTGCATCAGCCAACCAAAGTCCGGCGCTGCCTCCACAGAGCGTGCGTGTGTCGAGTTTGGGGATGCCAAGGCGACGTCGGTCGGCGGATCTGATGGACCGTCGGCAGAGTGCTCAGCCGCGACAACCGATCGAACGTCGGAAGCTGGAGGCCCCTGCGTCGCGTTATCGACCGCGTGCTGAGATTCCTCTAGAGTCTGAGGAGTCGCCGCCATGTCACTTGATGACAAGACAGTGGAATCATCGGCTTCGTCTGGAGTCGGCACAGCCACTGCCACCACCGATTGGCTTTCAGCTCTTGCTTTGGGGCGAACCGCCTCCCTGACGGCTGGCTCAGCCTGAATCTCTGACTGAATAGACGGAGCCGCTGCGGCAGACGTTCGTACCGGTTTTCTCACCACTGAACCGATTCGATCGTCACTCTGTGACGATGCATCGCTTGATGGGACATGCCCGCTTGACTCCCGGGATGGGCTCACTAGTGAAATCTCCCACTGAAATGTTGATGGCGGGACAATCGCTTGCTGCGAGATCAGCCATAAACCTAACCCCCACAGGGCCCCGTGCAGTGCGATGGAGCAACCCCAGCTCTGCATTCTGGCTTCAGAGTCGGTCATCGCAGCATCTCGATTCATCGGAGCAGCGCTTTCCCATGTGGGCGTCGAAGGCCAACCCATATTCCAGATCCAGCCAATCCCGCTCCACACACACACCAGAGAGACATCACCATCCGACGCAGATCGCAATGCTGCGAAAGCCAAGGCACAGTCCAGCGATGCAAGCCATTGAAGAGTTGGTGATAGAGTCGGCGGCTGGGATCTAGCCGTTCCACGACGGTACCGGTTCGTCCATCGACCAGCACTCCTCTTGAGTCATGGCTGCTCGTCTCCACCTGCAGAAACGCGGTGTCGTCATCCTCAAAACAGCTACGGGAAGCGTTTCCGCCACGCTTCGAAATAGTCAGCACGCCATCACCGAATAAGGACCCGGCCGCTGCCGTCACCACCTCATCCAAAACTGCATCCGATGGAGCTTCATCTTGCGACGACGCTGTGAGAACGGCCTGTGTTGCCGGAGACGTACGGGCAATGACGTGGACAATACCGGCCAGCTTGGTCAGTCGAATCTCTTTGACTGTCCCCGTCACCATCATCGTCGAGAAATCCGGCAGGGCCTCTACGTCGTGCACTGTGAGTCGTCCACCCATGAATCGCTCACGATCTTCTGCGTGGACCTTCCCATCTGAAAACCAGCGCCCATGATCCATCGACAGCCACCCGCTTGCCATCCATCAGCACGCTGAAATACCAGCGATCACACCCAGCACTCGATGAACCCTCCACCGGTCGACGAAGATCCTAGCCCAACCGTGTTTCGTCCACTCCCAGCCAAGAAGCAGGCCTCCCGCTCCCACCATCACCGTTCCTATACCACTCACCCACCAGACAACTTGATCCCACCACTCCCAATGGCGACGAAGCCATGGCCAATACCACCAATGAAGAACGGCTCCCACAAGATTCCACCGCCGCTCCTCTGCTGTCGTGTCTTGTACAACATCGCCGGTCACGCTTGAGACATACAGCACAGCCCCATGCTCTCCCGATAGCTGCACTTTCCATAAAGGCCGATAGGGATCGAATCGCTGATGCACGGTCCAGACATCGTGATCGATCAGTTCTACCTCATCGATCATGCGTCCCGCGGCAAATGGCTGTATGATGCGATCGATCCCTTCCTGGGTGAACGGGACGAGCAGGTCACCTCGGTCGGCAGAGGCTGCCGCCAACGATCCATCGAGGCCCTGCGCCACCACAACAGGTCTGTCACCGACCATCCGAAGCCTGAGAGATTCGATCCCATCAGGCCTCTCCAATTTTTGGACGAGGGAGGGAAACGAGACACAGCACTCCCGCGTGGATAGCGCTCCGGCCGCGGAAAACCACTCCACTTCTGTCAAACTCGGATAGGGCACCCATAGGAGAACCGCTCCTGAGAGAAACCAGAGCAGCACCGCCGGTCCCAATACGAGGCCGAGTCGGCGATGCAGCGTCCGTATCATTCCCTTCTGGGTCATCGCCTTAGAAGTTGCAGACAAACTCGTATTGACTCCTGCATTCGCCACGGTATAGGGATGCGAAGCAATACTCTTGCATCAAGCGGGATGCTCAAAAAGGCCTTCATTCTCACCCGCCCACCCCTGCGCGCCAAGACGCGCACTTCACCGACCAAGGCCGCCCTCGTCTCTCATTGTTCTCATTGCGCCTATTACAAGCGAACGACGCTTCACGAGATACGCTTCACGCGCAGGAGAGCGAGTGGATTTTTTCAGCATCCTGTTAGAAGCGCGCCGTCAGCATCACCTCCATCGTTCTGGGGGCGCCGAGCAACACCTGGCTCGGGTAGAACGGATCCGCCCAAATCGCATAGGTCTTGTCCGCCAGATTCCGCCCACGGATGGTGAGCGCGAAATTCTTGTACGGAATCGAGACCCACACATCCGCGGTGGTGTAGCTGTGCAAACGCACCGCATTGGCGTTGTCTGCGAAGCGCGGGCCCACATAGCGGAACGCGGCCCCCAGGTCGAAGGGGATCACAAACGGAATCCGGTACTGACTCCAGAGATTCGCCACCGTCTGCGGCACGTTCGGCGGTCGATTCCCATCATGCAGGACCAGATTGCCGCCGGCCTGCTCGGAGAAGTCCTCAAACTCGGCCGACAGAAAGGTCAGATTCCCCTGGATCCGCCACGCATCGGTCGGACGCACGGCGGCGCTCAACTCAAAGCCTTTCGAGGTTTGCCGCCCAACATTCTCCGCGGCAACCAACGACGTTTGCGTCAGGATATTCTTGCGGAAGATATCGAAGTAGGCCACGGTCCACTCGGCCCGATTGTTCCAGAGGCTCTGCTTCAGGCCCACCTCCCACTGCGCACCGGTGGCCAGATCGAAGTTCTCCGCTGCCCGCACGATGAAGAGGTTGGTGCCGACAGGATCCGACGCCGTCGCATAGTGTCCGTACAACGTCATCGTGGGGAGCAGGTCGTAGACGACGCCGACCCGCCAGGTGACGGGCTGGAAGTCCCGCTCGAAACTGGCTGTCTGGTTGAACACCCCGGCGTTGTTGAACAGCTTCCGGTTCAGGTCGATATGGTCGAACCGCATCCCGCCGACCAGTTTTAACGAGTCGGTCACGCTGAACTGGTTTTCGGCGAAGATGGCGGTCGTGGTGATGGTGGACCGCTGCTCTGCCGAGACGATCGACCCGAAGGAGCCGGACGGTATGGCTAAGGGATCGACACTATCCCCCGAGCTGAAGAAACTCGGGCGATTCAGATGCAGGTGGCTGAAGTCCACGCCGACGACGAACCGATTCTTATGATCCAGGATCGGCTCGTTGACTTGCAGTTCCAGCCGGTCTCCGAGAATGTACTGATCGTGCTGAACAAAGAACCGATCCCGGTCAAGCAGCAGGGTTCCGGGATTGAACTGGTACGTCTCGGCATTCTGCCAGTCCCGCCCGGCCCAATAGTAGTAGCCTTGATTGCGGATCTGGATGGTGTCGGTCGGCTGCCAGTTCGCTTTGAGTTTGGCCCAGTAGGTCGTGGAACTCATGTTGGCATCGACGACGTTGAAATTCTGGCGGAAGAACCGTGCATCAATGGTGTGGCCTGTTCGCGTGCTCACCACATCAGAGATAGCAGAGGCCCCGGCAAAGCTGCCGGGGACCAGCGGCGTGCCCCAATAAGGGACACTGCGGTCATGACTGACGTCGAATGACAACTCGAAATTCAATCGTGACGTCGCGTCATAGAGCAGGGCGCTGGTCATATTCCAATAGGTGTACGGTGTCCGCTGAATGCCGCTGAAGCTGTCGGAGGTCTGATAGCTCAGATCAACACGATAGTGCAGATTGTCCCAGCGTAGAGGCCCTCCACTCCCCGCCGCCGCACGCAGCGTGTTGAACGTGCCGTACGACAACAACGCGTCTACAGTGACCTGATCACTCCGGATCGGCCGCTTCGTCACGAAGTTGATCGCCCCACCGAGCGCGCCTTCGCCGTAGAGGACGGAGGCGGGGCCTTTGAGAATCTCGATGCGCTCGAGATTCCAGGTGTCCCGGGGACGCGACGTCATGGAGGCCGGCCCGATCATCAGGCCGTCGTAGAGTAGCCGGAGCTGATTATTCGTGAATCCGCGCATGGAGAAATTGGCCGGGTTGCCTGGGGAATCGCCTACCGTCACCCCGGTGGCGCCTTCCACTGCCTCTGAGATGGTGCGTAGTCCCCGCTCTCGCAACAGCGTCTGGTCCACGATTTCCACGCTGGCGGGGATTTCTCGAATCGAGAGCCCCAGCCGACTCGCCGATGGACTCGCTTGCTCCAAATGCAACGTGCCGGTGCCGGTAGCTTTGATCGCCTGATCACGAACCTCTACCACCGGCACTTCAACTTCTTGAGAGACTTCCTTCTCCCTTTCAGTGGCCTCCGACATTCCAACCCCTACAACACCACTCGCAACCATGACGCCCACAACAAGGCCCCTCAGACCAATACGATGCAACGGACTCACGGCAATCCTCCTTACACTCCGAATAGTGATCGTGTTCTTCGCTCAGTAGACGGTTGCTAACAGAGTGCGGAAACCACTCTGCTACAAAACCGATTGATGCCGACTATGACACTTAGAAGAAAAGAGCCGGGGGACCGCGGACGGAGGGCGTGAGAACGTTGGACGACTCAAAATACAATGGAGGGGATAACGCGAAAGACACTGCGACATCGATAGGAACGACTTCGGCCTCACACGAAGCGAGCCCGGCTCCGGCAACATGATCAAGCCAAGCATGGTCGTCAAAGGTTGTATGGGCAGGATCGCCGGTCAGCAGCCCCAACTCATGGTCGAGCAGGACGAACGGCAGCGGAAGCGCCAGGGCCAGATAGGCAAGCAACGCCCCGACCAGGAAGAAACGATGAAGATGAGGCTGTATCACAATGTTATTACCGCTTTTCCTTATGCACCGCGTGCTTGCGACAAAATGAACAATACTTCTTCAATTCGATCCGATCCGGATCGTTCTTCTTGTTTTTCGTGGTCGAATAGACCGACTTGCCCGGCGATTCGCAGCCGATGCAGGCCACGGTAATGATTTCACGCATGACGAATATCCTTTCTCACTAGATTCGTTCTCCGGCTGCCCGCATGTCGGCTACGACACGGGCCAGCCCCCGCTTGTCGATAATCTTCATCCCATGCGCGGACACAGACAAGGTGATCCACCGGTTTTCATCCGTGATAAAATACCGCTTCCGCTGCAGATTCGGCAGAAAGCGCCGTCTCGTCTTGTTGTTGGCATGGCTCACGTTGTTTCCCGATACCGGCTTCTTGCCGGTCACCTGGCAATAGCGTCCCATCATTCCTCCTTACAGTTGATCTGTTCCACTCGTTGACCGTTATGCGCTGGGGAGATCATCAACACCACCGCTGTCCCACAGCGCTAAGGCAATCTGGCAACATCGACAGAGTTGCCAGATCTCTCCCGTCGCCGCGCGCCGTTCCAAATCGTCCACGGCTCGAATGCGGGCGACGACATCATGGCCGTCACCTTGTTCGCGAAGATTGCAGAGCTCACAACCCAGCCCGTCCGCCGCATGAATCTCTTCCAGATCGAGCATCGGCTCAGCCCTCTTCCTCCGGCAACAAGTCGTGCCGTTCGGAGCGTATGTGCCGCTTCTCCCACGTCGGCTTCTTAAATGGATCGCGAAAGGCACGCCACAGCTCTTCATCCAGAGCAAGCTCCGCTCTAGTCAACAGGCAGGTATCCAGCCTCCGTTTCAAGTTGATGCGCTTGATCTCTTCGCCGATGAAGGCCAGTTCAATCCGGCGATCCCCGAATTCGAGATCCCACACCTTGCGCAGCTCGTCGAGCGCTCCCTCTCCCTTCGGCCAGTGCCGATCCGGAATCGCCACCCACCAGCGGCCCAGGCGCTCGTAGAGACAATTGGCGCCGGCCTGCGACCACATGTAGCAAGTCTTCGGTTGTGAGGCGACCCAGAAATATCCTTTGGACCGCAGCACGCCCGGCCATTCCTCTTGCATCAACAGCCAAAACCGGAACGGATGGAACGGCCGTTTCGCTCGATAGACGAACGTTTCTGTATCATGCTCGTCTTCAGACAACGACGTGCCGCTCAACAGATGCATCCACCCGGGTGTGATGTCTTGCGACGCGCCGTCATGAGAGCGCGTGGTCTCCAGGAACAGGGGATCGAGGTCTCCCAGAGACACCGCCAGGTATCCCGCATCAGGGTTGACCTGCCAAAGAAACCGCTCAAGACGCTGCCGCTCCGCCGGCGTCACACGATCGCACTTGTTGAGCACGAGCGTCGTGCTGCATTCCAGTTGATCTGCAAGCAGTTCGGCGAGGGTTCGCGCATCGTCCGGTCCCGTGCCGAGTCCCCGCTCCCGAAGCGTGGCCCCGGAGTCATAGTCCTCCCAGAAGCGTTCCGCATCGACGACCGTCACCAAATGATCAAGACGCGCGACGGCTGAGACGGCACCCCCCTCCGCCTCATCGGTCTCGAAGAGATTGGCGATCAGGAGTGGATCCGTGCTGCCGGAATTTTCAATCAGGATGGTGTCGTACCGCCCAAGTCCGGACAGGCGCACGATCGCTTCCGCGACATGCTGGCGCAAGGAACATTGGGTACACTCAGCCATCAACTCAACGAGCGCCTCACCGCGAAGGTAGTGTTCTCCGCCGGACGGCCCTGTCTCAGCGGTCAATCCGCTCAGGTCGTTCGCGATGACCGCCGTTCGCGCCGGGTTCAATTCACTCACCAGACGCCGGAGCACCGTTGTCTTACCGGCACCGACGAAGCCTGACACGACAATCACACTGACCTTGCCCATCACGCATCTCCTCTTCTTGCAGGATGCTGATCGTGTAGCCCGTGGTTGAGCACCGTGGTCTTTCCCGCGCCGAAAAATCCAGACAAGACCGTCACCGGCAAGCGCGCGGTGTCCGTTCGCATCTACCGCTTCTCCGGCGTCGCCGATAGAACGCCTGCATCCGTCTCCGTCGGTAACTCCATCGGTGGAAAGGGATCCGACTCCCCCTCCCACGACGACCTCCCGGAAGCCCATTCATCTTCCGTCAGTAGGCAAGCATTCAACCTTGCCGTCAGGGCCGCTTGATCCATCCGTCGACCAATCAGCACCAACTCCTGGCTGCGATCGCCATACTCTGGATCCCAGACACCTTGCACGCGCTGATACTCTTCTTCGTCTTCCGGCCATTCCTCCTTGGGCATCGCAGCGTACCAGCGTCCGGCCCACCGCACGTTACCGGTCCCACCAGCCTGCGACCACAGCCCGATGAGATCCGGGCGCGTGGCGATCCAGAACAGCCCTTTCGACCGAAGCACGCCAGGCCATGGCTCCTGAAAGCACTGCCAGAGCCGTTCCGGATGGAACGGACGCCTGGCCCGGTACACAATATTGGCAATTCCGTATTCGTCGGCCTCGGACCGTTCGTGCCCACGCAAGGTTTTCATCCACCCCGCCGCCTGACTGGCCCGCTCAAAATCGAAAGCTCCGGTGTTCAAGATGACGCGGAGATCGATGTGACCGTGACGAATCGAGACACAGCGCGCCTCGGGGTTCAACGCGGCCAGGATGGCCGTCAGTTCACGCAGCTCGCTCTCGGACACCAGGTCCGCCTTGTTGATCAGCAGCACATCGGCAAACTCGACTTGATCGATGAGCAGATCCGTGATCGTCCGCTCGTCCTCGTCGCCGACGCCGAGCCCTCTGTCTTGGAGGTCCTCCGCTTCGTGATAGTCCTTGAGGAAGTTGACCGCATCGACGACGGTCACCATCGTATCCAGCCGCGCCACGGCCGTCAGACCGCTTCCCGACTCGTGCTCGAATTGAAACGTCTCGGCGACTGGCATCGGTTCCGAAATCCCCGTCGACTCGATCAGCAGATAGTCGAACCGCCGCGCCTCTGCCAGCCGCGCCACTTCCTTCAGGAGATCTTCCCGCAAGGTGCAGCAGATGCAGACGTTGCTGATCTCGACCAGCTGCTCGTCGGTGCGGCTCAATTCTGCGCCGCCTTGCTCGATCAGCTTCGCATCGATATTCACCTCGCTCATGTCGTTGACGATGACCGCCACGCGCAACCCTTCCCGATTGTGCAGCACGTGGTTGAGCACCGTGGTCTTTCCTGCACCGAGAAACCCCGACAGAACCGTCACCGGCAAACGCTGATCGACCTCCACAGTTTCAGGAGCGGGCGTTGTCGTCACATGAGTTGCCATCAGTCTCCTCCTAGTCCGAGTCTCCGTCGTCGTGGGCATCGGCATGGGCGATCGCGCGGGCGAAGGGATCGTCGAACCGTCGCCAGCCGGATTCACCCTCCAGCACCTCCGAGGGTGTCAACAGGCAGCGCTGAAGTCGCCGTCGCCATGCCATGACATCCAGTCGATAGCCGATCCAGCCGAACGTCTGTCGGCGATCCCCGAACTCGATGGACCACTGCTGCGTGAGCTCTGCCTCAAACGCACGACCGGTGGGCCATTCATCTCGCGGCGTGGCCACCCACCAATCTCCGATACACTCAAAATGCCTCGCTCCTGCCGTCTGCTCCCATGAAAAACACCGCTCCGGCTGAGACGCGATCCAGAAATGCCCTTTGCACCGGAGCATCCCCGGCCAATCGGATTCAATCAGGTCCCACAAGCGCTCCGGATGGAAAGGGCGCGTGGCCTTAAACACGCCCATCGTCCAGTGGGCTGACGAAATCGTCGGCAGCGGCGCGCCTTGGATGAGCTTGGCCCAGCCGGGTTGAAAACTGATCGGCATCGAGGCGGGCGTGCGCGCTCCAAGGATCTGCTCTTCCAGCTCCGATTCTTCCGACATCGACAGCATCACGGCTTCCGGGTTCAACGCTTCAAGTAGGTGCCGCAACCGCCGCTGCTTCGCGCTCGGCAACCCCTCCGTCTTGGACAGCACCAGCACCGTCGCATACTCCACCTGCTCCACGACCAGTTCAGAAATCGTCCGCCCATCGTCCGTTCCGCAACTCACACCGCGAACCTGCACGTCATCGACGGCATGCAGATCGTCCCACAAGGTCCTGCTGTCGACGACCGTGACCAGGTGATCCAGTCGCGCCTTCGATGCCAACGGCTCTTGGTTTTCCCAGGCATCGTTGAAGACTTCGGCCACGAAGACCGGTTCGACCAATCCAGAACACTCCACCAGCAGCCGATCAAATCGCCCCATGTCGACGATCGCCATGACGGCGCTCGTCATACTGTCGCGCAAGGAGCACCCGACACATCGTTGAACCAACTCGGTGAGGACTTCACCGAGGCGAAACACCTCCACGCCCTGTGATCGGCAAGGAGCTGGATCCAATCCGACATCGCTGCGGTCATGGACCAGCAAGGCCATGCGGCCGGAGGCCCGGCCGGTGAGGAGTTTCCGCACCAACGTGCTCTTCCCGGCTCCGACAAACCCGCAGACGACGGTGACCGGAAGCCGGGCATCATTCGACTCGGTTCGTGCCGGGGGCTCAGACAGCGGGATCGCCACGACGACCTCCCGCTGCACTCCGGCCCCGATATTTCTTATTGAATTTCTCGACCCGCCCTTCGGTGTCGATGATGCGCTGCGTCCCCGTGTACAAAGGATGGGAGTACATCGACGTTTCAACTTTGTAAATCGGATAGGTTCGTCCGTCTTCCCATACCGTGGTCTGATCGGTCTGCACCGTCGACATCATCATCCAACGCTTGTCGATCGCGACATCGTGAAAGACAACCGGACGATAGCCCGTAGGATGGATACCAGGTTTCATCGCGCCTCCTTGTGCCTACTACCAGCTTGACTTTCGCACCCCGGGAATCTGCCCCTTCAGCGCGAGCAGGCGAAAATCCACCCGCGACATGTCGAATCGGCCCAGATATCCCCGCACGCGACCCGAGATCGCACAGCGATTGCGCACCCGGACGGGCGACGAATTCCTTGGCAACTTCTGCAGCGCCTGCTGCGCCTCCTGCTTCTGCTCCTCGCTGCTTGCCTGACTCTTGATCACCGCCTTCAACGCCTTGCGACGCTCAGCATACTGCGCGACCAATCGCTTGCGTTTCTCGTTTCTCAATCGACTGCTCAACTTTGCCATACGCTGACCTCCCTGCTTCGAAAATGAAGTGTGCCGGCGGCTTGGCTAGAGTTCAGATTGCCCGCCGAACGGCAAAAGTGCCATGTGTCGTGCTCGCTTAATGGCACGTGCGATTTCACGCTGCCGCTGTTGACTATTCCCCGTCAGGCGACGAGGCAGGATCCGTTCGTTCTCCGTAATGAACCGACGCAACCATTCGACATTTTTCCAGTCCACGGGCGTGATCATGTCGATCACGCGACGTCGTCGTTCTTCAAGCATGGATCACTCCTTCATTGACGTGACTGAGACCTGCTCCGCCGGTTCTACACCGACTCTTCACTAGCGCGTCACGCAGAACACGTGGTGACGCCAGACACGGAAGAGTCCGCGC
>CXWK01000126.1_pt1 | contig 19999 bp, 18 predicted proteins | sample 590851 | NCBI WGS metagenome assembly CXWK01 (sample SAMEA3498364, study PRJEB10139) | wastewater metagenome | biome: wastewater treatment plant; material: activated sludge | place: Denmark | collected 2014-08-01 | reverse complement strand
ACGGCGGTTTGGTCGATGTTCGGAGACGCTCGGTAGTACGCGTCCGACGATTCGGGGGCGACCCGCTCCCCAGCGACAAACAGACTTGGAGCCCAATACGAGGCGAGGTCCTGGTGCTTCCGGCAGGTGGTGCTCCCTGCCAACAACGTCGCTTCGGTACTGAACGCGTCGGTGCCGGTGTTGCCAAAGAAGTCATGGCTGTGGCTCAGGCCCGGCTTTCCAGGGTGCACAATCGGGTCGTCATCCGCGGTGTGTGAGTACACGCATTCGACCACGAACCAGCCGTGATGCTTAAAGTCGGGATCTTCGGCCAGCGCCGACGCGGGATCTAGAGCTGCGATCGCGTCGTCGCTCCACAGTCCGCCAGGTAAGTCTGGACCGACGGAGGCACCGGCAAACGAAGGGCCGCCCACCGCGTCGTTCGAACTCGTCGCGGCCTGTCCCGGACGGTCAACTCGTTCGCATCCGACGACAGCGACGGCGGCAACCACACAGGTCGCCGCCGTCACCAGCGTTCGTTTTGAAAACCGCAAGGGCGCTACCCCGCAGTTGTCGTGGTTCCAACGACCGTGGTAGGCGTACCAACGCCCGCTTCGGTCGTCGTTGACTCACCGCTCCCAGCTTCGGACCCAGCAGCTGTGGTCGTCGATCCGGAACCTCCGCTACCCGCTTCGGCGTCGGCAGGCATATCGGGCAGTTTGATCGAGGCGATATCGACGTCGATGACGATGTTGCTGGCGGGTTCCGCCGGAGCGGTTTCTGCGTCGGGCATGTTGGTCTGCGGGCCGGGGTCTGGTAGGTCCACATCCTTGTAGGACGGGGGTTCGGGGCGCTCGACCAAAAGCAGCGATGCAAGGGTGGCAAAGTCGGGCTCAAAATTGTCGGTCCCGCCGCACGGAGCCGCTTCTTCGATCTTTTCGGGGTTCGAGACCTCGAACTCGTTGTCAGCGAAGCAGTTGCCATCTCCCGGGTCGGCAAACAAGCCGAGGTCGGCCGCCCCCGAATCTGAAACCGCGTTGCCCGTCACCTTGTTGTCCTTCGCTGGCCAGAACAGCGGGTTGTCGACATTGGCCATGTCGGCTTCATCTGCGGGAACAGCGTCGGCCTGACAGTTGTCTTCGGGGCGTTCGGTGAGCGGACTGATCGGGTCATCTTCGGGGAACGGGGCTAGGGCGATTCCGGCGACGTCATGACTCCACACTCGGTTACGTTCGATCACGTTACCGATCCCGCCAGCGATCAGAATTCCATTGCCTTGGCCGAGCAGGGCATTGGCGATTGCCCCCGTCTTATCGTTGTTGTTGTCGTACACGAGGTTGCCGACCACTGTGGTTTCGGTCTCGGGCGCGCAGCCTTCGTACGAACCAGAGTTCGGGACGATTCCGGCACGGTTGTTGCGCCAAATCGAGTCGGTGATGAACAGGTTGCCACCCGAGTTAGTACCCGAGTAGCCCAGCCCATTCCATTCGCTCAAGACGTTGCGCACATGAGCGTTACAGGGGAAGCACTGGCCGATGTAGACGCCAGCATCGGGACTCCCTGAGGCGTAGACCTCTTCGATGATTCCGTTGACCGACCCGAATGCGTAGACGCCGTAGTCGCCGTTCTTGATGGTGGTCAGGTAGGAACCGCGGTATCCGTCGACGCCGGTCCAGAACACGCCATTGCCGGTGTAGTTCTGCGCGGTCAGGTTCTCGACGGCGACGCCGCCGGCGCCAAGGATTCGAACCCCGTTTTCAAGTTCGAACTTGCCGTCGAGGATGACCTTGTTGCGATCGGTCCCCCGGATGACGAGGTTGTCGGTGGTGACGTCGACCGCCTCGTTGTAGGTCCCGGGGCTGATCAAGATGAGGCTGCCTTCTGCGGCAGCGTCGACGGCCTCTTGGATAGTGGCGTAGTCATCGGGGACGTTCAAAGTGTCGCCGGCAGCACCGCTGTCCGCGGACGTGCTCGTACTGTCGTCCTGTGCTGCGGTGGTGTCCGAGGCACCGCTATCACCCTCACTGTCGCCGTCGCTACACGCGGCGAGGACCAGCATCAGGGTGGCAAAGACGGCTACTAGGTAGCGCGATCGGCGTTTCATGTTCTTTCCCCTTTGGTATTGCGAAATCTTTCCCCGGAAACCGGCCGTATGACCACACCTGCTCGTTCAATATCGGCGCCTCGCCTCGGGCATTCGACGAGGACCGCTGCGTCTAGCCGGGCATCACGGGGTCACGAGGACCGCCCCCACCATGCCGGCGTTCAACGTTCCGTGAATCGAGCAGTAGTAGCGGTACAGGCCAGGTTCATCGAAGACGCGAACCTGCTCCACCCCCGGCTGGAAGTCTTCAAGGTCGATGCGCCAAGGAGCTTCGGTGTCCTCTGGGATGACGTTGTGCGAGTTGCGACCACGATTGCGGAACGTGATTTCTTGCCCAACCTTGACCTCGGCGACGACTGGCAGGTTCGAGTTATCAATCGCATCGATGAACGACTTCTCTGGTGGCAGAGGCTTGACATCCGCCTCGTCGTACGGCAGGTCGGTCCAGTCGATCGAACCAGCTCCGTCAATGGCTCCCGCCGCCGTCGAGGTGGGCTGCGCCGGGCCAGTCGTCGTGGCTGCGTCGGACGATCCATCACCGTCATCACCGCATCCGGCAGCGACGAACCCAAGGGTGAACACCAAGACCGCCGCCCCGCAACGGCGGACAAGCCGTCGATTCATTTGTTCCCGGCGCGAGGCGCCTAAAAAACCGCTACTCATGCCACAGCTCCCCTAACAGCGACGCCCCGGATGCTACACACCCACACTCAAATGGACCATCGGCCCGGGCATCTGAGTACCCTCAGTCAGGTAACCCTGTTTCGGCGAATCGCGTCAACCAGGCGACCCACTCCGGAACTTGGATTGGAGGTCGACTCGACCCCGTGCCGCCCATGTTGGCCGGCGAGCTCTGCGGCCCGACGATTCGCTTCGTCGTAGAGACTGACCAAACGTCCAACAGCTGCGGGGGCAAGCGTCTTTCCTGTGCCGACGAACTCTGCTGCTTGATTCTGAGCGGCTTGCACGGTCAGGTGCGCTGTCTGATCCTGGTAGTGGAGCAGCAGCCACAGTTCAAAGCACGGGTTCGAAATGGCAAGCTGGACGCCATTGTTGCGCGCCGAAGCGACCGCCTGGCCGAAACGCTCATGTTCGTCCACATCGAAGACACACCAGACCTCGTCGAACGCGCTGCCCTTCCCTCGCCGTTCCTCCTTCTCTGCTTTCAGCATCAACCGGTTCGCCTTGCTGACCATCCCAAGTGGATCAAGCCCGCACATTTCGGGTTTCAGAACCACGCCGCTGTGCTGGAACGCTTTGAGGTATTGAAGCTCCCGTTTCCCTTCGACGACAATCAAGAACTGCCGGGGCACGGCCCGTCGCGAACGTTCGACCGTTTTTGCCCGGTTCTTCCTTCGGTCGCCGCGCTCCAGGGCGCTCATCGTTTGCTGGCCGCGGCGGGCCCAAGCGCGTCGGCAAACTCCTCGTCGCTCAGAAGGGGTACGGCACCATATCGCCCGTCTAGATATCGGTTTGCGAGCGCCTCATGTTTGCGGGGACGGAAGCTTCCCAACGGACGAAGAGTGCTCGCCCCGTCGTGGGCCTTCTCGGTAAACCAAATCTGATCGCGGCCGAGAAGGCGCTCCGACGTGGCATCTCCGAGCAGAGTGGGGTCATGGGAATTGAAGATCAGCTGTGCACGATTGGGGTTTGAGCCTTCGTCTTGGAACGCACGAACGACTTGAGCGACCAGCGCAGGATGCAGGCTCGCATCCAGTTCATCTGCGAGCAGCACTTGGCCACGATCGAGCGCCTGGAGCACAGGACCCAAGAGCCCAAACCAGACGAGGGTGCCGAGCGATTCGTCCTCCGCGCGCAAAAGGACTTCGCTTCCGTCGACTCCGACATGCACAAAGTCGATGCCCAGGTCCTCAAATGCGATCGCGTTCGACTCACCCGTCGAACTTGTCCCGACCACGGACCGAAGAAACTGGTCCAAGATCTCCTTAATGGCCGGATCAAGAACGCGGCTCTGCGCAGAGCTAATCCCCAGATCGGCGGCCCGCAGCAGACTGAGCACACGAACTCGCGCCTCATCGTGTTCAAGGAGCTTGCGCGTGAAGTACTGTCGCCGGGCCCGCGACTGGACGTCAGCGAGGAGAAGGTTGCGTTCAAACCAGCGGTACAAGGGTAAGAGGACGGAATGCCGAGCGGCGGCCGCTGTCGATAGGAACAGCGCGTTTGGCCTCAGGAGCGGGGTGACCCGCCGCGTCTCCGTCCCGTGTTTGGATCCAGCGCTGACCTTTTGTCCTTCTCTCAGGAAGAGCAGCGCGCCACGGCCCTTGGGATAGGCGTACGCCCACTCTTCGAGCACTCGGTCGTCATCAAGCACAAAGCCGTACGAGTGCCTGACTCCTTCCAGGATGAGCTCCACCTCGAACTCGGTGGGTTGGCCCTTGCTCGCGGAGTCGAGAAGAAAGGGATTGCGTGCGGTCGGCCCGTCGGGGTCTTGGCGACTGAAGGAATGCAGCACCAGCGACCGCATGTCGTCCATCGCGCGCAGCAGATTGCTCTTTCCCGAAGCGTTAGCGCCGAACACTCCCGCCACCGGGAGCACCCCGATCTGTTTCCCGTCGTCGCGAGACTCGACCATCCGGACCACGCGCTTTTCGGCCATCGGAGTGGAGAGGAACGAAAACTCAAACTCATCGCGAAACGACCGCGCGTTACTCCCCCTAAAGGTCAAGAGAACGGAAGGGCGAACTTCAGGAGATTCTCGTTCCATCTAGCCCATTATTGCCAGAAACTTGCAGAGATCGGCACCTAAGACTGCACTTATCGTTTTCCTACGAGTTACACAGGGGTAGTTCAACCCGGGACAAACTTCGCAGCTGACAAGCACGCATCTCTGAGCGGTTAGGAGCCTGTGCGGCCGATTCCGTCGTCGAAGCGGAAGCGGATGTCGTGGACAACGCCGGCCTTGCCATCAGCACCGATTGCCTCGTCGGTTTCGGGATCGACGCCAAGGACGAGTTGTTTGGCTCGGATGAACTCATCTTCGGTGAGGGCCCCGTCGCGGCGCAGCTCCGCCAGCTCGGCCAGTTGACGGGCCAGGTTCATCGTGTCGGACGGCGGCACGGGGTACGGGTCGAGCGGCCGATGGCTGAGGTCGATCGGCTCGTGAAACGGAGTGACCTCGATGCCGAGAAGTTCTGCTGACCCGGGCGCCTCTACAGCGGCGGAGGACTGCTCGTCGGGGTCGGCGACGGAACTGTCGGCCGGCTGATCATCGGCAACGGTGGACTGGCGCTCGCCCGCTACCGGTGGTTCCCCGAGCTCGGGCAGCGCGTCGGTCTCGGTCTGCCCGTCGAAGGCAGCAAGCTGGTCCTCCTCGGCATGGTGGTCGGTATTGGAGTGGGTTGGCTCAGAGTGGGTTGGCTCAGATTGCGTTGACTCGCCTCGCGCCCGCCGAGCTCGTCTCGACTCGGACTGGGCAGACTCGGGGGGCACCGATGCCGCGGGAACGGACTCCGACGGCATCGAGTTGGAGGGCTTCGAGTTCAACGCGGATGAGTCAGAGGCTGGGACCTGGGACTGTGTGGAGTTAGCCGCCGATACTCCAGACGGGGACAAGTCGGAGTGCGCCAAGTCGGAGTGCGCCAAGTCGGAGTGCGCCAAGTCGGAGTGCGCCAAGTCGGAGTGCGCCAAGTCGGAGTGCGCCAAGTCAGAGTGGGCGGACTCAGAGTGCGCGGGCTCGGGTGGGGCGGGATCGGGCTGAACCAAGTCGGCGGGAGAAGCCGCAGGTTGCCCGTCAACCACGCCGTCAGCGCCAAGTCCCGCGCTCGGTTCGGGGCCGGAGGACTCAGGAGCGACTTCAGCTAACGACTGCGACTCTGCGGCCGCGGACCCTTGGTTGGCGCTGGCCGCCGACCCTTGAGAGCCCGGCTTCTTGTCGACCAGCCGCACGTTGCCCTCGGGGTTGAGACCGCCGACGCCAAGATCTTCGGTGTCGTCGTATCGGTGGACGACCCGCTCGAGGGCGTCGCGAATCTCGGGGGGTACGCCCATCACGTCTTGCGCTGGGCGCAGTTTGACCGCTGGCCCCCTGGCCGCGACTTGGACGCTTGCACTCCCGCCCATCGATCCAGCAAACCCGATCGTCCGAGGGTGCCGGACCGAGACCATGCGTGACATCAGTCCCGCGGTGCCGCCCGGCACCTGTGTTCCATCGCGAAACACCGCTGTTCTCACGGGGTCCTGAACGAGGGAAAACACCAGCACCCCGGCGGCAGCGAACATGGAGATGCCGATCACCACTTTGCCGAAGGATCCCTCAGAGTCGCCAGCCGCAATGCCACTTTCGACAAACGCAACCCCACCCAGAACCGCTGCAAGCACCACCATGACCGGCATCAGGTTGGGCCCGCGGGGACGGCGGTACGCCGAATAGGCGACGCCGCCAACAACAATCAGAACTACCGCCGTCAGCACCCGTCCCGCGCTGACGCAGGTTCCTTCGGGGCTACAGGCCTCGTCATCGAGACCGTTCGACAGCTGACCGAACGCCATCACCAAGCCGTACAGGACGACAGCCAACCCAATGGTCGCTCCCACAAAACGCGCTCCGCCAGGGCCTTGGCCGCGGAGCCGTTCGTTTGACGAAGGAGACATGGTCATCGGTTTCGTTGACGGGAGTAGGTGGCGCGATCTTACTGGGAGTGTCCGGTCCGCCGCGTCGAGTTACACAGCTTTGATGGAGACGTTTCTTCAGAGCCATCTTGCGCTCTGCGCCCAGGCCCTTTTGGGCTGATCCGAAGGTGTGTCCCTCGGCATCGACGTTGGGGCAACTGCTGAATCTTTTGGTCGACTGACCGTGCGGCACGGCCCCATGGCATTGTGATCGGCCATGAATAGCGACCTCTTTTTGGAATCCGGACGGAGCGCAGAGTCCGATGCGCCGCTGATCGGAGGCCCACAGATCGGCACGGCCTTCGACGCCGCGAACGAAGCCAAGCGCCAGGATCTGCGCCGGATGAAACGCCGCGCGACCGCGTTGCTGCTGGTCGCGACGGCAATCTTCATCGCATGCCGAGTGCTCGATGTGCACGGGGGGTGGGGCTACCTCCGCGCTGGCGCCGAGGCCGCGATGGTCGGTGGGCTGGCCGACTGGTTTGCGGTCACGGCCCTGTTCCGCCACCCGTTGGGCCTGCCGATCCCTCATACCGCCATCATCCCAACACGCAAAGACCAGATCGGCGAGTCGCTCGGTGAGTTCGTACAGACCAACTTCCTGGACGACGAAAACATCGCTGGCCGCTTGGAGGGTTACAACGTCTCGGCACGGGTAGCGCAGTGGGTGTTGGCAGAGGACAATTCCGCCACCATCGCACAACAATTGGGAACGGTTATCGGTGCCGTCGCCCAAGTAGCGAGCGACGACGATCTGTCGCAGATGATCGCGACGATGGTGACCGACCAGATCCGCGACGTTGAAGCCGCCCCGCTAGCTGGTCGGGTCTTAGAGATGGCGATCGAGGTAGGAACGCACGATCACCTTTTTGACTCGGCCCTCCAAGCCGTCGAGAACTTTCTCCAAGACAATCGTGAGATGCTGCGCGACAGGCTCCGCAGCGAATCGCCGTGGTGGATCCCGGAATCGATCGACGACCGCATCTTTTTAAAGATCTACGACTCGGTGTATCGCTTCTTGGGTGAGATCAACCAGAACCCTGACCACGAGTTCCGCTCCGAACTTGAACGACGGAGCCGAGATCTGGCGGCAAGGCTCCAGAACGATCCCGAGCTGGCGATCAAGGGTGAGGAGATCAAAACCGAGATTCTCAGCCACCCAGAGGTTCGCCGGTGGGCGCAGGGATTGTGGCTGGCACTCAAGGACGCAATCATCACCGCTGCAGATGACCCGACTTCGGACCTCAGTATGCGCCTCAACGATGCCGTGCGGCGGGGTGCAGAACGCGTTCTTGCAGATCCCGAACTGCAAGAACGGATCAACCGCTGGGTGACGACCGCGGTCCGCCACGTCACCGAACGAATGAGTGGCCAGGTCGCCAGTCTCATCTCGTCGACCGTGGAGAGGTGGGACGCCCAGGACACTGCCGAGCGGATTGAGGTACAGGTGGGGCGCGACCTTCAGTTCATTCGCATCAACGGCACGTTGGTCGGAGGTATCGCCGGCGTGATTATTCATGGCATCGGCGAGCTCATCGGCTAACGCAAAGGGGTAGGGTTCCGCTGAACCATTCAACAGGTGACCAGCACAGTCAGGGTCTGACACCTACCTCCCGGGGGCCGCAATGAAACGCCTGCTCGTACCCGCCCTGTTCATGCTGGCTTTGGCTGGCTGCGATGATTCAACAGACGTGGCGTCCAGCTCCAGCACGACCAGCGCCGCGGTTGCGGATGCCTCAACCACGACGTCGACCGGCGTCGATGCGACCTCAACAACGTCGAGCGCTGACGTGACCGCCACCACCGAAGCTGCCAGTTCGACGACGGCGGTGGGGTCGGCGTCGACGACGAGCAGCGCGACGGAAACGACCGTCAAGGGAACGGCCTCCTCTCAACCAGCGACTCCCTCGACGAGCGGTGCTGCGACATCGGGCAAGATCGTGCTCTCCGATGAGGGCGTGGGGGTCGCCAAGTATGGGACTAACCGTAAACAGGCCGAGGCCGCGATCACCGCGGTGCTGGGCAAACCAACCAACACCGACGTCTCACAAACATGTTTCGGCGAGTTCGTCACCATTTCGTGGGGTGATGGCTTTTGGGTCGAGTTCGTCCGGGACGAGCTGTTTTCATGGACCATCACATCCGATGACATCGAAGGACCTAAGGGCGTCAACGTCGGCGACCCAGCCCGCGATCTGGTCGCAGCCTTCGACGACTACAAAGCCAGCTCTGCGATGAACGAGTTGAGCGGCAGCGCTGGGATGACGCTCACCAACGCGAAGAACGAAGTGTGGTTTCGGGCCGACCTGTCCGCTCTTCCCGACGAGGACCCAGACGCGACGCTGACCAACATCGACGGCGAATGGGGTTCGGCGGAAAAGCGCCTGTTCACGGTTGTGGACGAGGACCCGAACCTGTTCTGCGGCGACTGACCCCAGCTGAGCGCGTACCAGCCGTTGACCCTGCCGAGGCAGGCAAGGTCACGGCGCTCGCCCAGGTCGGGGTTCTTTTCAAGCTCCGCCGCGGCCTCAAGCCGTGAACGGGCTACGGTCCCAGACAATCGACCAAACGGGGCGCGCACCGCGCCGGAGACGAAAGCGGCGGCACCATGAAGGCCTTGGCTATTGCGGCTCTGTTGTTGGTTGGTGTGACAGCGTGCGATGACTCCGACGCTGTCAGCACCAGCGACGCTTCGACCACCTCCACGGCGTCGTCCGTGACGTCGACCTCCGACACCTCCGACACCACCGACGACACCAGCGCGTCATCGACTTCGGTGGTTGCGATGTCAACTTCGACGTCGATGCTGACCGAGACGACCTCTACGACCGCTGGGTCCACCACGTCGACAAAAGGCGCGTCCACAGCCAAACCGGAAACGACCGCAAGCTCGGCCGCCTCTGGTGCGAGCGGGCTCGTACTCTCAGACAAGGGCGTCGGGGTGGCGAACTTTGGGGTATCCCGGGCACAGGCCGAAAGCGCCTTAGCCAAACTGGTGGGGCCAGTCGACGATGTCGACACATCGGCAACCTGCTGGGGAGAGATGGTGGTGCTGTCGTGGGACAACGGGCTCTCAGTCCAGTTCCTCCGCGACGAGCTCTACAACTGGAGCTTGACCAGCGACGAACTTGGCGGGCCGAAAGGCGTCAGCGTGGGCGACCCAGCGACCGACTTGTCAGCTGCCTATTCCAACTTCCGGGCGAGTTCCTTCGACAACGAGCTGAGCGGTGATCCTGAGATGATCCTGCAAGACGACACGGACGTCATTTGGTTCCGCGCGCAGCTGACCGACCTTCCTCAGGATGACCCGGAAGCCACGATCGTCACCCTCGAAGGGCAGTGGGGTGCGGAGTTTGACCGCCTCTTCACCGTGGTTGACGAGCGACCCGACGTCTACTGCGGCGACTAGCGCCAGCACCGCAGCAAGGTTCTGTGACTCCGCCACATCTCCGCTTCGTCCCCCCTGGAATCACCGCCAGCTCCCCAGCCTGACCTGAGAGGTTGCACGTTGCATCGTCCAATTTCGGCCGCCCTCCTGGCACTCGCTCTCTCTGTCGCCGGCTGCGACGACGCCTCCGAGGTACGTAGCGCGGACGACACAGAAACCTCGGTCGCCGGACGGGCACAGACGACGAGCGATATGCCAGTGCCGTCAACGGTGGCCGGAGCCACATCTAGCGTTTCGGGCTCCCCAACGACGAGTGCCATCGATGCCAGTCCGACCACGGTGGCAGCGTCGGAACGGCTCAACTTCTCTGAAAAGGGCGTCGGTGTCGGCAACTTTGGAGATGGCCAACAGCTCGTGCAAAGAGGACTTGAGGCCATCCTCGGACCACCAGATGAGGTGGAGTCGTTGGACACTTGCTGGGGCAAGCAAGTCTTTCTGACTTGGAACGACCAACTGACCCTTGAGTTTCTGCGCGATGAGCTCTACGGGTGGCGCATCGACAGCGACACTCTTGAAGGACCTCGGGGAGTGAACGTTGGAGATGCTGCTGGCGACCTGATCGCTGCATTTGACGACTACAGCTCTGACGTCTTGATGAACGATTTGAGCGGAGCGCCCGAGCTCGTGCTGTGGGTCGGGAACCGCGAGAACTGGTTTCGAGCGACGTTGTCCGAAACGCCGAGCGACAACGGAGCCAAAACTCTCGAGAACATCGCCGGGAACTGGGGCTCAGAATGGGGGCGGCTGTTCACAGTGGTGGACGAGACGCCCGACCTGTGGTGCGGAGACTGACAGCGACCGTTGCCGAAACTCGGCGGTGTCCGGAACTCTCCATACCCGTCTGGGACGTTCTGGGGGGCGAGCGAACCCCTTTCGTGTCGGGGTCGAATTTCTGTTGGGAGAACCAGACCCCGACCGCTCGCGAAGCAGCGCTAGGTCGTTGCTTGGGGTGGCCCGGTCGGTTGTTTGGCCGGGTGAGCGTTTGCTCGTCCGGCACCACGCACTAACTCGACCGCGGAGATGAGCACCGCAGCGACAACCCCAACGCCGCCGATCAGCACGACAACAGTGACCACTCGTTCCAACCAAAACGGCAGGTCAGTGGGCAGAATTGCCTTGTTCAGCTGATCGATCCGGCCATACCCCCAAGAGGTCAGCTGGATACCCGCCAGACCCGTCGCCACCAGACCCGTGCCGCCGCCACGCAGGGCTCCGTAGGCCAGCATGGCGACCGAAACCAACGGCAGGACCCAAACGGCCGCCGAGGAGCGGGCTTCGCTCGGCAAGGTCAGATAGTCAGATAGCCCCACTCCCGCGGCGAGGAGCGCCAGGCCGAAGGCGACCGCTGTCGCCTGGCTGCGCGCCTTCCAGCACAGCGCAAGAACGCCGATGGCCGCCAGCACTCCGGCAACGATCCACGGGATCGGGCTGGGTTGGGCCACCCAGACTGTTTGGACAGTGACGCGCACCTCTTGGCCGTCCACCTTTAAGGGAATTACCCCTTCGGCGACCTGATCACCTCGCTGGGCACCAAGCGGCTGCCCACTCATCAGATGCGTACGGTGGTCGTGCCACACCCAGGTCGGGCGGTCGCTGACTTTGCTCCAAGCTGGCTGAGCATCCGCCGAGGCGTTGGTTGGAATGGCGGTTTGTCCGTATCGGTCTTGGCTGACGAACTTCGATGGGGACAGTTGGTTTTCTCGGACGATGCCTTGGGGGGTGAAGTCGAGGAACGGCTCCCCCTCATAGCCGATGACCAGGACCTCAACGCCTGGGGGTGCAGTGAGCTGTACGAACGCGTCGCCACCGAGGATCTGTACGTCGAGGCCATCGAACGCCGGTTCGATCGACACGACATCGCTCTCATAGTCGGTCGGACCAGCGGGGTCTGCGCCAGCCGCCGTCGGCAAGCCAGCAAGAGTCAAGATGGCCCCGACGACGAGGGCCCGAACGTGCCGCCGGTTTCTGGACCGTCGGCCTCCGACACCTCGTCGGTTCTCCTCGGGCGAGGCGGTGGCGGTGGCGGTGGCGGCTGTCATGCCGTCACTTTCAAGACGATGCGCCCCGACGGGTGCACCGAGCATTCACCCGAGAACTCTCCGGCGCTGCGGAACTTCTGGGTGAGGGTTTCGTTGGCGCCGACGAAGAACGGGCCGACAACGTGACCTCGGTCATCGTTGTTGACGATTCGAATGACTTGGCCGACCTTGGCGTCGAGCTCGGCCGGCAAGATGTCGAGGGGTTCACCCGCATCGAGGGCGAGACCGGCGCCTTCGGGGATGGTGTAGTCGTAATCGAAGGTGGTTGCGGTGGGGTCGGCTTCGGTTTGCGGGCCGGAATCGTCATCGCCGCCGCAGGCCGTCATCGCAACTGCGAGTAACAGGCCGACGAGCAGCAACGCTACGTGCCGAGGTCGGCGGGAAGGGGCGCTACGGGTCACAGGAGTACCTCCAAATCGTGAGCCATATCGTCGTCGGATGTGCCAAACGGCCATTGGACGCGCAGCAGGCCTTGGTCGTCGATCACGTAGAGGAAACCGGTGTGCGTGACCTCAACCTCGCCGTCGTCGGCAGTCGTGACGTCGTAGCTTGCGCCGAGAGGTTCGGCGGCCGCTTTCAGCGCGGCAGGGTCTTCGGTACGCAGACCGATGCCGTCGGGGAAGAAGGCCGTGACGTAGTCGCTGAGCACTTCGGGGGTGTCCCGGTCAGGGTCGACCGTTGCCATGGCAACTTGCACCTTGTCGGCGTCGTCGCCAATCAGACCGAGCGCTGCGCTGAGGTCGGACATCGTGGTCGGACACACGTCGGGACAGCTGGTGTAGCCGAAGTAAAGGACGAGCAGCCCACCTGCGTCCGCTTGGAGGTTGTGTTCGACGCCTTCGGTGTCGGGCAGGCTGACCAGTTGTACGTCTGGTTTGGGCGTGCGAACGACGCCACCCAGTTGCTCGTCAGTCGGCTGAGATTCGCCGCAAGCGGCGAGGGTGGCGACCAGAGTGGCAACGACAATCAGCAGCGTGGCGGCGAACGTTCGGAACGTTGGTCGCGACCGCTGTTGCCGCACCCCGCGCTGTCGAAGGTGGGGAGTCGCTGAGCGGTGCGACGGTTGGTGGATTTCGGGCGGCTTCACTTGACTCCCACCGCTTCCAGGTAGGTGACGATCTGATCGACCTCCGATGCGGACAGGGACAGAGTGGGCATTTCGATGGTGTAACCGGCGACCTTTTGTGCACCCGGGTCGGTGATCGACCGCTTCAAGTAGCTGGCGTCTGCGACGACGGTTGTTCCGTCGTCGAGCTGGACGTCGCTGCCAGCTAGCCCGAGGAACGCCGGGGCGACCCCGCCTTGGCCTTGTGGTCCGTGGCAGCTGGTACAGCCGTTGCGTTGGGCGATGTCGAAACCCTGTTGCGCTCCGGGTTCCAACTCGGGCATCTGGGTTGCTCCACCGGGGGTCCCCTCGGAGTTCGATCCGCCGCAGCCAGCGAGGGCGAGCGCAAACAAGGCCGCCGAAACCGCCGCAGAGCGCAAAGGCGTATGGCGCCTCGAACGCGCTGCGCGTTTACGTACGGAAAGTCGTGAAGCCGTTGGTGAATCCGTCGACGTCATGGTGCATCACCCGCGGCCAAATCTACCTGGGTGGCTGCAGGCAGCTTCGGTTGGCCGTCGCCCACTACCATCGCCGGGTGCTACGTGTCCAGAGTCTCAACATTGCTATCGGCGGACGAACGCTCGTTACCGACGGCGCTTTCGAAGTGCATCGGGGTAATCGCGTTGCGCTGGTGGGCCGCAACGGCGCCGGCAAGTCGACGATTATTCGCTTTCTGACCTCGACGCTGGCCACTGACGTCACCGCTAAAGGCGACGTAACCGTTCAAGGAACGGTTGGGTACATCCCTCAGGATGTCGATGGGCGCGGCTTAGGCATCGACAGCTCGGTGTTCACCCATATCTTGTCGGCACGGGGCATCGATCAGATCGACCACGACCTCTCTCAGTCGCGCAAAGCGATGGAGGCCGACCCGTCGGGCGAAAACATTGAGTTGTTTACAAGCCTGGAGATGGCCTTCGGCGACGCCGGCGGCTACACCGCCGAGGCCGATATCGGTCGCCTGTGCGACGGAGTCGAGCTGGATCAAGACCTGTTGTTCGAGGACCTGCAGTCGCTTTCGGGTGGTCAACGACGCAGGGTAGAGCTGGTTAGGGTGCTCTACGGCGCGGCGGACACGCTCATCCTCGACGAGCCGACCAACCATCTCGATGTATCGGCGAAGCGTTGGTTGATGAAAGAGCTCGCAGAATACGACGGCGGGATCTTGATCATTAGTCACGATATAAAGCTGCTTGACCAGGCGATTACTCGGGTCGTCGATCTTCGTGGGGCAAAGCTCAATAGCTACCCAGGAACGTACTCCGCTTACCGCAAACAGGTTGAGCTCGATGACGAGCAAAGAGGAAAAGCAGCTGCAGCAGAAGAGAAGGAAATAAAGCGGCTAAAGACCCGGGCAGATTCGATGCGTGGCCGGACGGCACGTCTCGCCCGGACTGCAAAGAGTCTGGATGCTCGGATCGCTCGGATCGAGGACAACCGGACCGAAACCGCTCAGAAGGACGCCGCTGCGCGTTTCCGTCTGCCGAAGCCTCCGCACAACAACGCCGTGCCGATCGAAGTCGAACATCTGTCGATCAGTTATGGCGATGTCAAGATTCTGAGCGATATCGACATTGCGATCGAACGTGGCGAGCGGATCGCTGTGATGGGTATCAACGGCGCCGGCAAGAGTTCATTGCTGCGCTGCATCGCCGGCGTTCAGGAGCCGACGTCGGGCTCGGTCAAGCTCGGCCACCTGACGACGCTGGGATATTTCGCCCAGGAGCACGAACAGCTCGACCTCGAGATCTCGGGCCTAGACAACATCGTTAACGCCGGGGTTCGGCACCTGCCAGACGCTCGTCGCCTGCTTGGAGCGTTCGGGCTGTCTGGCGAGAAAGCCACGCAGGTTTCGGCAGCCTTATCCGGTGGTGAACGTGCCCGGCTGTCGATGGCGTGGATGGCAGCTCAAGAACCGAACGTAATGGTGCTCGACGAACCGACCAACAACTTGGACATCCCGTCGGTAGAGGCGCTCATCACCTTGTTGGCCGGCTGGAACGGCACCCTTCTTTACGTCTCTCACGACCGGCGTTTTGTCGAAGGCCTCAAACCCGACCGGGTGATCCTGCTACCCGACGAAGAAGTCCGGCACTGGCGCCCCACCGACATTAAGCACGTCGAAGACCGCTAGATCAGCGCATTTTCGCTGTTCACATACCCACACCAGCCGTCAATTTGGACCCGGAACGCGGAACTCCTTAACAGTGCTTCGGCAATAGGTTGACATGCAACAGAACAGCCCGCGATGATGTGGCCGGTTTGCACTCGGCAATCTATGCCAGTCAGCGCTCGCTGATCTGCCCGCTTAGACGCCGACGCGGACTCTCATAACGGGGGGAACAAGCAGTAAGTGGCCCTCCCGTGCCTGGAGCCAAAGGGGGGGCTTTTTCATGTCTTGGTCTATCTATCGCCGTTATGGCGCGGCGACCTTCGTTTTTCTGCTGTTGGCCACAGTGGTGCCATCGATAGCTGGCGCCATCACCGACTACAGCGGAGCACCGCAGTCCGGCCCGATCGGCGGGAATTACTTCTACGACTGCGACGAAAACACCCCGTACGGCGGCGCCGACGGGGGCCTGGACGGCGGCTCGTTTGCGACGGTGTACAACACCTACGAGATCGACAACTGGCGTTATCAAGTCCTCGTCGATGGCATTGACGTCAACAACGGCGACCAGGTGATTGCAGGTGAGGCAGTCACCATCAACTTCACCTTGAACGATGAAGAGTTCTACGGCGAGTCGCTGCAGAACATCGACAACTCCAATCACGCGTTCCAGTTCACGGTGCCCTACCCGTCATCGCTTGGCGCACCGACGAGTGTTCGGATGTTCCGCGGTTCCAACGGCGGCCTGAACGACGGGTGGACAACGGTGACGGTTGGCGCGGCGCCTGTCGGCAACTCACAGATGTCGGTCACTGACACCGGGTCGGCCTTGGTCTTCCGCTACGACAGAATTAAGCCCGACACCAACGTCGCGGCCGTGGCCCGGATGTACGTAGACATGGGCATGGAGGCGACCTTCACGGTGCCAGGTGGCGCTGTGAGCCCGCTCAACTTCAACTACCCACGCATGCGGTTCGAATCTGCGGGCGGCGACAACTGGGATTGTCAGGGAGCGAACGGCCCGGACCGCGATGGCGGCGGCGGTTATTCACCCAAGTCGGGTTTCCCCCAACTTCGGGTGATCAGCATTCCCAACCCTCCCGTTGCAGTTAACGACTCCTACGTCACCGACACCGATGTCGCAGTGACCACGATTTCCCCGCTCACCAACGACCTCGACTCAGATGGTCTCAACGGAGGCGGCTCAGCGGATTTGGACATCGTTGAAGTCGACACCACGTCGGCCAACGGTGGAACGGTGACCTGCGGGACGTTGCCCGGCGACGGTCCGTGCACCTACACGCCACCGGCCGGCTTCTCCGGTCTGGACAGCTTCACCTACACCATTGAAGATGCTGACGGCCTCCAAGCTGTTGGGCTGGTCTTCATCACTGTGGTGGGTAACAACGCACCAGTGGCCTTGAACGACTCGCTGACAGTTCTTGAGAACTCCTCGGCCAACGCTGGCGAAGTCAGTTCCAATGACTTCGACCCCAACGGTGATGGGCTGGACTACAGCGCCGCTCCGTCTGTCACCGCTGCTGGCGGGACGCTCGTCTGGAACGGAGACGGCACCTACACCTACACCCCGCCTGCGGACTACGTCGGTGCTGATTCCTTCACCTACCAGGTTTGTGATGACCACGTCTCCGCTGTAAACGGGGCACCCCTCCCCGAATGCACCACGGGCACGGTGTACATCACGGTCAACCCCGACAACGGATCAGCTCCTCTCGCGCTTGACGACGCGTACTTCACGGTCATCGACCAGCCGATCACGATCGACGTGACGGCCAACGACAGTGACCTTGAAGACGGCTCACCTCCTGCAGGAGGAGTTGTACAGCTCGGTTGGCTCGACACAGACGGCGATCTGCTCCCCGACGACGGCATGACCGCCAACGGCGGCACGGTCGCGGTCCAGGCAGACGGAACCGTCTTGTACACCCCGCCGGCCGGTTTTGTTGGCCTTGACTTCTTCACCTACACGGTCGAAGACGCTGACGGGAACCTGGCCACGGCCACCGTCACCATTTCGGTTGACGACGACCTGGTCCTCGACTCTGACGGCGGCGGCGTACCCGACTGGGTAGAGATCGAGATGGGCACTGACCCAACCGACCCGACCGACGACGACCTGACCACCGACACCGACGGCGACGGGTACCCAGACTGGATCGAAATCTTCATGGGGACCGACCCCAACGATCCCAACGACGTCCCGAACAACGGTGACTCTGACGGCGGCGGCGTACCCGACTGGGTAGAGCTCGTGATGGGGACCAACCCGTTGGACCCTGACGATGACGACCTCACCACCGACACCGACGGCGACGGCATCCCCGACTGGGTAGAGATTCTGATCGGGACCGACCCAGAAGACGCCAACGATCCAGGCGAAGACGGTTCGACCGACACCGATGGCGGCGGCGTACCCGACTGGGTAGAAATCGTCATGGGTACCGACCCAACCGATCCTTCGGATGACGACCTGACCACCGACACCGACGGCGACGGCATCCCCGACTGGATTGAAATCCTCTACGGATCCGACCCCGACGACGCCACCTCGACGCCTGACGACGACACCGACACCGATGGCGGCGGCGTACCCGACTGGGTCGAGGCCGTCATGGGTACCGACCCGACGACCGGGCTGGATGACAAGCGGGATCAGGACACCGACGGTGACGGCGTCGCCGACTGGATCGAGATCCGTTACGGCTCAGACCCCAACGACCCGACCTCTATTCCGACGGACACGACCGACACCGACAAGGGCGGCGTTCCCGACTGGGTTGAGGCGGTCATGGGTACCGACATCAACGACCGTTCCGACGACGACAAGACCAAGGACACCGACGGCGACGGCATCCCCGACTGGGAGGAGATCCTCAACGGATCCGACCCCAAGGACCCGGATGACCCGCTGGAGAAAGCAACCTGTTCCGTGGCAACCGTCGCCGCTGGCGGCACGGTCCACGTGACGCTTCCGGGCTTCCTCGCAGGAACGGCCTACGTCGTCTCGATCAACCAACCAGCCGCTTCGGGAACGGTCCCTCCGGGAGCACAGTTCACGGTTGCAGTGACCGTCCCTGCCAACTTGGCACCCGGCACCTACACCGTGGCAGCCACAGGAACTGGAGCTGATGGCAAGGGTCGTACGATCGGCTGCCGGACGGCGTTGGTGGTTACGGCAGCGGCCACCACGACCAGCAGCAGCACGCCAGGCTCGACGGCGACGACCATGCCGGGACGGACCACACCGTCCTCGGGAACCGGTTCGGGATCGACGACTGGTGGAGTCACCAATGCACCGTCGGTCCTCCGGCCAGCGGACAGCACCCCGGCAACGGTCACCAATGCGCCATCCAGAACAGTGGCATTCACCGGTAGCGAATCGCTTCCGCTGATTCTGCTGGGAATCGGGCTTATCTGCACCGGCCTCTGGTCGGCGACGCGGGCCCGCAGGCGTAACGCATAAACGTCCGTCTGGACACACAGCAGTGAACAAATCTGGGGGGTGCGTTTCACCGAACGCACCCCCGAGATGCGTTCAGGTACCGTTAGCAGCCAGCCCGAATGCGCCTGGATTGATGCCGGTACGTGGGCAATCGTGCCGCGCACCACACGCAGAGCACATGCAAATACCTGGAGAACTCAGCCATCGGCACGACCTTCGACATCACCGGCGTCGGATGTATTAGTCACGCTGGAAGGGGACTTACGTCCCTGTCCGCTGTCCTCCGAACCGCACCTCGGGCGGCCACAATGTTGCCCGTGCAATTCGACGTCGCCGAACTCGGCACCGACAAGCGGTGGCGGCGGGCCGATCCGGTTGCCCGGCTTGCCGCAATTGTCGCACGAGACGCGGTGGCCGACGCAGGCCTCACCAAGGACGAGGTGGAACGCGCAACCGTCATCGTCGGCTCTGCCTACGGCGGGATTCAGTCGATGGCGGTAGCACTCGACCGGACCCGGTCAAACCAGGTACGGCCAGGCCTTACCTTCGTCGCGGCAATCGGACCCGCGTCCATCGCGGCGGCGGTGTGCACCGCCATCGGGTGCCGCGGAGCTGCCCAATCGATCGACCTCACCCGGTAAATGCCTTTTCAGGAGTCCAGTCGCTCGCTGCGACGTCTAAGCCTCGAAGGCTGTGGAACGTGTCTGGTGATACCAGCTCGCCTGGGTTGCCGACGTAGTGGTCCCCGGCAATCATGCGATTGAACCCGATGGCACTGTCACCGCTGGTTGCGCGCAACCCAGACTCGGTCAGGACAAGAAAACGCCCTGCTGCAACTTCGATGTCCCCCACCCCGCAGTTATAGCGCTCGCATGCGAACGGGGCCAAGGCCGAGTTAACAGCACCCCGCCGCTCGAACAACAGCGCAGAAGTTGCCGCTAGATCATTGGCATTTTGGTGCCGAAGCTTGCTGGGGCGCTGCGCCACCGCCGCTTCCGACTGGCTACGAGCCGTCGGCACTCGGGCGAGCACTGATCTGTCGGCACGCAACGAACTACCGCATTCGGACGTACAACGGCACGAACGCGGAAAACCGCCGCTGGGAAACGACGCGAGGTCGAC
>CXWK01010825.1_pt1 | contig 20028 bp, 15 predicted proteins | sample 590851 | NCBI WGS metagenome assembly CXWK01 (sample SAMEA3498364, study PRJEB10139) | wastewater metagenome | biome: wastewater treatment plant; material: activated sludge | place: Denmark | collected 2014-08-01 | reverse complement strand
GGTTTTAAGATCAAGCAATTTTGCTTTTGCTTCTTCAAGTTTGCCTTGCTCGATCATTTTCAGGTATGGAACAATATCAACTTCCTGCGCAAAAACCTGTGAAGTAAATTGAAGAGAAATAAATAATAGAAATATCGAAAAGTATTTATTCATAAATGTATAACAAACTAAAAATGATTGATTGCAAATTAGTTTGTTTAAGCAGTAAGCGCAATACCTTGTTTTTCAATATCTATATGAGAAAGATAATCACCAAACAAAGTTCCAGAAGTAGCCCGATTTATTTTAACTTTTATATAATCGCTGTTTTTTATTTTATTATCGATTGGAACAATAACCATTTTGTTTGTGTCTGTTCTGCCAGCAATATATTGATTTGATTTTTTACTAAATCCTTCAACCAGAATAATTTCTTCTTTGCCAATCATTTCCTGATTTTTTTCAAGAGAAATCTGCTGCTGCAGATCAACAATTTCCTGCAATCGTTTTGATTTTATTTCTTCTGCAACATCATCTTCCATTTTAAAAGCTTTAGTTCCTTCGCGCGGAGAATATTTAAACATATACGCACCATCGTATCTAACTCGCTTCATCACTTCTATAGTTGCAAAATGATCTTCCCAGGTTTCTGTAGGAAAACCTGAAATTATATCTGTAGAAAAACTTACACCAGGAATTATTTTTTTTGCTTTTTCAATCAAGTTAAGATAATGCTCAACAGTATAAGTTCTATTCATCAAATCAAGTATTCTATTTGATCCTGATTGAACAGGAAGATGAATGTAATTACAAAGATTTGGATGCTCTGTAATTGTGTATAAAAGTTTAACAGAAATATCTTGTGGATGTGAAGTGCTAAATCTTATTCTCATTGTTCTATCAACTTTAGCTGAAGCAGAAAGTAAATCTGCAAAATCCCAATTGTTTTTGGATTCTTCGTCAAGATAAGAATTTACATTCTGGCCGAGTAATGTTACATCTTTAAATCCACGTGCAGAAAGATTTTCTAACTCGGTAACAATTGATTGAAGTGATCTGCTTCGTTCTCTACCACGAGTGAACGGTACAACGCAAAATGTACAAAATTTATCGCAACCACGCATAACAGAAATCCATGCATTTAATCCATCCTCACGATGAGGCTCGATATCATCATAAGTTTCTGTGCGAGAAAGTTTAACACCAATTCCTTTATCACCATTAAATGCAACATCAATGTATTCCGGTAATCTTCTGTATTCATCGGGGCCAACAACAAGATCAACAACTTTTTTATCTTCAACTAAATCTTTACGCAGACGTTCAGCCATACATCCAAGAATTCCAAGAACTAAATCAGGATTATTTTGCTTTAATGTTTTTAGATTTCCAATCCTGCCATAAATTCTTTGCTCTGCATTATCACGAATACTGCAAGTGTTAAGTAAAACAACATCAGCATTTTCAGGATTATCTGTAACATCATAACCTTGCTTTTTCAAAATACCAAGTACAATCTCAGTATCAGCAAGATTCATTTGACACCCATATGTTTCTATATAAACATTGTTTTTTTGCATAGATCAAAATTAGTTTAAGTTGAAAAAGTAGATCAGTTGGCTTTTGTAAGCAAGTATAATGTAAAATTCAAAACTGAAAATGCAAAAATTAAAAAATAAAGAAAAAAATTTCGTTTTTGCTTTCTTCTCTGAATATGTAGATCATTATTGTCAGAAAATACCGGCTTAAAATCAGTTTTAACAAATCCGAACATCTAATCCCACATTAAAATTGAGTATTTAGTTGAAGAAAAATAGTGATAAGTTATAATAAAATACAGGAAAAATTTTTTCATAAAATTACCTGAATTTTTTAGAACTTAATTTCTTTAAGGATATCCTTTATTAAGTATTATTATCGAAATTATTTTCAATTACTTAATAGCAAATTTAATATTGCGAGTGATTTTGTTTTTTTACACATGTTTTTTTTACCTAACGTATATTTCAGTCAATAATTTACTCACTAAACTATTTCTCAACCAATAGATCAAGTAAGTCTCTTAATCACCTTATTCTTAAGAAGTTAAATTATTTGGAAAATTTGCATCAATCAAATTTTTTGTTTATTTATTATATATAAATCGGGCATTTTTTTTGAATATACAGCGAATCTGATTTCTGAAAATTATTTAGGATACTTAAAAATGGCAAAAATTTACATATTTTACTTCAGCTTCATAATGGCAATACTAATCTCTACTATCGCAATTGGGCAGGTAGTAGTTTTTGAAGATAATTTTGAAACTTATATTTCAGGACAACAAATCGCTTGTCAAAGTGCCGGAATTTGGAAAACATGGACAAATAATCCATGTAGTACAGTCGAAGATGCTAATATTTCTGAGGCATACTCATTCAGTGGGATAAATTCATTAGTGCTTTTACAAAATAATGATATTGTGAAAGAAATCGGAACACCAATTTCAAGTGGCATCGCAGAGATAAATTTTCAGGTTTTTATACCAGCAGGCAAATCAGGATATTTCAACACACTGGCAAGTTTTGCTCCACCAAGTTATGCTTGGGCAATGCAGGTATTTTTGAACGCTAATGGAACTGGAACGATAGATGCCCAGGGAGCCAACTCAGCGTCTTTTACATTTCCTCAAAATCAATGGTTTCCTATTAAAATTGTTGCAGATCTAACTGCTGATTCGGGCAAATTTTATTTAAATGGAAATCTTATAAGGAAATGGAAATGGTCAAAGGGTACCTTTGGATCATCAAATGATAAAAGACTAGATGGGAATGATTTTTTTGGTTATGCTGCTACAGATGAAATGTATATTGATGATTATAATATCATTCAAATACCTTCTGCCACAAATAAAATAGTTAGCACTGCAATTGGTGGAAATTGGGATGACGCTACCACTTGGGTTGGCGGAAGTGCGCCTCAAAATAATAGAGTTGTGGAAATCATTAAGGGTGCTACTGTCACATTAAATTCTAATATAGTTAGAGATGCAAGCACAATCGTAAATGGAACTTTAATCTGTGGAAATAATAGCATAAGTGGAAGTGGCAATTTCCTTTTAGGTGGTGGTGCAGCTTTACAAATTGGGGATGCTAATGGAATTTCAGGCACAGGAGCAACTGGTAATATTTTAATGTCAGGATCAAGAAACTTTAGTCCGTATGCTACTTATATTTATAACGGAATTTCTACTCAAGTAACTGGTAGTGGTTTGCCATCAAATATTAATAGCTTAACGATTAATAACACAAATGGAGTAACGCTTAGTTCGAGTATATCCGTTAGTAATCTCAATTTAATTAATGGAAATCTTGTAACCAGTTCAAATTCCATTTCTGTTGGAACGAGCAAAACCAATATTGGAATCTTAAACACTACAAACGGAAAAATTTTGGGCAACCTGAATAGATGGCTTTCAAACTCAACTGCAAACATATTTCCCGTTGGTCCAATCGCAACAGAATACACCCCTGTTATATTAAATAATGTTGTTGGATCCGGAACTTTTTCTGTTAGTGCTGTCGATGGAATTCACCCAAATGCAACTGGTCCAGATTTTCTACAAATGTATTGGAAACTTACTAACGGAGGAATAACTTCAGCCGATGTTGAATTCCATTATTTGCAATCCGATGTTGTAGGTGATGAAGAATCGTATGAGCTGTACAAATACAATGGCTCCTGGTTACCGGTTTCTCCATTTAATTTAAATACAACAACTAATACTGCAAGTATAAATGGAGTTACTTCTTTTTCGGATTGGACTTTAGGGATTGATAACCCTTTGCCGGTTGAACTAAGCTCATTTACAGCTTCAGTAATTGGAAAATCTGTAAAACTCAAATGGCAAACAGCAACAGAAATAAATAACTATGGATTTGATGTTGAAAAGAAGTTAAACACTAACGAACAAACCTCTGATTCTTGGGAAAAAATTGGATTTGTGAATGGAAATGGAAATAGTAATTCAGCTAAAAGCTATACTTTTGTTGATAAAAATATAATTCATGGGAATTATTCATACAGATTAAAACAGATAGATAATGACGGGAAATATGAATTTTCACATTCTGTAAATATTGATCTTGGTAAACCGAGTGAATTTATTCTTGATCAAAATTATCCAAATCCGTTTAATCCTAGTACTACTATAAAGTTTTCGCTGCCAGAAGCTGCAGAAATTAAGATTACGGTTTTTAATTTATTAGGACAAGAAATAGCCGTTCTTGTGGACGAGTTAAAGGAATCAGGAGTTCATTCGGTTGAATTCGATGCCAGTCATTTAAATAGTGGAATTTATATATACAGGATTGAATCTAATTCACTTATACAGACCAGAAAAATGACTCTGATAAAATAATCTTACTCTAATCTTAAAAAAAAAGCTCCATTTTGGAGCTTTTTTTAATATTTCTACTAACCGCTTCAATTTCAAGAGTTTTATTCTAATCAGTGTAGAAATTGCCAATCTGTAAAATTTATCGGCAATTTATATTGATGTACAATTCTCAAAAATTCAAAATAATCCGTTTTTAGAATTTTTTAGTTATCAACTATAAATATTTTTTACAAATCTTCGATAATTGAGAAGAATAATAAACGGTACATTTTTTAATGTTAAAAACTCAAGCAAATTTTTTTATCACTAATTGCAAGGGGCTCTTATGAAAAACTTTTTTTACATTTTCTTTCTTACTTTTTTATTTACAAATCTGGCATATAGTCAAGAAGATGCCTGGATAAACGAATTTAGTTATAATTGCGCTGATAGTTCAGCAGGAATGCCAGAAGGCGATGAATTTGTTGAAATAGTTGCGCCTGTTGGAACAGATATGAGCCAATATGCTTTAGCTTTTTTTGAAGAAGTTGGCGGCGAATATTTTGCTTATAACTTTTATCAATTAAGCGGCACAATCTCTTCTGTAAATTCAAATGCAGGTAAAGGTTTTTTTATAGTTAAAACTAATCTTAGTCACAGACTCGAAAACTATCTTCCTATTGCTTCAGGTATTGCAGAACAAACATTGGATACTGATTTACACAACACATTTCAAAGTGGTGTTTTGCTAGTTAATACAATTGAGGGAACCACTGTTCATGGCGTTGTTTATGAAGTTCAAGAATATACTGAACTACCAACTTATATCTCAACTAAAAATTTAGATAATCTATGGGGGGAAGAATATTTTGATTTGTCAAGATCACCATTAGATGCAATATTTCTTCCATTATCTGATGGTTCTTCATCTTCACCTACAGGCAGTATTTCGATGATTGGAACTGGTTTTTCAAGATTATGGACAACAACAAACGGAGATGCTCCAAATATTGCAACTCCTGGAGAATTAAATTACAGTCAGGGTGCTTTACCAGTTGAACTTTCTTCATTCTCAGCTACAATTGTTAGCAATGGCATTAAACTTAGCTGGAGAACCGAAACTGAAGTAAACAATTATGGTTTTGATGTTGAGAGAAAATCAAATAGTGGATCTTGGGAAAAAGTAAGTTTTGTTAACGGTAACGGAAATTCGAATTCACCAAAAGATTATACTTATTCAGATAATACTGTAAAAGCCGGTAAATATTCTTATAGATTAAAACAGATTGACAATGATGGTAAATACGCTTTTTCAAAAGTTGTAGAAGTGGCTTTCGGCTCAATCAGTAATTATAATTTAGCACAAAATTATCCTAACCCATTTAATCCAAGTACAACTATTAATTTTACGTTACCGGAACCTGGAAATGTTAAATTAATTATATACAATCTAATTGGACAGGAAATCAAAACGCTGGTAAATGGATATAAAGAATCTGGAATTTATAACTATACTTTTGATGCAACGGCATTAAACAGCGGTGTTTATATATATAGATTAGAAACGGATAATTATTCCCAAACCAGAAAGATGACTTTAGTAAAATAATTTCATTGAAAAATATTTAGATCAAAAGGCTCAATTAATTGAGCCTTTTTTGTTATTAACAAAAAATTATTAATTACTATACACTTCATATTAGCTTTTCTATTTATTATTTTACTTCTAAAATTTCTAATTAAATAAACTATTTCAACAACTATCGAGGTGCGTAATGAAGAAAACACTTTCTACTTTGATCCTTTCTCTTTTTCTGTTTACTGTTGTAGTCAATGCTCAATACAGCAGGACTAACCAGGAAAATTATAAAAACACTCCTGTTGTTCACATTCCAAGTGAAGCTGTACTTTTCTTAGATGATATGAACGGAGACAATACTATTGCCGGATTAGAAGCTAGAGGCTGGACTGTTTTAAACGAAGATGGCGGTGGAACTACTGCTGCTTTCTATCAAGGAAATACAGTGTTTACAGCATATGAAGGACCGGATACAGGTTATGTTGCAGCAAACTACAATGGTGCAAATGGATCTCTAATTGATCAATGGTTAATTTCACCTGAAATTACAGTTACTGCTGGGGATACATTAAGCTTTTGGCATCGTTCACCAGATGCAAATCCTTACGACGATTCAATTTATGTTAGGATTTCATCAACAGCTGGAATTACACCTGCAGCATTTGATATTAACTTAGGTAGATATTTAGTAAGTGAAGCTGGTTGGGCAAATTGGATTGGTGTTTTTCCAAATTCTGGGACAGTAAGATTTGCAGTTCAATACTATATTGTAGATGGTGGACCAATTGGTACCTACTCTAGTTTCATTGGTCTTGATCTATTTGAAGTACTTGGTTCAGCTTCTACAACCACATCAGATCTTTTTATTTCTGAATACTTAGAAGGAACTAGTAATAATAAAGCAATTGAAATTTACAATCCTACTACCTCTGCAGTAGATTTATCAAATTATCGAGTAGTAAGATCAAATAATGGTGCAGATTCAGTTCAATATATTCAACCATTAGCTGGTTCATTGGCTCCTGATCAAGTTTTCGTTATGGTTAATCCTAGCGCTGATCCAACGTTATTGGCTGTTGCTGATATTGATACTGGCGCTATTACATTTTATAATGGTGATGACTATATGGCCTTAGAGAAAAATATTGCAAGCGTATGGACTCCTATCGACGTCATCGGTGTTTTAGGAGAAGATCCAGGAGCAACCTGGCCAGTAGCAGGTATTACTCCTGGAACTGGAGAGAAAACATTAGTTAGAAAAGATGCAATATTAATGGGAACTACAGATTGGGCTGTTTCTGCTGGAACAGATTCATTAAATTCTCAATGGTTAGTTTATCCACAGAATACATTTAGCTACTTAGGTAATCACACTGTAGTTCCAGTTGAATTAACCTCATTTACTGCAATAGTAAGTGGAACATCGATCAACTTAAATTGGTCAACTGCCACAGAATTAAACAATTCCGGTTTTGAAGTTGAGAGAAAATCAAATACTTCAGACTGGACTAAAATTAGTTTTATTCCAGGATTTGGAACGACTACCGAAAAGAAAAATTATTCATTTACAGATAATAATTTAACAATTGGTACTTTCAGCTACCGATTAAAACAAGTTGATTTCGATGGTACGTTTGAATATTCAAACACCATTGAAGTTGAAGTTATAGCTGTTGATAAATTTGAATTATCACAAAATTATCCTAATCCATTTAACCCTTCAACTTCTATTAAATTTAATTTACCTGCTGCTAGTAATGTAAAATTATCTGTATACAATTTACTTGGACAAGAAGTAAAAACACTTGTAAATGGATTTAAAACTGCTGGTTCGCATACTATAACCTTTGATGCAAGTAAACTTTCGAGCGGTATTTATATTTACAAAATCGAAGCAAATAAATTTACTCAAACCCGAAAAATGACTTTAATTAAGTAATTTTAGTTTCGTACTTTTCTTAAGCCCCGATATTATTCGGGGCTTTTTTTTTGAACTCTCATTTAGTTAAAATTGTTGTAAGTAAAAAAGATTATTCAAAATGAAAAAAGTTATTGTAACAGGTGCAACAGGTCTAATCGGCAAAAAGCTAGTTAGTGCATTGATTGAGAGAAATGATGAGGTTGTAATATTTAGCAGAGATATTAAAAAAGTTCGATTGATTTTTCCAAGCATAAAAGAAGTTATTGAGTGGGATTATCAAAAACCTGAATTATGGAATTCTAATTTAGAAAATTCCGATGCTGTAGTACATCTTGCAGGATCAAATCTCTTTGCAAAACGATGGAATGATGAATTCAAAAAATCTATAATCGAATCTCGCCAGGTAAGTACAAAAAATCTGGTTGATGCAATAAAACTCTGTAATAAAAAACCAGAAGTTTTTATTTCTGCATCAGGAATTGGATATTATGGAGATTGCAGTGATTGCCTTTTGAATGAAGAATCTACGAACGGAAAAGATTTTCTTGCTGAAGTTTGTAAAATTTGGGAAAGTGAATCTACAAAAGTTGAAACAGCAAATGTTCGAAGTGTACAAATTAGAACTGGATTAGTTTTAAGCCCTGAAGATGGAGCACTCAAACAAATGCTTCCAGCATTTAAAATGTTTTTGGGTGGTCCATTAGGAAATGGAAAACAATGGTCATCCTGGATACACATTGATGATATAGTTGGAATTTATTTGCACACGATTGATAATCAAAATCTATCGTGAGCTATAAACGCTACATCTCCAAATCCTGTTACGATGAAAGAGTTTGCCAAAATATTAGGCAAAGTTATAAATCGTCCTTCCCTATTCCCGGTTCCAAAATTTATGTTAAGATTGGTTGTTGGGCAAGCGGCTGAAGTTGTTACTGCTAGTCAAAGAGTAATTCCAGACAAACTAATAAATTGTGGTTATCAATTTAAGTTTACAAGTTTGGAAGTTGCACTTCGAGATCTGCTAAAATAAAAAAGGGCTTGAATACAAGCCCTTTAATTCATAGGAATGATTACTTTTAATATCTATAGTAATCAGGTTTAAAAGGTCCTTCTACAGTTACACCAATATACTTAGCTTGTTCTGGAGTTAATGAATCAAGTTCCACACCAATTTTCTTTAAGTGCAATCTGGCAACTTTTTCGTCCAAATGTTTCGGAAGAGTGTAAACTTTGTTCTCATATCTTTCAGGATGATTCCAGAGTTCCAATTGAGCAAGAGTTTGATTTGTAAATGAGTTAGACATTACAAATGATGGATGACCAGTTGCACAACCAAGATTTACCAATCTGCCTTCTGCAAGAACAATTATATCTTTACCATCTATTGTATATTTATCAACTTGTGGTTTGATTGTGTTTTTTGTTTGACCATAATTTTTATTTAACCATGCCATATCAATTTCAGTATCAAAATGCCCGATGTTGCAAACAACAGTTTTATCTTTCATCAATCTAAAGTGCTTTTCATTTACAACGTTCATATTTCCGGTTGCAGTTACAACTATATCTGCTTCTTTTACAGCCTCGGCCATTTTTTTAACTTCATAACCTTCCATAGCAGCTTGCAATGCACAAATAGGATCAATCTCTGTTACAATTACTCTAACGTGAGAATTCTTTAATGATTCGGCTGAACCTTTTCCAACATCGCCAAATCCTGCAACAACAGCTACTTTACCGGCAAGCATTAAATCAGTAGCTCTGCGAATTGCATCAACTAAAGATTCTCTACATCCGTATTTGTTATCAAACTTAGATTTTGTAACCGAATCATTTACATTTATAGCCGGAATTGGAAGTGTTCCTTTTTCCATTCTTTCATATAAACGATGAACACCTGTTGTGGTTTCTTCAGATAATCCTTTTATTCCTTTTGCTAATTCAGGATAAACATCCAAAACCATATTTGTTAAATCGCCGCCATCATCTAGGATCATATTTAAAGGTTTTGTTTCATCGCCAAAAAATAATGTCTGTTCAATGCACCAATTAAATTCTTCTTCGTTCATACCTTTCCACGCAAAAACAGGCACACCAGCAGCAGCAATTGCAGCAGCCGCATGATCTTGAGTAGAAAAGATATTGCAAGATGACCATTTAACTTCTGCACCAAGATCAACTAATGTTTCAATCAATACAGCAGTTTGAATTGTCATATGAAGACAACCAGCTATACGAGCACCTTTAAGAGGTTTCTTTCCTTTGTATTCGTCTCTTAATGCCATCAAACCAGGCATTTCAACTTCAGCTAATTCAATTTCTTTTCTTCCCCATTCAGCTAAAGAAATATCTTTAACTTTATATGGTAGTGTTAAATCAATTTTTTTATCGAGTGTTACACTCATTATTATTTCCTTTAATTGTTTTTATAATTCTAATTTTATTCAACGATTACTAAACAAAAATACTTTATCAGAAAGTTCAACAAGTTTATTTATTTTTTAACATACTTCTTAAATTTTGGAACTAAATCTAGAGCTTCCCAGGTAAACTCTTTTTCGCTTCTACCAAAATGTCCGTAAGAAGATGTTGCCTGATAGATTGGTCTTCTTAATTGCAATCTGCTAATAATTCCTTTCGGAGTTAAATCAACTTCTTTCTGGATCATTTTTGAAATTTCAGAATCGGAGATTACTCCTGTTCCTTTTGTATCAACAAAAACAGAAATTGGTTCTGCAACACCAATTGCATAAGAAACCTGCACCAAACATTCTTTAGCGAGTTTAGCACCCACAACATTTTTTGCGATATGTCTTGCAGCGTAAGTAGCACTTCTATCAACTTTACTTGGATCTTTTCCAGAAAACGCACCACCGCCGTGAGGAGCCCAACCGCCGTAGGTATCAACAATAATTTTTCTTCCTGTTAAACCACTATCTCCGTGTGGTCCGCCAATTTCAAATCTTCCGGTTGGATTAACAAAATATTTTGTTTTCTTATCAAGATATTTTGCCGGAATAACTTTCTTGATTACATTTTCAATAACATCAGCTTTAATTTTATTTTGTTTAGCATCACCATCGTGCTGAGTTGAAATAACAACAGCATCAACTCTCAGTGGTTTTCCGTTATCAGAATATTCAATCGTTACTTGAGATTTTGCATCAGGACGTAAGTAAGGCATTAACTTAGGTTGTTTCTTTCTTATATCAGCAAGTTTCTTTACAAGTTTGTGAGCATACACAATAGGCATCGGCATTAGTTCAGGAGTTTGGTCACAAGCATATCCAAACATAATTCCTTGATCGCCGGCACCACCGGTATCAACACCCATTGCAATATCAGGTGATTGCGAATGAATTGCATTTAATACTGAACAAGATTCAGAATCAAATTTATATTCAGCTTTTGTATAACCAATTTTTTCAACTGTTTGTCTTACAATTTTTTGAATATCAACATAGGCAGAAGTTGTAATTTCACCACCAACTAATACTAAACCAGTTGTAACAAATGTTTCGCAAGCTACTCGTGCATTAGGATCCTGCGCATAAATTGCATCAAGTACACCATCGGATATCGCATCACTTACTTTATCTGGATGCCCTTCAGAAACTGATTCTGATGTGAAGAAAAATGACATGTTTAATTATTCCTTAAATGATTTTTAATACGCTATTATGGATTTTGAGTGCCAAATTTAACTAATCCCCTCATGAGATACAAAATAACTTTGACGGATTTTGATTAGTTTTATAGTGTTAATAATCACTTTAATAAACATCTATATGAATACAAAAATCACTCAAGTGCTAGGTATTAAATATCCGATTATTCAAGCTGGAATGGTTTGGGTTTCTGGATGGAAACTCGCATCAGCAGTTTCTAATTGTGGTGGATTAGGTTTGATTGGTTCAGGATCTATGAAGACTGATTTGCTTAAAGAACATTTACAAAAATGTAAAGCAGCGACTAATAAACCTTTTGGAGTAAATATTCCTTTATTAAGAAAGGATGCTGATGAACTTGTAAAAGTTTGTTTGGATGAAGGAGTTAAAATCTTTTTTACTTCCGCAGGTAATCCAAAAACATTTACACATATATTAAAAGAAAAAGGATGTACAGTTGTTCACGTTGTTGCAAATCTTAAATACGGATTAAAGGCTCAAGAAGCTGGTTGTGATGCAGTTGTTGGTGAAGGTGTTGAAGCAGGCGGACATAATGGCGCAGATCAGATAACAACATTTTGTTTGATTCCGCAACTTGTTGATAAATTAAATATTCCTGTTATTGCTGCTGGCGGGATTTCTGATGGAAGAGGTATTTTAGCTGCATTTTCACTTGGTGCCGATGGTGTACAAATCGGAACACGTTTTGCGGCCACTGTTGAATCCTCTGCACACGAAAACTACAAACAAGAAATTGTAAAATCCGGGGATCAGGATACGACTTTGGCATTTAAGAAAATTGGTTTGGTTAGAATGATGAAAAATGATTTTGCAATTCGTGCTATGAAAGCTGAAAATGAAGGCTGGAATGAGGCGCAATTAAGAGAACTTTTAGGAACAAAACGTGAACGTTCCGGAATCTTTGAAGGTGATTTAGTAGAAGGTGAACTTGAAGCCGGGCAAGGTGTTGGATTGATAAATGATATTTCTACTGTTAAAGATTTGTTTAAGCAATTAATTAAAGAATATAATTTAGCAAAAGGTAACTTAAGACAATGGAACGCTGATGGCATTGATTTAGCGGATTTACACTGATTAAGTCTTTGTAAACCATTATACCTACGATATCAGTATTCTATTTTTTTTGAATTTAATGATTCTGCTATCACTTCATCAACATCCTTTGCTTGAGGAAAGAATGAATGAACCTTTCTTAAAACTCTTTCAACTGTTGCATCAGGACAGCTTGCTCCGCTTGTAAGCAAAATATTAACTATTTCTTTTTTAGGTAGATAATTTCCTGTTTCAATTTCTATATGATGTTTAAGATCAAAATGCAGTATTGATTCGTTACTAATAATCTTTTCCTCTGAGGAAATAAAATAAGTCGGTAATTTCTCCTCACACAACTCAACAATGTGTGATGTGTTAGAACTATTATATCCGCCTACAACTATCGCAAAATCAGCATCTTCTTTTAATAAACCGTAAGTTGCTTCCTGGTTATCATTAGTCGCGTAACATAATGTATCACGAGTATCTGCAAAATGTTCTTTAAGATTTTCAATACCATATTTTTTTATCATCGTGTCTTTTAACAAATCAGCAATAGCTTGAGTTTCTGTTGCAAGCATGGTTGTTTGGTTTACAACTCCAACTTTTAACAAATCTTTTATCACATCAAAATTGTCTGAATACTTATTTATAAATAATTGATAAAAATCATCAGACAGATTCTCATCTAGAATAAAAGAACAAAGAAGTTTGGCTTCTTCTAAATCCCTAACAATAACCGATTTGGCATTGATTTTACTATGTGAAAATGTAGCACGAGTTTCTTCATGATAAGATTTGCCATGTATGATCACCGTAAAATCTTCATTACCAAGTTGATTACTTCTGTTCCAAACTTTTTCTACAAAAGGACAAGTTGTATTGTACTGATAAGGATTAATTCCAAGTTCATTAAGTTTTTGTTCAATCTCAATAGTAGTTCCAAAAGCAGGAATAATAACTATATCATCTTTGCTTAATTGATTCCAATCAATTAATTGTTTTCCAGATGTATCCATTAAAAATTTTACACCAAGTTTTTGAAGATCATTGTTGACACCAGGATTGTGGATCATTTCGCTCAACAGAAAAATTCTTTTACCAGGATTTTCTTCAATCGTTTTGTATGCTATTTCTATTGCGTTTTCTACACCATAACAAAATCCAAAATGGCGGGCTAAATAAAATCTTACAGTACCTAAATCTAGAAGAGTTGGTGTAAAATCTTTTTTTCTCGGATCAGAATCTTTACGTGAATTTTTTATTCTTGTANNATAAAAGTTCAACAAGACTATCTTGTTAATTCGTCTCTTTCATTTCCTTCTATTGTAAAATCATTTATAAATTCTTCTAATGATGGTTTACTTAAGATGAATGCTACGATAATTACTAATAAAACGACATAAAAGAAAACTGATCGAGTAACTATAAAAGCAACTACACTAAATAATGCAGCACCTTCAAGCAAAGCCCAGGAAACGATTTTTGCAGTTCTGTATTTGCCGATCTTTTCGAACAACGTGGCATTGCTTTGAATTTGTTGTATAAATTTGCTATAAATAAATCGTGAAAGAAATATTTCAAATACAGCAAAAGTTGGAACCACATAAGTAAGAATACTTAAAATATTTTCATTCTGCCCAGCTTCTTGTCTATTTGAAAAAAAATAAGCAAGAAGAGCAAATATCATTATCCCAGTTAAAAGTGCAAAATAAATAATAAAATTTATCTTAAAATTTTCTTTTGGACTAGATTGACTATTATTGTTTATCATCTTTATGCATTCCGGATGTATTAATAAGTAAGTGCTTTTGTATATTTGCTTTCCAAATTTAGAGAAATGAAATGAATTTATTAGAAAAGTTAGAAAAAATTAAAATACGATTTGATCAGGTTAACTCGCAGTTATCTGAAGCTGCAAATACAAATGATTTTGAAAAGATTAAAAATCTAAACAAAGAAAGATTAAGTCTTGAAGAAATAATTTTTGCTCACGAAAAATATTCCACTGTTATAAAAAACATTGAAGGAAATCTTGAAATTATAAATTCATCGCGAGAAGCTGAGCTTATCGAAATGGCTGAGCTGGAACTTGATGAATTGAAAAATCAAAAAGAAGTTTTGGAAGAAGAAATAAAAGCATTACTTCTTCCAAAAGATCCAAACGATGATAAAAATATTATAATGGAAATTCGTGCTGGCACTGGTGGCGATGAAGCTGCACTTTTTGCAAATGATTTATTTAGAATGTACTCTCGCTATGCCGAAATTTGCGGATGGAAATACGAACTTATAGATTTAAATGAAACCGGTTTAGGTGGAATTAAAGAAGTTGTATTTTCAATAAGCGGGCAAAGTGTTTATGGAAATCTAAAGTTTGAATCTGGTGTTCATCGTGTTCAGCGTGTTCCTGAAACTGAAGGAAGCGGAAGGGTACACACATCAGCCGCATCTGTGGCTGTTATGTTAGAGGTTGAAGATGTTGAAGTTGATGTAAATATGAATGATGTAAAGATTGATATCTTCAGATCAGGAGGAGCAGGCGGACAGAATGTAAATAAAGTAGAAACTGCTGTTAGAATGACTCACCTTCCAACTGGATTAGTTGTTCAATGTCAAGATGAAAGATCGCAATTAAAGAACAGGGTTAAAGCGATGAAGGTTTTAAAGGCCAGACTTTATGATCTAGAATTAAAAAAACAAAATGCCGAACAATCTGCTATAAGAAAATCTATGGTTGGCAGTGGGGATAGAAGTGATAAAATCAGAACTTACAATTATCCTCAAAACAGAATTACTGATCATAGAATTGGTTTAACTTTGTACAATTTGTCCAATATTATGGAAGGACACGTTGGTGAGTTAATCGAACAATTAAAGATTGCAGATAAAACTGAAAAACTTCAATCTGCAGAATCTTTTTAATGAGTTCTATTGTGATTTTCATCTTTAAAGATGAAAACACCTTCATGGATTGCAAAATTTATTAGTTCAGAAAATCTTGAAATTTTTAATTTTGCAAAAATATTTTTTTTATGATTACTAATTGTAAAAGTACTTAGATTCAATTTTTCAGAAACTTCTCTAGTTGATAGTCCATCAACTAACAGAAATGCAATTTCTATTTCTCTCGGAGTAAGTTCATATTTCTTTAAAATTTCTGCACGATCAATTTTCTTTACCGGATCACTCTTAGTCTCAGCAATTGATTTTGTAATCTTAGGGTCATAATACGTTTCATTATCCATAATAGTTTTTATTGCACCAATAACTTTATCCATGTCCGACAATTTTAAGATATAGCCCTCTATACCTATTTTCAATGCTTCCAGAATATATTCTGCCTCTTCATACATAGTCAAAAGTAAAATCTTTACTTCCGGGTTTAAGTATTTAATATTCCTCGAAGCTTTTATACCATCCATCTTATCCATTTTTATATCCATTAGGATAATATCGGGTTTAATAGATGGGACAAGTTCACAAGCTTTAAAACCGGAGTCTGCTTCACCTACAATTATAAATTCATTTTTTAGTTCCAACACTGCTTTAATTCCTTCCCGTAAAACAGCATGATCATCAACAATAAGTATTTTTATTTTTTCATTCATAAATTTTTAGATTGGAATTTCGATATGATATTTAAAACCGTTGTTCGGTTCTGATTCAATTTTTATTTTCCCATTTAAGGATTTAACTCTTTCTGTAATATTATAAATCCCAAATGTCTTCTCTTTGTGTTCCAACTGAGATGTGCTTACACCAATTCCATCATCACTTATATTTATTATCAAATCATTAACTGATTTAATGATTTCAATTTCAGCCTTACTACAGTATGAGTGTTTGACAATATTGTTTAATGCTTCTTGTACAATTCTATAGATTATAAGTTCATAAGATCTATCATCAAAAATGGAATTTGATGAAACCGTAAACTGAATATTTATACCTGATGTTTGCTTTACTCTTTCACAAAGAATTTCTATACTTGATATTAATCCAAAGCTTTCAACATCGGAAGGTTTCAAATCATTAATAATTCTTCTTATTTCATCACCGGCATTTATTAAAATACTTAGTGTATCATTAATAACATTATCACTTCTATCAGATTTAATTTTCATTAAATCAAGTTTAAGTTTGGCAGTTGTAAGTAACTGACCTAATCCATCATGCAATTCCCTTGCAATTCTATCACGCTCGGATTCAATTGTTTTAATTATAGTTGAAATACGAATTTTTTCTTGTAATAATATTTTATTTACTTCTTCTGATTTTTGCTGTTCCGTTATATCATCAAGAAGTAAAACAAATATTTTATTTTCATCATCAAAAACAACTGAATAAATTCTATATACTAAGAAATGATTTGACAAATTTGAGTATATACCCGTATCAGCATCAGAAATTTTTATTGGTGAGCTAAGTAAAAAACCATTTGATGAATCTAGATTTAATAATTTTTCTTTGTAACCATTTTTAATAAGATATTCATCCGAAAGAATATTAAAAGTTTTATTAGAAAATAAAAACACTTCTGGTTTGTTAAACATTTCTTTAGCCGCATTATTAAAGTTTAACAAAAACCCTTCTGAGTCAAAAGTTAAAATCCCTATGGGTGACTGTTGAATAAGCGATTGAAGTTCAACCGTTCTTTCTTTTACTCGTTTTTCTAATTCAATTTCAATTTCTTTTTGCAATGTGATATCCCGACCAACAGCCTGGATTTCTATAATATTTCCATTGTTATCATGTATAGCATAATCTTCCCAGGAAAACCACCTGTAACCATCTACCGTTAAAGCTCTTTGTTCAATAATTACACGATATGGAGAATAATTTAGTTTTTTCATCTCCTCAAGTGTTCGCTCAATATCATCTGGGTGAACTAAAGGTGTAAATGATTTACCAATTAATTCTTCCCTATCTTTTCCAAAGACAGAACAATAAGAATCATTTACAAATGTAAAAACTCCCTGCGAATTAATTCTAACAACAAGATCAGACTGAGATTCAACAATACCTTTGTAGCGATCAATACTTGTAATCAATTCAATTTGTGTGTCCTTTAAATCTTTTGTTCTTAAGTCAACAGCTTTCTCTAATTTTTGAGTGTATTTTTTTTGTTGAAAATAACTATATGTTGAATATGTGACAAATAAGAACAAACCGAAAATACCCATCAAAAAAAATGGTTCATCATAAAAATGCTTTTTAATTGTGATAATAGAAGAACTCTGCCAGCTACTCCAAATATCTTTTGAATTTTTAACTCGGACAGAAAATATATAGTTCCCCGGATCAAGATTATTGAATCTAGCTGAAGTGGATTGAGTTGTAAACTCATTGTAATAAGCACCATCAACTTCACTTAATTTTATCTGAAACGAATTTCTTTTTTCATCCAAAAAGGAAAGTCCGCGATAATGTAATGTTAGATTATTTTTATCAGCATCAACACTTACATTTTTATTTGAAGAATAGCTAGAGTTATGATGATCTTTAATATCAAGCAACATTACTTTAGGAGGAAATGTAGAATAATCTGGTTCATGTCCGTAATACAATGAAACGCCTTCATCAGTGCCGATCCATACATTTCCTTTACTATCAACAAATCCAGCAGCTCTATTTGTTTCATTACCAGCGAGCCCGTCACTCTTGTTATATCTCTTTAAAATATTACCATCCCACTTAAGTACGCCATTATTAGTACCAAGCCAAAAGTTTTTTACAGAATCTTGAACTATAAAGTAGATCGGATCATTTATACTTTGTTTATTAAAATTGAATTTAACTATGGAATCACTTTTAAGTTTGTAGATGCCATTTGATGTTCCAAAAAAGAAATTTTGACTATTCTCATTATATATTGAAAAGATACTTAGCTTTGAAGAATTTCTGATCACTGATATTTTGTTTTCATCAAACTTCCATTTAAACACACCACCGGATGTACCTAGTAAGTACTCTTTATCATTATACAGAATCGATTTTCTAAGAAGAATTGCATTTGGAATTTTATATTCCAGATCATTCCCAAATCCATAAAATCCTTTATCAGTAAAAACAACAAAACCTCCTTTCACATAAGAAGAAGTATATGTATATCTACGAACGTCCTTTATTTTTTTTCGTTCAATAATTCCATTTTTATTTAATACAAATATCCCGCCTTGAACGGAAGTGAGATACATGAGATCATTTAATTCATCGTGATAAATATTAGTTATTCTTGAAATTAAAGTTTTTGTATTTTCAGTAGAGGCTATCTCATGATAGACTATTTTGTTATCTCTAATTACAGTAACACCATAGTTATGACCAAAAACCATTTCACCAGAATTAAATTGAGAGATAGCGCTTACCTCTATTTCTGGAAGACCTTTAGATTTAATTAAATTATCAAATGGACTTTGAGTTAGCTTATAAATTCCACGTAAACTGGAAACCCAAATGTTCTTTTCATAATCAACAAAAACTGAACTTCCTCCTCTATCACTCTGTGGACTTTCAAGAATAATTCTGTTAACAGTATTTTGATGTGCATTAAAAGTATATAGTAGAGAAGAGTTTCCAAAAATCACTAGTTTATCACTATCAGTTGTAATAAAATGATAATCATTAAAACCTAACGAAGGCAATCTTATGTTGGTTTTAAGAAATAATATTTCATTATTATAAATATTACCTATCCAATCACTACCAAAAACAAAAACATTGGTATCCTTATTACTACTTGAATAAAATTCTGTCAATCCCATTATTTGATTGTTTACCTGCCGATTTTTCAGATAAATATTTTGAATTACAAGCTCATCAGATAGGATTGAAATTCCATTAAACGTTGAAACAAAAATTTTGCCATTAATATTTTTAATACCTGATATTGTATCGCATGCAAGACCATTCTGTCTTTTTATTGTTTTCCAGATTCCATTGGTATAGAAAAGTAATCCTCTATTTATTCTTGATATATAAATTTGTAGTTTATTTTTTTTTTAATTTATTTCAAACGAGTTTGTATAACCACTATTTGTATTAAAAGGTGATTTAAGGTCCAGTTTACTCCATTTTACATTATCCAGGTAAACTATTGATTGATCATAAATCTGTTTGGGTAAAAACCAAATTATATTTTTTTTATCAATTTTAATTTTAATGTACTCTATCTCAGGCACACCATCTTTTTTGCCAACTTTTGTCCATTCATAGCCATCATACATTGCTATTCCGGAAGCCATAGCAATCCAAATTCTACCTAATGAATCCTGAGCAATATCATTAACTCTATTATCAGGCAAGCCATAATCTGTAGAATATTTTGTTATTAAGAAACTTTGGGAATTAGTTCTTACTTGAGGCAGGATAGAAAGAAAAAGGGATAAAACTATTAGATGTTTAAGCGAATTTGACATTATAAAATTTTTACCCCATTTGAAGACTAACTATTAACACTGATTAA
>CXWK01079410.1_pt1 | contig 20038 bp, 26 predicted proteins | sample 590851 | NCBI WGS metagenome assembly CXWK01 (sample SAMEA3498364, study PRJEB10139) | wastewater metagenome | biome: wastewater treatment plant; material: activated sludge | place: Denmark | collected 2014-08-01 | reverse complement strand
TATCTACTAAGCCGTGTATGATTTTAGATACTTCTGTAATGGTGCATTTGGTAGACAGCCGACAACGGAAAAGCTTAGAGGCGGCTGAAATGAATTGGTTGGCTGGTGCATCCAAACGAACGCACTTAGACAAAGCACCTAAAGGTTATCCAAAAGATTGGCCGTTAGAGGTGACAGAAGCGTATGCAGTCAATGACGCAGTTGTTACCTATCAGCTATGCGAAGTGTTGGTTAGTAAAATGCGCGAGTTGGGGCTAGTAAAGCTGTTTATGATGCAAATGCGCTTTTTACGGGCTATGTGGTCAATCGAACGTAGGGGTTTGTTGATTGATGCAGAGTTTAGTAACCAAGCAATTTTTGAGTTGACTGACAAAATGCGGGTGCTAGAAACAAAGCTACAAGATGCAGCAGGCAGTGATTTTAACTGGCGGTCAAGTAAGCAGTTGTCAGAAGCAATCTATGATGGGCTTGGCGTAGATAAGCCGATTGTAGCAGGCAACAGCAAAGCAGCGCAGAAAGTAAGTGAAGCGGCAACGTCGGCTTTTGCATTGGCGGAAGCGAATCATCCTTTGAAAGATTTGATTCTTGATCTGCGAGAAGTAGACAAGCTGATTAAGAACCTGCAAAGCTATCTTGAGTTAAGCAGTTTTGACGGTGCTATTCATACAAGCTTTAACTTGACGGGTGCTGTAACAGGTAGATTGTCTAGCAGTGAGCCAAATATACAGAACGTGGCGTCAACCAAGCGCAAACGGGATAGCGAAACGGGCGGAACGAAACGAGAAGGATCATACAATACCCGTAATGCGTTTATTGCTCGGCCTGGTTATACGTTTATTGCGGCGGATCACGCCCAGCAAGAAATTAGGATGTTGGCATTCTTGGCGCAAGAACCTACTATGCTGGCTATCTTGCGGGATAAGACGAAGGATATTCATTTGCAGAATGCGATCCATGCCTGGGGTGATTGTGGGCCGGAACTAAACGCAATTCATAGAACATGGGCAAAGTCAATTAGCTTTGCCTTACCGTATGGGATGAGTCGCGATTCTATGGAAGTGAATTTAGTCAATCAGGGCATTGCACCAGAGAAAGCCGGTGAAATTTTTGACGACTATTTTGGGGCTTTTCCTGGCTTACAGCCGTGGATGAATGAGACTACCGAACGAATTAATCGGCAAGGCTTTATCCGCTATTGGAGTGGCCGTTATTGGCGTCCTGAGTATCCTAATGACGCCTACAAGGGCGTGAATGCAGTTATACAAGGCGGCTGTGCTGATATTGTCGCATTGGCCGTTACACGTGGTCAAGCCATTGTTACGGCACAAGGCTGGGGAAGTATTGTTAGCATTATCCATGATGAGGTTATTTTTGAAATTGAAGATCAGTATCTAACCGATGCGTTGCCGGTGTTAGCCTCTGTAATGCAGGTTGACGATGCATTGGGCATACCGTTTGTAGCAGAGTTGAAGATCGGCAATGCCTACGGCAATCTGCAAGATATTGCTGTACCTGCAATCAGNNGTTTGTAGCAGAGTTAAAGATTGGGCAAACCTACGGCAATCTGCAAGATATTGCTGTACCTGCAATCAGCGTTGATTGGAAAAGTTTGGTTGGGAATGGATGCAATCTAAATGAATACAGTATTACGGGAGTTGCTTACTAAACGATTTTTTGATCAGACTACGCATTTTGCAACAGCTAATAATGCAAATGGTGCAATCAGCTATGCACCGATTGAAGGACTGCCAACAGAAGAAGAATTAGACGAACATTTAAGCGGTGATCTAGTTTTAGGCAGCTATACCCTACACAAAGATTCTACCGTTACCTGGCTATGCTGGGATGTAGATTGCACCGATCTAGAACGGGCTAGAAACATTGCCTTAGACTTCCATAACAAGTTAGGTGATCTGCCACATGGCATAGAGTTTAGCGGCAACAAAGGCTATCACATTTGGTTATTCTTGAATAGTCCGGTTGCCGCAAAACAAGCTAGGGAAATCGCCATTGCTTTACGTGATCTAGTAGGCGCGCCAAGTAGCGGCAATCCGCATGTAGAAGTATTCCCTAAGCAAGATCGGTTGACGGCAATTGAGCCGTTAGGGAATTTAGTTAAGTTGCCGTTAGGTTTGCACCCTAAAACCAAAGCAAAAAGTATCTTTGTTGATCCTTGCGTTAGTTGGGTAGAGGAAATTGATCCACTACCTGTTTTGACGGCTACAGCTTGCTTAGATGACTTGAGTAAGCTAATAGAGGACAGTGATCCAAGTGAGCAGATCATAGGCTTGCTACAGCCGTTTTGGATAGCTGGTGAGCGCCATAATTTAGGGCTATGTTTGGCGGGGTATTTAGCAAAAATCGGCTGGCAAGAAGAAGCCGTCACAAACATTCTACAAACGCTACACGGTGAAGAAGATAAGAAGCTAGTTGAGATCGTACAGGATACATACCAAAAGATAGCAAGTGGGGGCCGTGTCATTGGCTTTCAGGGACTTTCTNNNNCAGCTTTTCTGAAAGTCCGATCTAGCGTTGAAGTAATCACTGATTATTTGACAGAGCTTGGCAAGTTTGTACGCACACCTGAGGAAGTTGTCTATTGGCTAGATTTTGAAAGCCACCATTTATATGAGTTTGGATCAATGGAGTGGGATCGGCTGATCTATCGCTGGTTTGGCGTCAATCGGGCTGATTCGTATAGTAAACAAGTTTATGAAGGATTGTCCAAACGCATGTATGATTTGGCTGAATTAGTCAATGTCTATAGAGGATCGTTTTGGGATGGGGAAATACTGCACATTAACTTTGGTGGAGCCGAAATTGTAAAACTGTGTGGTGATCCTTCTAAACGGCAGATTAGCTACAATGGTGAGAATGGGGCGTTGTTTATCACAAATGATTTAGGCTTAAATAATGATGTTGGCATAGAGCAAGTGCTACAGTCAGACGCGCTTGATCCGTGGGCGTATCTAGTTGATGACTTGAACTTTGCACCAAACGAGTTAACCGCGGCTAGTAATGATCAGCAGCGGGAATTGATTAAAGCTTGGATTCTAGCCATGTTTTTTAGGCAGATACTACCAACACGACCGCTATTAACTTTGTTGGGGCCGCCTGGCAGCGGCAAAACAACAGCAGCTAGACGTATCCTAAGATTTGTAGAAGGATTTTACGAAGATGTGTTAAGCCTAAATGATGACAAGCCAGATAGCCTTAGAACGTCGGTTGCAATTCACCAATTGTTAGCCTTAGACAATCTTGAGAAAGTCAAAGCAAGTTGGTTGTTGGATGTGCTAAACCGACTTGCAACAGGCAGTCAGATTGAGCTAAGAAAACTGTATCGTACGAACGAAAAAGAAAAGATACGGCCAGATGCATTTGTCATTTGTACGGCGGTTGAAATGCCTTTTAGTGATGAAAGTATTTTTAGCCGGTTGCTTCCAATGAACCTAACTAGCTTGGCATTACCTAGACCTGAGTATTGGTTACAGACGCAACTAAAAGACAATCTAGCGTCTATTTGGGCTGGTATGTTGAATTACTTAGATCAGTGTGTAGAAAGCTTGACGAAACATAAAGTGATCAATAGCCCATCTAGCACACGGTTAGCGGACTTCGCAAATTTTTGTCAGCGACTATTAGATGTAGATGCAGTTAAGCATGAATTGCTAATGGCTGGTTTAGATAGCCTGGTAGACGCACAGAGAGCCGTTTTACGTGAATCTAGTATATTTGTCCAAGTGCTAGAAATATGGCTGGCAGAGAGCGATACAGCCATTACAGGAACTTGGCATAGTGCGAATGAGCTAAACACAATCTTGAGTCAGCTTGCCAACAAACATCATTTGAATTGGCGTTGGAAAAATGGTAGTGGGCTGGGGATGCATGTAGGCGCGTTAGAAGGACAGTTGAAAAAGATGTTTAGTATGGAGATCAAAGAAGGAAATTCGCGTGAAGGTAAAAAATTCAAATTTATGAGGTTAAAGATTAGCACATGAACAGACTAGATCAGAGTTTAGCGGGGGATCGGTGTCAAAAACAATGTCCAGGGGCAAACCGTTGTACCTGTACAAGAATGCCAAGACACGAATATCACATATGTCATAATGAAGATTGTATTTGCCATAGTAAAGAACGGTATGAGTTTGAAACGGAGAAAGTGAGAAATGAAAAAACTAACTGAAATAGAAGTAGGCGATCAACTGAATGGCAGCAAAGTATTTGCTGTTTTCCCTATCGGTAAATCAATGGCGATTGTCGAAACAGGGAAAAGCTTTATACCGTTTATTGAGGGTGAATTGATTGCAATGTACTGCTACACATTTGAGCAGGCATTGATCGCATTGGTAACACATATGCAGGGCTATGAAGAAGCTTACGGCTTTATTTGTCGTATGTTGGAATTGAGTGGGGAAAAAGAAGAATGAGCAACCTAACAAATGATGAAAGAGAAACACACCTTAACTTAGTGGCATCTAATCGCAGTGTGTACACTGTTTTTAGTGACGATCCAGTTATGCAACGAAAATTAGAAAAGATTGGTGCAACCGTAGTAAAAACCGATGGCGAAGGGATTTATTATGAATTGGAAGCTAAACAAGTGAGCTTGCGTAAAAAGCGGGTTTTATCAGAGAAACAAAAGGCTATTCTTAGCGAACGCATGAAAAGACTACAAAAAGATATGCGCGGCTAAATTCATACATACTACTTAGGCAAAACAAGTAAAGTAGGCATTGTGGGTACACAGACAAGAACCTTTCAACGCAAACTATTACAGAGTGCAGTAAAGATCAACGACAAAGGGCTGTACTGGTATATAGAAGCAAGTAGTAAGGGCAATAGCGTACATCGGCCTGGTTGCTATCCTAAGCCGTTTATACCCGTTGTGAGTGTTGGGCCAAACGAGAAAGCTAGTTATAATTATATTAGTTTTCTCGTTTGGTTTTTTAATACAGTCAACACAGATAAAGCCTGGACATTTGAACCGGCGTTGACAACAGCAGAACTTTTAGATCAAAATAAATTACCGTGGTATGATTGGTTAGAGGATATTTGGATCGACGCGATTTGTACTGAGTGCGGCGCAATAGAGCGCGTACCATTCAGTATGGTAGAAGATTGTGACGAGTGGGCTTGCTTGACTTGCTTGGAGCAAACAAAATGAGTACAACCGTTGTACAACCAAATGAATTACAAAAGACGCTTGACAGTGCCAAACCTAATGACACAATTTTGTTACGCGGTGGTGACTACGTCGGGGAATTTAACCTGCGAACGGCTGATCTAACACTTCAACCCTATGAAAATGAGCCAGTAGTTTTTCGTGGGCCGGTTAAATACGTTGCAGGTGACAAACCGGCTTGGTTACACGTTTTTCCAAGCGCAAAGAATACAAAGATTTGCGATCTAGCTATGATCCGTAGTGGGGATATTGCCAAATTGTATCAAGCTGGATGGAACGATTACGGTATCGTGGTTGAAGCAGCAAATACAGAAATTAGTAATTGTACACTTAAAGGCATGGCAAAAGCCATTCATGTTAAAGGCGCAAAATCGACCGGCGGAACAATTGTCTATAATTCTATTGGGCCGACAATTGATAGCAATTTTGCTATTGGCAGTAGCTTGGGCGTCGTCCGCGGCATGCTGATTGCCTATAACGTGTTGGACGGTAGTTACCGCGAGGACGGCATCCAATTTTCATCCGATCCTAACGCGCTAAACAAACTATTAGATATTAGTAATATGGGTACGATTATCTATAAAAATGTTTTTCGTAACCAGAATGAAAATGGAGTAGACTTAAAAGCAGCTGGGAAAATTATTATTGCCGATAATGAATTTCAGCATATTGCAGGCAGTAATAATGGCGCGCCAGATTGGAATTTTAACAGCCGGTGGACAATTTCTTTGGGCGCTATAGCTAGTAGCGGTCAAGTGCTTGCGCGAAACAACTTAATCCACGACACCTGCGGTGGTATTCGTTTGGATTCACCAGATTGGATTATTATTCACAATGAGTTTTCCAATAACAATTGGCGACCAGAAATCAGCAACTACAAAGGTTTTGGCATCCGTCAACCAGGTAAGTCTACCAAGCCTCAGATAGTAAATAATCTTGCTTACGGCAATCTTGAGGGTGACTTTTTGCTGGATGGCGCGCAGAGTCGCGGCAACCGCACAACAAGTGGTGCAGGCGTACCACTAGCAAAAGTAACGGCAAATGGATCAGGTGTTGAATTGCCGTTAGACAACGCAGGCTATTTTACTGATTGGTTCGGTCGAAGTGATCTACCTAAAGATATTTTGTGGCTGAATAATAAACCATACAATGTGCAGGCAGTAGATTGGGGCAAGAATACAGTTACGCTAGATCAAGAAGCAAGCTGGGCAGTAGGCGACTTAGTGACTTGGCGAAGTCCTGATCCGGTTGTTGGGATTCAAGAAGTATATGTAGAGCCGACAGAACCACCTATTGATCCGCCTATTCCACCGATAGTGGAAACAGAGCTTGTACAGCTAATGTTAGAAGCAAGCTTTACATCGGCGGAAGCAGCGCAATTGCGCGCTTTGCTGAAAGATAAATCAATCAGCGCAAGACTTGTGTAAGGTTTATAACAAGCCATCTAATACACATTAGATGGCTTTTTCTTTGCTTAAAAATATATAATAGACTATAATATACATGGGTTTTACAGTTGTCTATAGGAGAAAATAATGACAAAGAAAATGATAAATTTGCCTGATTCATATTGGGAGCGTTTACTGAATGAATACGGCAACCTAGAGATCGGCTTGCAAGAAGTGTTAGAAGCAAAATATCCAAACGCAGAAAGTAGACAGGCAACCAAAAGTAAAACAGATCAGATTTTATTTTTGTTGAGTAAAGGTTTGCGAACGTCGGCTAGCCTTAGTGAGCATATGCCCACTATGCAGCGTAGTTCAATCACGGCGTTACTAAACCAAATGTGTGTGTATGGTTATGTTGAAATTGATAAAAACGAGTGGCCGCGTGTCTACACGATTACTGAGAAGGGATTGGAGAAATTGAACAAATGAGCGTAAATAGCAGATTTTGAACTTAATTCAAATAGAAGAATGCTAATTTGCATACATGCACGTAATAGGATATAATACCTACATGGAATATAAAACAGTAAGGATATGGAAAAACACACTAAGTAAGTTACGGTATATTTACGCTAAGACAGGTGAAAGTATGATCGCTATTATTGATCGGCTTGCAGATCAAGAATTAAAGAGGATTGAAAATGCAGATCAAACGAGCATACAAAACAAAACTAAGTTTGAATGATGAGCAACAAAGCTATTTTATTACTTGTTCTGGTACAGCTAGATTTGTGTTTAATTGGGCATTAGCAGATCGAAAAACAGCTTGGGAAACTGAAAAGAAGTCAATCAATAAGTTTGAGCAGAAACGCAGATTTAACGCATGGAAAAAAGAAAACGCTGCATTGGCATAACGTTTTGAACCGCTGAATGATCGGGGATTGCTTAGGGAGTTAGTAGGTTGTTAACTACTACTGTGAACTAAGAACTTGGCAGCAGATGTTTGCATAAGTCCAGGACAGTGGATAGGGAAACCTATTCACCCATCCGCACCTTACCAATGGTTAACAAAAAAAAGAGTTAACCCCACGTGGGCGGGGATGGTTTGTGATGCAAGCATGAGCGAGTTACGCCGTCAAATTGAGTATAAAGCAGTATGGAACGGTGTAGAGGTTGTAATAGCAGATCGCTGGTATCCTAGCAGTAAAACTTGCAGCAATTGTGGCAATGTTAAAACTGTTTTGACACTATCAGAACGGATTTATCATTGCGATGCTTGCGGCTTTGAATTAGATCGTGATCTAAATGCTGCACGTAACCTAGCAGCATTGGCATAAATGCTTTGAACCCGTGATTGACGGGGGCTTGTCTGTGGAGTTAGCAAGTAGTAATTTGCTACTGTGAAGCAGAAACTTGGCGGTAGATTTTTACATAAGCCCAGGACATCGAATAAGGAAACTTATTTGACTATCCACACCTTAACAACTGTTAACGAAATGGGGTTAACCCTACACGCGTATGGGTAGATTGGTAAATTATTTAATCTGTGCGGTATTGTAGCCGTTAACCCTACACGCGTATGGGTAGATTGCGCNNGACGATTGCATTAGCAATATGGCTTGAAGAAGATAACGAAAATAAGCAGTGGTATAGTGCGGCTGAACTAAATATCATGCTGGAAAAAGTTGCCGAAAAACATAATATAGATTGGTATTGGAAAAGTGGCGCGGGATTGGGATCATACCTGGCAGCAAGTGAGGGATGGCTAAGTAAAATGTTCGGCCTGCAAACACAAGAACCTAAGTCGCCTAGAGTCGGTAAAAAATATAAATTTCAGTAGATATATACTTGGAAAAGATTGTATGTTTCGTATAGCTAAAAAATTGCGGGTCTATGCGAAGAAAAGTGCAGAAGGTATAAGTATATATATACTTTTTTGTAGGTGTAACGCGGACAGGTACAGTAGGTATTGGTATTTTTTATAAGTTGTATGATCAATATATATATAATATAAGCATATATAGAGATATAGAATATAGAATAGAGTATAAGAAGTTATGGGATTTGCCAATACCTACTGTACCTGTCCGCGTGTAGGTGTAAATTTTTAGGGTGAATGCAGAAGGTAGCAAAAAATGCTTCGTATAGTAGTAATAAAAATGGGGATTGAAATTTGTATTTGTTTATGGTAAACTGAGGCAACGTGCTAGGGGGCCGATAAAGAAATGGCAGTGAAGCGAAAACAATTAACCGACAAACAAAAGCTATTTGTACAGCATTATTTGAATACGCTAAACGCTACTGAGGCAGCGCGTAGAGCGGGTTACGCAGGCGATTATTTTACGCTTGCTGCAATGGGGGCCGAGAACCTAAAAAAACCTTTAATACGATCTGAGATTGACACCAAACTAAAACATCGTATTCCCAGCATAGATGAAACGCTTGCTAGAGTGGCCGATCATGCTCTGGGTGATATGAAGGATTTTACGACAAAGAATGTAGACGGTACACCTAAGCTAGACTTAGCAAAAGCCTACGATAACGATAAGATGCGGCTGATCAAAAAGTGGAATGAGACGACTGTTACCCGTTATCAGAAAGGCGGTGAGCCGGTTGTAACACATAAAGTCAATGTAGAGCTTTATCCGGCAGATGCAGCGTTGGATAAGTTGATGCGTTACCATAGCTTGTATCACGATGTTGTTACTGTTGATTTTGCTGGCGAGTTAAAGGAGTTACTACGCAGTGGGGCCGTTAGTCGTGAAGAAGTCGAATCAGAGGTTGGGAGTGACTTGGCTAGAGAGTTGTTTGAGTCGATAGGGATCATGGTAGAGCAATGACAGACAAATTACATGATTGGTGGCAGATAATCGAAAAAGCTAAAAAGCCGTTATATGATACAAAGGTTGACGATAGTGGCGTAACTGCAAAGGGCATGAAAGAAGTAGAGTTAGCGAATGAGATTATAGCAGAGCTTGAACATGCTAGAAGCAAATTTCCTGAGTATCCAGATAATTTGATTGAGTCGGTAGTAATCATGGTTGAAGAAGCTGGGGAAGCGTTGAAGCTGGCTAACGAAATGCATCAAATGCATAAGGGTAGAGATTACGCAAGCGCAAAGGATATACTTGATCTGCGTAAAGAGTTGATTCAAACAGCGGCTATGTGTATGCGGATGATTTTAGATTCTGAGTGTATGCAGGTAGTCAAAAACAAGCCGTAGAGCCGTTGTAATGGCTTAGCGGCATCTACTATCAATTATGGACTAGCGGCTTAAATAGGGCCGTTACAGGCAATGTGGGGGCATTCTATGGGAAAGTCACTTGGACAGATCGCCTATGAAGCGTACAGGGAAGCAGTCGGCAATGTAGACTATAGAGGTCAGCCGTTGTTAGATTGGGATCAATTGTCATCTGATAAGATACGGTCAGGTTGGGAGTCAGCAGCAAACGCCGTTAAACTTAAGACGCTAGATGATGTTAATCGGATAGTTGATGCACTTTAGATGCTAAAAGATTTACTTTCACCGAGAGCTTACCGGCAATTGCAACTTGCCAAGCTCAAACATAAATATCCACCGTCTTTACGCTATGTAAAGTATCGTAATGATCCGGTTGCCTATGCAGATGAAATTCTAAAAGTTAGCTGGTGGTCAAAGCAAAAAGAGATCGCAGAGTTGCTACTACAGCCTCCGTATAGAGTGCTAGTAAAAGCTTCCCACTCAGTGGGAAAAACTTTTATGGCGGGTAGTTTAGTTAACTGGTGGTATGATTGCTATGATCCAGGGCTAACGCTAACGACTGCTCCCAATGATACGCAAGTAAAAGATTTGCTTTGGAAAGAAGTTAGATTACAGCGCGGTAAACGGGGCGGCTTTCCAGGGCCGCAAGTAAGCCGGTTAGAGGACAGCGATAACCATTGGGCACACGGCTTTACAGCGAAAGACGATAATAGCTTTCAGGGCAGACACAATGAGCATATGCTATTTGTGTTTGACGAAGCAATTGGGGTAAGTGGGCAATTCTGGACAGCGGCAGAAACCATGTTTGCGGGTGAAGGGCACGCATGGCTTGCTATTTTTAATCCAACCGATACAGGATCACAAGCGTATCAAGAATCGCTGTCTAACAAGTGGCATCAAATATCTATCAGTATGCTAGAACACCCAAACATAGCGGCTGAGTTAGCCGGTTTACCACCTGTTTATCCAGCGGCAATTCGATTAGATCGAATGAATGCATTGATTGCTGAATGGTGTACACCTGTTTCAACAGGCGATAAGAAAGTAACTGATCTAGAATGGCCTCCCAATAGTGGTCAATGGCTTAGACCTGGGCCGTTAGCAGAAAGTAGAATCTTAGGCCGTTGGCCGTCACAGTCTACTTACAATGTTTGGAGTGATGCAGCTTGGCAATCTACAGCGATTCAACAGGCAATATCAAAAGACGTTATACCTGAGGTTGGGTGTGATGTCGCGCGCTATGGTATGGACAATACTGAAATTCATAGTAGAGTGGGGCCGTGTAGTTTGTACCATGAAAGCTACAACGGTTGGAATACAACACAGATTGCAGGACGGCTGAAAGAGCTTGCTAGGGAGCTTGGCAACAAGTTTAATTGTGATCCGTTGTCTATCCCGATTAAGATAGACGATAGCGGCGTTGGGGGCGGGGTGACTGATCAGGCGTATGAGCAGGTAAACGGGATAGAGATCATCTATAACTTTGTGCCTGTTAACAGTGCGAGCAAAGCGTTTGAACCGGAGAAGTATCCTAACCGGCGTAGTGAACTTTGGTTTGCGACGGTAGAGCGCGCTGAGAGTGGCAACCTTGATCTGAGTCGTTTGGATAGTACGATACAATTAGAGTTGCGTAGACAGGCTATGGCCCCCTATTGGAAGTTAAACGGTAGCGGTCAAAGGGTAGTAGAGCCGAAAGAGGATACCAAGAAACGGTTGGGTAGAAGTCCTGACGGGCTTGATTCGCTCAATTTGGCATTCAGCGGTTATGTGCAGGCTTTGTTATAGGGGATACAATGGCAGCTATTACAGTCGAAGTTAAACCGTCCGATGAAATGAAACAAATGCTAGATGAGCTTAAAAAGTTAGTTAACCAACATGATAAGCGTTTGGCCGATGCTTGGCGAGAGTTGTTTGCTAAAGAAGATTTTAATCCGCATGGTCAAGATCATAGTGATCACGAATACTGTATATTTTGTGGTGAGTGGTCACATGATTGGGGTGAAAGCATTGATTGTATACAGCATGTAGATCATAAAGAAGATTGTATTTATATGCGGGTGAAAGCAATTCTGGCCGTGGAGAAAATAATCAATGAAGTGGACTAAAAGAGAGTTGCAAGAAATTTATCATGCATTGTTCTATGAAGAAACCACAAAACATGGTACAGTAGGACATAATCAATTGCTGATTATCGCTAAGTTAGCAAAGGCAGATGGCTTTAGGTTAGAGCGTGATGAGCATTATGCAATGTATTGTAACAAGAATTTTCTTGGTTGTGGTGACTATTGGCCGGATGAAGAAATAGAGCTATGAAAAATACACCCAAACTTTTTGACGGCTACAAATCTGTAAATATAGATCAGTTACCAGATGCGGCTTGGCGGACGATCCAGGGTGATCACGATGATGGCGGCAGCGGCAACAAAATTGAGCGTTACCGTAAAGCCGTAGGCGTGCTGAAACGCTGCATTATTATCCGTCAAAATGGGGTGCGTAGTGTGCCGTGGTGCGTTTTGGACAGTAGTGGCAAAACGCTCTATGAGAGTACAGAATCAATTTTGCCCGACAACCTACGCTGGTTAAAGAGCTTTCGTAACCTAGTCGGGTTGACGGAAGCTTCTTTGATTCTGCGCAGTGAAGCGTTTTGGTTCAAAAAGATGAGCATGGCAAATACGGTCTACTCATTACGTTGGTTTAGCCCAATCGCCACTAAACCAATTTGGACAGCGGACGGGCTAACTTCTTTTGAGCGCAAAACGAAAAAGAATTTTGAGCCTGAGAAGTATGACGCAGAGGAAATGATCTACTATTGGATACCTGATCCAATGGAGGAAACCAAGCCCGATGCACCGTTGGCGGCGGCGGCAATGGCGGCGGCTAACGTACTGTTTAACGTGGACACGTTCGCGGCAACGTTTTTTGAGCGTGGCGCAATTAAAGCAACACTATTGACGGTAGAGGGCAATCTTGCACCACAAGAAAAGAGCCGGTTAAAAGAATGGGGGAATCGGTTTTACCGTGGGGTGCGTAATGCTGGGGCCGCTGAGGTGGTCAACGCTAACGTCAAGCCTGTTATCGTCGGGGAAGGGTTGAAAGAGCTTGCTGATACGGAGTTGACTGGTGAGCGCAGAGAAGAAATTGCTACTACGTTAGGTATTCCCCATAGCATGGTATTTTCTAATGCCTCAAATTTTGCGACAGCACAACAAGACGAACAAAATTTCTATAACAGCACAATCCTTCCTGAGTGTGACATTATTTCAGAGGCATTAAATGAGCAGTTGTTTGAAGGGCTTGATCTGCAATTTCAATTCCAACCTGAAAAAATGGATTTGTTCCAAGAAGATGAGCAGAATAGGGCGTCCTCACTGAAAGCGTATGTTGATGCGGGTATGAAATTATCGGTTGCAGCGGCCATTCTTGGCGTTGAGTTGCCTAATGAAATGGAGTATGCTGATCTGGACAGCGAGCCGGTAGCTGCGCAGGTACAACCTACACAGTTACAGAATGGTAACAACCAACCGCCAGATCAACAGAATAACGATCAACAGCCGGTTACAGCAGCGCAGGTCAAAGCATTGCGCAAAGCTGATCTTGAGAAGTGGCAGCGCAAAGCACAGAAGCGGGTAGATAGCGGCAAGTCGGCAAACTGTGACTTTGAAAGCGACTGGTTATCTGATTTAGAAGTACAGTTAATCAAAAGCAAGTTGGACGTTATCTACAGCAAGTCGGCTTTGAATGTAGTGTTTGAGCAAGCTGTTGGGGGTGGCTTGCCTGAAAATTTTTTTACCCTACCAACCTGTTGGACTGGAAAGACTATCCCTGATTTTGAGACAAGCGTTAAAGCTTTGACTTTGCAGCTTGATCCAAATGATGACGAAGCAGAGCAGAAAGCACGAATGGAGATAGAACGTCAAGCGATTGACGATCTAGAGAAAGCGTTAGAGAAACAGCGCAGGGATTTACTTGCAAAGTCGCCTACATCGGCGTTAGACGTGTCAAGCCGTGTAGCGGAAACGTCAGGCAGTGCAACCGATGCACTACGCAGAGCGTTAATTGCATCTACTGATTTGGGCGTGGCTGTCAGCGTTAAGCAGTTTGAAAACATTGGTTTAGGTTTTGATTGGACGCTTGCGCACGCGGACGCACGCGACTTTGCAAACCAATATACAGGCGAACTAATTACACGGATCAATGATACGACTAGACGCCACGTTCAACAGGCTGTAGCGCAGTGGATTACAAACGGTGATCCGTTGCCGGTGTTGGTTAATCAGCTTGCGGCTACTTTTGGACGGGATAGAGCAGAGTTAATTGCAAGTACAGAAGTGACAAAAGCCTATGCTGAGGGTACATTAACCGGCTATAAGGCGGCTGGGTATGGCGATACACGTCCTAGTGAAGTACCGCCAAAACATCCGCGCTGTAGGTGCTGGGTGGCTTTGCATATCAATGATGACGGATCAGCATATCATACTTGGTACACTGCTAACGATGAATTGGTGTGTCCACTTTGTGGGCCGCTGCATCAAAGTAATCAGGGTGTAGCTAGGGCTAGTGGGCCTAAGCTAAACAATGATGAGCTTTTGAAAAAGGCGGTTGAAGATGCTGAGAGCGGTATTTACAAACGTGAGACAGAAAAGGCTTATGTATTTGATGCATCTGGAAAGAAAATTTTAGAGAAAGATGGGGGTAAAGTATCTGTTGGTTTTACAGTAGATGAAGCTACTTTGATGAAAGATGCAGTATTAACGCATAATCATCCTGGGGGCACATCTTTTTCTAATTCTGATTTGCGTATGCTATCAGATTGGGGCGTAAAGTCTATTCGGGCAATTGGGGTTACTTATCAAAATGAAGTAATTGTCTATGAGGCTAGTTTTGTCAATCCAGTTGAAGGAAAAGTAATTGATAGATTGTATAAGAAAACTTGGAAAGATAGATTAAAAGAAATTACGCCACTATACAATGAAGGGAAGCTTAGCGGGGCGGCAGCTAATTTTGAGCAATCTATTGGACAAATGGAAATGTTTACAAAGCTAATCAATGAAAAGTATCCAGAATCGGGATTCAAGTATACTAAGACGGTACTTAAAAAATGAATACAGATACGCAGATTATGTTAGATGATAAAGAAGTTATTTGGGGGGCGTATAGTTCTGTTTGTTCGTTCTGCAAGAAGAATCAACAGGACTATAGCTGTAAGGCTTTTGGCGTTAATGGTATTCCTGAAAATGTTTGGAAGGGTGAAAACGATCATACCAAGCCGATAGATGGCGATAATGGTCTACAATTTGAAAAGAGGGAAGCATGAGCTATTTATACACAGTCTTATTGATTTGGTTAGTGGCGTCTGTTCCTACCACGATTATTATTTTGCGGGTACTTAAAAATGGACATAGAAATTAAAGGTTTACCAGAACTATACAAAAAACTAGGTAGACTGGCTACATTGGAGTATTTAGTACAGCCAATGCAAGCGGGTCTTTTTCGTTTAGAAGCTAGGATGAAAGAGTACCCGCAAGCGCGCCCTTCTAGCAACTATGTACGTACAGGGACTTTGGGCCGTAGATGGGTTGCTACAACGGTAAAACGCATAGCAGAGGGCCTATACGGATCGTTGGGAAATAATACACCTTATGGCCCATTTGTAGAAAGCAGCATGTTTCAAGCCTACATGCACCGTGGAAGGTGGCAAACAGATCAACAAGTTATGGACGAAGAAAAAGAATTCATTGTAAGACTATTTGAGAACGCCGTTTCTAAAGCAGTCTAATGGATAAAGTTTTGATTGTTGCGCCGATAGAGTCAACTAACCCGTTGCAGTCGCAACTAAGCGAAGTAGAAGCGAGTATATCCGCGTTTTACCGTCCTGAGTTGCTATTAGGTAACGTAACAAAACAACGTCTACAATTTGCTCTAACTAAAGAGGTCGCTGGCTTTTGGTACATTGGTCACGCGCAGGCTGACAATGGTTTACAGCTATCAGACGGGCTATTGTCTATTAGACTACTAGGCAACTATCTCTATACAGCAAATGTTGCGTGGAGCTATCTAAATACCTGTTATAGTGAGCAATTTATTGTGCAGTTGCAAGCAATTTATCCGCATGATATAATGGCAAACGTGGGAGAAATTGCAGACGACATCGCAGGACAGAATGGCATAATGTTAGCGCAAGCATTAGCCGATACGGGGGAGATCAGGAAAGCTTACCGTTGGGTTGCCGATACAGGTAACTCAGTTTTACGTTTTTTTCCTAGCCCTGTGTTGGATGCTATGAACCGCGACGATAAACCGAATTTTGAGCGCGAAATACTGAGGATTAAACAAGTAATTTTTGGGGATAACGAAGCTGGCGTACCGTCTTTTTTAAGTGTTCTTAACTCATTAAAGAACAGAATAACGAGAATTGAAATTATTCTGATTATTCTAGTGACTATGTTGATTATTGGTGCATTGTTTGTCAACACAACTAGACAGCGGCAAGATTTAATTTTAGATTATTTGCGCCATAGTTTGACACCGACACCAACAATTTATTTTCCGGCATATCCGCCAGAATTACAACCGTAATTTGACTATTGCAATTTTTGTAGAATAGATGTATAGTGTTTGTGTGCATTGGTGACTTGTTGCTTGCTCCTTCCTGTGTGCGTGGGTAGTGGGCTATGGCACTAGCCCACTACCCTAGAGGGTTAAAACATGGAATTATCAATTGAGCAGAAAATAGAGAAAGTACGAGATGCAGTTTGGGAACTAAATCACCCAATGCAACAGCCTGAGTATGAATCAATTCATCCGGTGGGCGTATTTGACGACTATGTATTTATTGAAGATCGGGATGAAAAATACTGGAAAGCGGGTTATACTCAGGATGATGAGGGCAACGTAACACTCACAGAACGATCCACGTGGCAAGAAGTTGCGCGTGAGTGGGTTCTGAAAATGATTCCCGATTTTGAAACGAATAACGCAACAGCCGCGGATCAGCTAGTAGCTTTTGGCAGTGAGATTAAAGCACTTGGCGACGGCAAGATCGGCGGCTTTCTTGTGCGATTCACAGACGAAAATAAACCCGATCTGACTGGTGACTACTTCAACGCTGATACTCAATATGATCTCCCAACAGACGGTGCAAAATCTACGGTTTATTACAATCACGGGCTTGATCCTACGCTCAAAAAGCGTAAAATCGGGCAAGCGGATTTGACGATACAAGATGCGGGCATTTGGGCAGAAACACAACTAAGCCTACGCGATGAGTACGAAAAGCATATTTACGCAATGGCGGAAGCGGGTAAGTTGGGTTGGTCGTCGGGTACACTGCCCAATTTAGTAGAGCGGGAAGCGGTGGGGAAAGCATTTTGGATTAAGTCTTGGCCGTTGGGCAAGGACGCTAGTCTAACGCCTACACCGGCAGCGGGGTTAGTGGCGACGCAAGTTACGACAATTAAATCATGGGCCGATGCTACAAAAGGCTTACAGGTGGATTGGACGCAGGACGTAGGCGATACGTCAAAGCCAAGCACGAAAGCAGAACGTAGTAACGGTAGTGGTCAATCTTCTTTGTGGAATCGGTTCAAACGTGGAGTAACGAAAATGGCAGACGAACGAACAGAACAAGAAATTTTTCAAGAGCAGTTTAACAAAGCGCTTGGCAGTTGGAAGGTCAAGGCGATTGATGAACCGCTTAATGTGCAGTCAACCAAAATTGATGCGTTGACGGAAAGCGTGGGCAGTCTTCTTAAGATGTTGGAGAATAGCCCAAAAGATAGACGCGGACAGCCTATTGTCAGTGAGACGGGCGGCAAGTCAGATGAACAGATCAAGTCTTTTGCGGACTTTCTAAAAGCTGTACAGCGTAAAGATACGCGGCGGCTTGTTTCCATTTACGGTAGTTACAAAATGGACGACGAAGAAAGCGAAACAAAGGACATCGGCACGGATACAGGTGCTGGGGGCGGCTATTTGATCCCTGCTGAGTATAGCGCCAGTCTTTTGCAGATTACGCCACAGTCTAGCCCGATTCTGAGTCGTGTACAGACAATCCCTGTAGGCTCTACTAGTGGCGTATGGCCTGTTCTTGACCAGTATATCACTCCTACCGCTGGTGTTGGACAGACAGCCTACGCGGCGGGTGTTACCGCACCCGAAGTTGCAAGCGGTAGTGCAGGCGGAACGCTGGCAGAGGTTAGCCCTGGATTTGAGGCTTTGCAATGGCGTATCCACAAAATTGGTGGCTACACGCAGGTTGACAATGAGCTAATGAGCGATAGCCCATTAGCGATTGAAGCTTTGCTACGGGCGTTGTTCAACGTAGCTGTATCTGCCAAACATGAATACTATGTGTTGCGCGGCGGTGGGACGGGCAGCGGTCAACCGTTGGGCATCCTCAACAGCACTTGTGTAGTCAATGTGACGCCCAGCACGAACGACTTGTTTAGTTGGGTTGACGTGGGCGCTATGCAGGCACATCACAAAATGATTGGGACGCAAGCGCCAGTTTGGTTGTGGCATCCGTCTGTATGGCCTGACGTGATTACGATGGAAGTCGGCACGGCGGGCGGTGCGGTCTGGACAGCGAACATGCAAGCTGCGCAGGGTAAGCAGCTAAACGGCTACGAATACTTCCAAAGCGAACATTTGCCGCAAGCCAACAACAGCGGCGATGTCATTTTGGCCGATCTCTATGCCTATCTGCTTTTCCGTCGCCAAGAAATTTCGGTGGCGTTTAGTGAGCACGCGGGCTTTTTGACGGATCAAGGCACTTGGCGCTTTACTGCGCGGGCGGATGGTATGCCCTGGATGCGCGCACCCATTACGCTGAGTGATCCAACCGGCAGTTATACGATCAGCCCTTTCGTTATCCACAATGACTAATGATTATTGCATGTAGTTCTGCAATAAAAGTTGCTATAGGAGTTTAACAAGATGACAATAGAAAGTAGACTGAGTGAACGACTTGCGGTGGTAGCAACGGTTGATCCTGACGCCTACGGTACAGGCGCGGAAAATACAGATGCAATTGATATGCTGCAACATCGTCGGATTTTGTTTATCATTTTGGCGGGTACGATTGCTTCAACCGGCAAACTTGATTTTGCGGTGTATGGCGATACTGCGAGCGGCGGCAGCTATGCAACTGCTATTACTGGTAAATCTATCACGCAGCTTACACAAGCCGGTACTAACAGCGATAAACAGGCATTGGTTGAGGTTAGCGCCGAAGAAGTCCAAGCGCAGGGACTTCGTTATATTCGTGGTGTGATGACGTTTACCACGGCTGGTGGTGACGCCGGTGTAGTGGCCGTTGCTGGTGATACCCGTTATCAGCCTGCAAACGTATTCGATCTTGCGAGTGTTGACGAGATTGTTGCATAAGGTTTGTAAGGACTTTGTAGCATGTTTCTACAGATTCTTACTAGGCACTTGGCGACTAGACCAAATTTGCTCGTTCGTTGTCAGGATAGTTTAAGGCAACAACCGTATGGGCAGTGGGGACAGACGTTACTAATTGATAGCGTTGGGCGTGGCGTAGCGTGGGCTAATCGCAATTTAGCCCACTACGCGCCCAAACTAACTGGTGATTACATTTGGATTTTAGATGATGATGACATTTGCATCTATCCTGAGTTTGTAGCGCAGCTACAATTTCAGTGTGCGGATAGTCCAGACGTAGTAATGGTTAAAGGCTGGTGCGCAGATCATGGTGTATTGCCGGATGGTGATTACTGGGGTAAACGGCCAGAGTTAAACCATGTAGGATCATCTTGTTTTGTAGTGCGTAGGGATGTTTTTCAAGCGCACGCGCACGCGTGGCCGGAAAGTCTAGCAGGTGATTTCGCGTTTATTGACGCAGTATTTGATAGTCAACCTTATGTAAAATGGTGGGATAAGATCGTAATGAGGGCAATTAAAAAAGGCAATGGACAAGCTGAGTGACTCACAAGAAAACATTTTAGCGTATATTCTGGGTGGGGTTACTACCCAAAAGAAGCTAGCAAAAGTATTGGATAAGAGTATCCACTACATAAAATATCATTTAAGCGAAATGTATCGTAAAACAGAATCGAAAAGCATGGTAGAGTTGGTTGTATGGGCCTACAAGCGCAGAGAAGCGCGAAACGATAATAATCTATGATTGCAATCTTATCATGCGTCTGGCAACGTCCAGAGCGGCTAGAATACACACTACGGCAATTAGCTAAACAGACGTACAAAGAT
>CXWK01099247.1_pt1 | contig 20059 bp, 17 predicted proteins | sample 590851 | NCBI WGS metagenome assembly CXWK01 (sample SAMEA3498364, study PRJEB10139) | wastewater metagenome | biome: wastewater treatment plant; material: activated sludge | place: Denmark | collected 2014-08-01 | reverse complement strand
TGAAGGTATCGACCCGGACCGAACTGGCGCAGCGCTGGCCGGATCTGATCGACATCGACGCCGGGCGTATTGCCACCGGGCGCGCATCCATCGAGGAACTTGGCTGGGAGTTGTTCCACTACTACCTGGATGTAGCCAGTGGCAAGCAGCAGACGTGGGCTGAAAAGCACAAGCTGCATAACGACATCACGTTGTTCAACCCGGCGCCGATTACGTAATAAGATCGTTCCCATGCTCCGCGTGGGAATGCAGTCAGGGACGCTCTGCGTCCCAAAGCGTGACGCGGAGCGTCACAAGAGGCATTCCCACGCAGGGCGTGGGAACGATCCGGGTGAAAGTGGCTTATCATTAGCCTCCTAACGACGCCCACCTCAAGGTCCTCCCCGGCATGCTGGCAATTTTCCTCGAAACCCTGAACATCACCGCACCGGTGTTCGCCATGCTGTTTCTGGGGGTGTTGCTCAAGCGCATCGACTGGATCAACGACAACTTCATTCACACCGCCTCGTCCCTGGTGTTCAACGTCACCATGCCGGCACTGCTGTTTCTGGGCATCCTGCACGCCGACTTGCACGCCGCATTGCAACCGGCCCTGCTGATCTACTTCTCCCTCGCGACCCTGGTGTGCTTTGCCATCGCCTGGGGCTGGGCGATCTTCAGGTGCCCGCGTGAAGACCGGGGGATCTACACCCAGGGCGCTTTTCGCGGTAACAACGGGGTGATCGGCCTGGCACTGGCCGCGAGCATGTACGGCGACTACGGGATATCCCTCGGGGCGATCCTGGCGGCGCTGGTGATTCTGTTCTACAACACCCTCTCGACCATTGTGCTGGCGGTGTACAGCCCGGTAATCAAGTCCGATCCATGGAGCATCTGCAAAAGCGTGATCAGTAACCCGCTGATCATCAGCGTGATTGCGGCCGCGCCCTTTGCTTACTTCAAGATCAGCTTGCCGGGATGGCTGGAGANNCAAACCACCTTGCCGTTGGCGTTGATTTGCATCGGCGGCACGCTGTCACTGGCGGCGATGCGCAAAAGTGGCTCGATGGCGCTCAGTTCAAGTCTGTTGAAGATGCTCGGCCTGCCAATCCTGGCGACCCTGGGCGCGTGGCTCTGGGGCTTTCGCGGTGCGGAGCTGGGGATTCTGTTCCTGTACTTCGGCAGCCCGACCGCCGCCGCCAGTTTCGTCATGGCCCGGGCAGCGAATGGCAATCATGAACTGGCGGCGGCGATCATTGTGCTCACCACGCTGATGGCGGCGGTGACCACCAATGTCGGGATCTTTTTGTTGCAGTGGGGGGGCTGGATTTAGCGCTTGGCCAGGTCGGGTAGGGTTTTACACGTGGGCCCGTTCTCTGGAGGGGCAGCGGTCGGGTAGTGCTCAGGCATGATTTGCACCGGTGTGGTGACGACAAAACCATCGGCGAAGGTCGCCTCTAGAAATGTCGCAGCCCAGCCCTGCTCGGGTATTTCCATATGCACCTGTGCCTGCAACGGGGTGGAAGGGGTGATATGCAGGGGCTGATAGCGAATTGCGCAAGCATCCCGGAAGTCTCGCGCCGTCGGATTCACGGCGGTCCACTGAGTCACCTGGGCAGGCGGCTCGCTGAACTGCAACGAAACGGATTTGCCGGTGCCGTGGGTTGTTGTGCTAGTCGTCATGGAGGGTAGCGGGCGATTTTGCTGCCATCGGTTGACTACGGTAATAAGCGAGCTTTCAACGAATTGCCGAATCCCGCCGTGGCTGGAATTGGGAGCGACCCGTAGGCTTTTCGGCCCGGGCAGACGGTCGAAATAGAAGTCTGTGTTATCTGGAACGAAAAAGTCATCACTACTGGCGTTGACGATGTACTTCGCAATTGACAGCCGCTCGGCATAGGCGCTGTCCAGATAAGCCAAGGGGTCCTCGATGGTCATCAGTTTCTGGAAGTTTTCGCTGTGCCGCCTCTGGATCACCTCTTCACGGTGATAGTCATAGAATGCCAGCGGCCAGTTTTTTCCAAAGGTTTGAAAGGTATGTTCGAACACTTTGTCTGAGCCGAGAATATCAATGACAAAGGGTACGACCGCGTTGACGCGCTCATCCGCAATAGCGGTGAGCCAGGCCACCCAAGCGCGTTTCGACAAGCCACTGGCGATGAATCGTTCGACTTTCCAAGGTTTGAGTTCTTTCTGGGCAAGGTCCATCGCCTTGACCATGGAAGCCATCATCGGCAAATGAACGGACATGTAGGGGCGCGCTTCGGGATTTTCGAGAAATAACTTCCAGCTATGGGCGACGCTTGAGTCTTCTGTACGGGCAATCCCGTCGTCGGCGTAAGTGAGATATTGATTGGGGATATTACTGAGAGAGATGACGATTGTCCGAGTTCTACGTGCAACTTCCAGGGCCATGGATTGAGTGAAATCCGTAGGTTCAGTTTCGACCTTGTTTCCAGCGGGAATATTGGTGCCGTTATTCGCTACCAATATTGCTTGCTCAAGGTTGGCATTATGCGGGATATAAATATCGACACTATGTTTCCATTGTTTCGGACTGACTAGCCCTTCGGGTGACCACTGCTGAGCCGAAAGCTCAAAGCTGCGCCTTTCTACGCCCGGAAAGAGTTGAATGCCTTTTGCAGCGTAGAGTAATGGCTTTGACGCTTCCTGGTTTTTGTAGCAATTTAGCACTTCGCTGAAATCTTGGATTGGTACTGAGCACCTGTCTACTAAGGTTTCGGCATGTGCAGCGGGGCTTGCCAGTGCAAGGGTTATCAGTATGTTCTGGACCGTGGCAAAAAAGGCGGGTCGCATTGAATCTTCTCGCTTGTTTCAAGTTGTTTAGGAATTGCTGTGACGATTTTTTTTTTGCGATGGGAGAAGATTGTCTTTGTATTATCGATATGGAAAGGTTTTTCGGGCGTGTTATTTTTCGAGATATTTATATTTGGAAAGTATCGGTGCAAATATGCATCCGTCGGATTTCAGGCAGTCGAAAACATTCGACGGGGCGCCGCAGTCAATTACGTTCCCATCGAACGAAGTTTTAAACGAGGAGGGTTACTGATATTGCTCGATAACTTCCTGCGCCGCCCGAAACGCATCAATCGCCGCTGGGACACCGGCATACACCGCGCAATGCAGTAGCGCTTCGCGTATCTCTTCCACGGTGCAGCCGTTGTTCAGCGCGCCGCGCACGTGGCCTTTCAATTCCTGCGGGCACTTCAGCGCCGTCAGCGCTGCGAGCGTGATCAGGCTGCGGGTTTTCAAGGGCAGGCCTTCGCGATTCCAGACTCCGCCCCAGGCATGTTCGTTGACGAAATCCTGCAGCGGCTGGGTGAACTCCGTAGCGTTGCCCAGTGCGCGGTCGACAAAGGTGTCGCCCATCACTTGGCGACGTACTTCAACGCCGGTTTTCTTGTTCTCGGTCATGGCAATTCCCTCTTATGGTGTTGGCGACGCCAGGCGCGCAATGACGTGAACAACAAGAACGCCACGAGCGCTGGCAGGACGAAAAACAGCATCAGGTGTTCAAGCTTGCCGGCCAGCGGCATGCCGGTGGTGAACGACACCACGTGCAGTCCGTAAGCCAGGTACAAGCCCAGGAACAGCAGGCCTTCGGCGCGGGTCACGCGGTAACCGGAATAGAACACCGGCAGGCATAGCACCGCGACGCCAAGCATTACCGGCAGGTCGAAATCCAGGGCGTTTGGCGATACCGACAGCGGCGCTGGCGCGACTAACGCGGTCAGGCCCAGCACACCCAGGAGGTTGAACAAATTGCTGCCAATCACGTTGCCCACGGCAATATCACGCTCGCCGCGCATCGCGGCGATCAACGAAGTGGCGAGCTCAGGCAGTGATGTGCTGACAGCGACGATGGTCAGGCCGATGATCCGCTCCGACAGCCCAAGATCGGTGGCGACCGCAACGGCAGCCCCCAACAGCAGGTGCCCGGCGTACACCAGCATCGCCAGCCCGGCGATAATCATCAGCAGGCTGCTCAGCCATGGCGCCTGGCCGTTGTGCTCATGGCTCGAAACCGGGCGCGCCGAATGCCGTGACTGGCGCAGCAACAAGCCCAGGTAAATCGCCAGTGCCATCAACAGCATCACGCCGTCGGCACGGGTCAGTTCTTCATTCCAGGCGAGTACGAATACCAGCAGGCTGGCGCCGATCATCAGGGGAATATCCAGGCGCACCAGTTGGCGTGACACCCGCAACGGGATGATCAGCGCCGACAATCCGAGGGTGACGAGGATGTTGAAAATGCTGCTGCCGATCACACTGCCGACGGCAATGTCGGCGTTGTGCGCCAAGGTGGCTTGCAAGCTGACCGCCATCTGCGGTGCGCTGCTGCCGAGGGCGACGATGGTCAGGCCGATGATCAGTGGGCGTACATGCAGGCGTGCTGCCAGGCGCACGGCAGCGCGCACCATCAGTTCGGCGCCGGCGATCAGCAACGCCAGCCCGCTGAGCAATTCAATCACGCTGATCAGGGGTAAATCGGCTAGTCCGAAAATGGTCGGGGCTCCGTCGGTCAGTCGAGGGCTTGCACGCGAACCCGCGCGGTGCCGCTCTTGAGCATGCCCAGTCGTTCGGCGGCTTCATGGGACAAATCAATCAGGCGGCCACGGGTGTGCGGGCCACGATCATTGATGCGCACTACGCAGGATCTGTCGTTTTTCAGGTTGGTGACCTTCACCCGTGTACCGAAGGGTAGCTGGCGATGGGCGGCGGTCAGGGAATTCTTGTCGAAACGCTCGCCACTGGCGGTGCGTTTGCCTTGGTGTTTGGCGCCGTAATAGGAGGCAACGCCGGTTTTGTCATAGCCGTGCGGGTCGACGGTGTCGGTGCTGGCGCAACCGGCGAGCAGGGAGAGCAGGGCGCAAAGTCCAAGTAGGCGCTTCATAGAAGTTTTCCCGAAACAAAAAGTGAGAGCGACGGTGCGGCGATCCGACCTGCTCGCGAATGCCAATCTGACAGTCAATTTTGTGTTGAGTGCCAAACCCCATTCGCGAGCAGGCTCGCTCCCACAGTAAAATGGAGCCAGATTTTAGAGCTGGCTCCATTCCGGTCAGCCTTCGAGCTTGCTTTTCAGCAGTTCGTTGACCTGTTGCGGGTTGGCCTTGCCTTTCGATGCCTTCATGGCTTGGCCGACGAAGAAGCCGAACATCTTGCCGCGCTTGGCTTCGTCTGCCGCGCGGTATTGCTCGACCTGCTCGGCATTGGCCGCGAGCATTTCGTCCAGCACCGCCGAGATCGCGCCGGTGTCGGTCACTTGCTTGAGGCCGCGCTTTTCGATGATCTCGTCTGCGCTGCCTTCGCCGTTGGCCATGGCTTCGAACACCACCTTGGCGATCTTGCCGGAGATGGTGTTGTCCTTGATGCGCAGCAGCATGCCGCCCAGTTGCTCGGCCGAAACCGGCGACTGCTCGATATCCAGGCCTTGCTTGTTGAGCAGGCTGCCCAGTTCAACCATGACCCAGTTGGCCGCCAGCTTGGCGTCGCCGCCGATGCTCGCGACCTTCTCGAAGTAGTCGGCTTGTTCGCGGCTGGTGGCCAGCACGCTGGCGTCATAGACCGACAGACCGAATTGCTCCTGGAAACGCTCGCGTTTCTGCGGTGGCAATTCGGGCAGGGTGGCGCGCACGTCGTCGAGGAACGAGTTTTCGATCACGACAGGCAGCAGGTCCGGATCGGGGAAGTAACGGTAGTCGTTGGCTTCCTCCTTGCTGCGCATCGGACGGGTTTCGTCCTTGTTCGGATCGTACAGGCGGGTCTGCTGGATCACCTTGCCGCCGTCTTCGATCAGCTCGATCTGACGCTGGATTTCGCTGTTGATCGCCTTCTCGATGAAGCGGAACGAGTTGACGTTCTTGATCTCGCAGCGCGTACCGAACTCGACCTGGCCCTTTGGACGGATCGATACGTTGCAGTCGCAACGCAGCGAACCTTCGGCCATGTTGCCGTCGCAGATGCCCAGGTATCGCACCAGTGCGTGGATCGCCTTGACGTAAGCCACGGCTTCCTTGGCGCTGCGCATGTCTGGCTCGGAAACGATCTCCAGCAGTGGCGTGCCCGCGCGGTTCAGGTNNCGCGGTTCAGGTCGATGCCGGTGGCACCGTTGAACTCTTCGTGCAGGCTCTTGCCGGCGTCTTCTTCCAGGTGCGCGCGGGTGATGCCGACACGTTTGACCGTACCGTCTTCCAGGGCGATGTCCAGGTGGCCCTTGCCGACGATCGGCAATTCCATCTGGCTGATCTGGTAGCCCTTGGGCAGGTCCGGGTAGAAGTAGTTCTTGCGTGCGAACACGTTGTGCTGGCCGATCTCGGCGTCAATCGCCAGGCCGAACATCACCGCCATGCGCACCGCTTCCTGGTTCAGCACCGGCAGTACGCCGGGCATGCCCAGGTCTACGAGGCTGGCCTGGGTGTTCGGCTCGGAACCGAAGGTGGTGGAACTACCGGAAAAGATTTTCGACCGGGTGGTGAGCTGGGTGTGAATCTCCAGCCCGATCACGACTTCCCATTGCATGTGTGTCTCCTCAGAAGCCGGTTGGGGTGCGGGTGTGCCAGTCAGTGTTCAACTGGTACTGGTGCGCAACGTTGAGCAAGCGGCCTTCCTGGAAATACGGAGCGAGCAGCTGCACGCCTACTGGCAAACCATCGACAAAACCGGCCGGCATCGACAGGCCTGGCAGGCCGGCGAGGTTGGCGGTGATGGTGTAGACGTCTTCCAGGTAGGCAGCGACCGGGTCGCTGTTCTTGGCGCCGAGCTTCCAGGCCGGGTTTGGCGTGGTTGGGCCGAGAATGATGTCGACCTCGTTGAAGGCCGCCATGAAGTCGTTCTTGATCAAGCGACGAATCTTCTGCGCCTTCAGGTAGTAGGCGTCGTAGTAGCCGGCGGACAGGGCGTAGGCGGCGACCATGATGCGGCGCTGCACTTCTGTGCCGAAACCTTCGCCACGGGAGCGCTTGTACAGGTCTTCCAGGTTTTTCGGGTCTTCGCAGCGATAGCCGAAGCGCACGCCATCGAAACGCGACAGGTTGGAAGAGGCTTCCGCCGGGGCGATCACGTAGTACGCAGGAATCGCGTGCTGCATGTTTGGCAGGCTGATTTCCTTGATCACGGCACCGAGCTTTTTCAGCTCTTCGACGCTGGCCATCACCAGGTCGGCGATGCGCGGGTCGAGACCGGCGCTGAAATACTCTTTCGGCACGCCGATGCGCAGCCCTTGCAGCGAACCGTTGAGGCTGGCGCTGTAGTCCGGCACGGGTTCATCGATGCTGGTCGAGTCGTTCGGATCGAAGCCGGCCATACCTTGCAACAATATTGCGCAGTCTTCGGCAGTGCGCGCCAACGGACCGCCCTGATCGAGGCTGGACGCGTAGGCGATCATGCCCCAACGCGATACGCGACCGTACGTCGGTTTCAGGCCTGTGAGGTTGGTCAGCGCCGCTGGCTGGCGGATCGAACCGCCGGTATCGGTGCCAGTGGCGGCAGGCAACAGGCGAGCGGCCACTGCAGCCGCGGAGCCGCCGGAGGAACCGCCCGGCACGTATTCCAGGTTCCACGGGTTTTTCACCGCGCCGTAGTAGCTCGACTCGTTGGCCGAGCCCATGGCGAATTCGTCCATGTTGGTCTTGCCCAGGGTCACGGCCCCGGCAGCGGCCAGCTTGGCGACGACGGTGGCGTCGTACGGTGCCTTGAAGTTGTCGAGCATCTTCGAGCCGCAACTGGTGCGGATGCCCTGGGTGCAGAACAGGTCCTTGTGGGCGATCGGCGCACCCAGCAGGGCGCCGCTCTCACCATTGGCCCGGCGGGCATCAGCGGCTTTCGCCTGCGTCAGCGCCAGGTCTTCGGTGAGGCTGATGAAGCTGTTGAGCTGCGGGTCGAGCTGGGCGATGCGCGCCAGCAGGACTTTGGTCAGCTCTTCGGAGGAAAACTTTTTATCGGCGAGTCCGCGGGCGATCTCGGCCAGAGTCAATTGATGCATTGCAGGCTCTTTCCCTTTAGTCGATGACTTTCGGAACCAGGTACAGGCCGTTTTCGACCGCTGGTGCGATGGACTGGTAGGCCTCGCGATTGTTGCTTTCGGTCACGACGTCTGCACGCAGGCGCTGGCTGGCTTCCAGTGGGTGGGCGAGCGGCTCGATACCATCGGTATTCACCGCCTGCATTTCGTCGACCAACCCGAGAATGCTGTTGAGGGCCGAAGTGATGTGTGGAAGATCGGCATCATTGAGGCCAAGGCAGGCCAGATGAGCGATTTTTTCCACGTCGGAGCGTTCAAGCGCCATTGGGATTCTCCAGTGGAAAACAAGACGGACGGCGTCCGTGTGTTAGATTGTCGGAACACTACCGCACTTCTACGGTCATATGGCCGCGATTGTGGGGTTTGGTGCACAGAAAAACGGCCAATTTAACATATTGGCGCCTTGCCCAAAATCCCTGTCGTTGTTAGAGTTTGCCGCACTTTTTTACCCACGCGTTGCCTAGGGTCCCTTTCCCATGTTCAAGAAACTGCGTGGCATGTTTTCCAGCGATCTTTCCATTGACCTGGGCACTGCCAACACCCTTATTTACGTGCGTGAGCGCGGTATCGTCCTGAATGAGCCATCGGTTGTGGCCATTCGGACACACGGTAACCAGAAAAGTGTCGTTGCTGTCGGCACCGAAGCGAAGCGCATGTTGGGCCGTACGCCGGGCAATATTGCTGCCATTCGTCCGATGAAAGACGGCGTGATCGCCGACTTCAGCGTCTGCGAGAAGATGCTGCAGTATTTTATCAACAAGGTTCATGAAAACAGCTTCCTGCAGCCTAGCCCTCGAGTGCTGATCTGCGTCCCATGCAAGTCCACCCAGGTTGAACGTCGCGCCATCCGTGAATCGGCGCTCGGTGCCGGTGCCCGTGAAGTGTTCCTGATCGAAGAGCCGATGGCTGCTGCGATCGGTGCCGGTTTGCCGGTTGAAGAAGCCCGCGGTTCGATGGTCGTGGATATCGGTGGCGGTACCACCGAAATCGCGCTGATCTCGCTGAATGGCGTGGTCTATGCCGAATCCGTACGGGTAGGTGGCGACCGTTTCGACGAAGCGATCATCACGTATGTGCGTCGCAACTACGGCAGCCTGATCGGTGAGTCCACTGCCGAGCGCATCAAGCAGGAAATCGGTACCGCTTACCCGGGTGGCGAAGTTCGCGAAGTCGACGTTCGTGGCCGCAACCTGGCCGAAGGCGTTCCACGCGCATTCACCCTGAACTCCAACGAAGTGCTCGAAGCGCTGCAAGAGTCGCTGGCGACCATCGTTCAGGCCGTGAAGAGCGCGCTGGAGCAGTCGCCGCCGGAGCTGGCTTCCGACATCGCCGAGCGTGGCCTGGTGTTGACCGGTGGTGGCGCCTTGCTGCGTGACCTCGACAAGCTGCTGGCACAGGAAACCGGCCTGCCGGTGATCGTTGCCGAAGACCCGTTGACCTGCGTTGCTCGCGGCGGTGGCCGTGCATTGGAAATGATGGATAAACACACCATGGACCTGCTCTCCAGCGAATAAGTCGCCGGATCGCCTCTATGCTGTGAGCGCGCAGGCGGCACTTTGCAGTGCTGCCTGTTCGCGTTTATCTTCTGTCGTCTGCATCCAGGCCGGTTTGATGCCGTATGAATAAAGAGAACATTTGCCTGGGAGGAGCGGCTTATTAAACCGCTTTTCACCAAGGGTCCCTCACTGGGCGTGCGCTTGTTGGTGCTGGTCGTGCTGTCGGTCGCGCTGATGGTGGTCGATGCCCGCTTCACACTGCTCAAGCCAGTGCGTAGCCAGATGTCGCTGGTGTTGATGCAGTCTTACTGGATCACCGACCTGCCGCAGCGGCTATGGCAGGGTGTGGCCAGCCAGTTTGGCAGCCGCACCGAACTGATCGCCGAAAACGAAAAGCTCAAGAGCGAAAACCTGCTGTTGCAGGGGCGCATGCAAAAGCTTGCCTCCCTTACCGAGCAGAACGTTCGGCTGCGCGAGTTGCTCAACTCTTCGGCACTGGTGAACGAAAAGGTCGAAGTGGCTGAGTTGATCGGCATGGACCCCAACCCATTCACCCATCGCATCATCATCAACAAGGGTGAACGCGACGGCGTGGTGCTCGGGCAGCCGGTGCTCGATGCCCGTGGCCTGATGGGCCAGGTGGTCGAGTTGATGCCCTACACCTCCCGGGTCCTGCTGCTGACCGATTCCACCCACAGCATTCCGGTGCAGGTCAACCGCAACGGCCTGCGCGCCATTGCCAGCGGCACCGGCAACCCGGAACGCCTCGAATTGCGCCACGTGGCCGATACCGCCGATATCAAGGAAGGCGACCTGTTGGTCAGCTCCGGCCTGGGCCAGCGTTTCCCGGCAGGTTACCCGGTGGCGACGGTCAAGGAAGTGATCCATGACTCCGGCCAGCCGTTCGCCATTGTTCGCGCCGTACCGACCGCCGCCTTGAACCGCAGCCGTTATTTGCTGCTGGTGTTCAGCGACACTCGCACTGCCGAGGAGCGCGCCAACGACGCTGCCCAGGCCCAGGAAAGCCTGGATGCGCAGGGTGGGGGGCCGATCATTCCGGCGACCGTGCCGAGACCGGCGGTTGTACCGGCAGCAGTCGCGGCTCCGGCTGTTCCGGCGACGCCAGCGGCTACTCCGGCGGTCACGACCCCGGCCAAGCCTGCCGCCAAACCCACCACGACTGCACCCGCCAAGCCACCGGCGACACAACCCGCTGTCGTCAAGCCCGTTGCTGTCAAGCCTGCTGCCAAACCGCCTGTCTCCGCACCGGCTACCACTGGGGGACGAGAATAATGGTCGGTGTCACAGCTTCTCGAAACGGCTGGATCGTCTGGCTGACATTTGCCGTCGGCATGTTGCTCAGAGTATCGCCGCTGCCGCAATTCATGGAGATCCTGCGCCCCCTGTGGCTGGCCTTGCTGCTGGCGTTCTGGGCACTGGCGCTGCCGCAGAAAGTCGGGATGGTCACCGCCTGGTGCCTGGGCTTGGCCGAGGACGTGCTGTACGGCACGCTGCTGGGCCAGAATGCATTGATCCTGACGCTCATCACCTACCTGGTGCTGGCGCTGCAACAACGCCTGCGAATGTTCCCGATGTGGCAGCAGAGCCTGGTGATCCTGGTGATCTTCGGCCTCGCCCAGCTGGTGCAACTATGGCTCAGCGCCTTGACTGGCAATCGTCAGCCAACCCTGGCCCTGGTATTGCCGGCACTGGTCAGCGCGTTGCTCTGGCCCTGGGTCAGCTTCGGTTTGCGCGGATTGCGTCGACGCTACAAAATCAATTAATTCGTTCGGGCATTAGACAGGGAGAGGTCTTGATGAAACGGTTGTACCTCGCCTCTGGCTCACCGCGTCGGCGTGAACTGCTCACGCAGATCGGCGTGCCGTTCACCGCCATCAGCGCGGATATCGATGAAACCCCTTTGAATCATGAATCCCCGTCGGCCTATGTCGAGCGCCTGGCGCGTGGCAAGGCCGAGGCCGGACGCGGCGCAGTCGCGTCTGATGCGTCCTGCTGCGTGCTCGGTGCAGATACCGCCGTGGTGCTTGATGGAAAAATTCTTGGCAAACCGGTTGATGAAGGCGACGCGTGCGCCATGCTGAAGATGTTGTCCGGGCGCGAGCATCAGGTCCTGACCGCGATAGCGCTGCTCGATTTTGATCGTTGCGAGTCGTTGGTGGTCACCAGTCACGTACGTTTTCGTGAAATCAGCCCAGATGAAGCGGCGGCCTACTGGGCCAGCGGTGAACCTCGGGACAAGGCCGGTGGCTACGGCATTCAAGGGCTGGGCGCAGTGTTTGTCGCCGGGCTCACTGGGAGTTACTCGGCGGTGGTTGGACTGCCGCTGTGCGAAACCGCGCAACTGCTCGGCCATTTCGGCATACCCTGTTGGCAACCCAATAACGCACGCTAAGCGTCGTACCCGGCCATTATTGTGAACATGCCTGAACGAGACCCTGCCATGAGTGAAGAGATCCTGATCAACATCACGCCGATGGAATCGCGCGTGGCGGTGGTCGAAAACGGTGTCCTGCAAGAAGTTCATGTCGAGCGCACGCAAAAGCGCGGGATCGTCGGCAACATCTACAAAGGCAAGGTCGTGCGGGTATTGCCCGGCATGCAGGCGGCGTTCGTCGATATCGGCCTGGACCGCGCCGCGTTCATTCATGCATCCGAAATCTCCTTGCGTGAAGGTCCGGCCGTCGAGAGCATCAGCGCGTTGGTGCACGAAGGCCAGAGCCTGGTGGTGCAAGTCACCAAGGACCCCATCGGCTCCAAAGGTGCGCGCCTGACCACGCAGCTGTCGATTCCTTCTCGTTACCTGGTGTACATGCCGCGCACCGCCCACGTCGGTATTTCGCTGAAAATCGAAGACGAGGCCGAGCGCGATCGCCTCAAGCAAGTGGTCACCGATTGCGTGGCCAAGGAAGGCATCAAGGAAGCGGGCGGGTTCATCCTGCGCACGGCCGCCGAAGGGGCCGGTGCCGATGAAATCCTCATGGACATCCGCTACCTGCGCAGGCTATGGGACCAGATCAGCGAGCAGATCAAGACCATCAGCGCGCCGAGTGTGATCTATGAGGACCTCGGCTTGGCGCTGCGCACGCTGCGCGACCTGGTGAGCCCGAAGATCGAGAAGATTCGCATCGACTCCCGGGAAACTTTCCAGAAAACCACGCAGTTCGTCGCCGAATTGATGCCAGAGATCGCAGATCGTCTGGAGCACTATCCGGGCGAGCGACCGATTTTCGACCTGTACGGTGTCGAAGATGAAATCCAGAAGGCCCTTGAGCGCAAAGTCCCGTTGAAGTCCGGCGGTTATCTGGTGGTCGACCCGGCGGAAGCCATGAGCACCATCGACGTCAACACCGGTGCGTTCGTCGGGCATCGCAATCTTGAAGAAACCATCTTCAAGACCAACCTCGAAGCGGCGACCGCCATTGCCCGACAATTGAGGCTGCGCAACCTGGGCGGGATCATCATCATCGACTTCATCGACATGGAGGATGAAGAACACCAGCGCCAGGTCCTGCGCACGCTCGAGAAGCAACTGGAGCGCGACCACGCCAAGACCAACATCATCGGCATCACCGAGTTGGGCCTGGTGCAGATGACTCGCAAGCGCACCCGCGAAAGCCTCGAACAGGTCCTGTGCGAGCCGTGCACCAGTTGCCAGGGGCGCGGCAAGCTGAAAACCCCGGAAACCATTTGCTATGAAATCTTCCGCGAAATCCTGCGTGAGGCTCGCGCCTATCAGGCGGAAGGCTATCGTGTATTGGCGAACCAGCGGGTTGTCGATCGTCTGCTCGATGAGGAGTCGGGTAACGTCGCCGAACTTGAAGTATTTATCGGGCGCACCATCCGATTCCAGGTCGAAACCATGTACTCCCAGGAACAATACGACGTCGTGCTGCTCTGAACTGCTTCGTCCTGAATTTTCCTGAATGGCTGGCCTCAGCTTTCTGCAGAACTTTTGCCATGGGAGCCACCTGACATGGAGCGTCTGACACGCATATTGGCCGCACTGACCCGCTGGGGTCTGGGCCTGTGCGCGTTGGTTTTGGTGGTGATGGCGTTGTACGTCAGCCTGGGCCGGGAACTGGCGCCGTTGGTGGCCGAGTACCGTGGCGAAGTCGAAACCAAGGCCAGCGAGGCCTTGGGCATGCCCCTGCAAATCGGCGAGCTGAAAGGCAGCTGGAGTGGCTTCGCGCCCATTCTGTCGGCTCACGACGTGACCGTAGGCGAGGGGGCCAACGCCCTGCACCTGGAAAACGTGCGGGCTGTCCCGGACCTGTGGGAGAGTCTGCTGGCCCGCGAGGTGCGCATCGCCAATCTGGAACTCAATGGCCTGAAGATCAGCCTCAAGCAAGGCGATGACGGCGCGTGGGCGCTGGAAGGCTTGCCGGTCAAGGACGATCAGCCATTTGAGCCGGAGCAGCTACTCAATCGCATGCAAATGATCCAGCAACTGTCGGTACTCGACAGCCAGGTCACGTTGCAGCCTTGGGGAGAATCGCCGCTGACCCTGACGTACGTTGGCGCGACGCTGAAAACCGGCGCATCCCGCCAACGACTCGATGCCCGCTTGACCCTGCCCGATGGCCAGCCATTGGCCTTGAGTGTGCGTACCCGTATTCGAGCCAGCCAGTGGCAGGACGGCGAGGCGCAAGTCTATGTGAGCTTGCCGCAAAGCGACTGGTCGAAATGGTTGCCCGAAACCCTGACCCAGCAGTGGAATTTCTCCGAACTCAAGGCGGGTGGCGAGCTGTGGGCAACCTGGGGCAAAGGCGCCTTGCAAAGCGGCGCCGTGCGGTTGAATGCGCCGCAATTCAAAGGGGCCTATGCCGAACGCAAGCCGATCCAGATCAACAACCTGGCGCTTAACGGTTATTTCCAGCGCAGCGCCGAGGGCATGCTGGTAACGGTTGACTCCCTGGCCATGAACCTTGGCGAGACCCGCTGGGAATCACGACTGCAATTGAAGCAGGTCACGGCCTCGGACCAGACGCAAAACATCTGGCATCTGCAAGCCGACCGTCTCGACCTGACACCACTCACGCCGGTGCTCAACGCCCTGGCGCCATTGCCGGAAGGGGTCGCCACGGTGGTCGAGCGGCTCAAGGTCACCGGTGGGTTGCGCAACGTGCTGATCGACGTGAAGCCCAATGCCACCGATGACAGCCGGTTCAGCTTCGCAGCCAACCTTGATCGCGTCGGCTTTGACGCGTATCACGGTGCCCCAGCGGCACGTAATGTCACGGGCAGCATCAGCGGCGACCTTGGCCATGGCGAGTTGCGCATGGACAGCAAGGATTTCATGCTGCACCTGGACCCGATTTTCGCCAAGCCATGGCAATACATCCAGGCCAACGCGACCTTGACCTGGAAGCTCGACAAGGAAAGTTTCACGCTGATCGCGCCGTACCTGAAGGTGTTGGGCGAGGAAGGCAAGATTGCCGGCGACTTCTTGATCCGCCTGTTTTTCGATGAGGCACGGGAAGACTACATGGACCTGCGGGTTGGTCTGGTGGACGGCGACGGTCGCTACACCGCCAAATACCTGCCGACCGTCCTCAGCCCGGCGCTGGACGAATGGCTGCGCACGGCGATTCTCAAAGGTGCGGTGGATCAGGGATTCTTCCAGTACCAAGGCTCGTTGAACCACGGCGCAGAGGAAACGGCACGCAGCATCAGCCTGTTTTTCAAGGTCCACGATGCCGAGCTGGCGTTCCAGCCTGGCTGGCCGCATGTCAGCAAGGTCACGGGTGACGTATTCGTTGAAGACAGTGGCGTACGGATTCTGGCCAGCAAGGGGCAATTGCTCGACACCCAGGTCCGCGATATCTACGTCAACATTCCCCATGTGCCCGCCGGGCAAAACAGTCACCTGTTTCTCGACGGTGCGTTCGCCGGTGGATTGGGTGATGGCCTGAAAATCCTCAAGGAAGCGCCGATAGGCACTGCCGAGACTTTCGCGGGTTGGGAAGGCGAGGGCGATCTGCAAGGCAAACTGAAGCTGGATATTCCGCTGGCCAAGGGCGAACAGCCCAAGATCCTGGTTGACTTCAAGACGGCAAAGGCCCGTTTGAAACTGCCCGAGCCCCCCCTCGAGCTGACTCAGCTCAAGGGTGACTTCCGTTTTGACAGCAGCAAAGGCTTGAGTGGGCAGAACATCAGTGCGCGCGCCTTCGATAAGCCGGTCACTGCGCAAATTTTCGCCGACGGTCGTGAAGGCAAGCTCAACACCCGGGTCACCGCTTCCGGGCAGGTCGAAGTCAAGAAGCTCAAGGATTGGCTGGGCGTGACCCAGCCGTTGCCAGTGAGTGGCGTTATCCCGTACCAACTGCAACTGACCCTGGATGGTGCCGATAGCCAATTGATGGTCAATTCCAGTCTCAAGGGTGTGGCGGTCGATCTGCCGGCGCCCTTTGGCCTGGCGGCGGATGTCGGGCGCGACACTTCGTTTCGCATGACCCTGCAAGGAGCGGAGCGGCGCTACTGGGCAAATTACGGGGAGCTGGCGAGCTTCACGTTTGCTGCACCGGCCGGCAATTTTGCCGGCGGTCGCGGTGAATTGTTTCTCGGCAATGGCACGGCCGCGCTGCCCGGGGCCAAGGGTTTGCGCATTCGTGGCGTGCTCTCGGAACTGGATGTCGGCCCCTGGCAGGACCTGGTGAGCAAGTATGCCGGCCAAGACCCCGGTGGCAACGCCAAGCAGTTGCTCAGCGGAGCGGACATCAAGGTCGGCAAGCTCAGCGCCTTGGGTACCACCCTGGATCAGGCGGTGGTGCAGCTGACGCGCAAACCGTCCTCGTGGGCCCTGCAACTCGACAGCCAGCAGGTCAAGGGCGCCGCCAGCATCCCCGATGCCAAGGCTGCGCCGATGGTGATCAACCTGCAAACGGTGCGCCTGCCCGCCCCGGACCCAAAGGTTCTGGCCGACGAAAACTCGCCGGATCCCCTGGCCTCGGTGGACCCGACCAAGATCCCGGCGTTGGATATCATCATCAATCAGTTGTATCAGGGCAACGACCTGGTGGGCGCCTGGTCGCTGAAGGTGCGTCCGACGGCCAGGGGTATCGCGCTCAACTCGCTGGACATGGGCCTCAAGGGCATGTTGTTGCAAGGCAGCGGCGGATGGGAAGGTCCACCTGGTGCCAGCACCAGTTGGTACAAGGGGCGGATCAGCGGCAAGAACCTGGCGGATGTCCTCAAGGGCTGGGGCTACGCGCCGAGCGTCACCAGCCAGGAATTTCACATGGATGTCGACGCCCGCTGGCCGGGCTCGCCGGCATGGATGGGGACCAAGCGTCTCTCTGGCACCCTCGATGCGTCGCTCAAGGAAGGCCAGTTTGTCGAGGTCGAAGGCAGTGCCCAGGCGTTGCGTGTATTTGGCCTGCTCAACTTCAACTCCATTGGCCGCCGCTTGCGCCTGGACTTCTCCGACCTGTTCGGCAAAGGCCTGAGCTATGACCGGGTCAAGGGCCTGCTGGTGGCGACCAACGGGGTGTACGTGACACGGGAGCCAATCCGCCTGACCGGTCCATCGAGCACCATTGAGCTCGACGGCACCCTGAATATGGTGGCCGATCAGATCGATGCGAAACTGCTGGTGACCCTGCCAGTGACCAACAACCTGCCCATCGCCGCGCTGATCGTCGGCGCACCGGCGATCGGTGGGGCACTGTTCCTGATCGACAAGTTGATCGGTGACCGTGTGGCGCGCTTCGCCAGCGTGAAGTACACCGTCAAGGGACCGTGGAAAGAACCGAAAATCACCTTCGACAAGGCTTTTTGACGCCATCCTCCAAACCTATGGAGTAGCATGGCCTTAACTCCACTGTAGGAGCTGCCGCAGGCTGCGATCTTTTGATCTTGATCTTAAAAGCAACATCAAAAGATCGCAGCCTGCGGCAGCTCCTACAGGTATGCGTTGGTATCCGATCAGGGAAAGGCCATGTCTGTAGCGGTAATTCAAATGGTCAGCCAGAGCGATGTGCTGGCCAACCTGGCCCGGGCGCGTCAGTTGCTGGAACAAGCGGCCGTGGGCGGTGCGAAATTGGCTGTGCTGCCGGAAAATTTCGCCGCCATGGGCCGGCGCGACATCGCCGACATCGGTCGCGCCGAGGCGTTGGGCGAAGGCCCGATCCTGCCCTGGTTGAAACAGACGGCCCGCGACCTCAAGTTATGGATTGTGGCGGGCACCTTGCCGTTGCCGCCGGTGGATCAACCGTCGGCCAAGGTGCATGCCTGCTCGTTGCTGGTTGACGACCAAGGCGAAACGGTCGCTCGCTACGACAAGCTGCACCTGTTTGACGTGGACGTGGCAGACAATCGCGGCCGTTATCGCGAATCCGATGACTATGCTTATGGCAGCGGGATAGTGGTTGCGGATACGCCGGTCGGCCGAGTCGGCCTGACGGTTTGTTATGACCTGCGCTTCCCGGAGCTCTACAGTGAATTGCGTGCTGCCGGCGCGGAACTGTTTACCGCGCCGTCGGCTTTCACCGCCGTAACCGGCGCCGCGCACTGGGATGTGCTGATTCGTGCGCGAGCCATCGAAACCCAGTGTTATGTGCTCGCGGCCGCCCAGGGTGGAACGCATCCGGGGCCAAGGGAAACCTGGGGACACGCGGCAATCGTCGACCCATGGGGACGGGTGCTGGCACAACAGGGTCAAGGCGAGGCCGTGCTGCTGGCCGAACGCGATAGCAGCGAACAGGCGTCCATCCGGGCGCGGATGCCGGTGTCCAGTCACCGGCGCTTTTTCTCGCAGGGCGCCCAGCGGCCTGCCTCAGAACGATGAATTTAAGGCGTAAAGCATATGAGCGAGTTGTTGTCCTCAGTCAGTGAGCACCTCCTGGCACCCGGTGGCGTAACGATCGAAAGCCTGCAAGGTGTGCTTGGCGACCTGGCCGGCCCTGGCATCGATGCCGCCGACCTGTATTTCCAGGGGCAGATTTCCGAGTCCTGGGCGCTGGAAGACGGCATCGTCAAGGAAGGCAGCTTCAACCTCGACCAAGGGGTTGGTGTTCGCGCGCAATCCGGTGAGAAGACCGGTTTTGCCTACAGCAATGCCATCACCCTGGAAGCCTTGGGCGCGGCTGCCCGAGCCGCCCGGTCGATCTCCCGGGCCGGACAGAATGGCACCGTGCAAGCGTTCACCACCCAGGATGTGGCGCAGTTGTACGGGCCGGACAATCCGCTGGAAGTGCTGACCCGTGCCGAGAAAGTCGACCTGCTCAAGCGCATCGATGCCGCCACCCGTGCCCTTGATCCGCGTATCCAGCAAGTCACCGTGAGCATGGCCGGGGTCTGGGAGCGGATCCTGGTGGCGTCCACCGATGGCGGCCTGGCGGCGGATGTCCGGCCACTGGTGCGCTTCAACGTCAGTGTGATCGTCGAACAGAACGGCCGTCGCGAACGCGGTGGTCACGGCGGTGGCGGGCGTACCGATTACCGTTATTTCCTGGCTGAAGATCGCGCCATGGGTTATGCCCGTGAAGCGTTGCGCCAGGCGCTGGTCAACCTGGAAGCCATTCCGGCGCCGGCCGGAACCTTGCCGGTGGTGCTGGGCTCCGGCTGGTCGGGCGTGCTGCTGCATGAAGCGGTCGGCCACGGCCTGGAAGGCGACTTCAACCGCAAGGGCAGTTCGGCCTACAGCGGGCGCATGGGCGAGATGGTGGCGTCCAAGCTGTGCACCATCGTCGATGATGGCACCTTGGCCGGTCGTCGTGGCTCCTTGAGCGTTGACGACGAAGGCACGCCAACCGAGTGCACCACACTGATCGAAAACGGCGTACTCAAGGGCTACATGCAGGACAAGCTCAACGCCCGCCTGATGGGCGTAGCCCGCACCGGTAACGGTCGTCGCGAATCTTACGCGCACCTGCCGATGCCGCGCATGACCAACACCTACATGCTGGCCGGCGAAAGCGACCCGCAAGAAATCATCGCGTCGGTGAAGCGCGGCATCTACTGCGCCAACCTCGGCGGCGGCCAGGTGGACATCACCAGCGGCAAGTTCGTGTTCTCCACCAGCGAGGCGTACCTGATCGAAGACGGCAAGATCACCGCCCCGGTCAAAGGCGCGACGTTGATCGGCAACGGCCCGGAGGCCATGAGCAAGGTGTCGATGGTCGGCAATGACTTGGCNNGACTTGGCGCTGGACAGCGGTGTGGGGACGTGTGGCAAGGATGGTCAGTCGGTGCCGGTGGGTGTCGGCCAGCCAACGCTGAAGATTGATGCGATCACCGTGGGTGGCACGGGCGCTTAGGCACATACATCCCCCTGTAGGAGCTGCCGCAGGCTGCGATCTTTTGCTTTTTAAAAGATCAAAAGATCGCAGCCTGCGGCAGCTCCTACAGGGGATGGACGAGAATCAACGCAGACCGCGTTGAGTTTCGTCCAGCTCACGGATGTACTTGAAGATTTTACGGCTGGATGCAGGAGGCTTGTTTTGCGCAACCTCGTGCTGCGCCTGACGGATCAGGGAACGCAATTGCTGGCGGTCCGCGTCCGGGTAGTCGACGACGAATTTTT
>CXWK01000214.1_pt2 | contig 20107 bp, 10 predicted proteins | sample 590851 | NCBI WGS metagenome assembly CXWK01 (sample SAMEA3498364, study PRJEB10139) | wastewater metagenome | biome: wastewater treatment plant; material: activated sludge | place: Denmark | collected 2014-08-01 | reverse complement strand
CCGTCAACCCCAGGCCGACCTGGCCGCGTAATCAACGTGACCGGTCAGCGGGGGGAGCCTCAGGAGCGGCGAACGATGCGTAGTGCGGCGACGAAGCTGACCCGGTCGGGGTCGACGCGGGCGTGGTCGGCTGCTTCCCACATGAGGGTGCGGATCGCGAAGTGACAACACAGGTGGCCCCAGATCTCTTGGAGGACCAGGGCGGGTGACTTCGATCGCAGCACCGTTCGTGGTCCGCGCTGGTGGGTCTTGAGCTCGTCGAACGCGGACTCGATCTCCCAGCGTTGCGCGTAGGCGGCGGCGAGCTCGGTGACGGTGACCTCGTCGGGATCGACCAGGGTGGTGAACAACCGGAACGGCCCGGCGTCGATGCCTCTGCCGTCGTCGACTCGGTAGTCGATGACCCGCACGATGACCGCCTCGGTGTTGAGCTTTGCGTTGTTGGCGCGTAGCTCGCCAAGCCACGACCCGTCGTCGAACACCTCGATCTGGCGGGGATGCACATTGTTCTTGGCCCGCCACAACAAGTCGGCGCCGGTCGCCGCGGCCTGCTGCCACAAGGCGAACCCGGTGAAGCCCCGATCGGCGAGCAGCACCATCCCCGGCTCGAGCCGGTCGATCAACGGCTTCGACAACGCCAACTCCGACGTCGTGTACGCGCCGATCTCGGCGTCGAAGATGGCGTGGGTCCCGCACTCGGCCAAGGCCACCACCCGGGCTTGGGGGAACGCGGAGCGCTCGCCCTTCATCACCCCGGGCCGACCGAAGAACCCGTCATTGGCGGCGGTGTCGGCAACATCGAAGGTCGTCCCATCGATCGCCACCATCCGCCGGCCCGCCAGAAACGAACCCGCCGTCCCGTCGGTCGCCAACGGCTCCGCCACCCGATCGAACAGCGCCTTGACCGGCTCGAACCCCAACCGTTCGCGGGCCTGGAAGATCGCCGACTTCGTCGGCAACCGAACCGGTTCGACGCCCGGCTCGGCCCACGACAAGCCATCGGTCAACAAGCCCAGCACGTCCTCATACGAACCCTCGGAATGCAACGCCATCCCCACCGCGAAGTACGCCATCGTCTGTGCCGGCAACGACCGATGCCGCTGCTCCTTGCGACCAGCCGCAGCGATCACCTCATCGACCACCGCCGGCGGGAACGTCCTGGTCAGCACCCCTACCGACACCAGGTCCGACAACCGGCGTTCCGACACGGGCTTGGTCCATCCAGCACGAGGCATCCCCACAAACTACGCGCCCGTAGTTCTAACTAAACGGTATTGCCATTAGCTCCCATGGCCCCTGGCGGGGCCGCCCTCGTGGGATGAGAACGACCGCTGTAGGCAGTCGCCGCAGCACGCTTTGTCGACAGAACGGCTATTCACACCTCAGACGCACTGGTTTCACGTGTCAGCCTCTCTGAGGACTCACCCCGTGAGTTACCCTCGACCTAGACAACCACAGTCCGATGATGCCTTCTGCATGCCCGGTCGAACCAGCCGCCCCGGGGGCTTATCCGTTTCCTGGCAGCGGTGGAACGCCGGCTAGGCCATCGGGAGGTTCGATGCGAACCAGCGTTCCGTGACCCTCGGCTGTTGACTCGTCATCACTAGATACCCAAAGGGCGCCGAACCCGATCGCTGCGCCTTCACCGACGTCGGGGTAACTAACCTCTGCGGTAATCTCATTGCTGTCGGGTCCAATGCGGATCATCTTGTCGTCACCTATGTTGGCGACCCAGACCGACGACCCGTCAACATAGATGCTTGACAAGCTCATATCAAAGTCAGCCGGGATCGAGATAACCTCGACCACTTCTCCAGAGCTGGGGTCGATCCTTGTGACCTCGCCTGCTCGACTATCTGTGTCGTTCGTTGCCCACACACCATCAGAACCACCCGCAATGAGGTCGTGGGAGTCACCGACGTCAACATAGCTGGTGGACTCCTCATCGATTACGTGCCTCGCGACGGTGCCATCGCCGTTAGCGACCCAAATTGTCCCGTCGGTTGTCGTGAGGCCATAAGACGATCCCCCCACGCTTCCTCGGCTCTCGGCCGTGGACGTTGCAGGATCGATTCGCAAGAGTTCGCTCTCAGCATCGACCGAGAAGCCACCGCCGTCCCCCAAACTCTCCGTCTCATGTCGAACGGTCCAAACGGCTCCCTCACCGATCGTGACCCCGCTTAGATATCCCTCTAAGTCAATGGTCTGGATCAGGTCGCCAGATTCGGGATCAAGCTGAACAAGAGTGCCATCCTCGCCGCCAGTGGTCGCCCACATCTCATCTTCGGACGTAGCGAGATGCTCGATGCCCTCTACATGGACCGACTGGTCAACTTCGTTCGTCTCGGGGTCGACCCGCTCCAAGGTTCCGCCCTCACTTGCGACCCAGACATGCGTCGAGGTCACGACTACGTCACGTGGCTGGCGCCCGATCGGAATCGTCTCGCTGATTTCGATAGGGCGCTCCACTGTGTCGACTGCAGGCGCCGTAGCTGTGTCCGCTGCGCCATCGTCACCTGAGTCGTTGCCGCACCCCAGAAGCGACACTGCCGTCAGAGCAAGCACAACAGTTATCGGCACTCGAGAGGTTCTCACCGGACCTCCAGACTCCAGAGGGTCGGCCGAGTTCCATCTACTAGGCCGACCACCAACGTCGCATGCTCCTCAGCCAGCACTCCCATCGGCAGTATGTCCTCAGAACCCTCGCTGCCTAGATCTCTGCGCGTCCAAGAGGAGCCATCATCTGAAATCCAGGCTGTCGCGGTCGCCGAATCGGAATCCGACACAGTTCCGAGCGCGACCAGCACACCATCGGCGCTCGAGAGAACCCTCGGGGAACTTACGAACGTGGCTCCACGCTCGAACCCCGACGCGTCTACCTGCTCCCACTCGCTGCCATCGCCCGAGCGCCAGACAAGCGTTTCCCTCCCGGCCTCGTCGTCCGCAGATCCAATGGCGATGTACCCATCGTCGGTCCGCACGATTCCGTACGCGCCCTCTGATCTCGGAGTGTCGCCGCCGGGGAGCTGGACGGAAACCCAAGCCCTTCCATCAGGTGAGACCCAGGCAGCAGCGTCCTCTTGGGAATCGTCGTGGAACTGCTGACCGACTGCCACGATCTGGTCGTCGTCGGTGGCAACGCCGTAGATTTCGCTTCCGTCGGCATCGGATTCGGCTAGCCCTGTCGTGGAATCCTCGATCCATTCGAGCCCGTCTGCCGAGGAGTAGATCAGAGGGATGCTGCTGTCGCAGCTGTCGACTCCTCCGTAAGCGAAGGCAAGGAACCGATTGTTCCAATTGGTGACGGTCGTTAGGACCCGCCCCGGCACACCGCACTCCCCATCGACAGTCGATCCGATTCCAATCGGGCTGGCGGTCGACCAGTCCGTGCCGTTCTCTGATGTCCAGATAAGGGGGGTGCTGTCACTCTCGGAGTCCGCTCCTTCCTGCAAACCAATCGCGACGGAGTTGTTTTCGTTTCGTGCGAGGTCCAGAGCTAGGCCTGATCCAGGCAGGTCTGCGATGTGGCTGAGTGTTAGTTGAACGTCACGATCAGCGGACCCGGACGTCGCATCAGGGTCCGTCTTGCTGCACGACGGTAAGACAGTGGCGATGAGACCCAACAGCGCTCCAAAGAAGATGGTCAGCGGCAACCGCCGGGGACGGGCAGACCGGCCTCTACTTAAACCCATCGCACGCTCCGACCGTCTCTGACTGAAGTTGGCCCGTATTGGCCATCTGGAATCCCCTCACCGCGCCAGTGCCTGCTAGCCCAAGCCACGGACCCCGTCTACTGGCAACGTAGTCTGCCGTGCGGCCGCCGGTCGGTCCTGGCACTGGATGGTGGCTCGCGCACGGTGCCCTACGCATTTGTATGAACTGTCTCCGCGGTGCAGGTGGGTCGGAGCGGAGGAGCGTGATCCTCCGCGAAGTTCCTGAGCCTCCAGGGGCCTACGTGGGATATGGAACGCCAAGAGCCGGGCGGCTTCGATTTTCTCGTCATTGCCGTAGCGGGTGCTGTCCTACTCGTCGTCGGTGCGGTGTGGGCGGGAGCTTGGCTCTCGTTGGCCGTATCGGACGGCCGACAGGGTTTGCCCTTCTCGGCCGCTGCTGATGCGGCGCCTCGGCTTCCGGCGAACCTGAGCGCACCCGCCGAGGCCTGGGCCGAGCCCTTCGCTCAGGCGCTTCCAGCAGCGCCGCTCTACTGGTTCTGCTCTGCGCTGGCCGGCGCGGCGATCGGCGCAGCGGTTGCCCTCGTCGTCAAGTGGCTGAGCCGCTCGAAGGTCGGGACGGCGAAGCGCCGGCCGTTGGGTGTCGACGGGCGGACTCGCTTCGCCAGGCGGCGCGACCTGGAGCCGCTCCTGGTGTCCCGTCCGTTGCCGGGCCGGTTCGTGATCGCTCAGTTCGGCCGCCGACTGGTCGCGACCGAATCCCCGCCCTTCCCACGGCCCCGTTCGTCTCGCCGAGCAGCCCGCCGAACCCGTCGGGGAGACCGGGGCGCGGTGGCGCTGGTTGGACCTTCCCGGTCGGGCAAGACCACCGCAGCAGTCGCCGGGATCCTCGAGTGGGAGGGGCCAGCGGTGCTGTCGTCGGTGAAGGCGGACCTGTTGGCCACCACCCACGGCTGGCGCTCGTCCAGGGGCGAGGCGCGGGTCTACGACCCGACGTCCTCGACCACTCCGAAGGGCGCGTCAGCGCTGTGGTCCCCGCTCCAGCAGGCGGGAACAGTCGTCGGCGCGCAACGCGCCGCTCGTTCCCTGTGCGATGCCGCACCGCGAGGTGGGGTCGAGGGCGGCATGGACTTCTGGCTGGCGCAGGCCGAGATCCTGCTGTCGGGCCTGCTGTTCGTCGCGCATCACGCACACCGTGACATGGACGCGGTGTGCGAGTGGGTGCTGACTCAGGACCGTCCCGGCGAGTTGGGACCTGGTGAGGTCCGCGAAGCGCTCGACGCGCTGAGTCTCTCGAACAACGCGGTGGTCGCGCTGGGTGCCGTAGAGGTGGCCAAGGCCGTCGTATCGGTCTGGGAGATGGAGGAGCGCACCCGCTCGTCCATCTACGCCACCGCGCAGACGGTGATCTGGCCCTGGATGGACCCCGGCGTCGCCGCGTCGTCGCGCTCGCGGAAGGACAGCAAGGGCCGCCGGCTCGGATTCGAGGGGGTCGATCTGCCGTGGCTGCTGTCGGGGTCGAACACGGTCTACTTGTGTTCGCCAATCGAGGACCAGAAGCGCCTCGCACCCGCGTTCGGCGGCCTGCTCAACGACCTGATCAACCAGGCGTACCGTCACGTGGCGGCGACCGGCCAGCCGCTCGACCCTCCGCTCCTGGTGGTGATCGACGAAGCCGGCAACACGCCGCTGCGGCAGTTGCCCGAGTACGCCTCGACGCTCGCCGGTATCGGCGTGCTGCTGGTCACGATCTGGCAGTCGCTTGCGCAGCTCGAGGTTGCCTACGGCAAGGCGGCCGACACGATCCTGACGAACCACCTGACGAAGGTGTTCTACGCGGGCCTCTCGGACCCGACCTCGATCCACTACATCGACCGGGTTCTCGGCGAGGCCGAGGTCGACACCCGGTCACACTCGGCCGCTGAACGCCTCAACGGCGGTTCGGACCAGTTCTCGACGACCCGCGTTCCGCTTGCTCCGGCCCACGTCCTGAGGCAGATGCGCCCAGGCGATGCGCTGCTGGTTCACGGCACCCTCCCGCCGGCCCACGTCCGAACCCGGCCCTTCTACCGAAGCCCGCACCTCGCGAAGCGCTCTGCGATCTCGGTCGGTGAGGAGAGCGCGGCGTGAAGCCGTTCCTCCGCGCGACTGACCGCGCCCGGCTCGCCCCAGTCGGGTGGGCGTCGGAGCCCGCTGGCGTGTGGGCCGGCCGTCAGGTCGAGGTGGTGTTCGACCCGCGCCAGCACCAGATCGTCATGGTCCGCAACGAGCCGGGCGACACGACCCGAGTGGCGTTGGCGGGGGAGGGGTTCCGCCGGCTGGCCGTCGATGGCCAGCAGGAGATGTGGATGCGCGACCGCACCGGCGCGGTGGAGCAAGCCCGTGGGCGAGTCGTGGGCAACCACGCGCCGGCCAGGGCGCAACAGCTCGGAGGTCGGGGCCTGTGATGTTCCGCTGGAGCGTGCGAGGGCGGGGGTAGCGTGATGGCAAGCGATCGGAGCGCTCGCCGTGAACCCTCCGGGCAGCTGTCGCTGTTCGATGTTGCGCTCTCTCCCGACGATGCAACCGCACCGGCACAGGAGGCGAACGATGAATCGGTACGGGCAGATGGCCCACGACCACAGCCGGCAGCACCGACCGGACGTCTATTCGCAGATCCCCGACCCCGACGCGTTCTTCGCGGAGGCCGGCGAAGTGATCGCGGCGGAGGTGACCCGGCTGCGCGATCAGATCCTCGGCCCGCCCCTTCCCGGCGAGAGCCCCGAGGCGTACCGGCTCCGGGGCTACCAGGCATTGGTGACCGCCGAGGAACTGACCCTGGCGGACCACCATCTCTTCCAGCCGATCCCGGCGACCGGGACGGGCGAGGACCAGAACGACGATCCGGACCTGGCCCGCCGCTATCAGGCCCTCGCCGAGATCAACCAGGTCATCAACACCCCGCTGTAGAGGAACCGGAGGTACCGGCGCGGCCCGCGCCCTTCCGACCGTCCGGCCAGGACGCCCTCGCCCCTCCGGGCACCGCCGCCAAGCTGCGTGCGAACCTCGAGGCGCTCTCCGTTCTGAACCGTTGCCGTGACGAGGGCGGCCGGTGGGCCGACGTCGACGAGCAGGCAGTCCTGGCGCGCTGGTCGGGATGGGGCGCGATCCCACAGGTGTTCGACGACACCGACGACCGCTACGTCGATGAGCGCGCCGAACTACGCCGGCTACTGCGGACTGCGGACGGCTGGGCTCAGGCCCGGCGTACGACCCTGAACGCGCACTACACGTCGGCGTCGGTGGTCGCAGCGATGTGGCGCGCAACCGGAGCGCTGGGTGCCGACGCTGATCTGCGGGTGCTGGAACCGGGTTGCGGGTCGGGCAACTTCATCGGCTTCGCCCCACGCGGAGCACGGCTGACCGGCGTCGAACTCGACCAGACCACGGCCGAGATCGCCAGGCACCTCTACGGAGCTCGGGCCACGATCCACGCGACCGCGTTCGAGGAACTGCGAGTCGAGGACGGGGCCTTCGACGTCGTGATCGGCAATGTGCCCTTCGCCAAGGTCACGCCGCACGACCCTCGCCACAACCGCGGCCGCTACGCCCTGCACAACTACTTCCTCCTCAAGTCGCTGCACCTGACTCGCCCCGGTGGCCTCGTCGTCGCGCTCACTTCCCGCTACACCCTCGACGCCCGCAACCCCGCCGCCCGACGCGAGATCGCCACCCTCGCCGACCTGGTGGGCGCGATCCGTCTCCCAGAACGTGCCTTCGCCCGCTCGTCAGGCACCGACGTTGTGGTCGACCTGGTGATCCTGCGCCGTCGCCCACCCGGAGCCGAACCCTCCGGTCCGGGATGGGAACGGGTCGGGCCGGCACCCATCGAGACCGCCGACGGGACGGCGCCGCTCGAGGTCAACGAGTACTTCCTCGCTCACCCCGAACGAGTCCTCGGCGAACTGGCCGCGTCACGGGGCATGTATCGCGACCACGAGCTGACCGTCACCCCCAACGGCGGCCTCGACGAGCAGCTCCCGGCCGCGCTCGAGGTGCTCGTCACCGAGGCCCGTGATCGGGGTCTCGCCTACGTGCCGGCGGTTCGCGCCCATGAGACGCGGCCCGAGCAGCGGCCGGCGCGGGGCGACTTCGCCCTCACCCACGCACAGGACGGCAGCTTCGTCGTCAACCAGCGTGGCGAAGTCGCCCAACTCCAGAGCGGCACCCCAGTCACCTACCAGCCCCGCTTCGTCAAAGACCTCAGAGAGCTCGCTCGACTCGTCGGCCTGCGCGACGCCGCCCGCAGCGTGCTCGCCGTCCAGGTCGATGGCGGCAGCGACGACCAACTCACCGCCTCGCAAGCGACGCTCACCGAGGAGTACCGCACCTACGCGCGGTTGTACGGACCAATCAATCGGTCCAGCCAAGCCCGCACCGGTCGCCGCAATCCCGAGACCGGCGAGGAGATCATGCGCCGCGTGCGGCCGCGCATGGGCGGATTCCGTGAAGACCCCGACTGGCCCCTCGTCGCCGCGCTGGAAGTGTTCGACGAGGAGACCCAGGAGGCCCGCCCGGCTGCGATCTTCCACGAACGAGTCATCGACCCTCCCCATGAACGGCACGGCGTCGAGACCCCCGACGAAGCCGTCGCCGTCTGCTTGGATGAGACCGGCACCATCACGATCGATCGGGCCGCCGAACTACTCGGCACCGACGCCGCCACCGCACGCCAGCACCTCGGCGAGCTGGTGTACGACGAACCCGGCACCGGCCGCCTCGTCGCCGCCAGCGAGTACCTCTCGGGCAACATCCGGGCCAAGCTCGACGCCTGCCAGACTGCCGACGATCCCGACGGCCGCTTCCGGTCCAACCTCGCCGCACTGGAGCGGATCCTGCCCCGCCAGCTCGAGCCCGCGGAGATCACTGCCCGGTTCGGGGCGCCATGGATCCCGAGCCGGGACATCGAGCAGTTCTGTCGGGAGGTACTCGAGGCCACCGTCGACGTCGAGCACCTCCCGCAGCTCGGCCACTGGTCCGCCCGGCTACGCGACGGCAGCCGGCGGAGCGTCGCACTCTCCTCCGAGTGGGGCACCTCCCGTGCTGACGGCATCACCTTGCTCGACGCTGCGCTGAACCAGCGGCTACACACGGTCACCGACGCCACCGAGAACGGCCGCCGCGTCCGCAATGACGCCGAGACCCTCGCCGCCCGAGACAAGCAGGAAGCGCTCACCACCCGGTTCTCGACCTGGGTGTGGGAAGACTCCGACCGCTCCGAGCGGCTCGCCCGTCGCTACAACGAACTGTTCTCCTCGACCGTCCTGCCCACCCATGACGGCAGCTACCTGAGCCTTCCCGGACTCGCCGGCACGTTCACGCCGCGGACCCACCAGCGCGACGCGGTCGCCCGCATCCTCACCGACGGCCGCGCCCTGCTCGCTCATGCTGTCGGCGCCGGCAAGACCGCCACGATGGTCATGGCCGCGATGGAGCTCCGTCGGCTCGGCTCCGCCTCCAAGCCCGCGGTGGTGGTCCCGAACCACATGCTGGAGCAATTCTCCCGCGAGTGGCTCCAGATCTACCCGACCGCCCACATCCTCGTCGCCGACCGGGAACGGTTGTCCAAGGATCGGCGCAAGGAGTTCGTCGCCCGCGCCGCCACCGGCGACTGGGACGGGATCGTGTTCACCCAATCCGGGTTCGCTCGCCTGCCCCTCGGCCGCGACCTGATGACCTCCTACCTGGGTGAAGAGATCGAAGCCGCCCGCTCCCCGCTCGCCGGCTCCAAAGACGGCAAGGGCCTATCGGTCAAGAAGCTTGAGCGGCGCATCGCCCAGATGGAGGAGACCTGCAAGCGGCTCCTCGCCGAGCACAACAAGGACGACGGCGTCCGGTTCGAGGAGACCGGCGTCGATTACCTCTTCCTCGACGAGGCCCAGGCCTACAAGAACCGCCGCGTCGACAGCTCGATCGACGGCGTCGCCAACACCGGCTCTCAGCGCGCCCAGGATCTCGACTCCAAGTTGTGGGCGCTGCGGCGGATGCACGGCCCGCGCGTCGTCACCTTCGCCACTGCGACACCGGTGGCGAATTCGATGGCCGAGCTGTGGGTCATGCAGAGCTACCTGCACCCCGACCTTCTGGCCAGCGTCGACCTTCGAGCCTTCGACGCGTGGGCCGCCACCTTCGGGCGCACGCACACTGCGCTCGAGCTGGCACCCGACGGCGCTTCGTACCGGATGCAGACCCGCTTCGCCCGGTTTCAGAACGTCCCCGAGCTCCTCACCCTCTACCGGCAAGTCGCCGACGTCCGAACCAACGACGACCTCGACCTCCCTGTCCCCGCTCTCACCGGCGGCCAGGCCGAGACGATCGTCGTCGAACCCGACGATGCGCTCATCGACTACGTCGCCGACCTCGCATCGCGGGCAGAGGCGATCCGCAACCGAGCCGTCGACCCGAGCGAGGACAACATGCTCAAGGTCACCGGCGACGGCCGGCGCGCCGCCCTCGACCTCCGACTGGTTGGTGAACACGCGCCAACCGACGGAGGGAAGCTCGCTGCAGCCGCACAGCGGATTGCCGCCGTTCACCACGCCACCCGCGACCTCCGCTACACCGACGAGCACGGCCAGCTCACGCTTCGACCGGGTGCGCTCCAGCTCGTGTTCTGCGACGTGTCCACCCCGGCCGGTGCAGGGTGGAACGCCTACGACGAACTACGCGATCTCCTGGTCCGTCGAGGCGTCGACGCCGGATCGATCCGCTACATGCAGGATGCCAAGAGCGACATGGCGAAGGCCAAGCTCTTCGCCGCATGCCGGGACGGCACCGTGTCTGTCCTTGTCGGCTCCACAGAAACCATGGGTGTCGGCACCAACGTCCAGGCGCGGGCCGTCGCCATGCATCACCTGGATGCGCCGTGGCGACCGGCCGACATCGAACAGCGCGACGGGCGCATCCTCCGGCAGGGCAACCAGAACCCCGAGGTCCGCGTGCTGCGCTACGTCACCGAGGGCAGCTTCGACACCTACATGTGGCAGACCCTCGAGCGGAAGGCCGCGTTCATCGCTCAGGTGACCCGCGGCGACCTGCCCGACCGCGACGTCGATGACATCGGCGACCAGGCACTTTCCTTCGCCGAGGTGAAAGCGCTGGCCACCGGCGACCCCCTTGTCCTGGAGAAGGCATCGGTCGATGCGGATGTCGCTCGACTCGCCCGACTCGAACGAGCGCACCACGACGACCAGCACCGCCTCCGTCGAACACTCGACGCCGCGACTCGCCGGGCAGAGAAGGCCGAGCACCGTGCCGCCGACCTCGACGCGGTCATCGGTCGGGTGATCGATACCCGCGGCGATCGGTTCGCCATGACGATGGACGGTCGAACGCACACGAAGCGAACCGACGCAGGCGAGCACCTCCAGCGTCTCCTTCAGCAGCGCCTCGACCAGACCCCACCCGAGACCAGCGGACCCTCGAGCCAGATCGGCACGCTCGGCGGACTCGCCGTCCACGCCCAAGCCATCACCACGATCGAAGACGAGGTCCGGGTCACCATCCCCGTCGCCCACGCCGACGTCCGCTTCCTCGCCAACGACCTGAGCCGCAGCGACCCCTCGAACCTCGTCACCCGACTCGAACGCCACCTCCACCGGCTCCCCGAGACCATCGCGGAGCTGAACACGGATGCAATCGCGGCACGAGCCGAAGCCGATCGCGCCGCCGCCCGCATAGGTGCGCCCTGGGATCGCGCCGAGGATCTCGCCGACCTACGCCGGCGGCAGCAGGAGATCGACGAACAACTCACGGCCACGACCGACTCGGCGACCCACGAGCGCGAGCCGGATCTCAGGGCTGGCCCGACGTCGAACCCGTCGAGAGAAGCCTCGACATCGGTGCGAGCACGTTCGGACCGGTCGGCATCCGCAGCGCCGTCAAGAATGACAGCCCGTCTGGACGGCATCCAGCACCGATCAGGCCTCCACCCATCGGGAGTCGAGCTATGACGTGTGCATCCAGGCTGCGACGGGGGCTGGCCTACCATCCAGTGGCCAGGTTGACGCGCGCCGAGTTGGACGGGGAGGGCCTGGCGGGACGGTCTCCTGATGTTTGACCCACACGAATTGGTGAAGCGGCAACGAGGCCGCGGCCTGGCCGCTGACCCCGACGGTGTCCGGATGCCCTGGGGCCAAGGACCTGGCGCGGAGGGCGCGCAATGACGGCAGGGAGTTCCACCGTCGCTCCGCCACTCCCTGAGCCCGGTCAGGTCGTCGAGGTCCGCGGCTCCACGTGGGCAGTCGCAAACGTCCAGGCTCAGGGTCTGCCTCGAAGTCCCGCTGATGAGGCAACGGCGCAGCTGTCGCACGTCGTCGATCTCCAGTCGCTTGACGAGGATCGCCTCGACGAGACGTTGAGCGTCGTGTGGGAGCTCGAGGTAGGACACACCGTCAGCCCTGCGCAGGGGCTGCCGGAGCGCATGAACTCCGAGTCGTTCGATGATCCGGCCACGCTCGCCGGGTTCATCGATGCGCTGCGGTGGGGTGCGGTCACGTCCGCCGACCCGAATCGTTACCAGGCGCCGTTCTGGTCAGGGGTCAATGTCGAGGCCTACCAGCTGGAGCCGTTGCGGCGGGCCCTCGGTGCGCCGCGTACCAACCTGTTGCTGGCCGATGACGTCGGCTTGGGGAAGACCATCGAAGCCGGCCTGGTCATCCAGGAGCTGTTGTTGCGCCATCGGGCCCGGACAGCGGTGGTCGTGTGCCCGCCGAGCCTGTCGCTCAAGTGGCAGGACGAGATGGCGGAAAAGTTCGGCCTCGACTTCGTGATCGTCAACAGCGAGCTGATGGCGCAGGTGCGGCGCACCCACGGGCTGCACGCCAACCCGTTCCTCATGTACCCGCGGGTCATCGTCTCGATGGCCTGGCTGTCCCAGGTGCGGGCCCAGCGCCTGTTGCGAGACGTGTACACCCAGGCGGCCAACCCGAAGTCGGGCAAGCGCCATGCCTTCGACATCCTCGTTGTCGACGAGGCTCACCATGTTGCGCCGTCGAGCCCGTCGGCGATCGCCGGTGGTCGCGGGTACCCGATCGATACGCAGCGCACGGTCGCGGTGCGTCAACTCGCCGACAAATGTGAGCACCGCCTGTTCCTCTCGGCGACGCCGCACAACGGCCACCCTGAGTCGTTCACCGCCTTGCTGGAGATGATCGACTCGCGGCGGTTCTCCCGGGGGGCGCTGCTCGATGCTGGCGCACTGAACGATGTCACCGTCCGCCGTCTCAAGCGCGACCTGAAGGGCAAGGGCTTCAAGAACAGAGTGGTCGAGGCCCTCCCGTTCACCCCGCGCGATGACGAGCAGGAGATGTTCGATCTGCTCGACGGCATCGTGACCCGAAGCGCCAAGCTGAACGGCACCAAGCCCGGCGGCGACATCGTCACGATGCTGCTGAAGAAGCGGTTCCTGTCCAGCCCGTTCGCCTTCGGTCAGACCCTCAGCCACTACGTGTCGTCGCGGGGCGGCCGCGGACTCTCCGATGACGACTACGACGACATCTTCGGTGAGGGGCAGTCGGACGAGGAGGAGGGGTTGTGGGAGCAGGACGAGGGCGAGCGGCTGCGCGAGTCGAAGGGCTCGGACCCGCTCAGCGCGGCGGAGCCCGGCCAGCTCGAGACGTTGATGCAGTGGGGGCTGAGCCATGAGAGCCGAGCTGACTCCCGCCTCGATGCCTTGCTGGCGTTTCTCGACCAGGTGTGTCGGCCCGAGGGTGAGGCCTGGTCGACCGAGCGCGTGGTCGTGTTCACCGAGTACGCCCACACCGTCGACTGGCTCACTCGTGTGTTGACCCAGCAGGGCTACGGCGAGGTGCTCGCCGTGATCCAAGGCGCGACGCCGCCCGAGGATCGTGAGTACATCCGGTCGCAGTTCACCGAGGACCCCGAGAAGGAGCCGGTACGGATCCTGCTGGCCACCGACGCGGCGGGGGAGGGGATCGACCTCCAGACCCATTGCCATCGGCTGGTCAATTTCGACATCCCGTTCAACCCCTCGAGGCTCGAGCAGAGGATCGGACGGATTGATCGCTACGGGCAACAACGCGACCCACAAGTGTTCCACTTCGTCCCCGACACCAACTCGTCGACCTACGTTGCGGACGCGAGCTTCATGGCCCGGATCGCCAGGAAGGTGGCCAACGTCGAGGAGGATCTGGGTTCGGTCAACCAGGTGATCGGCGAGGAGGTCCAAGGCCACTTCGGGCGGTCGCGGCCGCAGGGCAAGACCAAGTGCGTCGACCCCAACGAGGTCATCAACACGGCACTCGCCGGCGGCATCGAACTGAATGCCCGTCTGACCGAGTTGGAGCAGAGCTTCGACGAGTCGCGCGCCGAGATGCACCTGGATCCGGCGAACCTGCGCCGGGTGGTCGACACGGCCCTGAAGATCGACCACCAGTTCCCGCTTATCCCAATCCACTACGACCCCGACGACCCCCAGGGCCGGGAGGCGACCGAGTTCGCGGTGCGACTCCTGCCTGGCCGCGACGAGTCACCGTCGGGCAGGGCGCCCACATGGTTCGAGGTGCCCGAGGTCTCGCGTCCGTGGCAGTCGACGCTCAAGGGTCTCTACACGAGGTTGGCGCCGAGCGTGGCCCGGCCGATCACGTTCGATCCTGGCATCGCCGAGGGGCGCAACGACGTGGTGTACGTCCATCTCGGTCACCCGATCGTGCAGAAGGCCCAGCGCCTGTTGCGCAGCGCGTTGTGGAGCTCGTCCTCCCCGCTCAACCGGGTCACTGCGGTGGTGGTGGACGACTTGCCGGAGTCTTTCGTCGCTGCGGTCACCCGCATGGTGCTGGTCGGTCGGGGCGGCATCCGCCTGCACGAGGACGTCTTCCTGGCCGGCGTGCGGCTCCATGGCCGACGGGCCATGGCTGAGGAGAAGGCCGAGGCGGCCCTCGACCAGGCCCTCGACGGCGACCTCCACCACGCCGACGAGGCGGTGAGGGATCAGCTCTGCGAGCTATGGAACGTGCCCGACGGACCGCTGCGGGCCCGCCTCGAGGAGTCGATGCAGGCCCGGGCATCCCGTCGACACGAGCTGGTCACCGAACAGCTCGTTCGCCGCCAGAGCGTCGATGTGCAGCGAGCCCACGACATCTATGCCGCGTTCCGCACGAACCTGCGGGACTCGCTCGACCTGCTGCAACGCGCCGAGGAGGAGGCGGCCGCCACCTTGTTCTCCGACGATCAGCAGCGCCAGCGGCGCCGCGACATCGACGCGATGCAACGCCGCCGCAATGAACTGGATGACGAGGAGGCCCGCGAGATCACCGCGATCGCCGAGCGTTACGCCGACGTGAAGCCACACACCACCGCGGCGGCCGTGGTGTTCGCCCTCACTCGATCGGACGCGGATGGGTGGGCGATCTGATGGCCCGCCCCCGTCGCGCCAGCGGGCCCACCACCAAGGCTTCGGACCTGCACCGGCAGTGGCTCGAGCTGGTGGACATCGAGGGACCGTTCCTCGCCGTTCCCCCGCTCAAGCGAGTCTGGCCCAACGGCATTCCTGACTTCCGCGCCAACCACCCCGACCGCTTCGATGCCTTGGCGGATAGCAGGAAGGCCTTCGAGGCGGCATGGGAAGCGCTCGACAGTGCGACCGACCATGACGCATCGCTCGATGCCTACGGGGCCGCCCGCGACAAGTGGGTCGAGACGGTTTTGCGGGATGTGGTCGGTTGGGCCGACGCGCTGGAGTGGGGTCCGGTGGCCGGCGTCGAAGCAAAGTCGCCGAATAGGACGGTCACCGTCACGGCCCAGGCCGCCCTGGCGGGCGCCGATGGCTTCGGCGCCCTCGTCCACGTGGTCGATCCGACGGACTCGCTGCGCCAGACGCCCAGCGATCTGTGGGCCGCGAGTCCCGTCGATCGTCTCGAAGCGCTCCTGCGAACAAGCGGCGTCGCGGTCGGCATAGTCACCGACGGCCGGTGGTGGGGCCTGGTGCACGCAGGCGAAGGGACGATGCCCGCCTCCGGCGTCGTCGATGCCCTCACCTGGATCGAAGAACCACGGGTTCGCGATGCGTTCTTCACCGTGATCGGCCGCCAGCACATCATCGGCGGTGACCCCGCGGAACGGCTTCCCGCGCTGTTCGACGAGTCCGTCGCTGCGGCGGAGGAGATCACCGAAGCGCTGGGCGCCCAGGTGCGCAGAGCGGTAGAGCTGTTGATTCAGTCGTTCTCCGAGTCTGCCGCTGAAGCCCGACGGCGTGGCCAGCCTGACCCCCTGCCCGCCGGCATGCACGACGTCTACGAGGCCGCGGTCACCGTGATGATGCGGACGGTCTTCTTGCTCTTCGCCGAGGAGCGAGGGCTGCTGCCGGCCAGCGCGCTGTTTGAGCAGGGCTACGGCATCTCGCGCGAGCTCGATCGGCTCGTGGCCGAAAGCGCGCCGGGCGAGGAAGCCCTGGACGCGACCTCGCTGACGTGGCATCGGATGCTCGCCACCAGTCAGGCACTTTCCCAAGGAGCGTCGTTCGAGAACCTGCGTATGCCCGCGTACGGGGGTTCGCTCTTCGACGCGAATCGCTTCCCGTTCCTCAGTGCTACCACCGAGCACGGTGCCCTCGCGATCGCCGTGTCCGATCGGGTGATGATGCACGTGCTGCGCTCGGTGCAGATCGCCAACGTCAAGAGCGAAGCCCGCCGGATCTCTTTCCGTGATGTCGACGTCGAGCAGATCGGCTACATCTACGAGGGCCTGCTCGGCTACACCTGCGCCACGGTCGACCAGCCGGTGCTCGGGATCATCGGCGCCGCCGGTGCTGAGCCCGAGATCCCGCTGGCCACGCTGGAAGACCTCGGCACTTCGCATCCTGATCCCAAGGCGCTTGCCGCTGCCATCCGGGCGTGGGTCGCCGACGACCAGCCCTCGGCGAAACCGTCGTCGGTGGCGGCCATCGCCAAGGCCATCCAGACCGAGCCCGACCCGTCCGCGATCAGCGCGCTGACCCAGATGGTCGGCGATGACACCCGCCTGCAAGAACGGATAGGTCCCTGGCTCGGACTCGTCCGACGCGACCTGCGGAACCACCCCTTGGTCGTCCTCGACGGTGGCCTCCTCGTGCAGGAGACCCCGTCCCGCAAGAACGCAGGCGCCCACTACACGCCGAAGTCCCTGGCCGAGGATGTCGTCCTTCACGCACTCCAACCGCTCTGCTACCTACCGGGTCCGCACCAGACCGCTGATGAGTCAGCGTGGGTGCTCCGATCCTCCGACGACCTGCTCGGGCTCAAGGTCGCCGACATCGCCTGCGGCTCAGGAGCGTTCCTCGTGGCCGCCGCCCGTTTCCTGGCCGACCGGGTGGTCGAAGCGTGGACCAGCGAGGACCCCTCGACCGCACGCCGCAAGGACCTCTATACGCGGGCCGTTCGACAGGTCGTCGCCAACTGCCTGTACGGCGCGGACATCAACGACATGGCCGTCGAGATGTGCAAGCTCTCGCTTTGGCTCGTGTCCCTCGACCGAGACCTGCCGTTCTCGTTCGTCGACGACAAGGTTTTCCACGGAAACTCCCTCCTCGGCCTCTCCAGCCTCGAGCCGATCCGCAACCTCCACATAGACCCGACCCGAGTTCCCGTGGTCCGCCGTTTCGACATCTTCGAAGTCGACCTGGAGTCCATCATCCGCACGGCTGTGCGCCTTCGTGAACTTCTGGCTACGGAGATCGACGAGGCGGACCCCGCCCGCACCAACGCCACCAAACGACGCCAACTCGCCGAACTGCACAGCGTCACCGCCGATCTGCGCCAGATCGCCGACGGCGTCGTTGCCGCCGGCCTGCCGCTGGGAGGAAAACCGGGCAAGGCGCTCGACGAGGCGTACGAGAACCTGCGCCAGGCCGTAAAGCAGGCGCACCCCGGACCGGGCACCGGCGAGCCTGACGCGGCGTGGTTGGAGGGCCTCATCGACCGAGGCCTGGCCCCGACCGTCCCTACGGACTACGAACGCTGGAGGCCTCTCCACTGGGCCATCGAAGCCCCGGACGTGATTGTCGACCACGGCGGCTTCGACGCGGTCATCGGCAACCCACCGTTCCTGGGTGGACAGAAGCTCACTGGGGCGATGGGAACGTCTGTGCGAGATTGGCTCGTCAACTACATCGCCGCCCGCCGCAGAGGCAGCGCCGACCTCGTGGCCTACTTCTTCCTCCGAGCGACCTCACTCCTGCACAGGAACGGCACGCTCGGCCTGATCGCCACGAACACCGTGGCCCAGGGCGACAGCCGCGAGGTCGGCCTGGACGCGATGGTCGCCGACGGTTTCACGATCACCCGCGCGATCCAGTCCCGGTCCTGGCCGGCGGCCAGCGCCAACCTGGAGTACGCCGCCGTGTGGGGCACGCTCGCCCCCGTCGAGAAGACAGTGCCCCGTGTCGCTGATGACGTCGAGGTGCGGAGAGTAAGCACACTCTTGGAGGCCTCCGGCCGTGCCGAAGGCAATCCGGTTCGGCTCGCAGAGAACTCCGGCATAGCGTACATCGGCTGCTACGTCCTCGGGATGGGGTTCGTGCTCGACGTTTTCGAAGCGCAGGAGTGGATTGCCGCTGATCCACGCAACGCCGATGTGCTCTTCCCCTACCTCAACGGCGAGGACCTCAACTCGCGCCCTGACGCATCAGCGTCACGCTGGGTGATCGACTTCAACGACCGTTCCGAAGCGGAGGCCGCGAGGTACCCGCTCCCGTATGCGCGGCTTCTAGAACGGGTGAAGGCCGAGCGGGCCGGTAAGCCGAAGGCTGTTCGTGACGCGCCGTGGTGGCTGTTCCTGCGGGCGCGACCCGCGATGCGAACCGCTATCGCGTCTTTGCCTGAGGTGTTGGTCATCGCTCTTGTCAGCAAGACCATCATGCCGATACGCGTCCCGACTGGCCAGGTGTTCAGCCATAAGCTCGCAGTATTCGCGTCGGACAACTTCTGGATACAGGCAGTCTTGTCATCGAACCTGCATCAGATCTGGGCTTTGAAGTACGGCTCGACGATGCGTTCTGACCTGAACTACTCACCCTCCGATGTGTTCGAGACCTTCTATCGCCCTGATGCCACAGACCGCCTAGAGCAAATCGGGCGCGTCCTGGATCACGAACGTCGCGAGATCATGCTCAGGCGGGATCTTGGCCTGACGAAGCTCTACAATCTCGTCAACGATCCTTCGCTGGTGGATTCCGTCGACCAAGACATTGCGCTCCTGCGCGCTATCCATGTGGAACTCGACCACGTCGTCCTGAATGCGTACGGCTGGGCTGACGTAGTCCCCGGCCATGGATTCCACACCTACCGGCGGATGCCGCGCTGGACGATGAGCCCGACGGCCCGCGTGGAGATACTCGACCGCCTCCTCGAGGGGAACCATTGCCACGGCGAGGCGGACCCACGAGGCAGACGCTCGCCGACAGGGACCGAAGTCCCCAGTGAGGACGGCACGCTTTTCGCCTGACTGAGCCGAATTGGTGGCAATCAGGAGAACAAGGTGCCCTTGGCCGCCGGGCTCCCGCACCCGCGCTCTGAGGTTCGGGTACTGGGCTGGATTCTCGCACGTAGGTCGTTTTCCCGCAGAAGACGATCGAGAGTTTCAACTCGCGCGGTGGGACCGACAGTCCAGCGCTCCATCTGACGGTAGATGTGGAAGCCGTGGTCGAGGGGTACATCGTTCCAGCCGTACGCGTCCATGGTCGCCTCGTCGATCTCGACGTGGATCTCCCGCAGCCGATCGACATCTCCGTCACCGTGGATCGTGGGGTCGTTGACCAGGTTCTGGAGCCTTGTTAGGCCCAGCTCGCGGCGAACCATGATGGCGCGGCGCTCCTCGTCAAGCGTCTTGCCAGCGTCGTGGAGTCGGTCTGAAGTCTGCGGACGTGGCAAGGAGCCGAAGACAAGATCCGGCGTATACGTGGGATCCGTTCGCATGGTCGTGCCGTACTTAATGGCCCACAGCTGATGAATGTTTGACGAGAGCATGGCCTGCATCGCGTGGGAATCGGTAGCGAAAACCACCACCTTCTCATGAAAAATCTGTCCAGTCGGAACACGCACCGGCATCACGGTCTTGCTGACACGAGCGATGACCAACACCTCAGGCAAAGACGCGATCGCCTTTCGCAGGGCTGGCCGCTTCTCCCCGTACTGCCACCAACGATCAGGCAGCGGATTCCGTAGCGCGAACGAGCCGTCCGGCTTCCGCCGCCGCCGTTCTGGCTTCACCCGCTCGGCCAATCGCTGGAACGGCAGCGGGTATTCGGCAGCCGCAGCCTCGGAACGGTCGTTGAAGTCGATCACCCAGCGTGACGCTGATGCGTCAGGGCGCGAGTTGAGGTCCTCGCCGTTGAGGTAGGGGAAGAGCACATCGGCGTTGCGTGGATCAGCGGCAATCCACTCCTGCGCTTCGAAAACGTCGAG
>CXWK01000294.1_pt13 | contig 20131 bp, 13 predicted proteins | sample 590851 | NCBI WGS metagenome assembly CXWK01 (sample SAMEA3498364, study PRJEB10139) | wastewater metagenome | biome: wastewater treatment plant; material: activated sludge | place: Denmark | collected 2014-08-01 | reverse complement strand
GCCGGCGGGAGGTTGTCGATGACGAACCAGCCGAGGTCCTCGAGGCTGTCCGCGGCCTGTGAGCGTCCCGCCCCCGACAGCCCGGCGATGATGATGAACTCGCTGATCGGGACAGCCTACCGATCGGTCGGCTCGGCTCGGAGGAACAGGAGGCGCGGGATGGTGGCTGCCGCCCGGTACTCGGCGGCGGCGGCGAGGAAGCCGGGGGGAGGTGCCGGCTCCTCCATCCGCGTGATGGTGAGCCCGTTGTCCGCCATGGCGTTCACGTACCGGCTCAGGGGCCGGTGGATGAACGGGATGAAGACGCCCTTTTCGACCTCCTCGATCGTGGCGTCCTCGACCAGATAGGGCCCGATGCGCCAGTACTGCTCCGGGGGGTCGAGCACCTGGTCGTCGATCCAGCCGCTGTTCGGCGTCTGGAGCAGGGGGTGGTTGAGGAAGAAGAGGAAGCGCCCGCCCGGGGCGAGCACGCGTGCGACCTCCGCGATGGCCGCGTCGACGTTCTCGATGTGCTCGAACACCAGGCACGCCACCACCACGTCGACGACGCCCGACGCCACCGGCAGGTGGTCGGCCCCGGCGCGGGCATAGGCCGCTCCCCCGCCGCGGCGGGCGGCCTCGGCCACCTGGGCGATGGTGGGATCGATGCCGACGACGCGCTCGGCCCCCGACCGGCGCGCCAGGCGCGCGACCTGGCCCTCGCCAGTTCCCACGTCGAGGACCGTGCGGGCGCCCGCCAGGTGGCGTGCGGCCAGCGGCAGGATCTGCTCTTCGTATTCGGGGTCGGCGCCGGCGGTGAAGCCCGCCTGCCACCACGAGGCGTGGGTCTCCCAGAGACCGTCGCCCGTTCCGGTCGCGCTCATCGGCGCGCCGGTCGGTGCAGCTTGTCGAACACGGCCCGGGCGACGGTCTCGGGGAGCCAGGGGAGCCCGACGAGGGTCTCGAGCTCGGCCCGCTTCACCGCGTTCACCCCGCCCAGCTCCTTCACCAGTCGCTTCTTGCGCGTCGGGCCGAGGCCGGCGATGTCGTCGAGCGCGCTCCTGGTCATCCGCTTGCCCCGCAGCTGACGGTGGTAGGCGATGGCGAACCGGTGCGCCTCGTCGCGGATCCGTTGCAGGAGGTAGAGCGCCTCGGACTGCCGTGGGATGCGCACCGGATCGGACTCGCCCGGCACGTAGACCTCCTCGAAGCGCTTGGCGAGGGAGGCGACGGGGATCTCGTCGGCGAGGCCCAACGCCTCGACCACCCGGATGGCGACAGCCAACTGCCCCTTCCCGCCGTCCACCACCAGGAGCTGCGGGGGGTAGGCGAACCTCCCCTGGCGTTCGCCCGGCGGCCTTTGCCGGTCGGCCAGATAGGCCGTCAGACGCCGGGTGAGCACCTCTTCCATCGCCGCGAAGTCGTCGTTCTGGTCGACCTCGCGGATCTTGAAGCGGCGGTACTCGCTCTTCTTCGGCAGGCCGTCCTCCATGACCACCATGGAACCCACGTAGTCGCTGCCCTGGATGTGGCTCATGTCGTAGCACTCGATTCGCAGCGGTGCGAAGGGAAGCCCGAGGTGGTCCTGGAGCTCGTTCAGGGCCCGCGCCCGGCTGTTGTGGTCGGACGCCCGTCGTAGGCGGTGCCGGGTGAGCTCCTCGAGCGCGTTCCGGGTGACCGTCTCCTGGAGCGACACCTTGTCGCCTCGCTGGGGCACCCGAACCGTGACCGCCGAACCGCGGCACTCGGTCAGCCAGCGACGGTACAGGTCGGGATCGTCGGGCGCGGTGGGCACCAGCACCGTCTTCGGCAGTCCCAGCGGCGGGTCCTCGTAGTAGAGGCCCTCGAGCACGCTGCTGACGAGCTCCGCGGCGCTCACGTCCTCCACCTTGTCGACGATGAAGCCCTTGCGGCCCACCACCCGGCCGCGGCGGACGAAGAAGACCTGCACGGCCGCTTCCAGGTCGTCGTCGGCGATGCCGATCACGTCGAGGTCCTCGTCGCGCTCGGCCACCATCTGCTGCTTCTCGATGGCCTTGCGGACGCTCGTCAGCTTGTCACGCAGCCTCGCGGCCCGTTCGAAGGCCAGGTCGTCCGCGGCCTCGCGCATCTCGCGCTCGAGGCGCTTGACGATCGTGTCGGTGTCGCCGTCGAGGAAGTCCAACAGCTCGGCGACCAGCTCGGCGTAGCGGGTGCGGTCGACCTCGCCCACACAGGGGCCGCTGCACTTCTCGATATGGAAGAGGAGGCACGGCCGTCCGAGCTTCTCGTGGCGGTTGAACTTGTTGTCCGAACAGGTGCGCAGGGGGAAGGTGCGCAGGAGCAGGTCGAGGGTCTCTCTGATGGCGTAGGCGTGGCCGTAGGGCCCGAAGTAGCGCACGCCCTTCCGCTTCGCTCCCCGCATCACCATGGGTCGTGGCCAGTCGTCGCCCACGGTGACGGCGAGGAACGGGTAGCTCTTGTCGTCCACGAGCCGGATGTTGAACCGCGGACGGTGGGTCTTGATGAGGCTGAACTCGAGCATCAACGCCTCGACGTCGTTGTCGACCTGTATCCATTCGACGCTGTCCGCCGAGGCGACCATCTGCGCCGTGCGGACCGGGAGGTTGGAGCCGAAGTAGTTGCCCAGCCGTGACCGCAGCGACTTGGCCTTGCCCACGTAGATCACGCGACCGTGGGCGTCCTTGAACTGATAGGAGCCGGGCGCATCGGGGATGGTCCCAGCCGGCGGTCGCTGCACCATTGGGGTCAAGCCTAAGTGCGGCCCGCGGCGCCACGGTCATCCCAAGGGGATCGGGCGCAACGGGGGGCGCGGCCCCCCGCCAACCAGGAAGAGCGAAACGGTGTGGTCCCCCTCGGTGAGCGTGGAGCGCACCAGGAACGCCGCCAGCTTCCCCGGGCCGTACGGGTCGGTGTAGGTGGGGACGACCGCGGCGATCGTGCCGTCCACGACGATGGCCACCGCCGTCCCGTCGACCGGCGCACCGCCCACTCTCGCGGTCGCGATCGCCGGGAGCCGGCCTCCCGGGTCGACCGTGATCGAGGCACCGGTCTCGAGGGTCGCCGACGCCGTGCTGCCGGGGCCGGCGGGGAAGTCGGCCACCGATCGACCGAGGAGGTCGGGGCGGGGACCGTGCGCGTACCACCGGTCGACGGCGACACCCGGCGGGAGGAACGTGTCGACACCCCGCGCGAACACATCGGCCAGCGACGCCTGCCGGTCGACCCGGACGGCAGGCTGGAACTCGTACGCGGCGAAGGCGGTTCCGACGGCGCGGAGGAACGGCTTCCGGTCGGTTGCCCGGGGACGGCCCGCCAGCGAACGGCCGTCCACGCGCCACGGCACCTCGATGCCGAGCAGGTCGGCCAGGGTCGGTAACACGTCGATCGTGAGCGCGTTGCGATCGTCGACCGCTCCCTCGGTCTGTCCGGGGGCCTTCACGATGAGCGGGACCCAACCCATGTCGGGCATGGTCGAGTCGGGCATTTGGGCGGCCCCCAGCCCGCGTATCGGCGCGCCGGGCTCGAACGCGATCCCGTGGTCGGCGGTGACGACCACCATGGCGTCGTCGTAGAGCCCGGTTCGGTCGAGCTTGCCGAGCAGGTCGCCGACCAGCGAGTCGAGATACCCCGTCTGTTGGAGCATCCGGTGGCGATCGAGCTCAGCCGCCCACACCCCAGAGCAGCAGCGGTGGCACGAGCAGCAGGACGAGCGCGAACGCCACGATGTCGGCGTTCGTGGCGTCGGCGAAGACGAACACCTCGGGGCTGGCTCCGAACACCTCGAAGAGCGGCTGGGCCACCGCCACCCCGCTGAGACCGAACACCTCGAGGGCGCGCCGGCACTCGTCGGGAGCAGGGAACGCCATGGCCTGATCATCGCCCCAAACGACGCGTCTGCTCGCGCGCCTCTCCACGCGCCGCCCGGATCGGGGCCACCGGAGCCGTCGACTCGGGTTCCGCTCATCTTCCGGCTGCCCGCGCCGACAGGCAGAGGGCCGGACGTGTCGGCGTCCAGCGAGGAGCGACCCGTGACGCAGGGAACCCAGCTGGTGACTTCGCGGCCCCGCGCGGCACAGGTCACGGAGCGGCCGGTCCCCGTCGAGCCACCGGCAGCGCGGCCCCGTCGCGGAACGTGGGTGAGGCGCCACCCGGGTGCGGTCGGTCTGCTCCCGTCGCTGGTGCTCGCCGCGCTCGTCACCCGAGAGGCGGCGTGGCGCTCCCCCGACGGTCGGCTGCACTGGTCGCTCTTCGACGACGTCATGATCTCGATGTCCTACGCCCGCACGCTCGCTCGGACCGGCGAACTGGTCTGGTACCCCGGGGCGCCACGCACCGAGGGCATGACGAACCTCGGCTGGACACTCGTGATGGCGCTGCTGCACAAGCTGGGGCTCTCTGGCGACGAAGTCGTCCTCACCGTGATCCTGATCGGCCTCGTCGTCGTGTGGGCCACGGCGTTCCGAGGTCGGGCCATCGTGGCCCTGCTCTCCGGCGCGACCGACCCGCTCACCCGCTTCCTGGCGGTGCTGGCCGTCGCCACCTGCTTCCCCCTCCTGTGGTGGACGATGCGCGGCATGGAGGTGGGCCTCCTCACCCTCCTCACCCTGGTCGCGGTGAACGCCACGTTGGCCGTGGTGCAGCAAGGGCCCGGCGCACGGCGCCAAGCGCTCCTGCTCGCCCTGGTGCTGGCGTCCGGCATCGCGATCCGCACGGACTTCGCGTTGGTCGCCGGCGCAATCGTTCTCTGGCTCGTGGCACGGCCGCCGAGCCGCCCGCACCTGCGGACGGCGGGCCTGGTGGCGGCCGTCACCGCCATCAGCGGGCTGGCCTGCGCCGCCTTCCGGTTGGCCTACTACGGCGACCCGGTCCCGAACACCTACTACCTGAAGCTGACCGGTGTCCTCTTGAGCGACCGGCTCGAGCGCGGTGCCCTCACGACCGTCGTCTCCCTCCTCGGGTACTTCGTCGGCCCCGCGTTGATCGTGGCCTTCGGGTGGCACCGGCTGGGGAGGCCCGCGCGCGAGGTCGCCCGCCTCGTCGGGCTCGTCGCCTTGATGGGAGCCCTCTACGGGCTCTCGGTCGGGGGCGACGCCTGGGAGTACTTCCTGCTCCCCAACCGGTACCTCACGCCGAGCCTCGTGCTGCTGTTGTTGCTGGCGGTGGGGGTCCTTCGGGCGCCGCCGGCCGACACGGGGCCCGCCGGGGAGCGCCGCTCGTCCCAGGGGCTCGCCGCGGCCGTCCTCCTCGCCGGTGCCGGACCCACCATCGTCTACCTGCTCGTGCTGCGCTTCCCCCGGGCAGACCTGTCCCTCGTCGCGCTGGCCGAGCAGTCGACCTGGTTCCCGGTGGCCCTGCCGGTGCTCCTGGCATCCGTCGTCTTTGCGGCCGTGCTGCTGCGGCCCACCACCGCACCACCTCGCCGGCGCCGGGGCGCCTCCGATCGGGCGCTCGTCGTCGCGATCGTCCTGCTCTCGGCGGCCGGTGCCGTGGCAAGCGGCGGTCTCGCCTTCGGCGATCTCGACAGCGCCGCCAACTACAGCATCCTCGGGGACCAGATCGCGTCCGTCACCCGGCCCGGCGCCAGGGTGGCAGTCGTGGCCGCGGGGGCCACCCAGTACGTGTCCGGGCGTGCCGCGGTCGACCTGCTCGGCAAGAGCGACGAGCACATCGCCAAGCGCCCGCCGGCGACCACCGAACTGGTCCTGCCCGGCCACGACAAGTACGACTTCGCCTACTCGATCGGGAGCCTGCAGCCCGACCTCGTCGCCCAGCCCTGGCGCGACCTCGGGCCGGACGACCTCGTCGGATGGGGCTATCTGCCCTACGGCCTCGCCGACGGCGAGTTCGGGGCCGCGGCCTACGCGGTGTGCGGCGGCGAGCGGGTGATGTGGGCGTTGCCCGGGTCGCCGCACGTCCGGTGGGACCGCCTCCGCGCGCTCGACCCTGCCCGCTGCGACTGAAGGCCGCGGCCGGGGACGGTGGCCGCGCCGGGGCGGCGATGGCCTACACTCGAGCCCACGCCGGCCTGGATTCCGGCGACATATCAGCTCCGTGGGCGACATCCCCGTGGCGTGGCGACCAGGCTGCCCCCACCGCCCGACAGCGGAGCTCCCTCCAGGGAGGTCAAGACAACATGCTGAGGCTCCAGACCCCGCTCCCCGAGCGCTATGCCGACGCCACCCCCGAACAGCTCGACGCCTGGATCGGCGACGCCAAAGATGCCCTCGGCGATCGCCTCTTCGTGCTGGGGCACCACTACCAGCGCGACGAGGTCATGAAGTGGTGCGATGCCCGCGGCGACTCCTACCGCCTCTCTGTCCTCGCCCAACAGCGGCCCCAGGCGGAGTACATCGTCTTCTGCGGCGTCCACTTCATGGCCGAGTCGGCAGACGTGCTGACCTCGGACGACCAGCAGGTGATCCTCCCCGACCTGAATGCAGGTTGTTCGATGGCCGACATGGCCGACATCGACCAGGTCGAGGAGGCGTGGGCCGAGCTCGGCGACGTGATCGACGTCGACCGGCTCATCCCGATCACCTACATGAACTCGTCGGCGGCCCTCAAGGCGTTCGTGGGAGAGCACGGGGGCGCCGTCTGCACCTCGACCAATGCCCGGGCGGTGCTCGAATGGGCCCTGGCCCGTGGCGACAGGGTGCTCTTCTTCCCCGATCAGCACCTGGGCAGGAACACCGGGCACACCATGGGCTACACCGAGGCCGACATGCGCGTGTGGAACCCGCGCTTCGATCTCGGCGGGCTCACCGAGGCGGANNTTCCGGACCGAGCACCCCGAGGGCCTCGTGGTCGTGCACCCGGAATGCGCGCACGACGTGTGCGAGTTGGCGGACCAGGTGGGATCGACCGACTTCATCATCCGGGCCATCGAGGACGCGCCCGTCGGGGCGACCATCGCCGTCGGCACCGAGATCCACCTTGTCCAACGCCTCGCCGGTGAGAACCCCGACAAGGTGGTGGTATCGCTCGATCCGCTCATCTGCCCGTGCTCCACCATGTTCCGCATCGACGGCCCCCACCTCTGCTGGGTGCTCGAGCGTCTCGTCGCGGGAGAGGTGGTGAACCGCATCAGCGTCGACGCCGCCACCGCCGAGTGGGCCAAGGTGGCGCTGCAACGCATGCTGGACATCACCTGAGCCCGACATCCACGTGGTGGGTTGATCGGCCCTCGACGGTGCCGATGGGAGTCCATGAGATCCACGGCTCGAGCGGCGCGCCATGTGACCCCGCCGAGCCCTCGAGTCGAGGGACCGCCTTGGCGAAGTTGAGGCGACGCCAGCCGGCCGTCCTCGTACTCGGAGCTGGTGCCGTCGGGAACCGCCACGCCCGCAACCTCAAGGTCGCCGGCGCGCGGGTGGCCCTCGCCGATCCCTGCGCCGACCGGGCGCAGTCCGCTCGCCACGCCCAGCCCGTGCCGTTCGACCTGGATCATCTCGGCGGATACGACGGCATCGTCGTGGCCACGCCACCGAGCGCACACCTCTTCCAGGCGCTGGCGGCCCTCGACACGGGGACCAAGGTGTTCGTCGAGAAACCGCTGAGCCTGAGCGCACGTGGCACCGAGCCACTGGTCGAGGTCGGCGACCGTGTGATGAGCGACCATCATCTCCGCTTCCACCCACCTGTGATCCGTGTCGTCGAGATGGCCCGCCAGGGACGCGCCGGGCGCATCACCTCGGTGCGCTCGTGGTACGGCAGCTATCTTCCCGACTGGCGGCCCACGATGGCCTATCAGGAGACCAGCTCGGCACGGGCCGAGCTGGGTGGGGGCGTCCTCCTCGATGCCATCCATGACCTCGATCTCCTGGTCTGGGTGCTCGGCGACGGCCTCGAGGTGATCGCTGCAGAGATGGCGTGCCTCGGCGATCTCGATCTCGACGTGGAGGACACGGTGCGCGCGCTCATGCGGCATCGATCGGGGACCCTGGCCGAGGCCTCGTTCGACTACCTGAGCCGCCGCTACCGGCGGGGCCTCGAGATCATCGGCACCGACGCGACGCTCCGACTCGACTGGTCGCGCGAGGTGATAGAGGTGGAACAGGCAGGTGAGACCCAGGTGGAGCCCGCCATCGACTCGCTGGCGTGCTCCCACGAGCACCAGACCAAGTGCTTCCTCTCCTGGCTCCGGGGTGACGCGCTGCCGCCGGTGCCGCTCGCCGAGTCGCTCGCCTCACTCCGTCTGGCCGACCGGATCCGCGAGTCTGCGGGGGCAGCCTCGGCCCGCGTCTGAAGCCTCGGCGGCACCTGAACGGCTGCCCGCCCGCCGGTCGAGCAGTCGGTGCCGGTGATCATGGGTGGGCACGTACGTGCCGATCAGCGGCCCTCGCGGCCCATGACCGTCCGCAGTGTCCGGCCGACGATGCGCAGGTCGAGGCCGACGCCCTGGCGGCGAAGGTAGAAGAACTCGTACTGGAGCTTCTCCAACGCGTCGCGCTCGTCACCCGCGTAGCCGTACTTCACCTGCGCCCACCCGGTCAGCCCCGGTTGGACCAGGTGACGCATCGAGTAGAACGGAAGCTTCGCACTGAGTTCCTCGACGTACGCGGGCTGCTCGGGACGAGGGCCGACCACGGCCAGTTCACCGCGCAGGATGTTGATCACCTGTGGGAGCTCGTCCAGGTGGGTCGTGCGCAGCACCTGACCGAACGGCGTGATCCGGGGATCGTCCTCGCTGGTCCACTCGTCGTGGGTGGCCCCGTCGGGCTCAGGCCGCATGGTCCTGAACTTCACGATGGAGAACGGCTCGCCGAACTTCCCGATCCTGGTCTGGCGGTAGAGCAGGGGGCCCCGGTTCCCGAGCCGGTTGGCCATCATCACGATCGGGGTGGCGCCGGCCAGGACCAGCGCCCCGGCGGAGGCGAAGGCGATGTCGATCAGTCGCTTCACCCGTCCGTAGCGCGTCCGGTGGATCTCTCCGATGTCGAACATGAGCGAGACACGCTCCAGTTCGGAGACCGGCAGCTTGCCGAGCCACTCTTCGTAGAACAACGACAGCGTTCGCAGGCGGATGCCCGATTCGTGCAGCGAGGCGGCCTGGCTCACCACGCTCGGCTCGACCTGTGCGGCCCGGTCGAGGACCACGACGGTCGCGCCCTCCTCCGCCACCCGCTCGCACAGCGGGTGCGAACGGACACCTGCCACCTTCGCCTCGTCGGGGGAGAGCACGGCCACGATCTCCGCGGGCACCTCGGCGAACCTCGCCATCTCCTCCCGGAGGGCCGCAATCTCCGCGAGGTCGCCCACCACCACGACCCGGTCGTGGCTGAGGGCGCGGTCCCGGCCGTCGCTCGCGACGGCCACGCAGACGAGATACCACGGCACCAGCACGAGCGCCGCGCCGAACACCACGAACCGTGGCAGGAGGGCATCGCCCACCGCCAGCTCGACCAGCGACACTGCAGAAGCGGCCGCGAAGGTGGCAGCGAGCGACGAGAGGAGTGCCGAGCGCCGCGAGCGCGGGAGATCGGGAAGCCCGACGGCGTAGGCAGCGACCACGAGCAGCGCGAGATAAACGATGGCCCACGCGAATCGAAACGAATTGGTGAAGTCATACGGAGGATCGGCCACCCTGCTCGCATGCAGCTTGCTCGACCCGAACACCGCGAGGACGGTGCCCAGCACGAGCAGCACCCGGGCGAGCCGGCGGCTCATCGGGCCCAGTGCTCGTCGAGCGAGCCTTCTGCAACCAGACGCCGGCTCGCCGGGTCCGCGTACCAGTCGATCACTGCGAACGTGAGTGCCGGGCCCAACACCCGGAACGAGTTGAGGGCGAGGTCGACGACGTTGGCGGAGAGGAACGGGACCAGGAGGGCAAAGGGCAGGGCGACGGCGAGCTCGGGCGTACGCCGATGCCGGAAGCGGACGACGACGACCACCGCGACGACCAGCAGCGCGGCGGCGACCACCGCGTCGAACCAGTTTCCGGCCTGGCTCCAACCCCTGCGGTACGAGTCGAGGTAACCCCACAGGGGCACCGCGCTGAACTCCTCGATCTGGCTGGCCGGCCACCCGAGGCGCCAACGGGCGTACAGGGCCCAGCTCACCACGGCGGCGGTGGGTGCCGCCAGGAGTTGCACGCGGCGACGGGTCGTGAGCCCTGCGACCCCGGTGATGGCCAGCGCGGCGAGCGGCAGGAGGCTGACCTCCTTGGCGAGCGCAGCAGCGACGGCCAGCCCGAGGGCGGGCCAAAATCGACGTTCCCGGAGCATCCAGAGGGTGCCCACCAAGGCGGCGAGGGCCAGGGCGTCACCGAAGTCCATCAGGACCGCAACGGCCACCAGGGGGTTCAAGGCGAAGGCCAGACCCGCCTTCGCGGGGCCGCCGGCGGCCATTGCCAGCCGCGTCGCCGCGTACGTGCCGAGGCCGACGACGGCCAGATTCACCAGGACGAGGCCCTGGAGCAGCGCGTTCTCACCGAGGAGCCGGAACGGTGCCGCCAGCGTCGGGTAGAGCATGCGCTGGGCGCGGTACGCGGGACGATCGAAGGCCCTGGCGTCGGCGCTTCCGTGCAGGAGCGCCGGATCCCGCGCCTGGAGCCAATAGCCCTGGCCGTCGTGGCCGTCGTCGAGGGGTACCCGCACGTCGTCGCCCAGCACCTCGCGGGCGACGGGGGTGTACGACCCCTCGTGGCCGAACTTCACGAACCAGTCCGCCCGCGTCCCGAAGGCCGCGAGGGCGAGCAGCACCGGAAGCAGGTTGACCGCGAGCCCGACGAGCACCGTGGTGCGGACCGCCCGCCGCCCTTGCGCGCGAGGACCGGCGCAGCCAGGAGCGGGCACGGTCGCGGTTGCCACCCTTCTCCATCGGTTCGATGCGCCCCTGAGCTGAGGGCGCCGAGGCGCTACGTGCTGGTCAGCGCCAGCCGTGCGTGATCGGTCTCACGCCGGCATCGCGACCGGCCGGCTCGCCACGCTGCACCCTCGTCGGGTCGGTCAATCCTGGGGAAGCAGTGGCGCCAGGAACTGGCCCGTGTAGCTCTCGGCCGTCTTGGCCACCAGCTCCGGCGGGCCCTCCACGACGACGGTGCCGCCGCCCTTGCCGCCCTCGGGGCCCAGGTCGACGATCCAGTCGGCCGTCTTGATCACATCGAGGTTGTGCTCGATGACGAGCACGGTGTTGCCCTGGTCGACCAGGCGGGACAGCACCGTCAGGAGCTTGCGGATGTCCTCGAAGTGCAGCCCGGTGGTGGGCTCGTCGAGGATGTAGATGGTATGGCCGGTGGATCGCTTGGCCAGCTCGCTGGCCAGCTTCACCCGCTGTGCCTCACCGCCCGAGAGCGTCGGGGCGGGCTGGCCGAGGCGCACATAGCCCAGGCCCACGTCGACGAGCGTCTGCATGTGCCGGGCGATGGGCGGCTGGTTGGCGAAGAACTCGAGCGCCTCCTCGCACGACAGGTCGAGCACCTGGGCGATGTTGCGGTCCTTGAAGGCGATGTCGAGTGTGTCGCGGTTGTACCGGGCGCCCTTGCACACCTCGCACGGCACGTACACGTCGGGCAGGAAGTGCATCTCGATCTTGATGGTGCCGTCGCCGGCGCAGGCCTCGCAGCGACCACCCTTCACGTTGAAGGAGAAGCGGCCCGGCAGGTAACCCCGCACCTTGGCCTCGTGGGTCTGGCTGAAGAGTCGACGCACGTGGTCGAAGACGCCGGTGTAGGTGGCGGGGTTGGACCGTGGTGTGCGGCCGATGGGCGACTGGTCGATGTTGATGACCTTGTCGAGCAGGTCGATGCCCTCGACGGTGCGGTGCCGCCCGGGCGGCGTCTTCGACTTGTAGATCGTCTGCATCAGCGACCGGTACAGGATCTCGTTGACGAGGGTCGACTTCCCCGAGCCCGAGACCCCCGTGACGGTGACGAAGCAGCTCAGCGGGAAGTCCACGTCGATGTCGCGCAGGTTGTTCGCCTTTGCTCCCCGGACACCGAGCCAGCGCTCCCCCGGCTTGCGCCGAAGCTCCGGTACGGGAATCGACTTCCTGCCCGACAGGTACTGTCCCGTGATCGACGTGCGGTTCTTCAACAGCTTGTCGACCGGGCCCGAGAACACCACGTCGCCACCGTGCTCGCCGGCACCCGGGCCGATGTCGACCACGTGGTCGGCCACGCGGATCGTCTCTTCGTCGTGCTCGACCACCAGGACCGTGTTGCCCAGCTCGCGGAGGCGCACCAACGTGTCGATCAGCTTGCGGTTGTCGCGCTGGTGGAGTCCGATCGACGGCTCGTCGAGCACGTAGAGCACACCGACGAGCCCGCTCCCGATCTGGGAGGCCAGCCGGATGCGCTGGGCCTCGCCGCCCGCCAGGGTCGCCGACGAGCGGTGGAGGCTGAGGTAGTCGAGGCCCACGTCGACCAGGAAGCCCATGCGGGCGTTGACCTCCTTGACGACCCGCTCGGCGATCATGCGGTCGCGCTCGGAGAGCTCGAGCTCGGCCAAGGCCTTGGCCGAGTCGGCGATCGACAGGTCACACAGGTCGTGGATGTTGAGGCCGTCGATCGTCACCCCGAGCGACAGCGGCTGCAGCCTGGCGCCCCCACAGTCGTGGCAGGGCACCTCGCGCATGTAGCCCTCGATCTGCTCGCGTTGCGAGTCCGACTCGGAATCGGCATGGCGACGCTGGAGGTACGGGATCACGCCTTCGTATTGCGCGTGGTACGACCGCACCCGGCCATAGCGGTTCTTGTACTTCACGTGGACCCGGTCGGTACCGGCGCCGTAGAGCAGCAGGTCGCGTTGGCCCTCGTTCAGATCGGCGTAGGCGATGTCGGTCGGGATGGCGTGCTCGGCGGCCACCGATTCGACGAGGCGCTTGAAGTACTGGTTGTGGCCCCGCGCCCAGGGGGAGAGCGCACCCTCGTCGACGGTGAGGTCCTGGTTGGGCACCACGAGATCGGGGTCGACCTCGAACCGTGTGCCGAGGCCGTCGCAGCGCGGGCAGGCACCGTAGGGCGAGTTGAACGAGAAGTTGCGGGGGGCGAGCTCGTCGTAGGACGCCCCGCAGGTGAGGCACGCCAGGTGCTGGCTGAAGGTGAGGGTCTCGGTCGGCGCCTCGTCGGCCTTCGGGACCACCTGCACCTCGGCGACGCCTTCGGCCAGCCTGAGCGCCGTCTCCAGTGAGTCGGTGAGTCGACGCTCGATGCCGTCGCGCTTCACGAGGCGGTCGACGATGACCTCGATCGTGTGCTGCTCGTAGCGGGCGAGCTCGAAGCTGTCCGTCAGTTCGTGGATCTCGCCGTCGATTCGGGCGCGCGAGTAGCCCTGGGTGGCGAGGTCGGCCAGCAGCGTCGTGTAGTTGCCCTTGCGGCCCCGCACCACGGGCGCCAGCACCTGGAAGCGGGTGCCCTCGGGCAGTTCGAGGATGCGGTCGACGATCTGCTGGGGGGTCTGGCGCGTGATGACCGTGCCGTCGTTGGGGCAGTGGGGAACGCCGATGCGGGCGTAGAGCAGTCGGAGGTAGTCGTACACCTCGGTGACCGTCCCGACGGTGGAGCGGGGGTTCCGGGAAGCGCTCTTCTGGTCGATCGAGATGGCGGGCGACAGGCCTTCGATGAAGTCGACGTCGGGCTTGTCCATCTGCCCGAGGAACTGGCGGGCGTAGGACGACAGCGACTCGACGTAGCGGCGTTGGCCCTCGGCGTAGATCGTGTCGAACGCGAGCGACGACTTCCCCGACCCGGACAGGCCGGTGAACACGATGATCTTGTCGCGGGGGAGCTCGATGGAGATGTTGCGCAGGTTGTGCTCCCGGGCGCCCCGGATCACCAGCTTGTCGGCCACGCCCTTACGATACCGGTGCGACCAACAGGCGAACACACGTTTGGCTCAGCGTGGTGCGAACTCCGTGAGCGACCAGCGCGACCCCGGTGCCGGGGCCATCGATCGCCCCGGGCGGTACGCGCCCGTGAACGCAGCGCGGGAGGCACCCTGGTCGCGCACCACGAGCAGGAACCGGTCGATGCCGAGGCGTTGCAGCCGGGCGGTGTAGGTGTCCACCCGGTCGGCAGGCACGAGCAACCACCGGGCGCGGTCCAGACGGTCCCACGCGAACCTCGGCAGCGCCGGGTCGGTGGTGACGACCACGGGCAGCCCCCCGTCTCCGGGGGCGAGCGACGCACTCGACCGATCGACCGCCACGACCAACTGCTCGACATGGCGGTGGGCCGCTCGGAGGCTGAGGACCGCGGTCAGGGACAGCGAGAGGCACACGACACCGAGCGCGGCGACGAGGTGGCGGCGGGTGCCGACGTCGAGGACCTCGGCCGCGTGGGCCAGCGCGGCGAGGACCAGCGGGACGATGATCGGCACGGCCAACGCGAAGTACCGGCCGCCCCACTCGCCGGAGCCCCCGGTGGCATATTGCGTGGCGGCCACGCCGAGGACGAAGACCGTCGCCGTCCCGAGGGCGATTCGCGCCGCCACGGGGGCGAGGACCTGCCGATCGAGGAGCAGGAGCCCCACCGCCAGCAACGGGAACGCCACCAGCAGGCCGGGCGTCACGTCCGTCGGTCCGAGTACGAGGCGTGCGATCGCGGCTGCTGCCGCCGCCGTGGCACAGCCTCGGATCAGCGCGGTCCTTGCCGAGCCGCTGCGGATCAGCAGCGCGGTCGTGGCCATCAGGGCCAGGACGCACAGGGCCGCGAGATCCGCGCCCGGGCGACCGCCGTAGCTCGGTTGCAGCCAGGTGACCCACAGCCCGTGGAGGCGGGCCGCCAGCAGGTCGCCGTCGCTGCCCCCACCGCCCGCGAAGGTGGCCGCATCGGTTCCGCCCACCAGCAACCCGGCGAGCATGCGGTCCATGACCGGGCCGGCGAGCGTGGCGGCACCGATGATCGCGGTGAGCCCGGCGTCGGCCAACCGCCGCCGGGCGAGGGTGGTCACACCCAGGACGGCCGCGAGCGCCAGGCCGAACAGCATCGCCTCGCTTCGCACCAGGGTGGCGGCGGCGGTGCAGGCCGCAGCCAGCAGCGCCCACCGCAACCAGCCGAGGCCGGTCCGATCCCGCGCCTCGATCGCGGCGACGACCGCGCCCGTGGCGGCGGCGGCGCCCAGGGTGTGGGCGATGACCAGTTGGCTGTCGAACAGCATCGGGCTGACCGCCCCGACGACCCAGAGCGTGGGCCGCTCGATCCCCGGACGTATCCGCCGGGAGAGCACCGCCGCAAGGAGCGCGCAGAGCACCGCCCCGAGCACCGACGGCAGCACCGGGCCGATGGTGCCGAAGGCGAGCACGAGGGGCGCGAGCAGGAGGGGGAACACCGGGTGCTTGTAGTACGGCGCGTAGCCGCCGTCGACGCGGATCGACTTCTCGAGCGGGAATGCCTCACCCGAGGGGTCGGCTTCGGCGAACGAGTGATCGGTGGTCCACACCTGGTCGCGGGCGAGCAGTTCCACCTGGGCCCGAGCCGCGCCCTCGTCGGCCGAGAGCGAGTAGCGGTATCCGACAACGACCATGACGGCCAGGAGCAGCACCAGGAGCAGGGCGGCGTGGGTGCCGAGGCGCCAGTGGCGGTCATCGGCGGGGCCGGCCCGCCGAGCCGAGGTGCCGGCGACGGTCAGGGCCTGAGGCGACCCTGCGCGTACCGGCCCGGCAGGCCGGCTGGTGGTCGAGGCGGGCACCTCGCACTATCGGCAGGTCAGGGCGGGCGCTCCAGTGCTTGTCTCCGTGGAGCAGCGGTTGATCAGACCGCCTCGCGTAGCTCGCGCTTCAGGTCGGCGATCTCGTCGCGAAGCCGGGCCGCGTACTCGAAGCGGAGATCGGCCGAGGCCTCGTGCATCTCCTCCTCGAGCGTGCGGATGAGCCGACCCAGCTCGTCGTGGGGCAGGTCGGCGAAGTCGGAGCGCTTGTCATGGCGCCGCGAGCGTCGGTCGGCGCCCGGGACCGGGACGCCCTCGGTGGGGCGCAGGTGGGCGAGGATGTCGGTGACCGCCTTGCGGATGGTCTGGGGGTCGATCCCGTGCTCTTCGTTGTAGGCCTGCTGGACGCCCCGTCGGCGGTTGGTCTCCGAGAGGGCGCGCTGCATCGAATCGGTGACCCGGTCGGCGTACATGACAACCTGGCCGTCCACGTTGCGGGCCGCCCGTCCGATCGTCTGGATCAGCGACGTCTCGCTGCGCAGGAAGCCCTCCTTGTCGGCATCGAGGATCGCCACCAGCGAGACCTCGGGGAGATCGAGGCCCTCACGCAGCAGGTTGATGCCGACGAGCACGTCGAACTCGCCGAGGCGGAGGTCGCGGAGGATCTCGATGCGCTCGATGGTGTCGACCTCGCTGTGCAGGTACCGGACGCGGAGCCCGAGCTCGAGCAGGTACTCGGTGAGGTCCTCGGCCATCTTCTTGGTCAGCGTCGTCACCAGCACCCGTGCCTCTGTGGAGATCCGCTGGTTGATCAGCTCGACCAGGTCGTCGATCTGGCCCTTGGTGGGCTTGACGATGACCTCGGGATCGATCAGCCCGGTGGGGCGCACGATCTGCTCGACGATCTGGTCGGAGTGGGAGAGCTCGTAGGGGCTCGGCGTGGCCGAGAGGAAGACGCACTGGTTGACCCGCTCGACGAACTCTTCGAATCGCAGGGGACGGTTGTCGGCCGCCGAGGGGAGCCGGAAGCCGAACTCGACCAGGTTCTCCTTGCGGGAGCGGTCGCCCTCGTACTGCCCGTGGAGCTGTGGCACGCTCACGTGCGACTCGTCGAGCACGATGAGGAAGTCGTCGGGGAAGAAGTCGAGCAGGGTGTTCGGCGGGGTGCCGGCGGCCCGGCCCTCGATCGGCGCCGAGTAGTTCTCGATGCCGTTGCAGAACCCGAGCTCCTGCATCATCTCGAGGTCGTACTGGGTGCGCATCCGCAGTCGTTGGGCCTCGAGCAGCTTGCCGTTCGCCTCGAACCAGGCGAGGCGCTCCTGCAGTTCGGCCTCGATGCGTGTGATGGCCGCACGCATGCGCTCCTCACCGGCCACGTAGTGCGTGGCCGGGAACACCGCCAGCTCGTCGAGGGTCTCGACGACCTGGCCCGTGAGGGGATCGACCGTGGTGATCTGGGTGACCTCGTCACCGAAGAGCTCGATGCGCACGGCGTGCTCGTCATAGGCCGGGTGGATCTCGACGGTGTCGCCCCGCACCCGGAACTTGCCCCGCACGAGGTTCATGTCGTTGCGCTCGTAGTGCATGTCGACCAGTCGGCGGAGCAGGTCGCGCTGGTCGTGCTCCTCGCCGGGACGAACCACCAGGAGCTGCTCCTGGTACTCCTCGGGCGAGCCCAGCCCGTAGATGCAGGAGACCGAGGCGACGACGATGACGTCGCGACGGGTGAGCAGCGCGGACGTGGCCGAGTGGCGGAGCCGGTCGATGTCGTCGTTCACCGACGAGTCCTTCTCGATGTAGGTGTCGCTCGCGGCCATGTAGGCCTCGGGCTGGTAGTAGTCGTAGTAGGAGACGAAGTACTCGACCCGGTTGTCGGGGAAGAACTCGCGGAACTCGTTCGCCAGCTGCGCAGCGAGGGACTTGTTCGGAGCGATCACCAGGGTCGGGCGCTGCACCTGCTCGATGGTCCAGGCAATGGTGGCGCTCTTGCCGCTCCCGGTGATGCCGAGGAGCGTCTGGAACCGGTCGCCCCGCCGAATGCCCTCGCTCAGCGCTGCGATCGCGGCGGGCTGATCCCCGGCCGGTTCGAAGTCCGACACGACACGAAACGGTGGCACAGCGGCACTGTACCCAGGGGGTACGACACTCATGATGGCCGGGTCGCGTCGTCCGGCCGCCCTCGGTGTGGGACGTCCCGCTTCACGGCGTGATGGCCCTGCCGATGTGAGGGGATGGCCTCGACACTCGTCGACACTCCGACTGCCGCCCGCGGAACCACCGCCCCCGGATCCACCGTCCCCGGAACTGCGGCAGACCGTCTGTTGGTGGGGCTGTTCGTCTTCGCGACCTTCCTCGGTGCCGGCCTGCTGTTCCTCGTGCAGCCGATGGTGGCCAAGATGCTGCTGCCCCGGCTCGGTGGCACACCCGACGTGTGGAACACGGCGATGGTGTTCTTCCAGGCCGTGCTGCTGGCGGGCTACGCGTTCGCCCACGCCTCGACCTCCCGGCTCGGGATGCGCCGCCAGCCCGTGGTGCAGCTGGTCGTGTTGCTGTTGCCGTTGGCGTTCCTGCCGGTGGCGGTTCCGGCCGGCTGGGAGCCTCCCGCCGGGACGGCGCCGGCGCTGTGGACGCTCTTCGCCCTGACCGTCGCGGTCGGGGCACCGTTCTTCGTCCTCGCCACGTCGAGCCCCACCCTCCAGCGGTGGTTCTCGGTCACCGACCATCCCGCCGCCGGCGATCCCTACTTCCTCTATGCCGCAGGGAACGTCGGCAGCCTGCTGGCCCTGGTCGGGTACCCGCTCGTCTTCGAGCCCAGGTTCTCCCTCCAGGACCAGGCCCGGGTGTGGTCGATCGGCTACGTGGTGTTCGTGGTGGCCTGCGGGGGCTGCGTGGTGATGCTGCGCCGCAGGCGTGCGGCCCCCCTGACGACCCGGTCCGACGACCCTGCGGCGCGCACCGACACTGCGGTCGAACCCGTCACGGCCGCGGCGCCGATCCCCTGGCGCAGGCGGGGCTGGTGGGTGCTCCTCGCCTTCGTGCCGTCGGCGCTCATGATCGCCGTCACCCGTCACATCTCCACGGACATCGCATCGGTGCCGTTGCTCTGGGTGATTCCGCTGGCGCTCTACCTCGTGAGCTTCATCGCGGCCTTCGGGCGCGACCCCACGAGACTCGTCAGCGCGAGCAGCCGCCTCGTCCGTCTCCTCGTCGTGCCCGTCGCGCTCACGTTCGTCGCCACGTTCGGATCGGTGTGGCTGGTCCTGGTCCCCCATCTGGCCGTCTTCTTCCTCGTCGCCCTGCTCGCCCATGGGCGACTCGCCCTGGACCGCCCCCACCCAGGCCGGCTCACCGAGTTCTACCTCTGGATCTCGGTGGGAGGAGTCCTCGGCGGCATCGCGTGCGCACTCCTGGCCCCGGTCCTCTTCGACTCGGTCGTCGAGTACCCCCTGATCCTGGGCGTCGCCCTTGCCCTCCGCACGCCGACCGCGGACGAGCACCGCTCGAAGGGTCGGACCGCCTGGCTCACCGCCGGCTACGCACTGGCCATCACCGGCCTCGTCGCGGCGGCGCTGCTGCTCCAGCACGCGCGCACGGACGACGCCCGGGTCGGTCCCTCCATGTTGTTGCTCGGCGTCGCGGCCGCGGTCGTCTACCTCGGGGCGCGGTCCACGCGTTCGTTCGCCGCCGGGCTGACCCTGGTGCTGGCCACCACGATCTTCATCTCGCCGCTCGCGGTCCTGCACGCGGAGCGCACCTTCTTCGGCGTGCACCGCGTCCTCCTGGACGACCAGGGCCGCCACCTCCTGGCCAACGGGACCACGACCCACGGGATGCAGGACCCCCGGCATCGGGGCGAGCCGCTCGGGTACTACCACCGGGACGGGCCGATCGGCGAGTACTTCGCCAGCCTCGAGCCCACCGGCGGTCCCCGCCGGGTCGCCGTGATCGGGCTGGGCTCGGGGGCCCTTGCGGCCTACGGCCGGGCGCGCGACTCGTTCACCTTCTACGAGATCGACCCCGCCGTGGCGAGGATCGCCTCCGACCCGGCCTACTTCAGCTACCTCGCCGAAACACCGGCCGACACGCGCATCGTCCTCGGAGACGGTCGACTCTCCATCGGCCACGACGCCGACGCCCGATACGACCTGGTGGTGCTCGATGCGTTCAGCTCCGACGCGGTACCGGTGCACCTCCTGACGCAACAGGCGGTCGAGCTCTACCGGTCACGACTGGCTCCGGGCGGCGTGCTGGCGTTCCACGTCTCGAACCGCTACTTCGACCTGGCGCCGGTGCTGAACCGGGTCGCCGAGGAGATCGCCATGTCCGGCGTCATCGGCGAGGACGACCCGGGCCCGGCCGAGGCCGCCACCGGCCACATCTCCTCGGAGTGGGTCCTCCTCAGCCGCTCGCCCACGGCGTTCGGGGCGTTCGAGGACATCGAAGGGTGGTACCCCCTCGGCCTGACCGGTCCGGCCCCACTTTGGACGGACTCGTTCAGCGATCTCCTCGGGGTCTTCCGGTGGCCGACCCTCGGATAGGCCGATCGCAGGTGGCGACTACCCGTC
>CXWK01096997.1_pt5 | contig 20148 bp, 52 predicted proteins | sample 590851 | NCBI WGS metagenome assembly CXWK01 (sample SAMEA3498364, study PRJEB10139) | wastewater metagenome | biome: wastewater treatment plant; material: activated sludge | place: Denmark | collected 2014-08-01 | reverse complement strand
GTAGCAGTAATTGCACAATATGATGGTAATCACTGGTGGGTCATAGAAAATTCAAACACTTTTTCAACTCTTCTTGTTTCTCATCATGGAGAACAAACAGCACGTGATATGCTTTCTTTCATCTCAAGTCACTTCCACCACGCCTCCTCCTTTTGATGAAAATTATAAGTGGTATTCAGGTACCTGAGGAAATACGAAAAGTATTAGATTTATTGATAGGAAATATCCCCAAGGAAAAGAGGTGGTTAGAAGAGTCGTGTGGAGCGTGCATGAAATGTGGGGAGAGAAGTGGAGAAAAAGTGAAGGATTGGGTGGTGGAATGGTCCCCCAGTGATGGTGGAAATGGTAAATATAGTTTGTCGGTTGTATGTGTCTTTTAATTTTCAGGATACCATTTCCACCATAAAACCTATGTCAACTCTACTTCCACATCCTACCAAACCAAAAGATGGTCGCTCCAACGCTAAGCCACCAAATCCTGCCACCCGCAGAAAGCGTCAGAAAAAACAGCGCTATAGACCATCCAAACAAGCTATCCGAGGTCGTCGTAAAAAAGAGTCTACAAGGTTTCATGGTGCCAAGGGTAGGTATCTTCCTTACTCTTATGCCAGAACGTTTGTGCAAGACCACAAAATCCGCACCAGAGATCAGTATCACAAGTGGATACACGATGAGGAAATATGTTTTCTGACTCTTAACCCACAGAAGTACTATGATGAGTGGATTGGGTGGAATGATTATTTGGGAAACAATAATGGGTTTGATGCTTTCCAAAAACAGAAAGAAGTAGCAAAACATTTCCTCCCATTTTGGGAAGGCGTTGCTCTTGCTCAAAAGATATGCAAAGAACATAATCTAACCTCATCCCGCATGTATCGTGACTATCATAAAGCAAATAACATTAAAGTCATTCCTCGTTTACCAGATAGATTCTACAAAGATCTTTGGTTAGGGTGGGAAACGTGGTTGGGGAAAACTGTTGGTTCAACTACCCTCTTACAACAATATCAAGAACAGTTCTATCTTATCATTAAGAGGTTTGATGAAACATATTCATTTATTGTTACTACTGGGGGGAAGGAACAAGCTAAACAAATATTAACTCAAGATGGGTGGGTGTTAGTGAAAGCGTATGTTTGGGACGTGGGGGCCGCGAATTTGGTGGATAGGGTGGTGGAAAGAGCGTGTGGTGAGGAAGAAGATGGAATGAGGTTTTGTGGAAACATAAGCGCTGTGATATACGAGTTGGATACGCTGTTGGTTACGTATAGAGGATGATCGCTTCTCCCTACGGGGAAGAGTTGAATTAACTAGTTGAAAAGTGGAAGGATTTGAGAAATGGTGTTTTTGAAAATCCTTGAGGTTTTTTAGTGGAAAACGTATGATAAAATTTTAAAGGAATCATATGAAAAGAGAACATTTTCAACTAGTATCTGAACATTATAATATGACTGCATATCATGCAGGAAATAGTGATGAGTTATGGATGGAAGAGGATGAAGGATCAGCGGTGATTGATTCATTTGAAGTTGTTTATCACGTTGAGTCTAACACATATGACATTAAGGCAGAAAATCTTTACATATTCTCTCACCTCCCAAATAAAGAATTAGCTGATGAAGTATTGCAGTTCATAAAGGACACTGAGGTATTGTTTATATGAATTATCAACTATGTTTGCATGTGTGGGAGAAGTTTGGACTTAATGAAAACCAACATGATATGCCAAAGAGATATGCAGAGGATAATCATGTCAGCAACTTTAAGATAAGAACCTTTAGTGGTAATGTGGTGATCGATGACATTGAGCGACAAGGTTATTTTTTTATTAGTAATGCTCACACAAAGGAACAAGCAGAAGAAATATTGGAGTACACGAAAGAAGTAGAGATATTGTTTGTATGATGCCTCTCCCTACGGGGAAGAGTTGAATTAACGTAGTGAAAGATAACAACATTTCAAAAAGCTTAGGTTGATCATTATGATGAGAGAACACTTCGATATTGTCTGTGAAAAGTTTGATATGGATAGTATGAATAGAAATTGGCTATCAACATTCCATTGGTTGGACGTTGAGTCGCTAACAACTGCTGTCATGAGTGATAGTAGTGGTTGGAAAATATGCGAGAGAGATACTAATTATGCCTTGTTTATCTGTTTGACAGAGGAAAAAGCGAAGGAAATCCTTGATTACGTTAAAGAAACTGTGATTTTGTTTATGTGATGTGTGACCACACAGGACGCGTGTTTGAAAAACGGTGAAAATACGGGATTTTGGCAAGACGTATCTTATTGATTTATAAGGAAAGTGGGACTAGAAGTGTAATGTCCTAGATATTGGAAATAGTTAATAATCAAGGAGATACAAAAAGGAAAACCTTGTGGAAAATTCGAAAAAATGAGATAATTTAAAAATGAAGAGAGAACACTGGGAACACGTGGTTGAAAAGTACCAAATCGGTTATTTAAATGATTGGTGGGACCAACTTGCTGAAATCACTGTCGCAGACCTTGTCGTAGTAGGATGGCGGCGGCAGAAGGGATATAGATATAGAATAGATCATCATGATATAAACATGATAGAAGATTGGGTCTTCGACACCGATCTTGGGAAGAACGAGGTTGAGGATATGTTGCAGTATATTCGTGATACGGAGATATTGTTTGTATGATCCCGAAAGCGATGTTTGACTACATAACTTCTCTATACAATGAAGGTCAACATCCCGGATGGATGGAAGAAATTACAGCAACGAATGTCGATGATTTCTATGTATCGCTGACCTATAATTGGGGATGGACTCTGGAAACGGTGACAGGGAATAATACGGGTTTCTATCTAGTGGTTAATTTCGAGACAGAGCAGGAAGCGTACGATGCGTTGGAATGGATTAAAACATTAGACCCGGTACTGTTTATATGACAAAAGAACATTGGTTGCATATCATTGAGAAGTATCAATTAGAAGAGTACATTAGATGGGATTATAGTTCAGCGTTTGGTAACGTCGGATGGAAAGATTTAGCCTGGACTGAGGACAGAAAAGCCCATTATTATTTGGATCATGAGAATCCGTATGCTACACCACAGTGGATTTTATATGTCCCACCATCATACAAAGACCGCTTGCTTGAAATAATTGAATATATTCGTGATACGGAGATTTTGTTTATATGACAAAAGATCATTTTAACTTTATTGTTGAACGATATCCGGGCAATGATCCGATGTGGATTGAAGGTATGTTAGAAATTGATGTGTTCGACTGTGTTGTCAGAAAGTTTGAGGGCTACAATGACGTATGGTGGTCAATAGTTCATCCTATATTTGAGTATGAAATATTATATTTTTTTGATACAAGAAAAGATTGTGAAGAAGCGTTGGAATGGGTTAAAGAAACAGCGGTGTTATTCATATGATGTATGAAGTATGCAAAATGGTGTGGGAGAAGTATCCGCCTTTGGTGGAAGACCCATTTTATGTATATACTGAGAGACAAGCACCTAACGTAGATGTTTACCAATTGATAATCAGAAAGATAACAAACGATTTCTGGGTAGTGGATATATATAATTTAGATAACTACTTCCTCATATCCGATAACAAAGAAACTTGTGAAGAGGCATTACAATACGCTCTAGAATTATCGTTGTTGTTCCTATAATATTCCTTCAGGTTCTTTTGTGGTATCTCTATAATAGATTTTAATTCATTTATTATATTTTATTTAATAGAGGAACAAAGTTATGCCAACATCCCCAATCCTCCCTCCTCAAGAACAAACATTCACCATCTCGATCAACGAGGCTCAGCTGTCTCATATTATTGCAGCCTTGAGAGAGTTGACAGAGGGTGGATTTATCGAAACAAAATACGATGTGACGGATGTGTTTTATATACCACCTCAAGATACGTTAGAGATGATGGTTGATATGCTCTATCATCCAGATCCAGAAACTAAAGTTTATGGGCTGTGTTTATGACAGGAATATACTGGAATAGTAAAGGAGAGCATCAGTCGAAAGTCGATCTGTTACAAAAGTTAATTCCCTTGGAAGGAGAAGCAGACGGGAAAGCGCTTGAGCAGTTGCGCAAAGCGATAAATTGCTATTATGATTTGTACAATAATGGAATAGGAAATAGGAGAGCGTTTTATACAATGTTTGTAAGTGAACGAGAGTACAGGGTTTCGAGGGAACCGAATTTCACTGGTGAATACCGAGAACATTTGTATGACATTGTTGAAGAAATGATGAGTGATTATATTTTGGATGCTTGGGAAGAACAGGCAGCAAACGTTTTATTACATATGTGAGGATAAATTTATGTCAGTAATTGCATTAGATAAACTTGCAGATTTGGTTGAACAGTTGGTTCACGAGTGGATGGGTGAAGAACAGATAGAAGCAGCCAATTTAGATAACTGGCCGTTGGATAGCAGAGCTAAGCCCAGCAAAGCGTGGGTTAGCAAAGAACTGTTCGTTGTTCCAACAGAAAGCGTTGTGAAATTGGACTATTTCGGAGGCCTAGAGTACGTTGATAAAGAACACCGGAGAAGTGTCGGTAATCTTACTGTGTTTTCTGCAGAAAGCAGCAGAGTTCGTGAAATTATCGAAGCTATTTACGAAAAATATGAGGATGATGAAGAGGAGTTGGAGGAATAATTTTAAAAGCTCCACAAAAGTTTTCCTTCTGGTTCCGATTCGTTTTTAATATAATATATTCATCAAGAGAAATAAAAATCTTGATTGAAAACAAACTAAACTTTTAAAAGGTAACACAAAATGTCAAAAGATACTACTGAAACCAATGCTTTCACTGCAGCTGCTCTGGCAACCGTTGTCAAATCAGGCCGTGCTCCTAACCCAGATTCAAAAGCAGCGAAATGCCGTGAATATTTCATCAAGAACCCAGGCCTGGCTCGCAAAGACCTGATCAAGGCGTTCGTTGATGACTACGGCATGACGAAAGACGGCGCAGCGACTTACGTCTACAACTTCCGCAAGGCAGTGAAAGAAGGCAAGCTGTAATCCTGGCTGAATGATGGATCTCAGGTTAACAGGGACGTTTAACCTTACATTTAGGAGACTAACCATGTCCTATAAATGTGTATGTGAGAAAGACTACAAGAATCATTCCAGTAACAAATATAGTTCCGTTCAAACGTCCACTCGAAATGAAAACGGTAAGAAAGAAATCCGTTTAGAATTTTACAATGGGCTGTTTAGATATTTGTTCAAAATGCCACGGAGAATCGAAGTGTACGAAAGCGATGACGGTATTGATTGGTTTGTTCCAGGAACATTCCACCGCCCGTCAATATTCAAAGAATATGAGCTCCAATCCATATACCACTTCATGATGGCACAAAAATGAACATATCCCAAACGAATCGTGAAATTGCTTTTATTTTGCCAAGAGGGCGACATGCTCCGGCAGTATCAGTATTCATCGCTAACTTGCAGGATGAAATTCTACGAATTGCGATAGCCCCACCAAAAAAGATCACTTATCGAACACTCCCCTCCGATCCGAACTATCCCGAATACACGTTACATGCTTTCAAATGGAACAGCGTCGATGTTCGTGATTCAATTGTTTCAGTGTTGAGAAAGAATAGATGCACAGTACTAACAAAACCATTCGATGATGCCTCGATTTATTCCTAGAGGAGCTTAAAAGGATCTATTATAATTATTAAAATCGATCATCAAAAGAGGTTTTAATATGAAAATTCGTCAAACAGTAGTAAACTACAGCATCGAAAATGAGCCATATGTTGCCGTAGTTACTTATGATACAGATCTTTCTCTGCTCGATTTTGTTAATGAGGCATTGAATGATGGTGAAAGTGAAGATGCTCCTGAAATCAAAACGTGGTCAGACACAAAAATTCAGCTGATGCGGAATGGAAAAAATAACGTCGTAGTGTTTGAGGTTATTGACGAATCGCCCATTAAGTTTGTCGCTCCGGCAACGGAATGGGAAAAAGAAACTATACTAGAACGTATGGATATTTCCTACGTGATGGATCAATTTAGCGAAGATTTCTCCGACGAAGATTCCACGTATCTATTAGAAATAATCAAGGAGGCATTAACAAATGAAAAATGCCAAGTTTATGTAGATGGGTTCGACAACATTAAAGAAGGATGTATACACGAAGATAGTTTTGCTGATTGCATAAATCAATTTGACAATACATTTGTTGATTACTTGTTGGAAAGTAGCGACAAATTTCAAGCGTTCAAGCTGTTGCGTACATGAAAACTAACCTCCGTGATGTTAAAGCTCTCTATCCAATAGGCACAGCAGCGTTTCGGTGGAGGAGCAAGGAGAAGAAACATAAACTTTCCGGCATTGTAGATGGTTATGAATATATGAACAATAACCATTATATCAAAGTTAAGAGTCCCCATGGTGGGTGGTGGATGTGGCTACCCAATGATCCTTTATTGCACAAAGAGGTTTGATTATGCGCGAGTATAAAACAACAAAACATCTTCAACCTTTCGATAAATGGTACAAGTATCACAAACATTTGTTCAATCCCAATCAAATTGAACACTACGACGATCTTTACGATAAGGTATTGATTCTTGAAGATGAGGAAGGTGATCTTGAGCTGCGCCTGAAAACATTGAACGAATATAAAGAAAAGTTGGTTAATGCGTGGAAGGAGAAGGGGTTATTAGACGATGTCCTTAACTGAGCTCGAGCATGCATTCATCAGTTACATCAAACCAGCTATAATTTCAACGATTCCTTGGGCGATCGTTGGAATGAAATGTGAAACAAACACCAAACTCGATACGTATCATGAATGTGCTGCTGATTGTGCCACCGATCATAACCAATGGCTGCCGTTACTTGACAACAAACAAGTGCTGTCTGATCAAGAATTGATTAAATTTGCCATCAGCATGTTTAAGCATGTTAATATAAATCTGGATATCGAGAGCGAAAATCATATAGATACTATCCACGACTATATTATTAGCTTTGCCCATGAGCTGGACGAAGTTTGGGAATATATGCAAGTTGCCAAGATTTTGAACATTTAATATTTCCTTGTGGATCTTTTTGATTTTGTTTATAATATATTATATCGAAATGAGGAACTAATAAATGAGATTTTTTTACTTTGATAACGAAACGGCTGGCATCCTTGTTAGAGAAGACACGAAAACCTGGACGTTTGTTGATAACGAAGCTGATCCACTAACCATCTTCAGCGCGTTCGACGAACTTCAACTCGGTGAAGTTATACAAGTGTCTGATGAGTTGTTTGACCTTGGCGAAGCCGGTTTCTACGATGATGATGCTGATGTCTACTTCTTTGACTCACCGTGTAAGGACGAGTTCTTACAGAAAATATCAGAGTTTATTGATAGCTACGATGCTCTCGTGTTAGCACACGCATGAGGCGCCCCCATTATTTCCAAAGGAAAATAAATCATGAAACGTATATTTCTAACTGCTCAAGAAGGTCGCCAAATCGTCGACTACATTAATAACAGCATCCAAGACGATGAAGAAGTTCTATCAATGTCTACACGATATTTGATTGGCCTTCTCATGCAGATGATTCGATCTGGTGCTCCTCTCTGCCTCGATCAATCTGAGTTTTCAATGCTTCGTTCTATTGTGAATGATAGTTCATTGGAAAACATTAAAGATATTTTCAGTGTTCACTGAGGTGTCCTATGAATGATGACAACGAAACATCTTTCGATAAGATTGTTAATTGGCTGACGCAACATATATCGCCCACGTTTTTAGGATCCGTAGTTGTTGGAGCAATTTTATTATTTGTTGCGCTGGTGGCAATGGCAGTTCCTTATTAAAAGTGGGATGCTGAGTGGGATGAACGGATTATACACGTTACTGTTTTAACAAACAATCGAGGTAGCATGATGTCATACAGATATGGGGTATCATATAATTGTGTTGTCGCAGACACTGAAATCGGTGGTGGGGATGAACAATTCACGTCTATTGACTACGTAGGCAACGATCTTGAAAAAATTAAGAAAAAGATTGAAGATCAAGGCAGAGGAACAGGGCCAGTTTATATATTGGACGCTCATCCACTCGTTGGTGAAATAATTGATTCGCCGTATTATGAGGTTTCGTCGTTGACGGGAGAAGTGCTATTTGTATTTGGCAAATTTCTTAATGATGAACACAACGTGGACAACCTTGATATTGAAGGGGTTATATTTGAATACCCAAACATGCCTGAAATAATTGAATAATAATTCAGCATACTTCGGTCGAACTGTTTTACCCTCTTCCACCGTTCGTGGTTGGAAGCTAATCTAGTTTTCCTTCATCTTTTAGGATATATTTTTAATGTATCCTATTCCTTTTATAAACCTCAAGGAGAAAATTGTCCCTTGAGGTTCTTTTTTGGATCATTTAAAATTGATTTATCTTTTAAAATAAAGAGATTTAAAAAATGACCACGAAACAAAAGCCAGATACCACACGCGTTAGATCAATTCTTATTCCTTTCATAAAAGGAGCTGATACAGCAAAAATTTACAACGACAAGAACAAAACTACGAGAAGATTGAAAGTGTCAACTTGGCAGCACAACATTGTATCAGATGTCAATAAAAACATTGTCGAGATTGAACTGCTGTTGGGTGCAGAGTTTGGTGAACGGTTTGTCAAAACGTCGTTTGCCAAATATGGTAGCGAATTTTGTGTTCATCTAACACTGTAGGAGTGTTATTAATGTCAAATGTGCTAGATACTTTCATTATTCCTGTAACAGTCACGCGCCACCAACTTGAAGATATAATTATTGTTATGAATGGCGTGCTTGAAAATAACGGACACGAACCAAATTTAACGATCGAGGAGCTAATTGAGACTCCTGAACTTATGACTTTTATAGGTGAATTAATCACAAACGAAAGTAGAGTCCTCTACGACCCAGCGGCATGTGACGAGGAAGGAGATTCGTTCTTGTTGCTCTTTTGGCAGAATAAAAGAAGTATTGTTGCAATTTAACTCCTTGTGGTCTCTTAATGGTTCATTTATAATATCTTTTTTAAATGAGGAATTAAAATGATTACTAAACTTTTAAACCATCTCAAAACAAATACCACCGAACACAACCTGGTCGTAACGATCAAAACGCCCGTCAAAATGCGCAAGAAAGGAAATCCGTTTGGTGAAATAACCAAAACTCAGGACATCTTGCTTCTTATGAACAAAAGTTACACCGAAGCAGTTAATGAGCAGCGAGTCGAAGAGAATGTTGAGGCAACATTCCAGGCAAAACAAACTTGGGGTGTGCCCATTGATGGATTGTACAATTTGATTACTCATGAAGGAACGCCTTATTTACAAGGAGTATTTGTCGGTAATGCTTCCACGCCATCATACACCCACGATGGACAACCTATTGCATATACAGAGTTTGCTGATTTCATTACAGCATCTAGCGGATCTTCTGCTCGTCAAGGTGTTGAGCATTCTGTTTCATTCCGTAAGATCAAAGTTGATAGCATTGTTTCGTTTAAAATAAGGTAATCATATGAAGGTAAGAGATCTAAGGTTGGCACTCGAAGGCGTTGCCGATGATGTTGATGTGATTATACCATTTGAAATGGAGTCAGGTAGAGGATGTATAAACTTTGCTGTAGCAGAAAATACAGAGGCATACATGTGTGCCAACTTTACATATGATACAGAAGAAGATGGAGAAGTATCACTCGGATCATGTTTTGTTATTTTTGGAGAAGCTGAACGCTACAACTATGATTGAATCATCAAAATTTCCTCGAGGAGCCTTAATGGTTCCTCTATAATATCTTTAATAAATCAAGAGGAACACATTATGCCAAAAACATCCGTTGCATATTACAAATTCAAACAAGAACTAACACCACAACAATTCGATTATCTTTTGGATTATGAAGAATCTGAAGGATATGGGGTAGCACAAATGATCATAAATGAAGAAGGCGTGCACTATTTAAGTGGGGAGGAAGCCTACAACCCCCAGACAATTGAAGAGTATTTCGGTAGTTTGGTTGATCAGGTGCTGTCCATGGATTTTGACAATGACGAAGAGGATGATGAATAAAAGTCTCCATAAAATTTCCTTGAGGGAACGATCCTGGAACAGATATAATAGAATTGTTTTCAAGAGTTAAAAAAGTTTTAAATTAACCAAAAAGGTAACACAAAATGAACACTATGCACACCATTATCAGCAACTCAGCAGTTCAAGCAAAAGCAGAAACGGTCAAGAAAGCCCCAACCGGACGTCTCGGCAACCCAGATTCAAAAGCAGCGAAATGCCGTGAATATTTCAAAGCAAATCCTGGGCTGGCTCGCAAAGACCTGATCAAGGCGTTCGTTGATGACTACGGCATGACCAAAGACGGCGCAGCCACGTATGTTTACAACTTCCGCAAGGCAGTGAAAGAAGGCAAGCTGTAAGATCGTTTGAGTAAGTGATGGACCAAGCTACTAACATGGAAGTTTAACTTTTGCCAATGACCAAATAACACCAAAGGGGGCGACTCCGCCATGTTACCATTTCAATAGCGAAACGTAAGCTAGGCATAGCAATAAATGCAAAACGTTCGGGTGGTGATGAATAGACCAATCTGAACAAGTAGATTATCAACGAACTTATCTGAGGATAAGGATGACACCATGAAAACGCCCTTCGGTTAGCTACTACAACTACTAAAACTGATTCAAATACAGATTGAGATGCAAAAAGGAGCTTCAATAAGCTCCTTTTTCATTTATACTATGTCTAAAAATGGATTCAAAATAGCTAGGAATTTTTTCAGGTATCTATGAATTATGTCCCATATTTGTGTGGATCTCAATTCATACTGAACGCCAAGCTCAGCCTGTGTAATATTTGTAGTAAAATACTTAATGAATATTTCAGTTCGCTGTGCATCTAGTAATTTAGACATAGGATGTTGCTCACCTTTTTTACCAAAAACTGGGTGGTTATCACCTTTCATCATTTCAGATATTTTTCGTTTGTGCTCTTCAGTATGAGGAGTTCCTTTTCTACCTTTCTTTAATTTCGAAATTCTCTGCTTTGTTTCATCCGAATGCTTAAATCCTTTGTGGGCTTCAGCAATCTTTCGTTTGTGTTCTTCAGTAAACTTCCTACCGATACAACCTCTTGTAGAGCCACCTTCCTTGCATATGTTATATCCAAGATTGATACTATCGTACTCAGCAATAAGAAACGTTTCAAAATCATCAACTTCGTCAGAAGCTAAATTATCCAATAGAATTTCCATTTTGAAATTCTCAACGCCAAACTCTTTAATTGCGTTGGCGACTAAAGAGTTTGTTTTTGGGCGTTTATGTTCATTCCACCTACGTCTTGGGTTCTTACTCTGTCCTATATAAACTTTACCGTTAATGGTGTTTGTAATAATATAGATACAGTGCATTATTCAGCCACGAAATCACTTTCAACCATCTCGGTTTCTTTATTCTTCGTATATGTGTACACTTTAGTTCCCGCATTGAAGACGGAATAGACTTCCCCATTACGGATCTGCTCCATAATCTTTTTATGCTCCATAGGCTTACGATGAAAAGGAATTCCTGACTCCTTATACACATTCATAAAGCCAGGTTTTGCATAGTATTCAAAGTCAAAACCTAATTGCCCTAAACTGTTGCCATTGTTATGGTCGTAGTCAACGTAATAACAAACTGTATTCCACTCAATCGGTTCCTTTTTAACCATAATCGTGGGATACTTTTCCACAAAGTGTTTAAATAGTTTGGTGGCTCCACCTCTCACTTGAGAGTTCTGCAACGTCGCAAATCTAATGATCTCCACATCGTACTTCTTTTTTTCTTCTTTATTCTTGGCAGATTTCTTGTTGCCAAAAAACGGGTGACCAAACGTGTATACCATCAACAAAGTTCCTTTAGCAAAGGATCCTATATCCTTTTTAAGGAACAGTCCTAACGCAAGAGACGACCCTCTGAACCCATAGAACGAATTCTTTTCCAAGAATGGGCGCAGTTCTTTTGTTGTAACTTCTCTAACTTCACAATCACGGGCATTAAATGTGTTGCCAATTTTGCCACACGTAGCTAAAATAATAGAAGCTAAAACATCTCGTTTAGATGTGCCTTCAACAAACTCCCAAGGCTTAATCCAAATTGTTCGGATGCCTTTTTGTTCATTTTCGATTGATGTTTTTTGGAAGTAGTTCTTCTTAACACCACCTTCATCACCATAATAGCCTTGGCGATAATTATGTGCATCATCAATAGCGTACAGTCGAACAGGTTTATCAACGATTTGAAGATACTCTTTTTCATCTGTAAAAGGAATTTGGTGCTCATTTAGGAAATCTACAACATTCTGTTTCATGTGGTTATCTCTTATAATAATTACGGATTATCATATTTTTTGTAAATGTTATCAACAATAATTTTTTCTTGTGGTTCATTTTAAAATATATTATAATATCTTTAATAAATCAAGAGGAAACAAAACATGACAACATCGATCAACGTACTATTCTTTTACCAAAACAAATATGATACAGTTAATAGCCACTTCGCCAAACACATGACAATTCCGTTTAGTTCTCTGAATAATGATGCAGTTACTCATTGCATGGAAAAGTATTTTGGTGAAGATATTGATCAAGAGGGTATTGATGATGCTCTTGAAAATGGATCATTTGGGAATGATCTATGGTGCGATAATGGGGAAGAATATGAAGTGATTATATTCAAGCTTCCATAAAGAGGAAACGTCTATGAGCAACATCACAGTTAAAGATTTGATATCAACTTTACAACAACTAGTTGCAACGAATCCAGCATATAACGATGCTATCGTGTTGATTGATGAGGCTTTTAGAGAAGCCCACCCCATTAAAGACATTGGTGTTTGTCCAGATATGGTTGGTTGCTTAGACGAACAACAAACCAGCTTTACAGCCGTGGTGATTCAATCAACTTATTGGGACAACATCTATCAAGATGAAGGTCAGTCGATTGTTGGACCATAATATTTCCTAGAGGAGCCTTAATGGCTCTTCTATAATATCTTTAATAAATCAAGAGGAACATATTATGAGCCAAACAACAATCCTTCTCAATCTTATTAATAATATTAGCAACTGCACCATCAACGTAATTTCTAATGGTACTCAAATCATCTACGTGTTCAGACCAGATCTTTATCCACTTGGAAGAGACGTGCAGGTTGTTTTTAATGATGAAAAACAAGAAGCTTATTTCTTGTACTTTTATCTTAACGATGATGATTACAGCGAAGAAGTAGTACCATATAGCAAGTTTACTGTTGCTTACTTCAACAAGGTGTTGCAGCTGATTTAACAATGTTCTTCCTAGAGGAGCCTTAATGGCTCCTCTATAATATCTTTAATAAATCAAGAGGAACATTATTATGAAATACAAATTATTGTCAATCATGTGTGGGCGTTCTGTTGCTTGTTTTAAAGGAACTATGGAAGTAAAAGAAGAACATTTACGTTTAAGCGAGGACGAGTTGTTCAATAGTGAAGATCCTAATATTATTGACGTTGAAATGCAAGGTCTTTTGAACCGACTTAGAAATGGTGAACGGTTAATATTTTCAGCAGTTGATGAGGGAGATGTTGTAGTGGCTCTTGATGATGTATCTTTTGAAGATATGTTTGAGGAGTTACGTGAGGGATATATCAATGATTATAGTTCTGCCGTGCACCAGGAAATGGAACCTATTATTGACAAGTTAAAGTTGTCCACTACGTTTAATGAGCCTATTTTCTTCTAAAATAATTCCTTGTAGTTGGGGAGGGCATGGAAGCCCAAATTAATTTCTTGTGGACCTTAAAAGGATCATCTAAAATATTCTTATATTATAAAGGAGCACACGTCGATGAACCTTACTGAATTTACTGGGCTGCAAGCGTTCCATGGAAAACAGATCGTCTATATTGATGCCAACGGCTGTTGGGGGTTTGAAATTTCACCACAACTGAATACGGAAGGTGTCGAACGTGCAAAGCGTTTGATCGAACTGTATGGCGAAAAGTCTAAGAATAAAGACGTATTCGTGTGTCACCGAGACGACACGATTTATAGCATCACCGTCAAGGATTTCTCATGTATCGATCAGTTTATGGATGATTTTATATCTGAATATGTAGGAAGTAACAGCCGCACAGCAGATGATGATTGGTTCCTATAATATTTCTTTCTGTTTCTTTCGTGGATATATTATAATCTTTATATATAGAGTTAAAGTTCACAACAAAGAGGTCTTTATCATGAAGTTCATTGTTGTCGAGAATCAAACAAATGGTGTGATACATAAGCACACGTACAGTGAGTTTGCAAGCGTGAGAAACTTTTGCAAGGATCAGTTCCCACAAGAATATGTGCCACATATGTCTATGGCAACTGTTGTTTCATTGCTGGAAAATCACTCTTGCGAATTCACAATCAAACGTGATAAAAATGAAATGGTGGAGTTTATATGACAACCCATTTTACAAACGGATGCAACGCACCCTCCAAGCCGCAATTTGAAGGGCAATTGGTCAAATTTCAATCACCACATCATCCTGCTGCAGTGTTGTTAGACGTGGCAGTCCGTAACGAAAGATATGGGTGGCTTGAGTGGGTGGCAGTTAATCCGGATGATTCTGAGTATTATTCAAAACTCGACAAAGCCGTATGGGCTAATTGGTGAAAAAATGAAAACCTTACTACGACCATTTATGTTCTGTTTAACGATGTTCTGTGCCACTTTTGCGTTTGCTGCAATGGATTCAAAATCAGTAGATGCAGCTGGCTTTGGCAACTTAACACCAGAACAACAAACTGCAATTCTCAATAGCATCGCTCAACAAGCTGCCCAAGCAGAGAAATTTACATCATCTGCAAACGGGGCAGTGGAAGCGTTAGCAGATCCAGATCTACCTGAAAAGATTGACAAGTGGGTTGCTGTTGGAACAAACATTGGAAAAGCGATGGGTGGAGCAGCCAAAGAACTCGGGGTACAAATAAATGAGTTTGTTAAAACGGACATCGGCAAGATAACAGCTGCACTCATCATATGGACGATAATTGGTAGTAGTGTGACACAAATGTTATTTGCATTATTGGTATTATGTGTTGGATGTTATATTGTTCGAACAATATTTAACCGAAGAATCCAACAAACTATTGAATACAACACAGAGAAACGGAATATCTTTGGCAACCATCCAGTGATAAAATGTAAGAAAGATGAGGTGGATGGTGATACGGCAATTGGGTTCCTTATAGCACATGGGATCGTTATAGGTATATCAATGTGGATATTTTTACTAGCATAAAAATTCCTCGAGGAGCCTTAATGGCTCCTCTATAATATCTTTAATGAATCAAGAGGAACATTTTATGTCCAAATATGATAATTTTGAAACAATTGAAATAAATCAAGAGGAATTTGAATCTTCAATTGAACTGGCGCTGAACGAAGGCAAGAATGTAGAATTAGAAGATGATGAACTTGATGTAGAAATTTTGTCAGTTGACGATGGTATGGGGTGCAATGTTTTGGGCATGAAAGATGGTAAATATTATTGGGTAGATCGCCATTGGGGAGTGATCCAAGTAACTAAAAAACTCGTGGATGAAATTGTAGAAAGATATTCTTAAAAAGAGAGGTTAGTCTATGTCTCAATCTGACACCACAGTAGTTAATCTATCAGTTAGCATACCAACACGCACATATGACTATATCGTAGCAAAGATCAAACAAGCAGATCCAACTGCCACAGATGTTGAAATCAAATGTTTTCTGTCATGTGAAGCACAGTACTGGTTCAGTGAAAGCTGTTCTGAGTTTGAAATCGGATTGGACGAATCAATCGAAGCATGTTTCCCCATCAATGAAGGATCTCCTTTACATAAAATGCTCAAAGAACAACAAGAGAAGGCCTATGTACCAGACGCAATTAAGGAAACATTAGTTGGTAAAAAGATTAAGGATTGGTAACACCAAATTATTTTCTAGAGGAGCCTTAATGGCTCCTCTATTATATCTTTAATAAATCAAGAGGAACATATTATGAAAACCAAAGATAAACTACCACCAACAGATAAGATGTTTACGTTCACATTTTCAGAATTGTTTTTATTCACTATCATGTTCAGTGGGATAGTGGGTGTCGTTGGATACGGGGTTGTTGCTCTGGTCCTGATGGCCCAAGCATTAGTAGGAGGTTGACCTTTTTATTTCCTTCTGGTTTAATTTAGAATCTATTATAATAGTCTTAATAAATCAGGAGAACAAATCATGAGAGACCAACTACTCGACGAAGTCACTAAGATTCTTGGTTATTTCAAGATTGAAATTGAAATAAAAAACATTCAGTGTTTCAACAACCAAAGCAGGATTCTTATCAATTTTGATGATGAGGAGATTGAGCTTCGACTAGCAAAATTGGCTGATAATTTTGCTAGTTATTTTAATGATCAGAAGGTTGGTGTTTCAAATCGAGTTGGTGATGTGCCAAATTTCATTGTGAGGGATGATCAGGGACGATTCTTAGGAACTGTATATGCGGCTCCAGATATCATGTTGGGTGATCCAACCTTCGCTAAGAAAGTGTTAGTTTTGTGTTACGGATTAACAGAAGAGCAGTGCCACGATGTGTATAAACAACGGGTTGATCATGATTACCACAGAGTGCCCACATCGTTCATAACACAAAGATATCCTTAAAAAGTATTTCTGTTCCTTTATTGGAGCTATTATTAAAATCAAGAGAAACATTATATGAACATCACAGATGCAGAATACCAAGAGTACATGTCGCTTCGTAAACAAATGGAAGAAGTTCGAATATCCAATCATCTTGCTCCAATGGTTGAAAAGTTTGCACATGCTCTTGCGATGGGATGTGCGATGAAACCTTATTCACAGTGGTCAGTTGCTGAAAAGGTAGCTTTGGATCATGCTTGTCACTTTGCTCCACATGTGAAGCAACTTTATCTCGACCAACTGCCAAAAAGTGTAGGAACAAATTAATTCCTCGAGGAGCCTTAATGGTTCCTCTATAATATCTTTAATGAATCAAGAGGAACATATCATGTCATTCAACACAATCATACAACCTGACGTTCTACGCGGTGTAGGTGAATTTTATGTTTACATTCCACATTGCGTGAAGTTGGTTAAAGCGACTGTTAATGAGGATGAATACTGCAAGGACCTTTCATTGCTCCTTTTGTGTGGCGATGGGTTTCCTTGTGTTGGCAGAAAAATTGTTTTGGTCGACCTCAGTTATCCAGCGGGATTAATTGAGGAGATTGATAAGCAATGGAACGAGTACTTAGGCAACGATGTGTCAAATAACTATGCAATCTTCGTTGTAGCAGATGACTAATCCTTGTAGTTGGGATGGGGCATGGAAGCCCAAATTAATTCCTACTGGAGCCTTAATGGCTCCTCTATAATATCTTTAATAAATCAAGAGGAACAAAATCATGACTAACACAATTACTGTTTACGCACAACATATTAATGGTCTGGATCGTACGCTGCTTGGAGCTGAAGTATCACTGAAGATTCCAGAGCGTGATGCTGCTGGTAACATCATGTATGGGTTAACAAAAGATCAGATTAAACATCTAGTTGGCCAGGCAACTGGGCTGGTTAACGACGAAGGCTTTTTGTGTTCAGTTCTGCTCGATGTACAACACATTTGCAGAAGATGTTACGTTGTATCATTCGATGAACAAGTTGTTGTGACGTATCAATATGAATCTGATAAGCAGGCGTTGATTGAGTTGTTCTGTGATACACAGTTCTAACCACAAAAGTTCCTCGAGGAGCCTTAATGGCTCCTCTATAATATCTTTAATAAATCAAGAGGAACATATTATGAACAAAGTAATCGTTGCTGAAACAGGCATCAACTGGAACTTTGTTTATAGTGTGATCTATGAAGATGATTTGATATTGGTCCTCAAAGATTTAGGGCGGTTTCATAAGTTTGATAGTGACCGTAAGTTTGACGAACCAATTAACGAGTGGATTGAGATTTTTGGAGAGTTTGCTTTTGTTGGTAAGAACAGAGTTAAGAAATTGGTTGAGATTGAGAGGACCTAAACAATGAAACAGATCAAAGTGTATACGGACGAATCATATCATGCAAACTGTGAAGCTCCTGACAAGAAGTGCTCATCTGATGGTTTGCACGTTGTAACAGAAGAGCAGTATAAACATCTGCTAACACTGCAAAAGAAACACGACAAAGCGCGTGAGCAACTAATTGCAGCAATCAAAGACATCACAGGAGTTGAATGATATGGACAAAACACTTGGCTGGATAATAACTCTTGTTGTTGCTCCACTTGTTCTTATTTGGAGTGTTAGTACACTATTCCAGATTGTAATACCACTAACGTTTGTTAATTGGTTAGCTGCAATGGCATTGGTGCTGATAGTTAGTGTGTGATGATCGTGTGATTAGCACCACATGTTCCACCAAAGATCTTCCTTGTGGGACGATCGTGTGATATCGTATAATAATTCTATCAGTTAAGAGAAAACTTTCTAATGATCACACTGAAACAACAAACTCTTTGTCTCAACTATTACATCGCAACTCCAAACAAAACTCCACTTCACTACCAAACACAGTTCCGCCTTTATGGGTTATCCACGTGGGATGCTCTCCGGATGCTAGTGGAATTGGAGCTGAAGAATGGAACAGATTATATTAAAACCACACTTGAGTGTGATACTCGTGTGACGATAGAGGGATGTGCGGAGGATGCTGACCTGATGAAAAGGCTGAAGTTAGCAAAAGCCCAATGGGATGCTTGTGGGATTGAAAAGAGATTGATTGACGTTACAGTGTAATGTTAGGTGGGATGTTAAAGAGATTATTAACAGATAAAGGTTGGGATGAGAGGGTGATTGGTCATGGGATGCTAGTGGAACAACCAACCACATGCTAGAGGGATAATGGAAGGAGGTAAAGAATAACTTGTGTGTGATGTTTGCCCCATGGGCGTGTGACGCTTGTGGGGCTCTTTTTATTTAAAAATTTGGGACTACAGTGGGACTCCGAGTGTGATAACTGTAGGATGCAGACGGAGTCCGAGCTTTTGATATAATGTGATTGGAGTGGGATATAGGTGGGATGGTTATGTGATACCACCAGACTCCAAACATAATAACACTGTGATGGTAGTAGGATGCTAGTGTTATTATGTTTGGATGGAAGTGGAATTATAGTAGGATGGACCTTACAGAAATAGGGACATCCCTGGGATAAGCCAGGGATGTTCGTGTGATAATGTTGTGATGGAAGTGGCATCCTTGCCACATGCTTGTGTGATTACTCTGACATGCCTTCTGGGATGCTTACCACAGGCAGGTCCCATTCACCTGACTTGAAGTTAGCAAAGTACGTTGAAGCACCGTCCTTAGTGAATTCCAAGTGAGCCATAGCATACGCCACCGCTTTACCTCTTCCATTAGGTTGGATCAACAGTTCAGGGTTCTCAGCTAAGAATCGGCCAAACGTTTCTCGCTTAGTTGGTCCCTTGTCAGCTCTCGTCCGCTTTGGTGCAGACTTTTGAGCTGTCTCAATCAGCATGTAAGTCTCAAGCTTCTTAGCTTTGAAGAGAAGGATCTGATACTCTTGATTGGAGATCGTTACCATTTCTTCTTCAGTTTGTGCTTCGAAGTTGATTACTTGATCGTTGTTCATTGTATGTACCTCTAGTTGGTTATGATGCCTTCTAGCATCTGACAGAATACTTTGGCTATTCTCTCAGATTTATACATACTTAACAACTTACTTTTTAAATTAACTTTTTGTTTTTATTTAATAAATTAATTATATATTAAAATTAATAACTAATCAACTTACTTTTTATATATTTAAAAACTTTTTGTTTTTAAATATTTGTTTTGTTTCTTTATATAATCATTATATAAAAATTAAATGAAGTAGTCTATAAGTATTTTTATTATTTTTTAATATAATTTTGTTGACTACTTCATTTAAATAATTTAAAATACCAAAAAGATTTTTAAATATTTTTGAGGTCCCTAAGCTAAGTAATTTAGGCTACATACTTCTAGAGCTAAAGCCGTGCAAA
>CXWK01099213.1_pt1 | contig 20172 bp, 21 predicted proteins | sample 590851 | NCBI WGS metagenome assembly CXWK01 (sample SAMEA3498364, study PRJEB10139) | wastewater metagenome | biome: wastewater treatment plant; material: activated sludge | place: Denmark | collected 2014-08-01 | reverse complement strand
GCAGTGACGCAAGTGAAGGTGGTCGACATCGAGGCTCAAGCGCCAACCTTCGATGTCGATGAATACCGGACCGGCTTGCCCGTCAAGTCGCCGGAGCGGGCGCAGGCCCAAGGCGGCGTCGCGCAGTTGCTGGTAAATCTCTCGGGCAGTAAGGGGCGGCACAGGTGTCTCCGGCGGGATGGCGGCATGGCCAGAATCAGGCACACAGGATAGACGATCAAGAGCCAGGGGTAGAACCCTGTGACGAAAAAGCCCGGCTGATCAGGCCGGGCTTTTTGTGGGTGCGGTGAAGCGATGGGATCAGGCGACAGTGTTGCCTTGCAGGCGGTCGGAGCCATCGGCGGCGACGGTGTTGCCTTGCAGGCGGTCGGAGCCATCGGCAGCGACGGTGTTGCCTTGCAGGCGATCCGAACCATCGGCAGCGACGCGATTCTCGATCAAGCGATCCGAACCACCCTCGGCCACCCGGCTTTCAATCAGACGATCCGAGCCACCTTCAGCCACGACAGGCTGAACAGAGGTAGCGGCAAAAGCGTTAACTGCGAAAACCGAGAAAGCGATGCTGAGGAGGGTTTGGCGTTTCATGATCGTGTGCTCCGGGGTGTAGTTGTTTGGTATGGAGCTGATGTTACGCCGTGGAGTTTTTAAGAGAACTTCATTGAGGTGATGGTGAACATCGATGCGATTGATAGAGTCAGTGGCCTGCCTCGTGTAGGCATGATGATAGAGCGCAGCCTGTCGTCGGCTATGACGCCCGGCCAGGTGCACAGGGGTATGCTGGGTTTTCGCAGGTTCCGCACTCTGATCGAGAGGATAAACCGATGCACGACTATTACGACCTGGGCACCTACAGCCGCTCCGTGACGACGAGCTCAGCCCAAACCCAACTCTGGTTCGACCGCGGCCTGATGTGGTGCTACGGCTACAACCACGACGAAGCCATCCGTTGTTTCCAGAAGGCCCTGGAGCACGACCGCAACTGCGCGATGGCCTACTGGGGCATCGCCTATGCCTCGGGACCCAACTACAACAAGCGCTGGGACGCCTTCATCGAACAAGAGCTCAAGGAGGCCGTGGCCCAGGCGCGACTGGCGACACAAATCGCCTTGGTGCACCTCGAAGGTACGACGCCAGTGGAGCAAGCCCTGATCCACGCATTGCAGCAACGTTACCAGGCCGAGCAGACGAGCAGCGTAGATGAGCTCTTCACCTGGAACGATGCCTATGCGGCGTCCATGCGCGATGTGTACCAGCGATTTCCCGACGATCCAGATGTGGTGGCGCTGTTCGCCGAAGCGCTGATTGACCGCACGCCCTGGCAGTTATGGGACTTGAAAACCGGCCAGCCGGCGGCTGGCGCCGACACCCTGGAAACCGTGGCCGTGCTTGAGCGGGCCCTGCAACGCATGGAGCAACACGGCGAAGCGCCGCACGCCGGCGTACTGCACATGTACGTCCACACCCTGGAAATGTCGCCGTACCCGGAACGGGCCCTGCGCGCGGGCGATATCCTGCGCGACCTGGTACCGGATGCCGGACACCTGCGCCATATGCCGTCGCACATCGACGTGCTCTGCGGCGATTATCGCGGGGCCATGATCACCAATCAGCGGGCAATCGAGGCCGACAGTCTCTATCTGGCCAAGGAAGGGCCAATCAACTTCTACACCCTGTACCGCAGCCACAATTACCATTTCAAACTCTACTCGGCGATGTTCCTCGGCCAGTATCAGCCGGCCCTGGAAGCCGCCGAGCAACTGGCCGAAACCATCAAGGAAGACCTCCTGCGGGTGGAAACACCGCCCATGGCCGACTGGCTCGAAAGCTTCGTCTCGATGAAGGCCCACGTGCAGATCCGCTTCGGCAAATGGCAAGACATCCTCGCCACACCATTGCCCCAGGACCCGACGCTGTACTGCGTGACCACGGCCATGCTGCACTACGCCAAAGGCGTGGCCTTTGCGGCTTGCGGGCAAGTCGCCAACGCCGAAACCGAGCATCACCTGTTCCTTGAGGCCTGGGCCCGGGTGCCGGACACGCGCTACCTCTTCAACAACAAATGCAACGATATCCTGGCGGTGGCCGCGGGCATGCTGCGCGGCGAAATCGAGTACCGCAAAGGTAATTTCGACGAAGCTTTCGCTCATCTGCGCGAGGCGCAATCGCTGGACGATCACCTGCCTTACGACGAGCCCTGGGGCTGGATGCAACCGGTGCGCCACGCACTGGGCGCGCTGTTGCTGGAACAGGGCAGGGTGGAAGAAGCCCTGCACGCCTATCGTGCCGACCTGGGCCTGGACAACACCCTCAGTCGCGCGTCCTGGCACCTGGACAACGTGTGGAGCCTGCACGGCTACGTGGAATGCTTGAAGCGCCTGGGTCGCGATGGCGAAGCGGCCGCTGCGCAGGTTCGTCTCAACCTGGCCATGGCCCGGGCGGATGTGGACATTTCGGCATCGTGTTTTTGCCGCAACGGCAAGCTTTGCTGCCACTAGGTGCGAGTTTTGCCTCAAGCCTCGTTGATCTGGCTGACACTGGTGATCTGACCGTTCCAGACCATCTCGTAGTGAGCGGTCTGGATGATCGAAGAGACAGGCCTTGGCGTCATCAACGCCCAGCAATCACTGCCTGGCAGGCGCACCGAGCGATAACGCAGGCCCGGGTAGCCAGCTTTCCTGATTGCCCGGCCCAGTGCGTGGGAATGGCTGTAATCGTCAGGCGCATACACCGGGTCGTTGATCGGCAGGGCGGTGGCGTCTTTCATCCCCGTATCCATGAATGAACACGACAGTCCCCTGAACACAAACCGCTCATAGTTCAGGCCCGATACCTTCGACCAGTACAGGCCCTGGTGATACCGCACCTCGGCCAGTGCGGTTTCCATCGAATCCGCCAGGTACAACACCCCATAGCTGCCATCGCTGAACCGCGAGCCCGCCGGATTGATGTGAGTGAAAGGCGCGGTGGCGTACGAGCAGCCAGCAATCCCGAACGGGATTTCGCTCCGTGGGATCAACTCAAGCTCACCGACCTCATTCTTCAGTCGGGGATTGGTCAGCGCCTGAATCTCGAACAGCACCTCGAATTCATCCGCGCTCGCCACGTCGTCGAACAATGCAATCGGCGGAAACTTAGAGTTGACCAGCCGGTAAGCCTGCAATGCCTGCCCGGCAAACACCGCCAGCTCGCTCAACGTCACCATTGCGCGCCCCGCAGCATATCGATGCGCCGAAAGGTCTCGTACAGGGAAATCATGTCGCCCTGGGCCATGATCACCAGCGGCGAGCGCCCATTGAAAAACTCGTTGTCATTGGCCATCGAGACGAAGCCATAGACGTTGTCCGGATTGTCGAACACCAGGCGCAACGTGGCGTGAATGTTCAACACAAGACTGATGCGCTGCATCTGGTCCGCATCCAGCGCCACCGCCCAGTCAGGATCATGCTGGCGCGCGCGGGTGTAGGTGCTGCGGGAAATGCGCAGGATACGACAGGCCTGCTCGCTGCTGGCGTGCCACTTTTCCAGAATGCCCACCGCAGCGCGCAGGCCGGTGACGCATTGGTTTTTGCTGAAAGATTGGGGCTGGGAAGCGACGGCCATGTGCATTACCTGTCTTTGAGTCCTTAGAATCAAACATAAGTATATTGAGTCTACAGAACAAGCGGCTCTCGACCAGCGGCAGCTGCAGGAAACAGCGATACGGCGAACCATGCGCTGTGGTGTCTTTTCTGCACCGCGTCATCATTCTTCGCCAGCAAGCCTGGCCCCTACGGGCCGATGACCACCCATCAGCCAGATCCCGCTTGCGGGGGGGACCACTAGACTTCACAGGGGGGATGAAGTCTACGCAACTCAACTCAGGAGACCTGTGATGAACAGTGCATCTTGGCTGGCGTTGGTAGTGGCGGCAGGGGCGATTTCGGGCTGCGCGAGCAGAAACGAAATTGTCGATGTCCCCCTCAATGCTACCCCGCAAAACGCAGAGCATATCGCTCGAGCCACCCTCAGCCCGGTGGGCGATCAAACCAGTATCTGGCTCACCGTCGGTGGAGTCCCCCACGATATGGCTGTTTCCAGCCGTCTCGACACTGCAATCTACGCAGGCTCGTGCCAGCAATTGGGTACGCAACCGGCGTACAGGACCCGTCAGGCCAATAGCGTCGACTACCCATCGCTGGCCCCGCGTACCCAACATTGGGCCCAGGCACCGGTGGCGCTGAGCGATTTGACCAAGGGTAGCTATGCCTTGCTGGTTCGCAGCAGTCCGGCAGACGGTAGCCGCCCACTTTTCTGCGGAAACATCAGCGCTGGCTAGGGGCGCATCAGGCAAGCCGTTCGGTACTGTGGCCTGCGCAAGTAGCGCAGGCCATGGCCTGGGTTCAGAAGAGTGTGCCGTACCCGGCGGCCATCACGATGAGCGTGAGAAAACAGGCCAACTGAACGAAAAAGAAGCTAAACCGAACTGCCACGAACGCATTGGTTTGTTCATGGCAGACATGCACCAGCGACTGACACACCCGGGCAACCAGAATGAGTATCGACAAGTAGTTTACCGTAGGTCCTTCAACGCCAAGGGCGGAAATCAACCACACGATGACGCCAAACACAGGCAGGTTTTCCACGCAGTTGGCGTGTGCCCTTACCCCGCGCCGATACCAGTCCTCGCCCTCGAGCCGATCGCTTCGGAAAGAGGCAATCGGCGCATTCGAGAACAGTATCCTGGCCCAGCGATAGACCCCGACGGTGGCCATTAACAGCAGTAACGTCCAGGTCGCGAACCCAAGCAGCATCCACATCGGTATTGTCATGGCGGCCAGCCTCGATCAATGGCCCATGATGGGTGACAGTGCGGTGTTGATCCGCGACATCTGGGCTGGCGTTGTCATGCGCGTCAGCAGCCGGGCAAAGTGTGGATGCTGCACGCCCGAGATAATGTACTGCCAGCGGTAGGCGTCCAGCATGCAGGCGTTGATGCGTGCTGCTTCGTCGACACTGAATGATCGTGAAGCATGGCGCGTGAAGTACTCGGCATCGGCTGTCGATTGTGCCTGCAGGATGGCGTCGACGGCCGCCACCAGTGCTATCAGGTCGTTCACTGCCTGGTCGCATTCGGCGGGCGACAGTTTTGCGTGCTCGGCCTTCCACTCCAGTTCATCGAGCACGACGTGTCGGCTTTCATCCTTCCAGTGAAACTTGAAGACGTCCTTGAACAGCGGGCATAGCTCTTCGTGCGGGGCGATGCTTTGTGCGTAGTGGGATTGCACGAACAACTCGATATGACAGGTCAGCGCCAGCACCGACCAGGTGCTGGATGCCAGCACCACGCGCGCCACATCGTTTGGATCGGCCACTTGACGATATCCCGACGGCAGTTGCGAGCCAATCATTGTCTCGATGCGCCGGAACAGCTCCTGATGCTTGATCTCGTCATTGGAGAAGCGCACCAGCGCTTCGAGTGCGAGCTGATCGTCGAATACATGGGCGCGACCCTGATCGAGCATTTTGGCACTGATAAAGCGCTCGACCAGGCCAAAGAGGTACGCATAGGTTCGCCCTTGAATCTGGCTGAGCAGGCGCGCCTGGTGTACGTCAAGAAAGGTCAGGCGGTCGACCAGCGACAGTGAGTCGGGCAGGAATTTGCGCGAGAAGTCGAAATGCCGGTCCTGCAGCAGATCGCGATCGATCTGCCATTCGGCTTTCTTTGATGACCTGACCAGTTGCGCGTAACGGGCGGCGTTGCGCGAATCAGGGATGGGGAGGGTCGCGAAGGTGTTCATATCGATCTCCAATTTTCCAGGTCGAGCCACAATGGGGCGGAGCCAATGACCCAGGGTGAAGCCTCTGGGGAGAGTCCTGATCGCCGAGTCCGCGTTGGTGCTAATCTAGGCCTCGCCGTCCGGGTGAAGAATGACCGCTGCGCCTGATTACTTGCTCCAGACTCCGTAAAGGAGGGGTGGCAAATGCTCGATGCGCTTTCCGATGTGTTGCGTGTGATCCGGCTGTCTGGGGGAGTGTTTCTCGAGGCAGAGTTCACTGCGCCCTGGTGCATGAGCGGCAGAATCTCTGCCGACGATTGCAAACCGTTCGTGGCGGCGCCTCGACATATCATTGCCTCGCATTTTGTCGCGGCGGGGCACATGCAATTGCGCGTCGACGATGGCGCCCCCCTCGACGTGCGCGCAGGCGAATTGATCCTGCTACCTCGCAATGATGTTCATACGTTTGGCAGTGACCTGGGCTTTACACCCATGTCGGCGCGCGACGTCATTACGCCGCCGTCAGTCGGCGGCATTTCACGCATCAAGTGCGGCGGGGATGGGGAGACCACACAGCTGTTGTGCGGTTTCCTCGGCTCTGAAACCCCCTTCAGTCCGTTGCTTTCATCGCTGCCATCGGTACTCAAACTGGACATGCGTGCGACGGCTTCAGGGGCCTGGATCGAAAGCTCGTTCCGTTTCGCCGTAAGCGAGACAGCGGCAGGACGCGTCGGCTCAACGGCAGTCATTGCCAAACTGTCTGAATTGCTTTTCGTCGAAGCCGTCAGCCAGTATGTAGCGAGCCTTCCGGCAGAGCGGCGCGGGTGGTTGGCGGGTTTGCGCGATCCGCATATCGGGCGCGCACTGGCACTGCTCCATGCGCGTCCGACCGAGGGCTGGACCGCTGAAACCCTGGCGCTCGAGGTGGGCATGTCGCGCTCGGTATTCGCCCAGCGCTTCACCGCATTGGTCGGACAGCCACCGATGCAATACCTGACGCTCTGGCGCATGCACGTGGCGGCTCAACACTTGCGAGAAGGGCGGGGGAATGTGGCGCAAATCGGCTTTTCAGTCGGCTACGAATCCGAAGCGGCGTTCAGTCGCGCCTTCAAGCGCCAGTTCGGTACATCGCCCGGCACCTGGCGCAGGCACTCCGCTTGAGTCGGCATTGGGCCAGCAAAACCTTGCCGCACGCCTAGCCGCCTCCCTTCGCGATCAGGCATGATCAGGCTACATGAACCGGGACTCGCTGACCTATGCCCGTTGACCTGCAAGCGCTCTACCCCAAACTGATCCATCTGATGCTGGACACGGTCTTCGTGGTCGACAGGGATAACCAGATCGTATTTGTCAGTGATGCCTGTCAGGCGCTGCTTGGTTACCGTGCTGACGAGCTGACCGGCACCCCGATCACTGACTACATGCACCCTGACGACCTGGCGAAAACGCGAGCCTCCATTGTCCGGGTCATGAATGGCCAGCCGCACTTCGATTTCCGCAACCGTTATATCCGCAAGGATGGCGGAGTCGTGCACATCCTGTGGGCAGCCTTCTGGTCCGAGGAGGTGGGGGCGCGGATCGGCGTTGCGCGCAACGTCACGGCCCTCTGGCAGGCGGAGGAGGAATTGCGCTTCCTCGCCCATCATGACCCGCTGACAGGGCTGGCCAATCGTGCGCTGTTCAATGATCGCCTGGACGTGGCCCTGCGCGCGACACAGCGCCACGACAGCAGCCTGGCGTTGCTGTTTTTGGATGTCAATGACTTCAAAGGCATCAACGATGTCCATGGCCATGCAGCGGGCGATCAGGTGCTCCGCATGATTGCCCGTCGGCTGCAAGGCTGCGTGCGCGAGACGGACACGGTGGCCCGGATGGGCGGTGATGAATTCACAGTGTTGTTGACGGATATCCAGTCCCAGGGCGACGTGTACGAGAAAGTGGCGCAGATTCTCGCGGTCTTGGCCGAGCCACCGGATGCCGACTCTTCCGTACTCACAATGCCGTCCTGCAGTATCGGTATCGCCTGTTATCCCGCGGACGGAGAGGATGCCGATACGCTGCTCAGCCATGCGGACGACGATATGTACCGCATAAAAAGGCAACGTTCCGCGGCCGGATGACGAACCTGGAACACAGCTTCGACGGGTGAACTAGCGCCGTGCCGACAGTTGTTGCGGCGCCAGGAATGCATCGTGGAAATAGTTACGAAACGCTTGCATGGCCGGGCTGAAATCGCGCTCGCGATGCCAGGCCAGGCCTACGCTCATGGGGGTTACCTTGTCAGTGACGGTCAGGGTTTCGATGCGTTTGCCCTCCAGCGACCAGGGGCGGTGCACCAGGTCCGAGAGGATCGCCACGCCGCTGCCATTGGCGACCATGCTGCGCACCGCTTCGACTGAACTGGTGCGTATCCGTACGTTTGGCTGCTGGTGCGCGTGTTCCCAGTAACGCTTGGCGCTCTGTTCGGCTTCGTCGACGGTCAACAGGATAAAGGGCTCTTGCGCAACGTCAGCCAGGCTGACGGCGGAGCGTTCGAGCAGGGGGTGATGGCTGGGCAGCCATAACCGGCGTTCGGAGTTGAAGAGGGTTTCCGAAACGATGTCCGGGTGAGTGAGGTTCGCGGTCAGCACCACCGCCATGTCGAATTTTCCTTCCAGCAGGCCTTGCTCGATGGCCGTGCGCTCTTGTTCGTGGACCTCGATGGCTACGTCCGGGTGCCAGTGTTCAAGCCGTTGCAGGTGGTGCGGCAGAAAGTAGCCGATCACCGTGTAGCTCGCGGCCAAACGTAACAGGCCACTGGCGCGGACGTCCGGCAGCGGGCTATTCAGCGCGTCGTCGACGCTGCGCAAAATCACATAGGCACGGTTGAGAAAATGCCGCCCGGCATCGGTCAGGCTCATGCCCTGGGCCGAGCGCTGGAACAACAGCGTGCCGAGCATGGCTTCCAGCTCCTTGATCGCGGTGGTCACCGCGGACTGGGAAATGTTCAGGTGAATGGCCGCTTGGGAAATTTGCCCGATCTCCGCGGTGGCGACGAAATAGCGGACCTGGCGCAGGGTCAGTGACATGGGCGCTCCATTGTCTGTTTTTCAGGGTTATCTGTTTTTCAGAAGATGGCCCCTCTGATAATAGATCTTCCCAAGGGGTTGGCGGGAATTTAACGTGGCCTGCATGAAGTCACAAGCGTCAGGAGCAAGCGTCATGCAGGCAGTAGATTTCAATTCGGACATGGGCGAAGGCTTTGGCCCATGGACCATCGGCGATGGCGTTGACAATGAGCTGATGGGCTTCATCAGCACCGCCAACATCGCCACCGGTTTCCACGCCGGCGACCCAAGCACCATGCGCCGCACCGTCGAACGGGCGAAGCAACTGGGCGTGGCCATCGGCGCGCATCCGGGGTTCCGCGACCTGGTCGGCTTCGGCCGCCGGCACATCAATGCACCGGCCCAGGAACTGGTCGACGACATGCTTTACCAGTTGGGTGCGCTGCGTGAACTCGCCCGGGTTCAGGGCGTGGCGCTGCAACACATCAAACCTCACGGCGCCCTGTACATGCACCTGGCCCGCGACGAGCAAGCTGCGCGTTTGCTGGTGGAAAATCTCCAGCGCCTGGAGCCGGAGTTGCTGCTGTATTGCATGCCCAACTCAGTGATCTGGCACGTCGCCCGGGAACTCGGCCAACCGGTGATCCGCGAGTTCTACGCCGACCGCGAGTACGACCTCAGCGGCTCCATCGTCTTTACCCGCAACGTACGAGCCTACGACCCGACCCAAGTGGCGGCGCGGGTGCTGCGTGCCTGCCAGGAAGGTGTGGTGCGCACTGTCGAAGGCGAAGACCTGGCCATCGAATTCGATTCCATCTGTTTGCACAGCGATACACCGGGTGCCCTGGCATTGGTCGAGGCCACACGCAAGGCGCTGGATGACGCGGGGATCAAGGTTCGCGCACCGCGCTGAGCCCTGGAGCACAACGAAACACCAGGCACAGAGACGCCAGGGTTCAAACACCGATCCATTTTTATGCCTGCCTTTCTACAACTATTCCAAGAGGAACAGACATGGCCGAACAAACCGTTATTACCCCGTTGCCGGGCACCTTCTACCGTAAAGCCACACCGGACTCGCCGAACTACGTCGAGCCGGGCGCAGAGGTCAGCGCCGACACCGTGATTGGCCTGATCGAGGTCATGAAGCAGTTTTCCGAACTGACCGCCGGGACGGCCGGTCGCCTCAGTGCCTTCCTGGTCGAAGACGGTGATCCGGTGGAACCGGGTCAGGTCATCGCAACGCTCGATGGCCATTGAGGGTAGGGGGCGATCATGACTCAAGGTATTCGTAAATTACTCATCGCCAACCGTGGCGAAATCGCTGTGCGGATTATCCGCGCCGCCAAAGCGCTGGGGATTCCCACCGTTGCCGCCTGCAGCGAAGCGGACGTCGACTCCCAGGCAGCGCGCATGGCCGACGAGGTCCATATCCTTGGCCCCGCCCGCGCTGACAAGAGTTACCTGAACGTCGAGGCATTGCTCGGCGCCCTGAAAGCCACCGGTGCGAATGCGGTACACCCGGGTTACGGTTTTCTCTCGGAGAACGCCGATTTTGCGCAAGCGGTTGTCGCCGCCGGCGCGATCTTCGTCGGGCCCGGCGCCGAGACGATCCGGCGCATGGGTGACAAGGCCGAAGCCCGGCGCACCGCGCAAGCGGCTGGCGTGCCGGTGGTGCCCGGTTCCCCCGGTGAGCTGTTCGACGTCGAGTCGGCGCTCAAGGCTGCCGAATCCGTAGGCTTCCCGTTGCTGATCAAGGCTTCGGCCGGTGGTGGCGGACGTGGTATTCGCCTGGCGGAAAACGCCCAGCAACTGAGCGAAGAGTTTCCCCGTTCCCAGCGCGAAGCCCAGGCCGCATTCGGTAACGGTGCGGTGTATCTGGAACGGTTTATCGGCAAGGCCCGGCACATCGAAGTGCAGGTGTTGGGCGATGGCCAGCACGCGGTGCACCTGTTCGAGCGCGAGTGCTCGCTGCAACGTCGGCGGCAGAAGATCTTCGAAGAGGCACCGTCGCCGGTCCTCAACCCACAACAGCGCGAGACGCTTTGCGCCAGTGCCGTGCGCCTGACCGAGGCCCTTGGCTACAAGGGCGCCGGCACCCTGGAGTACCTGTACGACGACGCCACCGGCGAGTTTTTCTTTATCGAGATGAACACGCGGATCCAGGTGGAACACCCGGTCAGCGAACTCATTACCGGTATCGATCTGGTCCAGGCCATGCTGCGCATTGCCGGTGGCGAGCCGCTGGGCTTCAAGCAAAGCGACATCCAGCTCAATGGCGCCGCCTTGCAAATGCGCCTGAATGCCGAAGACCCGGCGCGGGATTTCTTCCCCAGCCCAGGCCTGGTCGAATCACTGATCTGGCCGCAAGGGGAGGGTGTGCGGGTCGACAGCCATCTCTACCAAGGCTACCGCGTGCCACCGTACTATGATTCGCTGTTGGCCAAGCTGATTGTGCATGGCCGCGACCGCAACGAAGCGTTGGCCCGTGCGCGAGTCGCCGTCGCGCAGACCACGCTCACCGGCATGGCCAGCACCTTGTCGCTGCACGGTGAGCTCCTGGAACAACCGTGGCTGCACAGCGCCGACTTCCACACTGGCACCCTGGAAACCTGGCTGGCCGAGCGCCGCAGCGGAGGTGAAGCATGAGTACCGCAATCCGCTACAGCTTTGGCGCCGACGAGCATTTGTTCGCCGAAGTCAGCGACAGCATGTCCCTTGAAGCGTTTTTCAAGGGCATGGCCGTGACCCGCGCCGTGGAGCGACTGGCGCTGGATGGCGTGCTCGATGTGTGCCTGGCCAATGCCTCGTTCCAGATCCGTTTCGACCCCGACCGTATCGCGCCTCACACCTTGCTCGAAGCGGTAAAAGGCGCAGAAGCCGAGGCCGTGGCCGAGCGCACGTTGCAGACCCGGATCATCGAGATTCCGGTGCTCTATAACGATCCCTGGACCCATGAAACCTTGATGCGTTTTCGTGACCGCCACCAGGACCCGAGTGCGACAGACCTGGAATACGCTGCGCGGATCAATGGCCTGGCGGACGTCGAGGCGTTCATCGCCGCGCACAGTGGCGCGCCATGGTTTGTCTCGATGGTCGGTTTCGTCGCGGGGTTGCCGTTCATGTTCCAGATGGTCGAGCGCGAGCGTCAGTTGCAGGTGCCCAAGTACCTGCGGCCGCGCACCGATACACCCAAATTGACCCTGGGTCATGGCGGATGCTTCGGCTGCATCTACTCCGTGCGCGGCGCCGGTGGTTATCAGATGTTCGGCGTCACGCCGGCACCGATCTACGACCCGCAGCAGAACCTGGCATACCTAAAGGAACACATGGTGTTCTTCCGCCCGGGCGACATCGTGCAATTCAAGCCGATGGACCGGGAGGCCTATGACGTTGCCGTGGCCGAAGTGGAAGCCGGACGTTTCGATCTGCGGATTCGTCCGGTGGAGTTTTCCCTGGATGCTTTCCTGGCTGACCCCGTCGGCTATCCCAAGTCGCTGCAGGAGGTGCTGGCATGATCAAGGTACTCAAACCCGGTCTGGCGACCTCGGTACAGGACCAGGGCCGCGAAGGCTACTACCACCTGGGCATTCCGCCTTCCGGGGCGCTCGACCAATACGCGTTGAGCGCAGCCAACCAGTTGGTCGGCAATCCGGCGGGCGCGGCAGCGCTTGAATGCACGTTGCTCGGCCCGGAACTGGAATTTGCGCAAGACGCGTTGGTGGCCGTGTGCGGTGCGCACATGACGCCAAAGGTCGATGGTGTGGACATGCACCTCGACACCGCCTTCACGGTCAAGGCCGGGCAAGTGCTGCGCTTTGACTTTCCGAAGGCCGGTGCGCGTGCCTATCTGGCGGTCGCCGGCGGGATCGATGTGCCGGTGGTGCTCGGCAGCCGTTCGACTTATGCGCTGGGTGCGCTCGGCGGTTTCCAAGGGCGTCGCCTGATCGCCGGCGATGAACTGCCCGTGGGCATCGCCAGTGGCAAAGGCCGTGCCGGCGCCAGTTTGCCGATGGCCCTGCGCCAATCCCTGGGGGGCGAAATCACCCTGCGCGTGGTGCCGGGGCTGTACTACGATCGCTTGACCCCAGCGGCGGCGGACAGCTTTTTCGCCGAGGCCTGGACCGTCGGTTCCGAGGCGGATCGCATCGGTTATCGCTTCAAGGGCGGCAGCCCGCTGAGCTTTCAGCCGCGCGAGCAACCCTTCGGCGCCGGCTCCGATCCGTCGAACATCGTCGACAGTTGCTACCCGATCGGCTCGATCCAGGTCCCCGCGGGGCTCGAACCCATCGTGTTGCACCGTGATGCGGTGTCCGGTGGTGGCTACGCGATGATCGGTACGGTGATCAGCGCCGACCTCGACCTGATCGGCCAGATGCAACCCAACCAGAAAGCCCGTTTCGTGGCGGTGACCCTCGAAGAAGCGCTGGAAGCGCGACGTTCCTATAAGAAAAAACTCAGCTGCCTGAGCAAGCTGTTCCCTTCCTGACGCTGCCCGCCGCACTGCGCGGGTAAAGCCAAACGGCAAGCCAACGCCGCACTACGGTGCGGTGGCGGCTGCCCGCGCTTCAACCTTTGACTGGTTCTGGAGTTCACGCATATGGCTGCTTTATCGCAATCGAGTCAAACCGGGCAGGACCCGGCCAATCACCCCGTTCCACCTCAAGCGCGCATGGGCCGCTTGTCACTGACCATGGCCTGGTGGGCGGTGTGCAGTGCGATGTTCTACATCGTGGTGGGCGCTTCCCTGGCGCTGTCTTATGGCGCGCGCAATGCGCTGATCGGCATGGTCCTGTCGGTGATCAGTTATGGATTGGTCAACAGTGTGCTCAGTCGCTTCGCGATTCGCAGCGGCTTGTCGGTGGCACTGTTTTCGCGGCTGTTGTTCGGCAGCACCGGAGCATGCCTGGCCACCCTGATCTTCTTTTCCACGGCGATCTATTACGCGGTGTTCGAAGGTTCGGTGATCGCCGTGGCGCTCAATCACCTGTACCCGGAACTGGTCTATCCACTGGCCGCGTTGCTGGTGGTGCTGTACAGCGTGCCGATGATATTGGGCAGCGTGCAGCATTGGCTGGACAAGCTCAATGGCGTGCTGCTGCCGGTCTACCTCGGCGGATTGCTGGTGGCGGTGGGGCTGTCGATCAGCCGGTATGGCTACCAGCCGCAATGGCTGGATTTCGGCCCGGCAACCCCCAGCGCCTTCGGCTGGTGGGACTGCTTTGTCGCCTACATGGGGGTTTGGGTGCTGATGCTGTTCACCTTCGACTACGCCCGGTTTGGCAAGGAAGAAGACGCCGGGTATCACGGTCGCTGGAACTTCGGCATGCCGTTCTACGCGGTGACGTTTTTGCTCAACGGCGCAGCGGGCATCTATCTGGTCAGCAGCATTCCCCATGAAGGCGCGTTGAACGAAGTGTCGGTGGTCATGGCGATCCTGCAGTTGATGGGCTTGTGGGGGTTGTTGTTTGTCTGGGCCACGCAAACCCGGATCAATACCGCCAATTACTACCTGGCGACGCTCAACATGCAGGCATTCTTTGCCCGTTTCGGAGTGCGTAGTGCGTACTGGGCGTGGGCCCTGGCGGTGGGGGTGATCGTGTACGGCTTGATGCTCGCCGATGTGTTTGCCTATTTGCTCAAGGCGTTGGCCTACCAGGGCATTTTTGTGGTGGCCTGGGTCGGCGTGGCGTTGGCGCAGATTCTTTATGGGCGCAGTGACGTGGCGGCGCTGGAACGCGTGGCTGCATTCAACCCGGTGGGCCTGACAGCGTGGTTTGGCGCGACGGCAGCGGGCCTTGCCCTGATGTATGGCGGTGGTGGCCTGGGCAGCTTTTCAGCGCCCTCGACCGTGATCCTGGCGTTCGCGTTGCAGGCTGGCTTGTCACGTCGAAGCCGGTTGCGCCTGCAGGTGGCGCAGTAGAGGAGTAGTCGTATATCTCGCTACGGGTGCCTTGTCCTTACGGCACCCGCGGCAGCAGCTACCGGGTCACGACAGGCGTGATTCGCCTGTCGTACGGCTCAAGTACCCGGCAACAACGCCGATGCGCGAGAATACCAGCCAGGCAAACAGCAGCACACTCACGCCAATCAGGATCGATGCGACGCCAATCAATGGCTCGATCGACGCGAAGCCCTTCAGCCGCAGGGTCAGCGCGCCGAGCATCACCGGTACGCCCAGGTTGTACGTCCAGAACTGCACGGCAGCCGCGCGACCTTCGGTCATGCTCGGGTGCAATGCGCCGATGACGCCGAACAGTGCCATCGATACCCACCCCAACAGATTGATGTGGGCATGTACGGCGAAGAGTGAGTGGTCGCCAGAGGCACCCATCGTCACCCCCAGCATCACGCCAATGGCAAAGTAGAGGGCAGCAAGTCGAAACCAGGTCCGCGAACGGGGAGTGTGATTCATGGCATTCACCTCAAGCGCCCTGAGGCGCGCTCAGTTGCTGGAAAATCCCTGAAATCGTGATGCCCGCAGATGCCGTGCACAGGGGCGGTGGCAGATCCGCTGCCTTACGTCTATTATGAGACTCATGTCTCATTACAAGACAAGGTATCATTTATTCCATGTCCAATCCCAAGTCAAGCCCGTTGATCGGTGAGGGTGATGCACAAGGTCGCGTCAACCAGAAGCTGCGCACCCGCCAGGCGCTGATCGAGGCCGCCATCGCCTTGCGCGACGAAGGTCATCAGCCCACGGTGGCGCAAGCGGCTGAGCGCGCCAGGGTGTCGCGCGCCACGGCCTATCGCTACTTTCCCACGGTCGAGGCGTTGATCAGCGAGACAGCGGCCGATCGTGACATGCCGCCGCTGGAACGCATCTGGCAGCTGGGGGACGATCCGGTCAAGGGTATGGGCCTGGCGGCGAACACGTTGAACAAACTGCTGATCGACGACGAGATCGGCCTGCACGTGATGGAGCGCTCGTTCATGACCGTATGGCTCGAAAGCGAGTCCCACGAGCCCCTGCGACCGGGCCGCCGCCTGAGCTACATCGAGCCGATTGTCGACTCGATGAAAGACGTACTGTCACCCAAGGCGCGCAAGCGCCTGAAGCAGGCGCTGTCGATCGTCATGGGCACAGAGGCATTGATTGCCGTGCGCGATATCGGTGGCGCGAGCGTCGAAGAATCACTCGCCACCACCGCCTGGGCGGCGCGGGCGCTGGTTCGCCAGGCACTGGATGAGGATGAAAAAAACCGTCGAAAGCGAGGCTGATCTGCGCGATGGTAAGTGCGCGTACACCTGATCGTTCCCACGCTCTGCGTGGGAATGCCGCCAGGGACGCTCCGCGTTCCGCTAGCAACGCAGGGCTGGAGTCCGCGCTAAGCGAAACGGCCGGCTAGCCTGATTCTGGATCTGTTTGCGTTCACCTGATCGTTCCCACGCTCTGCGTGGGAATGCCGCCAGGGACGCTCCGCGTTCCGATAGCAACGCAAGGCTGGGGTCCGCGCAGTGGTGACGCAGAGCGTCACGGGTTCGAGTCAGTCCGCCTTCTCTTCATCGGCCGGCACTTCAGTCCAGCTGTCATCCGGATCAAAGCGCTTCATCGCCTGCGCCAGCTTTTCGCTACCAGGCCCCAGGTCTTTTTCGAAGACCTGTCCCTCATGGCTGATCATGAAGCTCATCACCCCGGTTTCACCGTATTTCGCCGGCCAGGCGATCAGTGCAAAGCCCCGGCTCATCTTGTCCCCGATGAGGTAGCTGTAGGCCCCGCCCGGTGCGGAAGGCCCCTGGCCCAGCAGGATGCGGAAGCGGTAGCCATGCCAGGGTTGGCCGGCTATGGTTTTGCCGAACTCGGGCCCCAACGGGCTGATCTGTCCGCTATCGTCGTCCGCCCAATAGAGTCCGTCATGCTTGCCGGCGGTACTGAAGATTTTCTGCGCGTATTCGAGGGCGCCGTCACCGTCGCGATCCACCGAGGCGTAGTCCATCTGGGCATCGTGATAGGCCAGCGCCGATTGCACCGCGGCCAGCTCGTTGCGGCCAATTTGCCGGGTACGAAGCTCCGCACTGCCGGCCTTGATGTCGAAACGCCAACCCTTCGCGCCTTTTACGATGGGGATAGGCAGTGTCCAGTGCTCACTGCCCACCGACAGAATCGCCTTGTTGTCGCCGGTTTTTTCAATCTGGTGTTGCTCGTGGTATAGCTTCAAAAACGCCTCCACGTCTTCGCGCTCGGCACCGTCGCGAGGGATGAAACTGCGCCAGTCTTCACCCAGCAACTCGGCCAGGCGTTTCTGATCGGCGTTTTTCGTACCCAATGCTTCGACGAATGCTTCAGCGGCCTTTTCCGGCGTTGCAAATTCCTGCTGCGCCGTCGCCATGCACGACCAGGCCATGGCGACTGTGAGCGCCAGGGCATGCATAAGCACACTCTTGCGTGCCTTTACTCGAGGATGGTTATTCAACGGCGGCCCCCCCTTGAACGCGCTGCGCCGGATGGCCGACTGATCTGATGACCGGCTGCCCTCGAGGCGTTGGGGCGCTGGAAGGAAGCCTGGCTGGCCCGGCCACGATTGGCTTGCAGGTTGGCCTGGGACGGCGAACGCGCACCGGCGAAGGCATTGTTGCGGGCACTGCCTCTATTGACGGCCGGCGAGGCCTGGCGGTTTTGCGCCGCCTGGCGCGTCTGTGCACGTTGATTCGTCTGGTTGGCCTGATTCCTCGGTTGCTGAACTCTCGATTGCTGATTCTCCCGAGTATTTCTGGCGGCATTTTGGCTCCGGTCAGCAGCCCTCGGCCTATCGGCCGCTTTCGGCCTGTCTGCTTCGGCTTGCATCCGATTGCCGGCCGAGGCCCTGGACTGGGCTTCGCGCGCCCGATCACGGGCCTCAAGGTTGCTGGTGGCAGGTCGTTCGATACCGTGCCGGTCCATCGAGCTACGGGCATTTTCACGCGCCTGGGCGCGCTGGGCATTGTCCCCTCGATAGGCCTGGCGCTGACTGGCACCTCCCAGTTGCCGGCCGTACTGTTCGCGGCTCCTGTTGTCCCGATAGGGCACGCCATTGCGATGCGCGGCGTTATGCTGCCACTTGTTCTGATTGTTGGTGATGCGGTTGTTGGCATTGATGTTGTTGTAGCGATTGACGTCGATGTCGACGTCGTTATTACCCCAGTCACATTCACCCCACAGCGCACCGACGATGGCCACACCGGTGCCAAACGCCAGCCCGGCCATCAGCGCCTGACCGGGGTAATAAGCGGGCGGCGGCGGATAGTAGGCAGGTGGCGATGCGGGATAGGCCCAGGTGCCGTAGGTGGTTGTCGGGTTGTAGGTGGGGACGTACACCACCTGCGGATCGGCCGGCTGAATGATGATGGTGGAGCTGCTGCTGGCGGGGGCCTGGGCCGGAGCCTGCGTTGTGGTCGTGGCGGTCGATGCGGGGGCGGGTGGCGCAGCGTTCTGGATCGTTACGTTCTGATATTGGTTGCTCTGCAGGTTACCGGCTGCCTGGGCCTGGCGACGCAAGCGTTGTACGCCATTCATGAGGTCGTCGGGCTGCGCCAGGAAGGCGTCACCCAGGCGTTGGACCCAGACCGGATCCTGCCCCAGTGTTGCCAAGACCTGCGGGAAGGCAACCAGCGCCTGCACACTCGGGTCCCAGGGCTGGTTCGCCACTTGCTTGACCGCGTCATCGCCCTTGGCGTCCGGGTGAGCCTTCGACCAGGTGACTGCCTCGGCGACTTCCCCGGGATAGGTGGACGCCATCAGCACCTGTGCCAGCAGCGGGTCCGGGTAGAGCGCGATGGGGGCGAGCATTTGATCCAGCTGTTCCTGGGTAAACACCGGGTCTTTGGCGGGTATCGTGGTCGCTGCCGTATTGGCAGGGCTGGCTGTCGGGGTGGGGGCTGTATCCGCCGCCTGCGCCACGAGGGGCGGGCTGCTCAGAAAAAACATCGCTGACAACACGTAAAGAAATGGAGTACGCATCACAGCTCCCTGTGGTCAGGCAGATTTGAAATGAGTGGATCAATGCCAGGTGAATGCGAGCCGATTGTGCAAATCCCGGACCTCAACTTCGACGCCGTCCATTGATAGTAGCAAACATAAAAATTCTGCCCGAAATACCTTCGGTTCCCGGACCAATAGCAGTCGATGGATGCCGCTCAGTGCAGTGAACACGAAAAAGCCCGGCTGATCAGGCCGGGCTTTTTGCGGGTGCGGTGCAGCGATGGGGTCAGGCGACAGTGTTGCCTTGCAGGCGGTCGGAGCCATCGGCGGCGACGGTGTTGCCCTGCAGGCGGTCCGAGCCATCAGCGGCGACGGTGTTGCCTTGCAGGCGGTCCGAGCCATCAGCGGCGACGGTGTTGCCTTGCAGGCGGTCGGAGCCATCGGCAGCGACGGTGTTGCCTTGCAGGCGATCCGAACCATCGGCTGCGACGCGATTCTCGATCAAGCGATCCGAGCCACCCTCGGCCACTCGGCTTTCAATCAGACGATCCGAGCCACCTTCAGCGACAACAGGCTGAACAGAGGTAGCGGCAAAAGCGTTAACTGCGAAAACCGAGAAAGCGATGCTGAGGAAGGTCTGGCGTTTCATGATCGTGTGCTCCGGGGTGTTGTTGGTTGGTATGGAGCTGATGTTACGCCGCGGATTTTTTTAGAGAACTTCATTGAAGTGATGGTGAACATCGATGCGATTGATAGGGGCCGCTCGCGACCCCTTGTTAGTGTGATGATGCGGCACCGGGCATTGATTACATTGCGTATCAACTGTAATGCCCGATCACATCGTTATCATCAACGCCAATCGCCCATAGAGTCAGCCTGACGATTTGTTTATGGCGTAGTCAAGGTGACTCTCATGGTTCAACGCATTATGAAAACAACTGCCCTGGCAGCACTTCTTGTTGCAAGCGCAATCATGCCGTCCACTCAGGCACAACCCTTGCCACTCGATAAAACCGCTTCCTTGCATAATGAGGACGTGGAATGGCGCAGCTTCCCCGCCTTCCCCAAAGAGGTAAAACTGGCTGTTATCGCCGGCGACCCGAGCAAGCCAGCACCCTACGTGGTACGAGTCAAAGTGCCCAACGGCACCCGATTAATGCCCCATACTCATCCTGAAGATCGTATCTACACCGTCATGTCCGGTGTTTTCTATATTGGCTTCGGAACGGTTTTCGATCCGGACAAGCTGGTTGCCTACGGGCCGGGCAGCGTCGTGATACTCCCGGCCAATACGCCGCACTTCCATTGGGCAAAATCAGGTGAGTACATCTCGCAGGTCTACGGGACGGGTCCGTTGGGGCTTGAGTATGTGGATAGCCATGACGATCCTCGCTAATCCTGTAGGAGCCGGCTTGCTGGCGATCGCGGACGTGCAGTCGACACTAATGTCGCCTGATGAACTGCGATC
>CXWK01021314.1_pt1 | contig 20192 bp, 19 predicted proteins | sample 590851 | NCBI WGS metagenome assembly CXWK01 (sample SAMEA3498364, study PRJEB10139) | wastewater metagenome | biome: wastewater treatment plant; material: activated sludge | place: Denmark | collected 2014-08-01 | reverse complement strand
CGCCGGCCTCATCGGTGCGGCAGCCGTCGCGGGAATCGCGTTCGCCGCCTACCCCGAAAAGACCATCAACTACATCATCGCCTTCGGCCCCGGCGGGGAGTCCGACGTATCCGCTCGGCTGCAGGAGCCCTTCTTCAAGAAGCTCACGGGCCAGACCGTGGCCATCCAGTACAAGGCGGGCGCCGGCGGGGCCGCGGCCTGGTCGCAGATCAACAGCGCGCCCGGCGACGGCTACACGATCATCGGCAGCAATATTCCGCACATCATCCTGCAGCCGCTGCAGAAGGACCAGGGCTACAAGACGGCCGACATTGCAAACGTCTACTGGTTCCACTACACGCCGGATGCGATCCTCGTGACCGAGGACAGCCCGTTCAAGACGCTCGCGGACGTCATCGCCGCTGCCAAGAAGGCGCCGGGCACGGTGACCTTCACGGGTTCGGGCACCAACTCCGCGAACCACCTGGCGCAGCAGCGCTTCGACAAGATGGCGGGAATCAAGACGACCTACATCCCCTCCAAGGGAACCGGCGAGTCGAACACGGCGCTCCTGGGCAAGCACGTCTCGGGGGCTTTCAGCTATTCCACGGTCAGCGCGATGCTGGGCAAGCAGGTGCGCTGCATCGCCATCGCGATGGACAAGCGCCATTCCGCGCTGCCCGACTGCCCGACCTTCAAGGAGAAGGGCTACAACCTCGTGAGCGGCGCCTATCGCGGCATCGCGGTGCCCAACACGACGCCCCAGGCCACGCAGCAGGCCATCTCCGATCTCATCGGCAAGATCAACAAGGACCCGGCCTTCATCAAGTCGATGGAGGACAAGGGCTTCGCCATGGTCGACGTGGGTCTGAAGGACATGCCGGCGTTCATGGCCGAGAAGCAGAAGGAGTACGAGGAAATCGCCGGCGCGATGGGTATCGTCAAGAAGTAGGGGACATGGCTTGACGCCCGCGCCGCAAAGGCGCGGGCGAATGCTCCCCGCGACGCTTGGCCGGCGAATGCCGGCCCTCCCGCCACCACGAGAGAACCCCCACGATGCCGGGCATCGAGTTCCTGGTCGACGCGCTGACGCCGCTCAACCTCCTGCTTGCGGTGGGCGGCGTGATCTGCGGCACGGTCATCGGCGCGCTGCCGGGCCTCACGGCCACCATGGCCGTGGCCGTCCTGGTGCCCTTCACCTTCGGCATGCGGCCCGACTCGGCGCTCATCGCGCTGGGCGCCATCTACACCGGCGCGATCTACGGCGGGGCCTACTCCGCGGTGCTGCTCAACACGCCGGGCACGCCTTCGGCGATCGCCACGACCTTCGACGGCTACCCCATGGCCAAGCGCGGCGACGGCGACCTGGCCATCACGCTCGCCTGCCTCGCCTCGGTAATCGGCGGCCTGGTCGGTGCCGCGTTCCTGTTGCTGCTGGCGCCCCCGCTCGCCCGGTTCGCCCTCGAGTTCGGGCCGGTCGAGTACTTCTGGCTGGCGATCTTCGGCCTGACACTCATCGCGAGCCTGTCCGAAGGCAGCCTCCTGCGCGGCATGATCGGCGGCTGCGTCGGGCTGCTCCTGGGCACCATTGGGGTCGCCGAGATCGGCGGCGACATCCGCTACGTGAGCGACTTCAAGGCGCTCCTGGGCGGCATCGACGTGGTGGCCGCCTTGATCGGCCTGTATTGCGTGCCTGTGCTGATCGACCTCGTGGCAACGCCGGACCCGCACCTGAAGCTCACGCACCAGGTGGCCGGGTTTCGCCTGAAGGAGGCGACACGGATCGCCTGGCGCTCGAAGTTCAACCTCGCGCGCAGCTCCATCATCGGCACCGTCGTGGGGATCCTGCCCGGGGCCGGCGGCTCCATCGCCTCCCTCGTGGCCTATTCCGAGGCGCGGCGCGTGGCGAAGCATCCCGAAAAATTCGGCACGGGAGAGCCGGACGGCGTTCTCGCAACCGAATCCTCGAACAACGCGACCGTCGGCGGCGGCTTCATCCCGACTCTCGTGCTGGGCTTCCCCGGCACGCCCCCCGACGCGGTGATCCTGGGCGCGCTTCTCGTGCAGGGCATCCGCACGGGGCCCTCGCTTTTCGGCGAACAGAGCCAGATCGTCTACACCTTCATCTACGGCCTCTTCATCGCCACGATCCTGATGCTGCCCATCGGGCTGGTGATCGGGCGCTACGCCTTCAAGTCGATCGTGACGATCCCGAAGGCGGTGCTGGTGCCTTCCGTGGCGTTCCTCACGATCGTCGGCGCCTACGCCGTGCACAACAACCTGCACGAGGTGCAGCAGATGGTGGCCCTCGGCGTGTTCGGATGGATCGCGGCGCGGCTGGGGTTCACGGCCTCGCCCATCGTGCTGGGCCTCATCCTGGGCACGATCGCGGAGTCGGGCTTCGTGCGCGGCTACCTCATCGGGCAGGCGCGCGGGGCGCCGATCGCGGAGTTCTTCAACCGGCCGCTCTCGATGGCGATCATGGCCTTCATCGTCCTGAGTCTTTTCTACCCGCTGCTCATGTCGCGGGTCCGCGCCAAGGGGACCGTGAGTGAATAAACCCGCCGGGCGCGACGTTCGCGGCATCGTCGGCAGCGTGCTCGCCATCGCCGGCGGGGCGCTCGCCTTCTACCACGCCAAGGAATTCACGCCGCTGGGCTCGGTCTTCCCGCGCACCATCGCCGCGGCGATGATGATCTTCGCGGCCGTCTACATCGCCACCGCCCTGCTGCGCCCCGGCGAGCAGCCGCCGCAGCCGACCGGATCGACGTGGCGGCGCGTGGCGCTCGTCGTGGTGCTGGCACTCTGGTCGGTCTTCCTCGAGAAGCTGGGGTTCCTCACCAGCAGCGTCGCGGCCTACGCGGCGATACTCGTCATCGCCAACTACGACCAGTGGACCCCGCGCCGGGCGCTGGGCTACGCGCTGGCGGGCGCTGCGGTGCTCGGCGGGCTCTATTCCATATTCCGGTTCGTGCTGCAGGTGCCGCTGCCGGAGGGGATCTTCCTGTGAGGCGGCCCGCCTAGGAGCCGGCCTCGCCCCACTCCACGCAGTCGCGGTAGGCGTGCCAGGTCGCGTGCCCGATCACCGGCATCGTGATCACGAGCCCCACGAACGCCGTGGCGAACCCGACGCCCGTGAGCAGCACGATGAGCAATGCCCACACGGCCATCGTCCCCGGGTTCCGCGCGAGCACCTGCACCGAGAGGATCGCGGCGCTCACCGCGTCGTTGTTCCGGTCGAGCATCATCGGCACGGACACCACGCTCACCGCGAAGACGATGGTCGCGAACATGGCGCCTGCCGCGAGGTAGACGAGCACGAATTCGATGTTGCCCAGCGAGAACGCCTTGGCGAGGAAGTTCTTCAGATCCGGCATCGGGCCGGTGCTGAAGAGCGCGAAGGTCACGAGCGAGGCGCGCGCCCAGACGAGGAAGATCACGGTGACCACGAGGACGTAGATGCCGAGCCCGCCCAGGTTCTCGCGCCAGGCGACGAGGGAGGCGAGGAAGCGTGGCTTCCTCCCCGCCTCCCGGTCGCGCGAAAGCGCGTAGAGGCCCGTGGCGAGGAAGGGCGCGGCGAGGAGGAACGCGCCGGCGAGCGTGGAGACGTACTGGTAGGCGAAGTCGTAGAGGGCGAGCAGCCCCCAGCCCATCGCCGCGAAGGCCGCCCCGTAGAAGCCGCTCGCGAAGGGGGCCGCGCGAAAGTCGTCCCAGCCCCGCACGAGCCACGCGAAAGCCGAGAAGGCGGGCACCTCCCGGAGTTCGTAGGCAGCGCCCTGCGGGGAGACGAGCGGTGGGGGAGGCGCGGGCACGGGGGTGCTACTTCGCCGGGGCTGGCGCGGGGGGCGCAGGCGCAGGCGGCAAGCCCTTGAGCTTGAGCGCCTCGAGCTTGTCCAGGTCGAGGGCCATCACCGCCTCCTTGAACACCTTCATATCCACCCCCGTCGCCTTGGCGCCGACGACGAAGCGCCCGGCGACGAGCACGTCCAGCTCGCCGATGCGCGTGCCCGTGTCGTAGCGCTCGTAGGCCTTGCGCCCGCCCACCATCGTCGTGCGCTCGTAGCCCGCGTCGCCCTCCTTGTCGATCTCGACGTTGACCCACGCGAAGGCCATCGCCGTCACGCCCGAGAGCGAGCCCACGTCGATGATCTCGAGCGCGATGCGCCCGCCCTTGCCATCCTCGTAGGTCGCCTGGGCCTTCGAGGAGGAAATGCCCACGACGCTGGTGCGCGTGCCCTCCGCGCTCGTGCGTTTCAGCCCCGCGATCGACTCGGGAAGCAGCTCCTTCAACGCCCGAAAGCCGACGGGATCGACGTGGACGGAGCTCGAGAGCGCCGCCCCCATCTGCTTCATGGCCTCCCCTACCTGGCCCACGTCGCCCTGCCGCGCGGCCTCGCCCATGTTCCGGGCGGCCTGTTCCACCTTGGTTGCCGGATCGACGGGCTTCGGGGGCACCTCCCGGCCGCAGGCGGCCAGCGCCAGGGCGGCGAGCAGGGAAACGCTGCGCGGATTCATGCGAGGGGCCTTTCGTGGTCGGGGCGTCACGATGTCAGGTTACCTTCTGCGGGCGCGCAGCGGGACCCCGGGCCCGGTTTCGCGTTGACGCCCCGAGGGGCTTGCGGCATCATCCTTTCCATTGCTGCGGTCGCTCCAAGTTCTTGTTTTTTCAGGCTGGTGTACCGGTTTCCGCGACCGCGGCCCCCTCGTCAAACCGCCAATCCCCTGGAGAAATCCGCCATGCACGCTTCCACCGTCGTTCGCGCGGCGACCGTCGCCGTCGCGCTCGCCTTCGGTACCGCCGCCGACGCCAAGACCCTGCGCTGGTCCAGCCAGGGCGACATTCTCACCATGGATCCGCACGCGCAGAACGAGGGCCTGAACAACACCGTCTCCGACCACATCTACGAGCCCCTCGTCACGCGCGGCAAGGACCTGAAGATCGAGGCCTGCCTCGCCACGCAGTGGAAGGCGATCAGCCCGACGACGATGCAGTTCACGCTGCGCCCGAACGTGAAGTTCCACGACGGCACGCCCTTCACGGCCGACGACGTCGTGTTTTCCGTCGAGCGCGCCCTCGCCCCCACGTCCAACTTCTCGCCTTACATGCAGGGCATCACCGGCGCGAAGAAGGTCGACGACATGACGGTCGAGATCTCCACCAAGGGCCCCAACCCCGTCCTCCTGCCGCAGTTGACCGAGGTGCGCATGATGAGCCGGGCCTGGGCCAACAAGCACAACGTGCAGCGCCCCCAGGACTTCAAGAACAAGGAGGAGACCTTCGCCGCCCGCAACGCCAACGGCACGGGCCCCTTCGTGCTGAAGAGCCGCGAGGCCGACGTGAAGACGGTGCTGGTGGCGAACTCCAACTGGTGAGGCAAGCTCGAGGGCAACGTGAACGAGATCGTCTACCAGCCGATCAAGCAGGACGGCACGCGGCTCGCCGCACTGCTGTCCGGCGAGGTGGATTTCGTCCTCGACCCGCCCCCCCAGGACATCCCGCGCCTGAAGAAGGACGCGAAGATCAAGGTAGTCGAGGGCAACGAGAACCGCACCATCTTCCTCGGCCTCGACCAGTGGCGCGACGAACTGCTCTACTCCACCGTCAAGGGCAAGAACCCCTTCAAGGACCAGCGCGTGCGCGAGGCCTTCCAGCTCGCCATCGACGTGAACGCGTTGAAGACCCAGGTGATGCGCGGGCTCTCGAACCCCACCGCCGTCATGTTCGCCCCGCAGGTCGCCGGCTACGACAAGGCGCTCGACACGGTGGTGAAGCCCGACCGCGCGCGCGCGAAGAAGCTCATGGCCGAGGCCGGCTACCCGAAGGGCTTCGAGATCACCCTCGACTGCCCCAACAACCGCTACATCAACGACGAGAAGCTCTGCCAGGCGATCGCCGCCATGCTCGCGCAGATCGACGTGAAGGTGCGCCTGAACGCCATGCCGCGCGCGACCTACTTCCCGAAGATCCAGAAGTTCGACACCAGCCTCTACATGCTCGGCTGGGGCGTGCCGACCTTCGATTCCCTCTACGCGCTGCAGAGCCTGCTGCACACCGTGGGCCAGGGCGGGGACGGCAACTTCAACCTCGGCAAGTACTCGAACGCAAAGGTCGACGCGACCATCGACGCGCTCAAGACCGAGACCGACCTGAAGAAGCGCGCCGCGCTCACCAGGGAGGCGCTCTCGATCCACAAGGCGGACGTGGGCCACATCCCGCTGCACCACCAGGTGATCCCGTGGGCCATGCGCTCCGGCGTGAGCGTCGTGCACCGGGCGGACAACCGCCTCTCCGTGAAATGGGTGAAGATCAACTGAGCGCCTGAACCCTGAAAGCCCCTCCCGGCCCCGCCTCGCGCGGGGCCGGCTGCGTTATGCTCCCCCCCATGCACTTGCCGCGCGCCCTTCTCCTTCTCGCCGTCCTCGCCTGCGTGCCGTTCGCCTCCGGCGCGAAGACGCTGCGCTACGCGAGCCAGGACGACCCCCAGACCCTCGACCCGCACTCGGCGAACCTGCTCGCGACCTCGCGGCTCACGGGCAACGTCTACGAGCCCCTGGTGTGGCGCGACAAGGAATGGAAGGTGATCCCGTGGCTCGCGACCTCGTGGACCCAGCCGAGCGAAAAGCTCTGGCGCTTCAAGCTGCGCGAGGGTGTGCGCTTCCACGACGGAAGCCTCCTCACCGCCGACGACGTGGTCTTCTCCGTGGCGCGGGCACTGTCGCCCACCTCGCAGCTCAAGGTCTCGCTCCAGGGCGTGGAGAAGGCAGTGAAGGTCGACGCGCGCACCGTGGATTTCCTGATGGCGAAGCCCAACCCGGTGCTGCTCTCGCACATGACCAACTTCCGGATCATGAGCAAGGCCTGGTCGGAGAAGAACGGCGCGGCCCGCCCGCAGGACTACACGGCCAAGGAGGACACCTACGCCGCCCGCCACGCCAACGGCACGGGCGCCTTCCAGGTGAAGGAGCGGCAGACCGACGTGAAGACGGTGCTCGTCGCCCACAAGGACTGGTGGGGCCACGCCGCGGGCATGAACGAGGGGAACCTGACCGAGATCGTGATGCGCCCCATCAAGTCCAACGCCACGCGGCTCGCGGCACTGCTCTCGGGGGAAGTCGACTTCGTGCTCGACCCGCCCACGCAGGACGTGGCGCGGCTGCGCGCCGACCCGAGCGTGAAGGTGGTCGAGGGTGGGGAGCTGCGCGTGCAGTACATCGCCTTCGACGTTTTCCGCGACGATCTCCTCTACGGCAAGGCCGGCGGGAAGAACCCGTTCAAGGACCTGCGCGTTCGCCAGGCCGTCGCCCACGCGATCGACGCGGAGGCGATCCGCGCCAAGGTGATGCGCGGCTTCTCGCGTCCCGCCGGGACGATCCTCACGCCGGGCGTCCAGGGTTACTCGCCCGATGCCGACAAGCCCGTGGCCTACGACCGGGAGAAGGCGAAGCGGCTCCTCGCCGAAGCGGGCTACCCGGACGGCTTCGAGGTGACGCTCGACGCGGGCAACATCCAGCCCGCCTCCGACATCGCCCAGGCGGTCGCCGTGATGCTCGCGCAGGTGGGCATCCGGACGCGCCCCAACATCATCCCGCAGTCGAACTATTTCCCGAAGATCGAGAAGTACGACACGAGCTTCTACGTGCTCTCCTGGGGCGGGGGCGTCACCGCCGACGCGCTCTACACGCTGCAGGCGCTCCTGCACACGGCCAACAGGAAGGGCGAGGGCGACTTCAACATGGGCCGCTGGACGAACGCGCGCATGGACGAGTTGATCCAGCAGCTGCAGTCCGAGCGCGACCCGGCGAAGCGTGCCGCGGCCGCGCGCGAAGCACTCCTGATTGCGGGTCGGGAGCTGCCCCTCGTCGCCATCCACCAGCCGCTCATCCCCTGGGCCATGCGCAAGAACGTGTCGGCGTGGTTCTCGCCGGTGAACACCGTGTACTTCTACCGCGTCCGGGTGGACTGAAGTGATCGCCTTCGTCATCCGGCGGCTGGTGCAGGGCGTCCTCGTGATGCTGGTGGTCGGCTTCATCGCCTTCTCGCTCTTCAACTTCGTGGGCGACCCGGTCTCGCTCATGCTGCCGCCGGAGGCGACCCAGGCCGACCGCCAGGCGATGCGCGAGAACCTCGGGCTCGACCGGCCGTTCTACGTGCAGTTCGCCACCTTCATCGGCAACGCCGTGCAGGGCAACTTCGGCATCTCGCTCCGGCTCGGGCGCCCGGTCTCCGCGCTCCTGGTCGAGCGCATGCCCGCCACCCTCGAGCTCGCCTTCGTCGCCGCGTCGCTGGCACTCCTCGTGGGCATCCCGCTGGGCGTGTACACGGGGCTGAACCGCAACGCGTGGCTGTCGCGCTTCTTCCTCGCCGCCTCGCTCATCGGCGTGTCGCTGCCCACCTTCCTCATCGGCATCTTCCTGATCCTCATCTTCGCCGTGTGGCTGGGGTGGCTGCCCTCGTTCGGGCGCGGCGACACGATGATGGTGGGCCCGTGGTCCACGGGGTTCCTGAGCACTTCCGGGTTGCGCGCGCTGATCCTGCCCTCGATCACGCTCGGCCTCTTCCAGTTGACCCTCATCATGCGGCTGGTGCGAAGCGAGATGCTCGAGGTGCTGCGCACCGACTACATCAAGTTCGCGCGCGCGCGCGGCCTCACCAACCGGGCGGTGAACTTCGGGCACGCGCTGAAGAACACGCTGGTGCCGGTGATCACCATCACCGGCCTGCAGCTGGGCGCGATCATCGCCTTCGCGATCATCACCGAGACCGTGTTCCAGTGGCCGGGCATGGGGCTCCTTTTCATCCAGGCGGTGCAGTTCGCCGACATCCCGGTGATGGCCGCGTACCTCTGCCTCATCGGCTTCATCTTCGTCGTGATCAACCTCGTCGTGGACATGCTCTACTACTTCGTGGATCCCCGGCTTCGCATCGACGGCACGGCCGCGGGAGGGCACTGATGGACGCGCTGCGCCGCTTCTTCGACGGCGACGTCTTCTACAGCTTCCGGCGCTCCCCGCTCACGATCGTGGCGGCCGTGGTCACGCTCGTGTGCGTGGTCTCCGCGGTGTTCGCCGGCTGGGTCGCACCGCACAACCCCTTCGACCTGAAGACCCTGAACCTGCTGGATGCGTTCACGCCCCCGGCGTGGACCGAGCGCGGCAACCCGGCCTTCCTCCTGGGAACCGACGACCAGGGCCGCGACGTCCTCTCCGCCATCATGTACGGCTCGCGGGTCTCGCTCATGGTCGGCTTCTTCGCCGTGATCCTCGCGATGGCGATCGGCATCGCGCTGGGCCTCATCTCCGGCTACGTGGGCGGCAAGGTCGATGCCTTCATCATGCGCGTGGCCGACGTGCAGCTCTCCTTCCCGGCGATCCTCATCGCGCTGCTGATCGACGGCGTGGCGCGCGCGGCGCTGCCCAAGGAATCCCACGACACGCTGGCGCTCTACGTGCTCGTGCTCGCCATCGCGGCCTCGGGCTGGGTGCAGTACGCGCGCACGGTGCGCGGCTCCACCCTCGTGGAGCGCAACAAGGAGTACGTGCAGGCCGCGCGCGTGATCGGGCGCCACCCGGTGGCGATCATGTTCTCGCACGTGCTGCCCAACGTGCTCGGCCCCGTGCTCGTGCTCGCGACGCTGCACATCGCCACCGCCATCATCACGGAGGCCACGCTCTCCTTCCTGGGCGTGGGCGTGCCGCCGACGCAGCCCTCGCTCGGCACCCTGATCCGCATCGGCAACGATTTCCTGTTCTCCGGGGAATGGTGGATCACCGTCTTCCCCGGCGCCTGGCTCGTGATCATGGTGCTCGCGATGAACCTCCTGGGCGACTGGCTGCGCGACGCCCTCAACCCGAAACTGCGCTAGCGGAGGATTCCATGAAGCCGCTGATTGCCTTGATCCTCGCCCTCGCCCCGGCAGCCGCCGCCGCGGGGCCTTTCGACCAGCCCTGGGCGATCGTCGCGAGCGATGCGGCGCCCTCGGGGGATGCGAACCTGCGCCCCGTGACCGTGAGCCGCGTCGACGGCGAGAGCGCCTCGCGCAACCGCGCGATCGTCGCACCCGGCAGGCGCATGGTCACGGTGGGCCTGCCGCCGGGCAAGGGCTTCAGCGTCGGCACGCAGGAGACCTTCGAACTCGACGCGAGCCCCTGCATGCGCTACCACCTGGCCGCGAAGCTCGACGTGTCCGCGGGCGAGCGATGGAAGGCGGTCGTGCGCTCCTCGGAGACCATCGGCGAATGCCTGGCGAAGTTCAAGGGCGGGACCACGCCCCGGTGAGCGCCGAAAAGCGGCAGAACTTCGCGAGCGGCACCCCGTGGGAGCCCGTGGTGGGCTATTCGCGCGCGGTGCGCTGCGGCCCGCACGTGTGGGTGGCGGGCACCACGTCCACCGGGCCCGACGGCCGCCTGGTCGGGGAAGGCGACGTCTACGCCCAGACGGTGCAGACCCTGAACAACATCGCCTTCGCGCTCGCCCGCGCCGGGGCGACGATGCGCAATGTCGTGCGCACCCGCCTCTACGTGACCGACATCTCCCAGTGGGAGAAGGTCGGAAAGGCCCACGGCGAGGTCTTCGGCGACATCCGCCCGGCGAGCACGATGGTGGAGGTCCGGGCCCTGGTGGACCCGAAGATGCTCGTGGAGATCGAGGCGGACGCCTACATCGACGCGGGAAAGGCTGCGCGATGAGCGCTTCCTCCCGGCCGCTCCTCGAGGTGCGCAACCTGCGCGTGGAGTTCAACACGCGCCGCGGGACGCTCACCGCCATCGACGACGTGAGCTTCGAGATCGCGCCCGGCGAGGTGCTCGGGCTCGTGGGCGAGTCCGGCGCGGGGAAATCCATCACCGGCACGGCGATCATCGGGCTGCTCGAGCCCCCGGGGCGCGTCGCCGGCGGGGAGATCCACCTGGACGGCCAGAGAATCGACACCCTGCCGGCCGAGCAGATGCGCCGGATCCGCGGCCGCCAGATCGGCGCGATCTTCCAGGACCCGCTCACGTCGCTCAATCCCCTCTACACCATCGGCCGCCAGATCACGGAGACGATCCAGACGCACCTGCCGATGAACGCGAGGCAGGCGCGCGAGCGCGCGGTGGAGCTGCTGGCCGAAGTCGGCATCCCCGCGGCCGAGCGCAGGATCGACCACTATCCGCACCAGTTCTCCGGCGGCATGCGCCAGCGCGTGGTGATCGCGCTCGCCCTGTGCGCGAACCCGCGCCTCATCATCGCCGACGAGCCCACCACGGCGCTCGACGTCTCGATCCAGGCGCAGATCATCCAGCTCCTGAAGAAGCTCTGCCGCGACCACGGCACGGCGGTGATGCTGGTCACGCACGACATGGGCGTGATCGCGGAGACGGCGGACCGCGTGGCGGTCATGTACGCGGGGCGCCTGGCGGAGATCGGCCCGGTGCAGGAAGTGATCCACCATCCGAAGCACCCCTACTCCGTGGGCCTGATGGGATCGATACCGGCGATCGGGCAGGAAGTCGAGCGGCTGCCGCAGATCGAGGGCTCGATGCCGCGGCTAGACGCCATTCCGCGCGGATGCGCCTACAACCCGCGCTGCCCGGAAGTCTTTGAACGCTGCCGCACCCAGCGGCCGAACCTGATGCCGGCGGGTGCCACGCGCGCGGCGTGCTGGCTGCATGCCCGTGACGGCGAGGCCTCCCCCGGGAACCGGGCCGAGGATTCCGCCCATGCCTGAGTCCGCCGCGGCGACCCGCACGCTCCTCGAGGTGCGCGATCTCGCGCGCGACTTCGACGTCTCGCGCCCGTGGCTGAACCGCGTGCTCGAGGGTGCCCCTCGCCAGCTCCTCAAGGCCGTCGACGGCGTCTCCTTCAGCATCCGGCGCGGCGAGACGCTATCGCTGGTCGGGGAGTCGGGCTGCGGGAAGTCGACCATCGCGCGCCTCATCTGCGGGCTCTACGGGCCCACGCGCGGCTCCATCGTGTTCGACGGCCAGGACATGAGCGAGATCGCCTCGCGCTCGGACATGCTCACGATGCGCCGGCGCTTCCAGATGATCTTCCAGGATCCGTACGCGAGCCTGAACCCGCGCTGGCGCGTGGGGAAGATCATCGCCGAGCCCATCCGCCAGCACGGGATCATCCGGGGCGAGGCCGCCATCGCCAAGCGCGTGGGCGAGCTGCTCGAGGACGTGCGCCTCGCCGCGAACGACGCGGAGAAGTTCCCGCACGAGTTCTCCGGCGGGCAGCGCCAGCGCATCTCGATCGCGCGGGCACTCTCCTCCAATCCAGAGTTCCTCGTGTGCGACGAACCCACGAGCGCGCTCGATGTCTCCGTGCAGGCGCAGATCCTGAACCTCATGAAGGACCTGCAGCGCGAGCACGGCCTCACCTACCTCTTCATCTCGCACAACCTCGCCGTGGTCTCGCACATTTCGGACCGCGTGGGGGTGATGTACCTGGGCCGCATCGTCGAGATCGCGCCCACGCGGACGCTCTTCACGCGGCCGCTGCACCCCTACACGCAGATGCTCGAGAGCGCGATTCCCGACATCACCATGAGCGGCAAGGAGCGCACGCCGGTCGCCGGCGAGGTGCCCAACCCGCTCGACCCGCCCACGGGCTGCGCCTTCCACCCGCGCTGCCCCTTCGCCAACGACCGGTGCCGCTCGGAGCGACCGGAGCTGATCGACGTCGGCGACGCGCAGGTGGCCTGCCACGCCGTCGAGGAGCGGCGGATCCAAACCGGTTTCGATTGAAACATCGGGGCGACGGCTGTCATTGCGGTTTCCGGCCGGCCGGGCGACCATAGCGGGCAGTACGATACCGGGGTTCCGACCCATGTGCCTTCGCCTGCGAGGTTGCGGTACGACGGTGGACCGTCACCTTGCGGGCCGTTCCGCCGCCGGGGCCGTGCGCGGCTTCACGATGGTGGAGATCCTCATCGTGCTGGCCATCGTGGCTCTTCTGGCCACCGTCGGCATGGGCGCCTACGGTCGCCACCGGGAAAAGGTGCTCGTGAGCCAGGCCGTCATCGACATTGGCGCGATCTCCACCGCCATCAAGCTTTTCGAGACGGATGCGCGGGCACTTCCCGCTTCGCTTGGCGAGGTCGGTTTCGGCAACAAGCTCGATCCCTGGGGCAGGCCCTACCGGTATTTCGACCTCGCATCGAAGAAGGGCAACGGCATGGCCCGCAAGGACAAGAAGCTCGCCCCGCTCAACTCCGACTTCGACCTCTACAGCACGGGCAAGGACGGGCAGTCGAAGGGGCCGCTCGTCACGCCCGTGAGCCGCGACGACGTGGTCCGGGCGCGTGACGGGAGGTTCATCGGCCTCGCGAGCGAATTCGACCCCTGACCATGAAGGCCGGGCAATTCCTCTCCGGACGCGTCGCCCGCCGCGTCTTCCTCATGTTCGTGCTCTCGGCCTTCGTGCCCCTCGCGGCACTGGCCGTAATGTCGCTGAGCCAGATCCGCGACCTCCTGATCCAGCAGGGCGACAATCGCCTGGCCGCCAACGCCAAGTCCTACGGCATGGCCGTATTCGAGCGCCTGCTCCTGGCCCAGGATGTGGCCGCGGCCGCCTTGTACGGGCCGCAGGATTCGCCGCCGCGAGGGTCCCTTGCACGCAGGACCTTCGTTTCGCTCGGAAGAGTCGCTGCCGACGGCCAGGTTCTCTCCACCCTCGGGAAGCCCGAGCTGCCGGCTCTTTCCCCCGACGCCCTCGACAGGCTCGGTCAGGGCAAGGCCGTCGTGGTGGTCGGCAAGGATGGGGCCGTGTCACGGGTGACTCTGGTAGTCGCCCTCGGAAGCGGAGACAGCCGGGCCACGGTCGTGGGCGACATCGCGCCCGACTTCCTGTGGGGTTCGGTCGATCTCTACCCGGTGGCGACGAGTTTCTGCATTTTCGAGGATCTTTCGCGCATCGTCCTGTTCTGCCCGATGCAGGACGGCGCGGCATCCGCGCTCGCGGTGGACACGCCCCGCACCCAGTCCGTCCTCAAGTCGGCGCGCTGGACCCGGGACGGCGAGACCCATCGCGCCGTGACCTGGGGCCAGTTCATGCGCGCCGCGTTCGGCACGGCCGACTGGGTGTTCGTCGCGAGCCAGCCAGAAGGTTTCCTGCTGGCGCCCGTGGGCGAGTTCCGCCGGATCTTCGTTCCCGCGATGCTGCTCGCGCTCCTGCTCGTCACGTGGCTCACCATTCGCCAGGCCCGCAGCATCCTCCTGCCGGTGGAGCGCCTGGCCAACCGGGCCCGCGCCATCGCGAAGAGCGATTTCGACTCGCGCCTGGACATGAAGCGCGACGACGAGTTCGGCGAACTCGCAGGCGCCTTCGATCTCATGTCCTCGAAGCTCGGGCGCCAGTTCGCCGCGCTGACGGCGCTCTCCGAGATCGACCGGCTCATCCTGTCGACCGTGGACACCGAGCAGGTCGTGCGCAAGGTCATCGAGCGCATGGGGCAGGTCGTTCCCGCCGACGCGGTCAGCGTGACGCTCTTCGACCATGAGAACGCCGCGCTTGCCCGCGTCTACTTCCGCGGACCGGCCGCAAGCCAGGGGCTGTCGATCACGCGACTGGACATGCGCCCGACCGAGCGCAGCGCCCTCGAGGCCGACCGGCAGGGCGCGTGGCTGGAGCTCGCCGCACCGGCACCGGGCCATCTCGCCCACCTGCTGGCCGCGGGAATGCGGACCGCTTTCATCCAGCCCATCGTGTGGCGAGACGCGGTGTGCGGCGCACTCGTGCTCGGCTATCGTGCCGCGGCGAGCCGCAACGACGAGGAGCAGAAGCAGGCGCGCGAGTTCGCCGACCGCGTTGCAGTTGCGGTGTCCTCGGCCTGGCGCGACGAACAGCTCTACCTCCAGGCCCACTACGACACCCTCACCGGCCTGCCCAACCGTCTCCTGTTCAAGGACCGCCTGGGCCAGGAGATCATCCGCTGCCGTCGTGAGGAAAGCCGCTTCGCGGTGCTCTTCATCGACCTCGACCGGTTCAAGGACGTGAACGACACCTTCGGCCACTCCGCAGGAGACTCCGTGCTGCGCGAGGCGGCGGCGAGGATCGAGCAATGCGTGCGCGGCAGCGACACCGTGTCGCGGCTGGGCGGCGACGAGTTCACCGTCCTGCTCACGCATATCCAGCGTGCGCAGGACGCCGGGCGGATCGCCGAGAACGTCGTGCGCGCGCTCTCGAGGACGTTCGATATCGGCGAGCAGCACTCCTTCCTCGGCGCGAGCGTCGGCATCGCCGCATATCCCGCGGACGGGACTACGGCGGAGGATCTCCTGAAGAATGCGGACACCGCCATGTACCGCGCGAAGGCGGGGGGCCGGTCCCAGGCGGTTTACTTCGAGGAGCGGATGAACGCGGAGGCCGTCGCGCGCCTGACGCTCGACCGGGACCTGCGCCAGGCCATCGAGCGCAATGAACTGGTGCTGCATTACCAGCCACAACTCGATCTGGGCACAGGTGCGATCCGCGCGGCCGAGGCGCTCGTGCGCTGGCAGCACCCCGAACGCGGCCTGATACTCCCGGGCCGCTTCATCGGGATCGCGGAGGAGTCCGGCTTCATCGAGCAGATCGGAAATTGGGTGATCCGCGAGACCTGCGCGCAGGTGAGGACCTGGCAGTCGGATGGCGTGGAGCTCGAGCACGTCGCGGTGAACGTCTCGCCAAGGCAGTTTCGCAGGGCCGGCTTCGCGGACATGATCCGCGGTTGCGTGGAGGAGGCCGGAATCGACTTCACGAGTCTCGAGCTGGAGATCACCGAGGGGCTGCTGGTGGAGAACGCCGCCGCGGTCGAGGGGATGCTCAGGGAACTGAACGCGATGGGAATCGCGATAGCGCTAGATGATTTCGGAACCGGGTTTTCGTCCATGTCCTACCTCCAGCGCTTTCCCGTCGACACCATCAAGATCGACCGTGCGTTCGTGGAGGGCCTGGGACGAAGCGCCGATTCCCAGGCCATCGTCACCGCCGTCATCGCGATGTCCCACGCATTGGGCAAGCGAGTGATCGCAGAAGGCGTGGAGACCGCCGAGCAGGCCGCGATCCTGACGAAGCTCGAGTGCGACGAGATCCAGGGCTACTACCTTTCGCCGGCGCTGCCCGCGGCGCAGTTCGCGCAGTTCCTGAAGTCGCGCGCGCTGGCGCCCGCATAGGCCCGGCCCCGTCCACGCCTCGGTCCCCGGGCCCCTTCCCACCGGGTATTGATTCGAGTCAAGACGCCCCGGTGCGGACGGCTCCACTCTGGTGGTGGGGAACAGTTCGCTGCCTGGCATGTTCTAATTGAGGCGTCCCGGGTCCCCGGGGCCACAAACTTCGCAGGAGAAGGCCATGACACAAGCCACCGAAGTCTCGAGGGAGAAGCTTGTTCAGGATTTCCGCACGGTGATCGCGGATACCGAGGAACTGATGAGGTCAGCCGCCGCGGTGAGCGGAGACAAGGCGAGCGCGATTCGCGCGAGCGTCGAGCAGAACCTGCGCGCCGCGAAGGCGAAGCTCGCGCAGCTCGAGGCCGCCGCGGTCGAGAAGACCAAGGCCGCCGCGAAGGCCACCGACGTCTACGTCCACGAGAACCCCTGGCAGTCGATCGGCATCACCGCCGGCGTGAGCGTGCTCGTCGGCATCACGATCGGCCTGCTCCTGAACCGCAAGTAGGCGGGAGAAAGCTTGGACAGGCCGCCGGGCGAATCGGGGCCGCTGGGTTCCGCGCGGGCGCTCGGGGCCTCGCTCCTTGCGCTCTTGGGCACGCGCGTCGAGCTTGCGGCCATCGAGCTCAAGGAAGAGACCGAGCGCCGCAAGCGCCTCGCCGTGCTCGCGCTCGTTGCGGCGCTGTTCCTCGGCGCCGGCCTGCTGCTCCTCGCGTTCCTGCTCGTCGTGCTGTTCTGGGACACCCACCGGCTTGCGGCCATTGCCGGCGTGACGCTCCTCTATTCGGCCATCGGCGCGTGGGCGCTCCTGCGATTCCGGGCGATCCTGCGGGACAGCCCGCCCCCCTTCAGCGCAACGCTGGACGAGTTCAAGCGCGACCTGGACATGGTTCGAGGCAACGATGCCTGAGCGCCCGGACGACCTGGCCCTGCGCAAGGAAATCCTGGTGGCGCGCGCCTCGCTCTGCCGGCTGAAGATCCGCCTGCACGCGGGCACGCTCCGGCAGGGCCTCACGTGGCGCCACGCGGTCGCCGGCGTGGCAGGCTCCGCGCCCGCCCGCGACGCCGCGCTGCTCCTCGTGGCCGAAGGCGTGGGCCGCCACCGGGTGGCGCGCTGGCTCGCCTTCGCGATCCGGGCGCTGGCGATCGCGAGGCTCACGCACCTCGCGGTCTCGATGCTGAAGCAGTCCCCGGCCGGCCCGGCGGATCCGCCACCGCCGTGAGCGGCCCGACGCACCTTCGCCCCTCGGACCTGCGGGGTATCGGGCGCCTCGCCGTCGACGCCACGCTCGGTGTCGCCGATCTCGTCGAGGCGCTGCACCACACGATCGCCCGCGTTTCCCCGCCACTCGGAAAGCCCCCGCGCGGTCGCACGTCGGGAGTCACCGGCTTCGTCTACGGCGCCGTGCGGGGCGTCACGGGCCTCGTGGGCAGCGGCATCGACGCGGTCCTCGCGCTCCTGCCCCCGGCCCTGGCCGAGCGTCCCTCGTCGCGCGAGCGCGAGGCGGTGCTCGCGGCGCTGAACGGCGTGCTCGGCGACTACCTGGCGGAATCCGGCAATCCGCTCGCGATCCCGATGCGCATCCGCCGTGAGGGCGTGGCGGTGGAAACCGACCGCGCCGCACTGGACGCGGCCTTCCCCGATGCCTCGCCCCGCATCGCCGTCTTCGTCCACGGCCTGTGCATGAACGACCTGCAGTGGACGCGGGAAGGCTACGACCACGGCGCCTTCCTCGCCCGCGAGACGGGGTTGACCCCCGTCTACCTGCACTACGATTCCGGCCGGCACATCTCGACCAACGGGCAGGCGTTCGCCGCGACGCTCGAAGCGCTCGTGCGGGAGTGGCCGGTGCCCGTGGAGGAACTCGCGATCGTGGGCCACAGCATGGGCGGCCTGGTGGCGCGCAGCGCCTGCCACTACGGCGGGGTCGCGGGCCACGCCTGGACGGCAAAGCTCGGTGCGCTCTTCTTCCTCGGCACGCCCCACCACGGCGCGCCGCTCGAGCGTGGCGGAAACTGGGTCGACCTCCTCCTCGACGCGAGCCCCTACAGCGCGCCCTTTGCCCGGCTCGGCCGCATTCGCAGCGCGGGCATCACCGACTTGCGCCATGGCGCCATCGTGCAAGAGGACTGGGCCGGGAAGGACCGTTTCGCGCGCCGTCCTGCGCCCAAGCACACGCCCGCGCTTCCCCGCGGCGTGCGTTGCTACGCGCTCGCCGCCACCACGGGAGATCGCCCCGGAAGCCTCGTCGACCGCGTGGCCGGCGACGGGCTCGTGCCGCTCTCGAGCGCCCTGGGCCGCCACGCGGCCACGAGCCGCGACCTGGGGATTCCCCTCGCGCGCCAGTGGGTGGGCGTGCGCATGGACCACCTGGACCTCCTCTGCAGCAGGGAGGCCGGCGAATACATGGTGCGCTGGCTCGCGGAAGGCGCCGGCGAGCCGGGCGGGTCGCTCAGCGGTTGATCCAGGCGATCGCGATCCCCATGAGCACCATGCCGATCGTGTCGAAGACGATCTGCTGGGCTACGAGATCCGAGGGAAAGGGCATCACCGCGAAGTAGATGAGGTAGGTCGGTATCGTGGTGAGCACCGCGATCGAGATGCCGAAGCGGATGCCCTGCGCGAGCCACGGCTTCGCCTCGCGCCCCTTCAGGTAGATCCACGTGAACCCCACCGCGAGAAAGACGTGCGCGAGGAGCATGTACGGGAAGGTCGCCTGTTGCGCCTCCTGCGAGCGCATGAGGTTGGGAAGGCGGCCGTAGTCGTCGATGAGCAGGGTGCCGTGCACCAGGAACCCCAGCGCCATCGACAGGACGAACATCGCCACCACGGATATCCAGAATTTCCCTTTCATGGGTTTTCTCCTCTCTCGTTGTGTTCGCTGCTATGGCCGGCGTTTCTTGCGATACGCGCGGGAAAGACGTTTCGGGGATCCTCCATCGCATTCCAGGGGGACGCGTAGGGCGCCGCCCTCCTTCGGTTCCGGCCGGATGTCGAAGTTGCCCGGCCGGTTCGCCGAGAGCGTCCAGACTCCCAGCGCGGCACCCGCCACGAGCAGGACGGCGAACCCGGCATCCCGCTCGACACATTCGGCTGCATTTTCAGTGGTTTATTGCATCACTGGCAGCCTTCCGTCATCATGGTTCCTCGGGGTTGCGGACCATTGCCCGACCAGGCAGCGGCAGGCCCGTGGGCAATCCTCACGCCGCCTGAAATCCACACGGTACCAGCGTATCCCTATTGACCGACTCTCGGCTGCGATGGCGACAAGGTGGTATTCCTGTGATTGAGCCGCGCGTTCGCGACCTGCCCCCTGCGACGCCGGCTTCGGTGCCGCTGGTGGTGGATCTGGACGGAACGATCATCCGTTCGGATCTTCTCTGGGAGTCGCTTGCCTGCGCCATTTCCCGAAAACCCTGGCTCGCGTTCGCCGCGCCCTTCTGGCTCCTGGCCGGACGTCCCGTTCTCAAGGAGAAACTCGCGCGCGCGGGCCCGGTCGACGTGGAACATCTTCCGTACCGGGTCGAGGTCGTCGACTGGTTGCGCACGGAGCACGCGTCGGGGCGTGAAATCGCGATCGCCACCGGGGCGCACGAAATGCTGGCGCAGCGCGTGGCGCGGCACCTTGGCATCGTAGGGCGTGTATTCGCGACAGGAGACGGCGTCAACCTCAAGGGAGAGGCGAAGCGCGCGGCGCTCGTGACCGAGTACGGCGAACGCGGCTTCGACTATGTCGGGGACAGCAAGGCGGATCTGCCCGCCTTCAGGTCGGCGCGAGTTGCCCACGTCGCGGGCAGTGAATCACTCGCCGCTTCAGTCCGTGCGCAGGGCAACTCGGGCCGGGAGTTTCCGAGCGGCGCCCGGCCCCTGGCGTCGATACTCCGGTTGCTTCGCATTCCACACTGGGCGAAGAACGTGCTCGTGTTCGTGCCGGCAGTGACGGCACACCGCGTGGCCGACATCGAGACGCTCGCCGCGGCCTCGCTTGCGTTCCTCGCGTTTTCGCTCGTGGCGTCCGCCGTCTATGTCATGAACGACGTGGCCGATCTCGACTCCGACCGCCGCCATCCTTCGAAGCGCTCCCGGC
>CXWK01002824.1_pt2 | contig 20238 bp, 15 predicted proteins | sample 590851 | NCBI WGS metagenome assembly CXWK01 (sample SAMEA3498364, study PRJEB10139) | wastewater metagenome | biome: wastewater treatment plant; material: activated sludge | place: Denmark | collected 2014-08-01 | reverse complement strand
ATAAAATAGTTAAGTTAAAAAAAACTTAGTTGATCACTTCCAGCAATGGTATCAAAGCTTTGGCCAAGCAAAGATAAAACAGAATCAGCAATTGGTTTTAATTGTTTTTCAATGTAGTGATCGTAATCAAAATCATTATGTTTTAATTCAATTGGAATTGGACCACGTTGAGTTATAGCATAATAAATTATATCTCGAGGTTCGTTTAACAACTTTGCAGCTCGTGCATGCGGCGGAACATTTTTTGTATAGTCTTCAACTTCTTTTCGCAATCGTTTTCTGTAAATCAGTTTATCATCAAGCTTACCGGATTTTAATTTCTGAATTACTTCACGAATCCAATCTTCAACATCATCACCTTTAAAAACTTTTTCATACAATTCTATTTGAAATTCTTTAGCAAGTTTTGTCCAATCAGAGCGCACGAATTCCATTCCAACGAACTCTATGTTTTGCTTTCCATCTTTTTCTACTAATCCGGCATAACGTTTCTTTGCACCGATTTCGGCTCCTCTTGCGGGAGTTATAATAAACTTCTTATAATATTTTTCATATTCAAGTTCCAAGTAAGATTCGACTTTATATTCTTTTTTAAGCTTATTTTTCCAATAAATATTTAATTCTTTAACAACTTTTTTCCCTTGAGTTTCGCCATCATCAACAGAAATATCATTTAACATTACAAACAAAGAATCAGTATCGCCATAAATTACTTTTAGATTTTTCTTTTCAAGATAATCTTTACTTCCGAGTAAAAGTTTGTGTCCGCTGCCTGTAATTGCTCTTGGTAAATCAGGATGATAAAATCTGCAACCATAAGAACCCATAACACCATAAAAACTATTCATCAAAATTTTTATTGCCTGTGAAAGTTGTTTGTCCTTTTTCTTTTTTGCGATATCCCTCAATTTCATTAGCTCATCAATAAAATCAGGTAAGATGTGTAGTGAAGATGAAAACTTATAACCATTTAATGTTTCAATCGTATCTGTTTCTTTCATCAAAAGAGAATAAGGATCAATTTTAAACGATTGTATGATTGATGGATACAAGCTTTTAAAATCAAGCACAATTACGTTTTCATAAATTCCCGGATTTGGATCGATTACATATCCGCCAGCCGCGTGTTCAGAAGCATGTATGTCTTTTAAATTTGGAGCAACAAAACCAGCCTTATGTAATCTTGGTAGATAAAAATGATCAAACGCAGCAGTCATCATTCCAAGTTGATCCATAAGTAAACCCGAAATCTGTGCACGACGAACAGAAAGTTCTATTAAACCAGTTTTTTTAAAAATATCTGTAACAAGAACAGCATCCTGTAAATTATATTTTGCTAAAGAAATTTTATCTTCTTTAAATTGTCGATCAATCTCTTCAATTTTATTTTCATCAGGAGTAATTGTTTTTCCAACTCCAAGTAGTTCCTGCGCAACAGTTTCAAGTTTAAAATCTTCAAAGTTAAAAAATGAAGCACGCAGCATTGATGGTCCATCAATTACAACTCTGCCGGTAACAGAAATATAATGTCCGCTTGGTTTTCGCTGTCGTATAGAAACTCTTCCATTTGATCTTGAAATATCCAAACTAATTCCAAGTTCACGGCATTTGTTATCAAGAAAAAGTAAATCGAAACCAACAACATGCCAGCCAATAATAATATCCGGATCAATTTCTTTAAACCAGGTGAAAAAGTTTGTAAGCAAATCTCTATCATCAGGATAGTACGAAATTAATTCCGGTGAACGTTTTGGTTTATCACCAATCATAAAAACTTTTTTGTGTTCGCCTTTTTTTCCAGTAACGTGTACAGCAATTGAATAAAGCTGATTTGTCTTTGCACCTGTTTCAATATCAATAGATGCGATCACAAAGTTTGGAGTAACTTCACAAGGCTCAATCGTTGGATTAGAAAATTTTGTGATAGAATTTTTTTGATCAGTAATTCCTGTAATTCTAAGTTGAGAATTGATATTTTTTTCCATCAAAAATCTTCTTAACGGATCAACATCCGATTCAAAAGTTTTTATTTCCGATTGATGAAGCGAATCAGCTAAACTGATTAGTTCTTTTTGAGTGTTAAGATAAATTGCATCAACCGGTTGATGATTGAAATTTTTAAGCTTGGTTTCTTTTCTAAGATAATTTTTTAGTAGCGGATTAATGATTGATTTATTTTCAACAAAAAACACAGGCTTATTGTTTGAAATTAAAATCTCTACAGATCCAAGTTCTTCACTTGTTCCAATAAACTTAAGAATGTTTTGTCCTGTATAATAACTCCATTCACCAGTAAGGAGAAAAACATCGGTCGAAATTTTATCTATATTTTTATTCATTTAATAAAGTTAATTTTAAAACAAGATAACCAAAATAAATTTAGCTACTAATTACACGAATTAACACAAGCAAATTTTTATTTAATTCGTGGAAAATTGGTGAAATTAGTGGCAAAAAAACCTTAAAAATGAATATTGAAAACATTACAAATTATTGTTTTAGTAAAAAAGGTGTGATAGAAGATTTCCCGTTTAATGAAGAAACTCTTGTATTTAAAGTTGGCGAAAAAATGTTTGCGCTAATTCCACTTGAGAAAATTCCATTGCAAATAAATTTAAAGTGCGATCCGGAAAAAGCAATTGAATTAAGAGAGCAAAATGAAAATGTTGAACCGGGCTGGCACATGAGTAAAAAATATTGGAACACTATTACAGTTGATGGAAACATTCGATGGAGTGATTTGAAAGAATGGATTGATCATTCTTATGATGAGGTTGTCAAAGGATTGAGCAAAGCCGAAAGAGGAAGATTAAATTGTTCAAAGTAATTGATAATAATCACGTCTAAAGAAAAAACATTGTAACTATTATAATCTAAAACTAAGTTTTAAAAGAAAAAATCAGCAAGTTAGGAAATGCAAACAGTTATACTGAAAAAAAATTATCCAAGATTAATTTTAATTTGTTTGGCTTTTTTATTGGTTGTCTCACCAAATTTTTACCCGCAATCAAAAATAGAATCCGGCGTTTGGTCTGTTTCCCCAAGTCTTTCTAATTATTCTTTAGACAGCAATAATGGCGAAAGATCTATGACAATTGAGATTCGATTTAAAAATCCATTTAGACAAAAACCAAACATCTTCATTTCGGTTTCACAAATTGATTCTGATAAAGAAACTAATGTAAGATACCATGTTGAAGCAATATCTGTTTCTAGAGATGGTTTTACATTAAAAGTAAAGACCTGGGCTGATTCGAAAATCTTTTCACTAAGTGGATATTGGTTAGCTGTAGTTAATTAAACAATTAATAGCTTATATACTCCATAGAGTACATTTCTTAAAAGTCCAAAAAAGTTTAAAATTCTACTTGACTAAATAATTATCTATTCTAATTTTTACATGGTCTAAAGTGTTTTTACCTGCCCAAGGGGTAAAACAAATTTATCCTTAACAAAGGTTATTCATTTATGAAGAAGCTTCTTTTACTTTTCATTCCGCTTTTATTGTGGAATTGCGAAACAAATCCACCTATTACACCGATAAATCCTATTGTTGAATATGGGACGATTCAAGTTCTTTCAAATGTTGCTGATGCTAAAATATTTATTGATGGAAATGATACGGGAAAATTATCTCCTGATACAATAACCGCAACAGCAGGAGATCATATAATTGAATTGAGAAAAGACGGATATGATGTTGCCAAACAAAATATAATTGTTATAAAAAATCAAAGTACCGAAATTGACTTTAAACTTTTAGCTACGGATAAAATTGTTTTAATTGAAGACTTTGCGAATGTAAGTTGTGTGCCATGTGTTACAAGTAACAAAATATTAGAACAATTAACCAACCACACTTTTGGTCGCAATAAAATAGTAGCAATTAAATATCCTACAAATTTTCCTTCACCTGTTGATCCTTTCTTTTTGGCAAACGGACCAGACTGTAACGCAAGGATGTCTTACTATTCCATTATACTTGCGCCGACCAATATTGTTGGAGGCCAGTTAAGACCTATTCCATCAGACTCAAACGATGTTAAGGAAAAAATTTATTCAGAGCTTTCAGAGATTCCGCAATTTATTGTTGATGTTCAATCAACAATAAGTTCCAATAATTACAATATTAACATTTCCGTTGAAGTTAAAGATGTAAGTAATTTAGATTTTTCAAAACTATTACTGCATACAGTTGTAACCGAAACAGATATAGAATTTGCAACTCCACCCGGTTCAAACGGAGAAACAAAATTTTACGATGTTATGAGAAAAATGTTGCCCGATAATCAAGGGGAATTACTTACTTCCATAAATCAAATTGGTACTTATAATTTTCAAAGACAAGTTCCAATTAATTCTGGCTGGACGCAAAACAAGCTTAATACAGTAGTGTTTATACAGAATAAAGAAACAAAAGAAATTTACCAGGCCGGTTCAACTTTTTAGTTTGATTATTACATTAACATATTGAGGAGTTCTATATGAAAAAAATAATACTGTTTATGGTTTTTCTTGGTTTAGTAGTAAACACTTTTGCCTATGATAAAAAATCACTTGTAGAAAGATTTACAAATGCATCTTGCGCTCCCTGTGCTTCTTTAAACAATTCCTGGTATAACGCAACAACTGCCGGGATGTTAAATTCCGAATCAATATCTCAAATTATTTATAATGTTTGGTGGCCGGGGGCAAATGATCCTATGTATTTGTTAAACACCCCAGATAATACAACTCGTACAAATTATTATGGAGTTAATTCAGTTCCGTGGATTGTTGTTAATGGAGTAACAACATCCACAACACAAACAACATTTGTTAATGCAGTTAATACTGGTAACGGCCAATATGCTCCTTTTAAAATTGTTATGACTCAGAGAGCAATGTCAGATAATCTTGTTGAAATTGGAGTTAAGATAATTAGAGATCCAAGTGACATTACAACGTTTGGTACAACAAAACTTAAAGTTGCTTTGACCGAAAAGACAGTAGTTTTTCCGGCTCCTCCTGGAACAAATGGAGAATCTCATTTTTCAAGTGTTTGCAGAAAGATGATGCCCGATGGAAACGGAACTGCTTTAACAATTCCTGCGCCGGGAGATTCTATAGAAGTAATTCTTCAATATGTTCCAACTGCATCTTTTTTACAATCAGTAAATATGGATAGTTTAAGAGTTGTAGCATTTATACAGAATGAAAGTAACAAATCAATTTATCAGTCTGAAATGTTAGCAATTGTACCAAACTTTGTTGCTCAGATTAATTCTCCAAGTCCTGATGTTATTGCCGATAATTCCACTCCCGTTATTTTTAATGCAGTTATTAAAAATATTGGAATGATGACCGATGTATACACAATAAATTGTTCGCTCAATTCTCCAACTGGCTGGATTGGTGAGTATACAACCGCAAATGGTACTTTTCAATTTGGAGTTGCCGATTCAATAGAAATAGATCCTGATGATTCCACTGTAATTCAAGTTGAAATTGATCCACAAGGTATAAATGGATACGGAAATACAACAGTTGAATTTGAATCACATAATAATCCTGGTATGATTGGCACAATTACCTTTAATAATGTTACAAGCGGCGGAACCGATATACTTATAGTGAGTGCAGGAAGCAGAGATTTTGAATCTTATGTTACCGGTTCTGTAGCTAATGTTTTTAGCGGTACCTTTGGAGCTGTTTCAAGATCAGCATTAGAGCCAGCGGGTATAGATCTCTCAAGTTTTGGTATTGTTGTTTGGCAGGCAAGCAATTCTGATCGTGCTTTTTATGAAAACGAAGTAGCTAAACTTGAAGATTACTTAGATGGCGGAGGAAATCTTTTTATAACAGGACAAAATATTGGTGCTGACATTTTTGGAACATCCGGACAGAGCCAATTTGCTCAGGATTTTTATCATAATTATTTACATACAGACTTTGTTGCTGATGTTTCGAATCTATTTTTAATTAAAGGCGTTTCAGGGGATATTATTTCAGATGGCGTTCAATATGTTACTAATTCAGTTTATAACAGATCGTTGGATAAAATTGCTCCCAGAGATACAACTGCAACTTCATTCTTAACATACTTTAATGGTCCTGATGTTGCTGGAGTAAGATCTGCTGCTGATAATTATCGTGTTGTATATATGGTTACCGGATTGGAACAAATTACCGAACAGGCAATAAGAGACACAATTGCAGCACGTAGTTTGCGCTGGCTTGCGGAAAATGTTGTAGTTGGTTTAGGTAATGAAAGTAATGTCCCGCTAAAATTTGTACTTGAACAAAATTATCCAAACCCGTTTAATCCGGTTACAAGTATAAATTATTCAATTTCAGAAAAATCATTTACAACTTTGAAGATCTATGATATAATTGGTAATGAAGTAGCTTCACTTGTTAATGAAGAACAATCTGCAGGCAATTACATTGTTAATTTTGATGCATCAAAACTTTCTTCGGGTGTTTATTTATATAAGCTTCAATCAAACGGATTTACTCAAACTAAAAAGATGATGCTTCTTAAATAGTGTTTTAACTTTTTGCCGGGTAAAACTTGTTCTCTTTTTTACTTAGAGATCAAGTTTTACCGGTATCTTTTTTTCACTAATAAATAAGATCTCTTTTTGTTGTTTAAATTTTTTACTCTTAATTAACATATTTATTTAATATTCATTCTAAGGGGAATGATATGAAATTTCTGTACACTTTTTATCTTATTTTATCTTCTTCATTGCTGCTTAGTGCGCAGCCGTTGCTTACTGTTGATTTTTCAACCGGCTATCCTCCAGCTGGGTGGACAATAGATTTACAAGCTGGTAATTGGTCTGCTGTAAGTTCAATAAATGCTGGCGGTACAGCTCCTGAATTAAGATTTAATTATTCACCATCTTTTACCGGAACGACACATTTTATATCACCTTCTGTAGATCTTACTGGACAAACTTCTGTTTCGCTTCAATTTAAACACAAAATTGATCACTATGGCGGAGCTTATAGTGTTGGTGTTGCAACAAGATCAAATAGCGGGACATGGAATACAGTTTGGTCCAAAGTTAATCCTACCGGTGATATACAAGGAGATGAAATAATCACAATAAATAATTCTGATGTTGGTTCATCCAATTTTCAAGTCTGCTGGTTTTTTTCAGGTAACTCTTACAACATAGATTTTTGGTATTTAGATGATATTAAATTATTTGTACCACTTGCTCATGATGCAATGGTAAAAGATTTAGTTATTAACCCGGAATACACTGCTGGCTCTCCATTTACACCTCAGGCAGTGCTAAAAAACTTTGGATTAAATTCTGAAACATTTAACGCAACCTGTACAATCAAGCTAAATGGTAATTCAGTTTATACACAAAACAGCAGTTCGGTTACGCTGAATGCAAGCGAAGAACAAACAGTTTCTTTCCCTGATTTTATACCAACAGCTGCTAACGATCTTTATGAGATAACAGTTACGACAAATCTTACCGGAGATCTTGATCCAACTAACGACAGCCGCACAGAAGGATTTGATACTTATACAACAGCAAGAGGAATGGTGATTCTTGAAATTGGTACCGGAACATGGTGTCAGTATTGTCCTGGAGCTGCAATGGGTGCTCACGATTTACTAACAAACGGACAAGAAGTAGGAGTAATCAAATATCACAATGGGGATTCTTTTACAAACACTTATTCTGATGCTCGAAATAACTATTATGGTATAAGCGGTTATCCAACAGCAGTTTTTGATGGCGTGGAGAATGTAATTGGAGGAAGTAACACTCAAAGTATGTACACAACATATCTTCCGATTTATGATGTTAGAAAAGCAAAGAATTCTGCTTATTCAATTGAAATATTTGGACAGAACAATGGTCTTGATTATTCATTAACATTACGTGTAACTAAACATGCAAACGTGCCTGCTTCTTATAGTAATCTTGTGCTGCATTTAGCCTTAACAGAATCTGATATTGCATTTAACTGGCAGGGACAAACAATGGTGCACAATGCTGAAAGATTAATGATTCCAAACGAGCTTGGTACTGCATTGGACTTTACATCCGGAAATACTGTAGACATAAATCTAAACTTTACGATGAATTCAAATTGGGTTGCAGAAAATTGTGAATTAGTTTCTTTCATACAGAATCTTGATGGGAAAGAAATTTTACAGGGAACTAAGATTGCAGTAACCGATTTATCTATGTTACCGGTTGAACTTACATCGTTTACAGCTACGGCAAAAGCTGGAAAAGTAAACCTGATTTGGAATACTGCAACTGAAATAAATAATTCTGGTTTTGAGATTGAAAGATCTTTTGATGGAAATAGTTTTGTTACTGTTGGATTTGTAAAGGGTAATGGAACAACCACACAGCCTAAATCATATTCTTATACAGATGCAATTGAACTACAAGGGATTGAAAATATCTATTATAGATTGAAGCAAGTAGATTATAACGGCGCTATAAATTATAGTGATGTTGTTTCTGTTTTGTTTGACATCCCAACTGAATTTGCTCTTGGACAGAATTATCCAAATCCTTTTAATCCGGCAACAAAAATAAAATACTCTGTTCCACAAAATAGTTTGGTTACAATTGCTGTATATGATTTAACTGGACAGGAAGTTGCATTGCTCTTAAACGAAGTTAAGGAAGCCGGTAATTACGAGATTAATTTTGATGCTTCACAATTATCTTCAGGTGTTTACTTTTATAAGATGACTTCAAATAATTTTTCTCAAGTTAAAAAGATGAGTATTTTAAAGTAGTTATAAATTTTATTGAAAGGAACATTTATGTTCCTTTCAATATTTAAATAATTGTTAATTATAAACAACATTAGGATAAATGATGAATAAATTTTTTGTATTTGTAACAATAGTTATAATTATGCTGGCAGGAACATTTTATGCACAAGATATTGAAGTTACTGTTCACAGAACACATATAGACAGCACACTTGGCTCAGAAATGGTTTTTGATTTTGAAGTTGTAAACATATCACAATATCAACAAACTATTTTTGAAGTTAGAACAATAAACAATTTACCAGCAGATTGGCAATCATCTTTATGTTTTGGAATTAATTGTTTTTCCCCAACTGCTGATAGTATTGCAACTGTTCCCCCAATTGCAGATCCACTTGAACCTGGAGACACTCTAATAACTTCACTTCATGTATATGCATTAAATAATGAGGGCACAGCAAATGTACAGATTCAGGTTGGAACATTTAGAAATCCAACATCTAGAATTACAATTGATTTTACAGCCGCTGTAAATCCCGTATCTGTAGAAGAAGAAAAAACTTTTGTTAAAGAATATTTTATAGAGCAAAACTATCCAAATCCTTTTAATCCTTCTACAAAAATTAATTATGGAATAAAAAAAGCCGGGAATGTTGAAATTTCGGTTTATAATATTCTTGGTAATAAAGTAGCAACATTATTAAACGGATTTAAACCTGCGGGCAGACATTCAATTAGTTTTAATGCGACTAATTTAAGTAGTGGTGTTTATTTCTATAGAATAAATTCAAATGGATTTGTTGAAACAAGAAAAATGATTTTGGAGAAATAAATGAAGTTTTTATTATCAGTTGCTTTTTGTTTTGTTATAACAATAAATCTCTTTGCTCAAAATGATGAAGATTTATCAGGTAGAAAGGCTCCTAACTTTAAACTTATTAATCTTGATGGCAAATACATTGAACTTAATAAGGAAGTTGGCAAAGGACCAATATTGATAAGTTTTTGGGCAACCTGGTGTAAACCGTGTTTGGAAGAAATGGTTGAGTACAATAAACTTTATTCTGACTATAAAGATAAAGGATTTACTTTGTTAGCTATATCTACAGATGCAGAAAAAACAGTTGCAAAAGTAAAGCCATATATCAAATCTAAAAATTATACTTTTCCTGTTTTACTGGATTCAAACAGCGAAGTAGCAAGAAAATACTATGCGCAGCAAATGCCATACACTGTTTTAATTGACAAAAACGGAAACATAGTCTATTCGCATTTAGGATATATGAAGGGTGATGAGAAGAAAGTTGAAAAGTTAATAGCGGAGCTTTTAGAAAAATAAATTTATAATCTCTTCTGGTATTATTGCCTGAAGAGATTTTCTTATCATTAAAAAAATCAAATCGAAAATGAAAACTCTAAATTTTATTCCCATAATTCTTCTAATAACTTTTTTATCTCCAAATTTATCTGCACAAAACAATAAGGATTGGTTTTTATTACCAGATGGACTCGGTCTATCAAATCAACTCGAGTATTCATATAACATTGATAATAAAGTAGAAATATTTGAAAACTGGCTAACGCTGGATTATAATAAGAATATTTTTAGTGCGGGAATCAGATTTGAAGCGTTTCAACCCAATGATCCGGATCCATCTATAAGCAGAGGAAAAGTTAGATATGCAGATATTGCTTACAAATATTTTGCTGTTGATGTTGGAGATGTTGAAGAAGGACTAAACATAACTGCAGGAAATTTTTATGAACTTTTTGGCAGAGGAATGATTTTAAAAAGTTATGAAGATAGAAACATACGAATAGATAATAATTTGCTTGGTGTTAAAGTAGAAGGTAATTATTTAGGTTTTTCTTTAACAGCACTCAGCGGCTCAGCAACAAATTCAAACAATGAAAGAAAAGATATATTGCATGCAGTTGATTTTAGTTATGGAGGATTTGATATAATAAAACTGGGCACAACATATGCATCTAATCAACCGGAAATTGACGGTATAGCAAGAACAAGTTTGGCATCATTTAGAATTCAACCTTCATACTGGAATTTTGATGGATACGCAGAGTACGGGACAAAGAATAATAAAGACATTCAAACCAATGCATTTCAAAATAGTGAATCGAAAATTGGTGAAGCGTTTTATGGCAGTTTAAATTTTTATTATGATGCATTTTCCATAGTGGGGGAATACAAGTATTATGATAATTATGCATTTACTTCTAGTGATGGAACAATATTTTACAATACCACTCCATCATTAAGAAAAGAATACACGTATCAACTTCTAAATCGTCATCCTTCTCCATTGGATCAATCGAATGAAGAAGGATACGCTGTTGAGGTAAATTATAATTTTTCTGATGAAACCTCGGTTGTTGCTAACTATGGAATTACTCAAACTTTACCAACAAGTTCTTACTTTCAACGTGTAAATAATATTTCGCTTCCAATCGCAACACAGTTAAAAGAAGTTTATTTACAGGCAACACACAGCTGGAATGAATCATTCACCACAATAGCAGCATTTGGATACAATGAAGAACTATCTACCAATACAAAAAACTTCACTCCAATTTTAGAAAATAAATTTTACTTTGATGACATAAACACAATTAAGCTTGTATTAGAGCATCAACAAACAGAAAATCTTTCCACATTAGAAAAATATTACGATGATGTAATAGCAATCGAATATTTACGCTCGCCAAATTTTAATGTTTCATTAGTTACAGAAGTGCAAACCAAGGAACCTGAAGAGGGCAAGACAATTAGAAAAGTATGGAGTTTTGTTCAGTTCGGTTATAAACTTGGCAACCACACAGATCTCAGTTTATTAATTGGTTCAAGACAAGCCGGCAACATATGTATTGGAGGAATATGCCGATATGAACCAGCATTTCAGGGGGTTGAACTTAAAATGTTGACAAGATTATAGAATTAGAAATTTTTCGAACCCGTACCGATTATTTCGGTACGGGTTTTTATTTTTAAATATGTTAAATCATCTCCATCCTCTATTAATACCGTTTATGTATTTGAATGAGAGAATAGTATAATATTTTGTGATTTTTTACTTCCAACTTTTCTAAATATTTTAGAAATAAATAAACAGGAGAAAAAATGAAATTCACATTAGTAATAGGTTTGCTTATGTTATTTACAATCTCGCTTTTACCACAGCAAAGCGAAGTTCCACTGATTCCAATGAAAGATTTTTTTAAGAATGCAGAAAAGAGAGGTTATCAAATTTCACCTGACGGAGACTATCTTTCCTTTATGCAGCCCGTTAATTCAAGAATGAACGTATTTGTTCAGAAGATAGGTGAAGAAACTGCAACGCAAGTTACGTTTGCAACAGAAAGAGATATTGCCGGATACTTCTGGAAAGGTAACAACAGAATTATTTACGTGCAGGATTCTAAAGGTGATGAAAACTTTAGATTATTTGCAGTTGATCGTGATGGAAAAAATCAAAGAGATTTAACTCCGTTTGATAAAGTTCGCGCTGGAGTTGTTGATGATCTTGTTGATATTCCGAATGAGATGTTAATCCAGATGAATAAAGAAAATCCGCAAGTATTTGATGTTTACCGAATTAACGTAAACACCGGTGATATGAAAGTTGTTGGGCAAAATCCCGGCAATATTACAGGCTGGCAAACTGATCATAATGGTAAGCTAAGAATAGCAATAACAACCGACGGCGTAAATACAAGTATACTTTATCGTGAAAACGAAAGTGAAGAATTTAAAACTTTGATTACAACAACATTTAAAGAAACTTTAGCACCTCTATTCTTTACGTTTGATAATAAAAATCTTTATATGGCTTCAAATATAGGAAGAGATAAATCTGCTATTGTTGAATATGATCTTGCAAACAATAAAGAAACAAAAGTATTGTATCAAAACCCAGATTATGATGTTGATGGGTTAAATTATTCCAGAAAAAACAAAGTTTTAACATACGCCAATTATACCGGTTGGAAACAGGAATATTATTTCTTTAATAAAGAAGCTGAAAATGTTTTTAATGATTTAAAATCAAAATTAAGCGGTAAAGAATTTTTTATTTCTGGAATTAATAAAAATGAAGATAAGCTTTTAGTAAGAACTTATAGTGATAAATCTTTAGGTGCTTATTATTTTTATGATGTTAACTCGAAGCAAATAAAAAAACTGGCGGAAGTAAGTCCTTGGATAGATGAAAACAATATGGCTGATCAAAAACCAATTACATATAAAAGCAGAGACGGGTTAACTATTCAAGGTTATCTTACATTACCAAAAGGTGTTGATCCAAAAAATCTTCCTGTCGTCGTCAATCCTCATGGTGGACCCTGGGCACGAGATGGATGGGGATTTAATCCTGAAGTACAATTTTTTGCAAACAGAGGTTACGCAGTTTTACAAATGAACTTTAGAGGCTCTACAGGTTACGGAAGAGAATTCTGGGAAAAATCATTTAAGCAATGGGGCAAAACAATGCAGGATGATATTTCTGATGGAGTTAAATGGTTGATCGATGAAGGAATTGCTGATCCCAAACGAGTGGGAATTTATGGCGGATCCTACGGCGGTTATGCAACGCTTGCCGGTTTAACATTTACTCCAGAGCTTTATGCTTGTGGCGTTGATTATGTTGGTGTATCTAATCTGTTTACATTCCAAAATTCAATTCCGCCATACTGGGAACCTTTTAAAGAAATGCTTTACGAAATGGTTGGTCATCCACAAAAAGATTCTTTGCTTTTAAGAGATGCTTCTCCTGTTTTTCACGTTGATAATATAAAAGCTCCATTATTGATTGCTCAGGGAAAAAATGATCCAAGAGTAAATAAAGATGAATCAGATCAGATGGTGGAAGCGTTAAAGAAAAAAGGGATTGACGTTCCGTATATGGTTAAGGATAATGAAGGACATGGATTTAGAAATGAAGAAAACAGATTTGATTTTTATGGTGCAATGGAACAATTCTTTTTTAAATACCTTGGTGGAAGAGCTGCTGAGTTGAAGGAAGAAAAAAACTAGTTTTTTGTCATTGCGAACGAAGTGAAGCAATCTAAAAGATCACTTCGCTTCGCTCGTGATGACTTCAAACTGCTAACTGCCTATCTTTTTTATTGTAGTACCACTTATAAACAATCAGAGCAAAAGCTGATACTATACCGATTGCTGCGAAGTAATACCATATTGTGTGAGCATCACTATAGTAAGCTAATCTCTCAACATCTGTTATTCCCACAGGTAAAGTTTTTGGATCAGGACAATATTTTTCTAACAAGAAACCGGAGATAACACCACCGGCAATGTAAGAAACAAATGAATGTAAATGACTGAATCCAAGATAAACTCCTTCTTCACCTTTTGGTGCCTGCAAAGAAAAATATTCCAAAAATCTTGGTGAGATAAAACATTCAGCTAAACCCTGCAAACTTATTCCAACTATCATCATAATTGTAAATGGATGAAACAGTATTCCAAATATCGGTGTTTCATTACCAACAATACTCTGAAGCCATGGACCAAGCGACATTGAGAATGCTGAAAGAGGCATCAAGAATAATCCAACTAACATTGAATTAACCGCCGTACGTTTCTTCATCATTTGAGTAACAATTAGAACGAAGACAACAACAATAAATGGATTGACATTTGCGATCCATTCGGGATTTGCTTCCTGGCCAACAATTCTAAGAACAAACTTCGGCATTGTTTGATATAACTGAGCCTGAATTAACCAGAATCCGGAAATGATAAGAGTTAAAGTAATTAACCTTGTATTCGTTAAAATCTTAATCAAACCTTTAAAAATATCTTTAAAGGATTTTCGTTCGGTTTTTAATTCTAGATTTCTAAAAAGAAAAATTGCAATTATCAAAGCTAAAAAAGATACTCCTGCGGAGAAGAAATTAATGTACTCTAAACCAACTCCTTTTCTTATCCACGGAACAACAGTTTTGCCGCTGAATGCACCTATGTTAACCATCCAGTAAAAGATCGAGAAAGCTCTTGCACGATTTAGTTCATCAGAAGTTTTTGCAACTGTTCCTGTGATTAATGGTTTAATGAAAGAAGCACCGATCATTAACACTATCAGGAAAAAAATCACAGCAACTTTAGAATGAGTTACTCCAAGAAAAAAATATCCGATTGTTAACAATCCAAAAGCAAGAATTAAACCGTTTTTAAAACCAATTCTATCACTAATGGCTCCGGAGAATGGAGGAAGAAAATAAAGAAATCCGGCAAATAGACCGGCAATAGTATTACCCCAAACGTCATCAAAGCCAACAAGATCGGTCAGGTAAACAGTTAACAAAATAAAAAATCCATAGTAAGCGGCACGCTCACAAAGTTCCATCAAGTTTGCGAGCCAAAAATCTTTGGGAAATTTCCAGCCGAGTTTTTGTGTGGTTCCGGTTGCGGGCGAAGTAGTTGATTCAGGCACGATTAACCTCTGCTAATGGTAGAATTTGAAAGGTGCAAGATATGAATATTATCTTTTTAAACAATTACTTTTCTTTTGGAACAAACTTAAGTGAGCCGGAATTAATACAATATCTTAATCCTGTAGGTGGCGGGCCGTCATCAAAAACATGACCAAGATGACCATCACATTTAGCGCACATTACTTCTGTTCTTACCATGCCGTAGCTTTTATCTTCTTTATAAATAATTCTGCTGCTGTCAATCGGTTCAAAGTAACTTGGCCAGCCGCAACCCGAATCAAATTTTGTATCAGATTCAAAAAGTTCGGAACCACAGGCTGCACAAATGTACAGTCCAATTTCATGATGATCCCAGTATTTACCTGTAAATGCTCGTTCAGTTCCTTTCTCACGTAAGATTTTATATTCTTCGGGTGATAGTTCTTTCTTCCATTCTTCATCAGATTTTACAATTTTCTCATTCATACCTTTACCTTTATGTTTAGTAGTATCAGAGTTGACTATATTGTTTATTGTTAGATTTGTTGAAGAGTCTGGAGTATTGAAATATATCCACAAACTTCCGATGCTGAGAATTGCCAAAAAAACTATTAATATCTTTATCATATTTCATCCATGGGCTATTTATATTTACAAACAAATAAAATTGATTTTAGGTTTCAGAATATTTCCTTTAATTGTCTTAATATCAACATATAAATTTTTTCAAACAGGAGCCAATATGGAATTAAAAGACGTAGTCGAAAAAAGAGCAAGCATAAGAATGTTTACTGATGAAAAAGTTAATATTGAAGACGTGAAGGAAATGATTAGAAGAGCAGGGCTTGCCCCAAGCATAAACAATTCTCAGCCATGGAAATTTTTAACAATTACTAATGATGATACTATTGAGAAAATGGGAAAAATCGTACAGCAAAAAGTATTGGAGTATTTTCCGCACGAAAACATTAAAGAAAAAATGATGGCCCAAGCAAAAGTATTAAGATTTTCATCATTCTTTATGGATGCACCGGTTTTGATTGCGGTTGAAATGAGTCCTTACAAAACAGTTATAGAAGAATTACTTAAAGGACGCGAATTAAGTTTAGAAAATGTAAATCGATTAAGAAACTTTCCTAATATACAATCAATTGGTGCGGCGGTTGAGAATTTAATATTATCCGCGTTTGATTTAGGCTATGGTGCTTGCTGGCTCTCCGGTTTATTGATAGCCCGAAATGAACTTGAAGAATTACTAAACATTAAATCACCAAACACGCTTGCTGCCTGCGTTGCTGTTGGTCATCCAAGAGAGTTTATTTCTCAAAGAGATAAAAAACCTTTTGAAGAAATATTTCAACTAATCGATTAGTTTTTTTTGAGAGAAGTGATTGTAGGTGGCATTAAGTATCCGCAAACCGCAATTCTGCCAATCACAAAGGCGATTGTTGCGGCAACTGCACCAACCAATGCAAAGTATTTTATACAAATCGCAACTACAATAATAATCCCAATAAACTCAATTGCTGTACCATAAGTTATTTGTTTTGTTTCGTTTGCCTTAACTAAAACCGCTCGTTGAAAGCTAATAAGAACAGTAAGAGCCGGGAAGAATGACATAATCATTAATGGAAGTTTGGCAAACTCAGTTAAAGATTCTGACAATCCGGAAACATCTTTAAACCATATTTCGGCGAGTGGAGTAAAAGCAATTAACATCAGTGTTCCAGCAACAAACATAGCAAGTTTAATGGCAAATCTTTTTAATTGTTGAAAGCCAGCCATATTATCACCGATCAAAGCAATTACAACTTCCTGATATGATAATCCAAGTCCTCTGAAAATAAAAACAAATGAAGTTACAACCGGCATAACAGCAAAAGACTCAATTGCCATTTGGCTTTGTCCGATAAAAAAAGTTACAAATGGCTGAATGCCAAGTGTAAGTAATGATGTAAGTGCAAGCGGGTAATAAAATTTAATAATTTCTTTTATGGTTAATTCATTTTGAGTTTCATTAATTTGAACTTTTAATTTTACGAGAAACTTTTTAACCATAAGTTTACTTGCAATAGCTTCACATATTACTGCGGTTGATAACGCGCTTGCACCAACAGCAACACCCGGAAAATTGGTAATCTTATACAAGATAAATGCGGTTATGCTCATTGAGATTAACCGTATAATCGTTCCGTAAGCGACTAATCTTGTTAAGTTATTTCGGATTAGAATTCCCTGATAAAATCTGCGGTAACCAATAGCGCCGGGCCAGGGAATTAATATCATTACTGCAAGATGTGTTAAGTAAGAAACCTCTCGCGGTAAACCAATTAAATCATCCGCTATAAAATAAAATATAGGAGGAATAACCAGGACTACCATTGCCGCTGTAAGTGAAGCACTTAGTATATAATTAAATTTTCTTAATTGCTTAAATGATTGATAATCCTTTACAAGCGCCGTCGAAGCACTCATCATCATAATTACAGGGGCTTCGATTATTAAAGCGAGTGAAAACGCAATTCCGTATGCTGCAAGATTAAATTTGGGTTCTGCAAGTCTTGCAATTAATGCTGAAAGATATGGCCCTTCTAAAGACATCATCAGCCAGGTCGCAGCTAATGGAATCCAGAATGTAAAAATTATTTTTTGGGTTAGTTTGTGTTTTGAGTCCAAAATATCTGCTAAGATTTTATAATCAAACATAAAGATAATTTAATAATCGATTGATATTATTGTTAAATTTATATCACAAATAGATAATATTTTAACAGGAGAGCACTATGAAAAAAACTATTTCATTTATAGTATTATCACTTCTAACTGTATTCCTGACCTTTTGCGGTGAAAAACCAAAGCCTGAAATTACAAATCAACTTAAAAATGGATTAAGATCTGATGCAAAAGAATTTATGGAATCACTTAAAACAATTCTTGTAAAAGAGATGCAAACAAATGGAATTGTGTCGGCAGTTTCTGTATGCTCTGATACTGCACAGGTATTAACTAGTAACTACGGCATTAAAAAAGGTATTTATATAAAAAGAGTATCTTTTAAAAATCGAAATGAAAACAATAAGCCAAATCAAATAGAAGTTAATGCATTAAAAAAGTTTGAAGAGCTAATGGCCAAAGGAGAACTTAAAGAATCGAGTGAATACTTTACTACGATTGAAGATGAAGGAATCACATATGTTGTGTATTTAAAACCTATTATGGTTCAAGCACCTTGTTTGAGTTGTCATGGTTCATTAGACCAAATTGGACTGGAAGTTAAAGATATTATTAAAAAGAAGTATCCAAATGATAAAGCGACTGGTTATCAACTCGATGAATTGCGCGGTGCAGTTTCAATCCAAAAAATTTTGTAATTAAGGAAAATAAAATGGTAAAAGATTATCCTAAATATAGCGTTCCAGGGATCACTTCAATTCAGGATATGTTGCTTCGCTCTGCAAAAGAGTACAGTAACAAACTTGCGCTTGAGGATTTAAATGATACGCCAATATCTAGCGTAACATTTAAACAACTTAACGAATATGTTATAAGATTTGGTAAAGCGCTTTTTGATATTGGAATTAAAGAGCGAGATCATATTGCTGTGATAAGTGAAAACAGAGTTCAGTGGTCGCTTACTTACTTTACAACAATGTGCTTCAATATGGTTATTGTCCCGATTGATAAAAATCTTAATCATAACGAAGTATTAAATATCATACACGAATCCGAAGCGAAAGCAATTATTTTTTCTGATGGATTTGAACCATTGATGAAAGAAAAAAGAGATTCGCTGCTTAATCTTAAGTATTATATAAATATGGATTCGAAGGATCATAAAGATGGAATTCTTTCGATGACAAAGATGATTGAAAAACAATCAGCTTCAATTGCAAGATTTCCTTATGTGAATCCCGATGTAATGGCTGAAATTATTTTTACTTCCGGTTCGCTTGGCAGAGCAAAAGGTGTAATGCTAACACAAAAAAATATTGCGTCGAATCTTATGGCAATGACAAGCATGATTCAGATTACTCCTGAAGATAGATTCCTTTCTGTACTTCCGATTCATCACAAGTATGAATGTACTTGTGGATTGTTATGTCCTTTATATGCCGGTGGATCGGCACATTATGCGCGGTCATTAAAAACTGTTGTTGATGATCTGCAAAAGGTTAAAGCTACAATCCTTCTTGGAGTTCCTTTACTTTACGATAAAATGTTTAAGAAAATTTATAAAGGGATTCAAGATGACAAATTTAAGTCAGTAATTGTTCCTCCATTAATTTCGCTTACAAATATTTTTGAAATATTCGGATGGAAAAGTTCTAAGAAATTAATCTTTAAAGAACTTCATCATAAATTTGGAGGGCACATAAGATTATTTATTGCAGGCGGCGCAGCTCCAGATCCAAAAGTTGCAAAAGGATTGCGGGAACTTGGTTTCAATTTTGTTCAGGGTTACGGCTTAACAGAAACATCACCAATTGTTGCACTAAACCGTTTATATAGCTTTAAAGACAATGCAGCTGGCTTACCTTTGCCAGGACTTGAAATCAAAATCAATAATCCTAATGAATATGGTATTGGAGAAATTTATATTAAAGGTAAAAGTGTAATGCTTGGTTATTATAGAAATCAAAAACTTACAGATGAAGCATTTGATGATGGTTGGTTTAAAACCGGAGATATTGGTTCGTTTGATGCTGATGGATTTTTGCATATAAACGGAAGACAAAAAAATGTTATAATCTCGAAAAGTGGAGAGAATGTTTTTCCTGAAGAGATAGAAGATATTCTAAATAGAAATCCTTTTGTACAGGAATGTATGGTTTATGGCGAGGAAGATGAAAAGCATACTGAAATTATTGCCGTGCAAATTGTAACTGATGCTGAAGCATTTATTGAGTACTCAGAAAAAAATAAAGTTAAGATTACTCCGGAACTTGTTAATGACATAATTTCGGAAGCAGTTAAGGAAACAAATAAAGAGCTTCCTGCGTTTAAGCAGATAAGAAAATTTTATGTTCGTGATAATGAGTTTG